>WNGD01000591.1_pt1 | contig 43289 bp, 43 predicted proteins | sample 5400671 | NCBI WGS metagenome assembly WNGD01 (sample SAMN13153369, study PRJNA577476) | soil metagenome | isolation source: 40 cm soil or saprolite under grassland replicate 2 | place: USA:California | collected 2016-06-15 | reverse complement strand
CGAGCGGCACGCCGGCGTTCTTGGCGTGGGAGATCGCTTCGATGGTTTGCGGCATGATCGCGTCGTCGGCGGCGACGACCAGGACGACGATGTCCGTGACCTGGGCGCCGCGGGCGCGCATCGCCGTGAACGCTTCGTGGCCCGGCGTGTCGAGGAAAGTGATCGAGCGGCCGTCCTTGAGCGTCACCTGATAAGCGCCGATGTGTTGCGTGATGCCGCCCGCCTCGCCCGCCACGACGTTGGTCTTGCGGATGTAGTCGAGCAGCGACGTTTTGCCGTGGTCGACGTGTCCCATGACGGTCACGACCGGCGGTCGCGGCTTGAGCGTCGCCTGGGCGTCGTCGGGAGCCTGTTCGCCCTCCCCCACGACGTATTCCGATTCGCGCACCGCCTGGAACCCGAACGCGGACGCGATCAGCTCGATCATGTCGAAGTCGAGCCGCTGGTTGATCGTCACCATTTGGCCGAGCTCCTTGAAGGCGAAGGAGACGATCTCCTTGGCGGGCACCTTCAGGATGTTGGCGAGCTCGGACACCGTGATGAACTCGGTGACCCGCACCAGCGTCTTCTCGCGCTCTTTCTCCTCGCGCCGCTTCTGCTCCTCGAGGTCGCGGAAGCTCGGGCCCTCTTCCCGGCGGTGCACGCCCTTGCGGCCGACGGGCCCTTTGATCGAGGCGAGCGTGCGCGAGATGTTCTGCGCCACAGCCTCCTGGTCCACGAGGGACTTCTTGCCCTTCTTGCGCTTCTTGCCCTTCTCGCGCCGGCGTTCCTCGAGCGGGATCGTGCCCGGGGCGGCGGACGCGACGGGCCGCGGCGGCACGGCACCGCCGGGCGTGGCACTCGCCACGGGCTTGGGGCGCACCGGCGTCGGGACGACCGACCGTGGCGGGACAGAGCCAGCCGCGGCCGGTGAGACCCCCGCGAACGGCGCCGCGGACTGCGGGGGGGCGGAGGGGGGGGCGGTGGCGGTCGCGGGCTCGGCGTCGGCTGCCTCGGCCACGGGCAGGTCCTTGAACAGCGCGGCGGCGCGCTCCTCGAGCGACGGTTTCTCCTCTTCCTCCAGGGCCTTGGACGCCTCGAGCGCCTCGCGCGCCTTCAGCTCGCGCTCCGCCTCGAGCGCCGCCTCGGCCTGCGCCTCCGCCTCAGCGGCGGCCACCTCGGCGGCCGTGCGACGGCGGCGCTTGGGCCGCGCCTCGGGCACCGCGGCCACGGCCTCCGCCACCTTCACGGCGCGGCGCCGCTTGGCGGGCGCAGGAGCCTCCTTCTGCTTGCGCTTCTCGCGCTCCCAGCGGGCGCGCATCAGCGCCACCTGTTCCGGCTTGAGCGGCGACAGATGGCTGCGCACAAAGATGTCCTGCTCCTTGAGCATGCCGATGAGCTGCTCCGAGGAGATCCCGAATTCAGCTGCAAGATCGTGAATCCGCGTCGTCGTCACTTCACTCCTCCCAAGCCACTAACCCGCGGGCCAGCCCCGCGTCTTCGACCCCGACCGCCTGCACCGGCGGCCGCCCGAGCCCGGCACCCAACTCCCCCGCCGCGGGCCCCCGCACCACCGGCACTCCCCGGGCCCGCGCGAGGCGCTCCACTTTCTCTCGGGTGCGCGGGCTCGCGTCTGCCGCGAGCACCACGCAGCGCAGCGCGTCGCGCTGCAGCTTCGCCCGCACCCCCGCCACGCCAATCACGACCCGGCCCGCCCGCACCCCCAGACCCAGCAACCGCGCGACCCGCTCGCTCACGCCGTCGGCGCCGGCGCGCCCCCCCCGCCCGCGTCGCCCCCCCCGCTCCCCGCGCTCTCCCCGCCCCCCTCGCCTCCGCCGCCTCCGCCTTCAGCCACCCCGCCCGGCGCGGCTTCGTCCTCGCCCCCCTCCTCCATCATCTCGTTCAGGAACGCCATGAGCTTATCGGCGAGCTCCGGGGTCATCCCCGTGATCTTGTCCACGTCCTCGCGCTCGAGATCGAGAATGTCCTGCAGCGTCTTGTGGCCGGCCCGCTCCAGCACGTCCACCAGCTCGGCCGGCAGACCCTTGAGCTCGCGGAGCGACACCTTGGTCGCCGCGTCGTCCTCGGGCGGGAGCGGCGCGAACAGCGGGCCTTCGCCGCCGCGCTCGAGCCATTCGCGGCTCGAGTACAGGTCGATCTTCCAGCCGGTAAGCTCCGAAGCCAGACGGACGTTCTGGCCGTTGCGGCCGATGGCGAGCGACAACTGGTCTTCGTCCACGATCGCCTGGATGGTCTTGGTGTCGGGATCCGAGAACACGCGCGCCACGCGGGCCGGTGCCAGCGACAGCTTCGCGAACCGCTCCGGGTCTGGGGACCACGGCACGATGTCGATGCGCTCGCCGTTCAGCTCGTTCACGACCGCCTGCACGCGCGAGCCTTTGAGGCCCACGCACGCGCCCACCGGGTCGATGGAGTCGTCCCGGGACGAGACGGCGATCTTGGTCCGGCTCCCCGCCTCGCGGGCGGTGGCGCGGATTTCCACGATGCCCTGTTGGATCTCCGGCACCTCGAGCTTGAAGAGCGCCTTCACAAACAGCGGGTCGGCGCGCGACAGGATCAGGCGCGGGCCCTTGGGCGTCTCCTCGATGCGCTTCAACACCGCGCGGATCGTGTCGCCCTGATGGAAGTGCTCGCGGTGATTCTGCTCGCGGTAGGGGATGATCGCCTCGGCTTCACGGAATTTCGCGAGCATCACGACGATCTTCCCGCGCTCGATCTGCTGCACCTCGCCCGAAAGCAACTCGCCCACCTTGTCGGTGAACTCCTCGCGGATGCGGGCACGCTCGCCCTCACGGACGCGCTGGATGATGCGCTGCTTCGCGGCCTGCACCGCCGTGCGGCCGAACGCTTCGAACGGCACCTCCTCTTCCAGCACGTCGCCCACCTGGAAATCCGGGTCCTCGAAGCGCGCTTCCTCGAGCGACACCTGCGTCCCCGGATCCTCCACCGTCTCGACCACGGTGCGCAGCACCACGATCCGGATCGTGCCCTTCAGCTCGTCGATCCCGATCTCCGCCCGCACGTTCGGGCCGTAGCGCTTCACCAGCGCCGCGTGCAGACCGTCCTTCAGCAGATCGAGCAGCTCCGTGCGCTCGAGCTGCTTCGTGTTCGTCAGCTCGCGGATCGCGGAAACTACGTCGCTTGTATTCGTCGTCATTGGATCCTCGTCACCAATCCACAGCCAGCCGGGCGTCCTTGATCCCGGCCAGCGGCACGGGCCTCGGCCCGGCGCCTTCGGGTTGCAGCACCACCGTCGCCTCGTCCGGAACGGCCACGATCCGGGCGCGCACGCGCCCCAATCCCGCCACGGTGGCCTGGACGTCCCGGCCCACGAACCGGACCCAATGCCGGTGCCAGCGCAGCGGTCGATCGACCCCGGGGCTCGACACCTCGAGCATGTAGCGGCGGCCGAGCGGGCCGTCGGCGTCGAGCCACGCCTCCAGGGCGCGGCTCGCCGTAGCACAGTCGTCCACGGTGACGCGTCGCGCCGGAGCGTCCGGCCCCGCCGAGGCGGGCGGAGACGAGGGCCACTCGATGCGCACTTGAACCAGCGGCCGGTTCGGCGTGCCGCCGATGCGGAGATCGGCCAATTCGAGTCCCAGCTGCGCCAGGTGGACTCGAAACGACTCGCGGAGGCTGTCGGAGAGCATGGCAAAAAAAAGCGCGGGCCGAACTTCGCCCGCTTCACCGGCCGGAATTTAGCCGCCCTGCGGCGCGTGTCAAGCGAGGGGCAGCCCGAGGTAGGCGACCATCCGGCCGTCGCGGCCGCCCGAGGCGCGATGCGAAAAGAATTGCTCGTGATCGTGGCCACTACACCACGACGAGAGGGAGATGTCGCTCAAGCCCAACGCCTGCGCTTGCCGTACCAAGACGTCCCGCAGGTCCAGCCGCCCTGGCGCCGTCTCGGGACGGCCGGTGAACAGTGTCAGGACTTCAGAACCAACTTCATAGCAGGCCCGACAAATACCAACGCCACAATGCATTACGATTTCCGGCGTGCGTGCGAATCCCTCCCGCTTTAAGAGCTCGACCCCACGCTCCAGGATCCGCGCGGCGGCGCCGCGCCATCCGGCGTGGAGCAGCGCGACCGCCCGCTGGTGTGGCACGGTGAGGTAGATGGGGATGCAGTCCGCCACCGTGATGGTTAGGAGCAATCCCCTCGTCCCCGTGACGTGCCCGTCGATCCCGTCGAGGATGAGCCAGCCGTCCAGCGCTTGCCGGTGCCATTGCACGACCGTCCCGTGGACCTGGTGCGAGAGGATGAGCCCCGGGAAGGAGGGGCGAAACGCGGCTCGGAAGGCGCGCCAGCGGGTCATCACCTGGCCTACGTTTTCTTCGCTCGGCCTACGTTTTCTTCGCTCCACAGGCCGAGGGAGAAGCCGCGGCCGCGCGTGGTGATGCCGGCGACGACGCCGTACCGCTCGGCCCATTCGCGGAGCTCGAGACGGGGGACGGCGGGGTCGCCGACGGGCTGCTCGCGAAGGGCGGCAGGGGCGGCAGGGGCGGCAGAGGCGGCAGGGAGATCGGTCACGTGCCGCCCTCCCTGCCGCCTGTGCCGCCGCCGTCGACTCTCTCGATCTGCGCTCCCAGCGCCCGCAGCCGCTCGTCGATCCGCTCGTACCCGCGCTCGATCTGGCCGATGTTGTGGATCACGGAGTCGCCCTGGGCGCCGAGGGCGGCGACCAGCATCGCCATCCCGGCCCGGATATCGGGGCTCTCCACGACGCCGCCCCGCAGCGGCGAAGGGCCGGCGATCACGGCCCGATGAGGATCACACAGGACGATGCGCGCGCCCATCCCGATCAGCTTGTCCACGAAGAACAGACGCGACTCGAACAGCTTCTCGAACACGAGCAGCAGGCCCTCGCACTGCGACGCGACGACGATGGCGATCGACATCAGGTCGGCCGGGAACGCGGGCCAGGGGCCGTCCTCGAGCTTCGGCACGTGACCGCCAAGGTCGGGGCGGATGCGGCGTTCCTGCCCCGCATCCACGATCAGCCGGCTGGCGTCGAGGCGCGGCCGCACGCCGAGCCGCTCGAACGCGAGCAACGTGGCGTGCAGGTCGTCGCCGCGCACGCCGTCGATCGTGATGGCGCCATTAGTGGCGGCCGCGAGGCCGATGAACGAGCCGATCTCGATGTGGTCTGGCCCCACGGTGAACGGCGCCGTTCCCCCCGTGAGCGGCGCGCCCCCCTCCACGGTGAGCGTATTCGTGCCGACGCCATCGATCCGGGCCCCCATGCCCGACAGGAAGCGCGCTAAGTCCTGAACGTGAGGCTCGCTGGCGGCGTTGCGGAGCACTGTGGTGCCGGGCGCCGCGACCGCGGCCATGAGCGCGTTTTCGGTCGCGGTGACGCTCGGCTCGTCGAGAAAGATGTCGGCGCCGGCGAGTCGTTTCGCCTCGAACTGATAGGTGGCGCCCACGGTGATCTCGGCACCGAGCCGCTCGAGCGCGAGAAAATGCGTATCTACGCGCCGCCGCCCGATGATGTCCCCGCCCGGCGGCGGGAGGCTCACCCGGCCGAAGCGCCCGAGCATGGGGCCCGCGAGCAGGATCGAGGCGCGGATCCGCGCGCACAGCGCCGGGTCGAGCTCGCGCGGCTCGGCGTGCGCCGCATTCACTTCCACGCTGTTCGGCCCCGTCCACTGCACCGCCGCGCCGAGGTGCGCGAGCAGCTCGAGCATCGTCTCGACGTCGCGGATGTGGGGAACGTTGTCGATGCGGCAGGGTCCCTCGGCGAGCAGCGTCGCCGCGAGGATGGGGAGCGCCGCGTTCTTGTTGCCCGCCGGACGTATGATGCCTTTCAGCGGGCGACCGCCCGTAACCGAGAAGGACGGTGGCATGGGTGAGGCAAGCTATGCCGCGCCTTGCGTTGGCGTCAAGCGTTCGCGAACGTACGCCACGTGAACGTGAGTCCGGTGCTCGCGCTGGCGGGACTCGCCGTCGTCGGCCTGCTCGCGACGCGGTTGCCGCGCCCGCGGTGGCGTCACGTGAAGGGCCTCGACCTCATGCTCGCCGGCGGCGGTCCCCTCCTGCTCCTCGGGCTCGCGCTCGGCCCGGGGATCGACCTGCTCGCCCGCCCGACGCTGCAGACCATCGCCCCGGTTACGGCTCTCGCCGTCGGTTGGCTCGGCGCGGGGCTGGGCGCGCGGTTCGAGTGGCGCTACGTGCGGCGCATCCCCCGCGCCGCCTGGCTGCCGGCGCTCCTCGCCGCGTCGGCCGGGCTGGTCGTCGCCGCACTCGCGGCCTGGCTCGCCGCGCAGCTCGTCCCCGCGCTGGGCGCGGCGTGGATGCCGCGCCTCCCCGCGATCCTCGCGCTGGGCGCGATCGCCGCGGCGTCAGGACCGGGCGCCGTCGCGCTCGCCGCCCGGGCGGCCGCGATCGGGAGAAGCGCCGCCCGTGCCGTCGCGCTCGCCGCGACGCTCGAGACGGCGTGCGCCGCCGTGGCGCTGACCATCCCGCTCGCCCTGCACCGGCCCCACCAACCCGCGGGCAACGCCGCGCTGGGCTGGCTCGCGTGGATCGTGCTCGCCGCGGGCAGCGGCGTGCTCGTCTGCACGGTCTTCCTGTCGCTCACCCGGCTGCGCCCCGCCCGCGCGGATCTCGGCCTCGCGCTGCTCGCGACCATGCTCTTCGGCGCGGGCATCGGCTACGCGGCCGAGCTCTCGCCGTTCGTCGTGTGCGCGCTGGGGGCGGCGTTGATCGTGAACCTGGCGCCGCTGCGGCACGTCGTGCGGCAGGTGCTCGCCGATTGGGAACCCACCCTCGGCGCCCTGTTGCTCGTGATCGCGGGAGCGCTACTGACGCTCCCCACGGCTTGGATTCTCCTCGCCGCGCCGCTCCTCGCGGCGCTGCGCATCGCGGCCAGGTGGGCGGGGCCGCGCGCCGGGCGACTGGCGCTGAAGCTCCCCGATCTCCCGTTCGACGTGGGACTGGCAACCGTGGCGCAGGGCGGCGCGGCAATCGCCCTCGGGGTCAACTTCTTCCTTATGTACGGCGGCCGCGGAGCCGGGTCCGGCGGCGCCGTCCTCATGACCGTCGTGCTGGGCGTCACGCTGGCGCAGCTCGCCGCTCCGCGCCTGATGGCGCTCGCGCTGCGCCCGGCTCCCGCGCCGTTGACACAGCCGGCCGCGCTCCCCGAGCTTAGTCCAGGACGCTCCTCCGAAGTGACGACATGATCCCGACCTGGGTGGCCGTGGTGACGGGCATTTCCCTCGCGATTCTCGCGCTGTCCGCGATCGCGATCGCCCTGTCGTCGGTGATCACCGCGCTGGGGGTGCGTGCCTTCCTGCGGGTGCTCAGGGATCTCGCAGGCCCCGCGCTGGGCGACGTGCGGCAGCTGGTGACGACGATCCGCACCGAGGCAGAGGGCCTCGTCGGGACCTCGCAGGACCTGCGCGGCCGGATCGTGAAGGCGGCGGACGCGGCTGAAGCCCGCCTCGCCGACCTGGACGCCCTGTTCGAGGTGGTGCAGGAAGAGGTGGAATCGACCGCGCTCGACGTGGCGGCGACGCTCCGCACCGTGCGCCGCGGCCTGTCGATGGTCGATTGGGGTCGCCGGGCGCTCAAGGCAGTCAAGCGGGGGAGGAAGCACTGAGGGGCGGGCGCCTGCTAGCGGCGGGAGCCGTCGCCTTCGCCGGGATCGCGCTGTTCCCGGCCGTGGCGCACGCCTGGACGCCGGGGACCCACATCTACCTCGGCGAGTCGGTGCTGGCGAACCTGCACCAGCTGTCGACCGTCGTCGCCGACCTGCTGCGCGCTTTCCCCTACGACTTTCTCTACGGCAACATCGCGGCCGACACCTCGATCGCGAAGAAGTACGCCCCCGTGGGCCGGCACTGCCACGCCTGGCACGTAGGCCAGGAGATCTTCGACCTCGCGCCGACGGATCCGCTCCGGGCCTTCGGCCTGGGCTACCTCTCTCACCTCGCGGCGGACGCAGTGGCGCACAACTTCTTCGTGCCGCGGCAGCTGGTCCTCACGTCGAGCACCACCGCGCTCGGGCACAGCTACTGGGAGAGCCGGTTCGAGACGCACCTGGGCGACGCGTACGCGAAGGAGGCGAAGGAAGTCATCCAACGGGACCACACACCGAGCGACGCGCACCTCGACTCGATCATCTCCCCCACGCTGTTCAGTATGCGCACCAACCGCCGCCTGTTCCGCGGGATGGTGCATCTCACCGAGAGCGAGAGCTGGCGCTGGGCATTCCAGTTGATCCTGGAGAACACGCGCTGGGACCTGCCGGACGCGGACGTGGAACGCCACATGGCGGTGGCGTTCGAGTACGTGATGGAGATGCTCGGGGAGAAGGACGCGGCGGCGCGGCGGCTCGACCCGGCAGGCGCGCAGGCGCTCCGCCTCGCCAAGCGGATGCGCCGCCAGGCCCTGCAGGAGGGGGGGCGCGACGAGCCCGAGCGGATGGAGGAGACGGCGGAGCACCACTTCGGCCTGCCGACGCCGTCGCTGGCGTACTGGAAGCGGTCTCAGGCGCAGCGGCCGTGGCGGGACCGGGAGGCTTGATGAAGCAGGGATCGATTGGCAGTCACGGCCTCCGAGCATCCATAGCCTGGATCCTGCGAAGCTCGTCCGCCGCATAGCGGACCTTCAGCGGGCGCAGCAACACGAACCCGACGACGGCCGGGAGCGCACCGAGCAGCAGGAGGGGATACCAGACATAGCGGGGCTGGGAGTTCAGCATGGCCGCAGCCGCGAGGAGCGCCAGGCTGCTGCCGACCACGACCATCCCGATCAGCAGCCTGAGCACGAGCCGGCGAGCCTTCCCCCGACCGCCCAGCACCCCGATAATGCTCCCGATCACGCCGAGGAGACCGCCGAGCAGTCCGCCGAATCGGTTCCCAGCCCGCTCACTCCACCAGGCCGTCGTGGCCGTCCCGGCCGCGGACGAATACGGCTCGAGTCGCAGCGGCCCGAGCCACACCGTTCCTCGCCCGGGCAGCACGAGGTTGACCTCCAGGCGGCTCGGCGCCTGGGAGCCTGGGTCGAAGGGAAGCTCGAACCTGCGCCAACCCGACCCACCGTGCAGCGCGGCGAGCGTGCCCCCGGCGGCAACGGTCCGGGTGAAGAACCGCTGGCCGTCCGGGAACTGGCTCCACATCTCGAGGTAGCCCTGCCCGTCCACGTCTTCGTACCGCACCGGACCCGCGACGACGTAGGGGGCGCTACCGACCGGCGGCTGATCGATCGTGACTAGGCGGAACGACGTGGCCCCGGGGCCAACCGCTTGCAGTTCGAGCGCGGTCGCCCCGTCCGGCCCAACGCCCGCGAGCACCCGGCCCCCGATCACCGCGGTCCGCGTCCAGTCGATGGTAAGTCCCTGCGCGGCGACCGTGCGGGCAGCCACGATCAGCGCCAGGCCTGCGCTAGTGAGCACTCGTCTCATGTCGGTCTCCCCGTTGTTTCGCGTAGGCGTCGAGGAGCGAGCGGAAGGTCTCCGCGTCGAGCCGGCCGTCCGCATAGGCGGCCCGGAGCCGCCGCTCGAACGGACTGGCATCGGCTGCGGAATCGAGCACCTTGACCTTCTCGATCAAGCGGTCCAGCCGGAGCCTCACAGTGGGATACGAAATCCCGTACTGCGCCGCGACGTCCTTAAGCGTCCCCGAGGCCAGCAGGAATCGCTTTAGGAAGGCCAGGTCTTCCTCACTCAGGTACTCGATCCACGATCGCGCCACGAAACTTCCTTCATTATATGAAAGTCATATTGAATATTATGAAAGCTATTATTAAAGTCAAGTTTCAGAAAACAGAATGGAGCGTGTCTAGTGTCGTAAGTGAAAACACGACAGCGACTTGTGAGGGGGGAATTCCGAGAGAATCGATTGCTAGCTCGCCAGCTTCTCCTCCAGCACCTTCTGCGCGAGCTTGGGGTCCGCCTTGCCGCGCGACGCCTTCATCACCTGTCCGACGAAGAACTGCAGCAGCCTGGTTTCGCCGTTCCTGTAGCGGACGACCTCCGGGGTGTGTGTGCCGAGCACTTCGCTCACCCACCCTGCGAGGATGCCCGTGTCCGCCACCTGCACGAGACCGAGCGCTTCGGCGACGTTACGCGGCTCCCCGCCCCGCGCGGCGACCTCGCCGAACACGCGCTTCGCGGCCTGGTGGCTCAGCGTGCCGCCCCGGACCAGTCCGATGAGGTTCGCCAGGGCCCCCGGCGGCATGCGCAGCTCGGCGCCGTGATCCTTGGCGTCCGCCAGCACCTCGGTCATCACCCAGTTCGCCGCCGTCTTGGCGTCCGCGCCCGCGCGCACGACGGCCTCGTAGTAGTCCGCCACCTTGCGATCGGCGGTCAACACCGCCGCGTCACCGACGCTCAGCGCGTACTGGGCCGCGAAGCGCTCCCGCTTCGTCGCCGGCAGCTCGGGAAGCGCGGCGCGTTGCTCCTCGATGAACTCCGGTCGCAGCACCAGCGGCGGGAGGTCGGGGTCCGGGAAGTAGCGGTAGTCGTGGCTCTCTTCCTTGCTGCGCTGCGGCCGCACGCTGCTCGTCTTCGCGTCGTACAGCATCGTCTGCTGCTCGACCTTGCTCCCGGCCTCGAGCAGCGCGATCTGGCGGTCGCGCTCGACGGTCAGGGCTTTCTCCACGTAGGCGAACGAATTGATGTTCTTCACCTCGGTCTTGGTGCCGAGCGCGGACTCGCCCGCCCGGCGCACCGAGACGTTCGCGTCGACCCGCAAGCTTCCCTTCTCCATGTCGCAGTCGGACGCGCCGGCGTACTCGAGCACCTGTTTCAGGGTGAGGAGATAGGCGCGCGCCTCCTGCGGCGAACGGAAGTCCGGCCCCGTCACGATCTCGCTGAGCGGCACGCCGCAGCGGTTGAGATCGATCGCGGTCTCTTTCGGAAAGCGGTCGTGCAGCGACTTCCCGGCGTCCTCTTCCACGTGCAGGCGCACGATGGTCGCCGTCGCGATCCCGCGGTCGGGCGAGAGGTACGAGAGCGACCCATCGGTGGCGAGCGGCTGCTCGAACTGCGAGATCTGGTAGCCTTTCGGCAGGTCGGGATAGAAGTAATTCTTGCGCGCGAAGATGCTCCGCGGGTGCACGGTGCAGCCGAGCGCGAGGGCCGCGCGCACCGCGAGCTTCAGCGCCTGTTCGTTCGGCGTCGGCAACGCGCCGGGGAGCCCGAGGCACACCGGGCAGACGTTGGTGTTGGGCGGGGCCCCGAACGCGGCGGAGCACCCGCAGAACATCTTCGACACGGTCCGCAGCTGGACGTGCGTCTCGAGGCCGATGACCGTCTCCCAGGCCATCAGGCGTCCTCGGTCGCCGGCACGACGCGCTCGACCGCGTAGGCCGCCTCGAGCATCTCGTCGTCGAGGAACGCCTGGCCGATGAACTGCCCGCCGATCGGCAGCCCCTTGATGCGGCCGATCGGCAGCGAGATCGCCGGCAGGCCGGCGAGGTTTGCGGTCACCGTGAAGATGTCGGAGAGGTACATCGCCACAGGATCAGCGAGTTTCTCCCCCGCCTTGAAGGCGGGGGTCGGCGTGGTGGGGGTGAACAAGAGGTCCACGCCGCGGTCGAAGGCGTTGCGGAAGTCCTGGGCAATCAGCGCGCGCATCTGCTGGGCCTTGCGGTAGTACGCGTCGTAATAGCCGGACGACAGCACGTACGTCCCGACCAGGATGCGCCGCCGCACCTCGGCACCGAAGCCCTCGCCACGGGTGGTGCGGTACAGCGCCCGAACGTCCGCCGCGCCGTCGAAGCGCGGGCCGTAGCGCACGCCGTCGTAGCGCGCCAGGTTGGACGACGCCTCGGCGGGCGCGATGATATAGTAGGTGGCCACGGCGTAGGGCGTGTGCGGCAGCGACACCTCGCGCACGGCCGCGCCCTGCTCCTTGAACAGCCGGATCACCCGGTCGCAGGCGCGTCGCACCGCGGGGTCGAGATCCGCCGGGAAGTACTCCTTCGGGATGCCGATGACGAACCCCTGCAGCGACTCGGGCACCGTGGGCAGCCTGAGCGGATCGCGGTCCTCGCAGGTCGAGTCCCTCGGGTCCCGCCCGCTGATCACCGACAGCACCCGCGCCGCGTCGTGCACGCTCCGCCCCAGCACGCCGATCTGGTCGAGCGACGACCCGAACGCCACGAGTCCGTAGCGGGACACGCGCCCGTAGGTGGGCTTGATTCCCACAACGCCGCAGAACGACGCCGGCTGGCGCACCGAGCCGCCCGTTTCCGAGCCGAGCGCCGCCGGCACCGCGCCCGCAGCGACGAGCGCCGCCGAACCGCCGGACGATCCGCCGGGCACCCGCGTCTTGTCGAAGGGATGCAGCGTGCGGCCGTACACCGAGTGCTCGGTGGACGAGCCCATGGCGAATTCGTCGCAGTTCGTCTTGCCGGCGATGAGCGCACCCGCCGCTCGGAGCTTGGCCACGGCGGTCGCCTCGTAGGGCGAGTGGTACCCCTCGAGAATCTTCGACCCGCACGTGGTCGAGAACTCGAGCGTGCAGATGTTGTCCTTCACCGCCACCGGCATCCCGTAGAGCACGCCCGACGGGTGCGCGACCTGCGCCTGCGCCAGCAGCGATTTGCGAAGGTCCTTGGGCGGCGTGAGGCAGGCGTTGAGGCGCTTGGCCTTGACGATGCGGTCGGCCGCCGCCCTGGCGCTCGCGAGCGCTTCGCTCGGATCACTCAATGGAGTCGGGTTTCCCCATGTTCGTCATCCCTCTTCCTGCTCGAACTGTCCGAGCTTCGGCACCAGGAAGAAGCCGTCCTTGAACGCGGGCGCGAGCTTGGCGGGCCCGAAGGCGAGCGGCGCGGGCTTCACCTCGTCCGCACGAAAGCGAACCGCGTCCGGTCCCGGCACGAACGGCTTCACGCCCTCGCTCGCGGGCACGCTGTTGATCTGCGCCCCGTACTCGAGGATGCGCGACATCTGCTCGGCGAGCACGGAGAGCGTTTCCGGGCTCACCTCGAGCTCTGCCAACCGCGCAATCTTCAACACCTCGTCATGCGTGACGCTCATGCACTCTCCCACTCGCGCTCGAGCCCCGCGTAGGCCACGAGCAGCTGCTTCATTCCGACCTCCTGGTCGTCGAACTCCACGGTTACCTTGAGATCGCGGCCCGCGCCCGATACCGCCCGCACGACGCCGCCGCCGAACTTGCGGTGCCGCACGCGCTCGCCCGCGACATAACGCGGTGCGTCCTGCGACGCTTCAACCTCCCAGTCGACGGCGAGCGGCGCGCGCGCCGCGCGGCGCGCCCGGTCGGCGCTGCCACGCAGCGCCCGGTCCCACGTCGGGGTGGTGCTGCACTCCTGCACGACGGCCGGGGGCAGCGCCTCCAGAAAGCGCGACGGCTCCGACAGTTCGAGCCGGCCGCTGCGGTACCGCGTCCGCGCCCATGAGAGATACAATTTTTCGCGCGCGCGCGTGAGCCCCACGTAGCACAGCCGTCGCTCCTCCTCGACACCCCCCGGCTCTCCCGCCGCCCGCCCCAACGGGAACAACCCGTCCTCGAGTCCCGCGAGCGCCACCACCGGCCACTCGAGCCCCTTCGCCATGTGCACCGTCATCAGCGTGACGCCGGTCGGATCGCCGGTCCCCTGGTCGGCGGAGGTCACGAGCGCCGCCTGCGTGAGGTAGCGCTCGATGAGCGTCGCCCCTTCCACCCTTCCCCCTTCCCCGGCCTGTTCACCGGCCTCATCCCCTTCGTCTCCGGCCGTCTCCGCCCACTCCGCCGCGCCGGCGATCAGCTCCTGCACGTTCTCCGCCCGCTCGACGCCCTCGGGGCCCTCCTCGGCCAGGTAGCGGCCGTAGTCCACCGCCGCCACCACCTGCTCGAGCACCGTGGCCGGGTCGGCTTGCCCGTAGCGCGCCCGCAGCTCGTCCAAGAGGCGCGCGAGCGCGGCGAACGCCTCCCGCACGTTGGGCCGCAGATCGGGGACCCGGTCGGCCCCCCGCGCCGCCTCGAGCAGGGGCTTCCCCCACTGCGTCGCGGCGCGGAGGAGCAGTGCGAACGAAGCGTCTCCGATGCCCCGCCGGGGCACGTTCACGATGCGCGCGAACGCCTCATCGTCCGCCGGGTTGGCCACCAGGCGGAGGTAGGCGAGCACGTCCTTCACCTCGCGCCGCTCATAGAAGCTCACGGCGCCGACCAGGCGGTAGGGAATCCCCCGGAAGCGGAACGCTTCTTCCAGCGGACGCGACTGCGCATTGGTGCGATACAGGATCGCCACGCCGTCATACGGGACGTCCGCCTCCGCCACGCGGCGCGCCACCTCGCCCGCTAGCCATTCGGCCTCGTCGCGCTCGTCGGCCGCGGTGAGGAGCGTGACCGCCTCGCCGCCCTGCTGCGCGGTGAACAGCGTCTTGCCCAGCCGCCGCGCGTTCTCCGCGATTACCCCGTTCGCCGCATCCAGGATCACTTGGGTGGAGCGGTAGTTCTGTTCCAGCTTGACGAGCGTCGTGCCCGGGAAATCCTGCTGGAACGAGAACATGTGCCGCACATCCGCCCCGCGCCACCCGTAGATCGCCTGGTCGTCGTCCCCCACGACGCAGAGGTTCCGGTGCGTCGCGGCGAGGAGCTTCACCAGCCGGTACTGCGCGGCGTTGGTGTCCTGGAACTCGTCCACCAGCACGTGGTCGAAGCGGCGCTGCCAAGAGGCAAGCCGCTCGGGGTGCTCCTGGAACAGCGTCAGGGGGTAGAGCAGCAGGTCGTCGAAGTCCATGGCGTTCGCCTGGCGCAGCGCGGGCCCCAGGGCGGCGTAGATCTCCGCCGCCACCCGCTCGAGCGGGCTGTCGGCGCTCGCCCCCAGCTCTTCGGGGAGGAGCATGCGGTTCTTCGCACCCGAGATGATCGCGTGGATCGCGCGCGGCGGGTTGGCCTTGGACGAGAGACCGCGCTGCTGGAGCAGGCGCTTGATGAACGACTCGGAGTCGTCCTGATCGTAGATGGTGAAGTTGGGCCCGAAGCCGAGGTGCGCCGCCTCGCGCCGCAACAGTCGGGCGGAGAGGGCATGGAAGGTGCCGATCCAAAGGCCCTTGGGATCGGCGCCGAGCAGCGCCGCTACCCGGGCGCGCATCTCCCCCGCGGCCTTGTTCGTGAACGTGACCGCGAAGATGCGCGAGGGCGCGACGCCCCGCTCCTGGATCAGGTGCGCAATCCGGGCGGTGAGGACGCGGGTCTTCCCCGAGCCGGCGCCCGCGAGCACGAGGAGCGGCCCGCCGGGATGACGGACGGCGGCTTCCTGCGCGGGGTTCAGGGGGAGCGTCACGTCTCCGTCTCCACCCTGAAGGGTGGGCTCGGCGCATCGCTGCCCTGAAGGGCATGGCCCTTTAGGGCGCCGCAGTGCCGAGCCCAGGCTTCAGCCTGGGCATTCAAAGTGGGAAGCTCCCAAGTCTCGGTCACGTCGCGCTCACCAATGGGAACTCCAGCACGAATTCCGCCCCTTTCCCGTCGGGCCCCGGGCGATACAGCAGCCGGCCCGAGTGCTGCTGCTCCACGATCCGACGCGCGAGGGCGAGCCCGATCCCCCAGCCGCCGGGCTTGGTCGTGACGCCCGGCTCGAACAACTGGGCCCGCACTTCGGCCGCGACGCCGGGGCCGTCGTCGCGCACGCTGATCCGCGCGGCACGCGCGGTCGCCGCGACCGTGACGTCGATCCGCCCGCCACGTCCCGACAGCGCGTCGATCGCGTTCTTGATCACGGCCTCGAGGGCCCACTCCACGAGCACGGGATCGCCCAGCGCCGTCGGGCCCGGTCCCGTGGCCGCGAGGGCGAGGGTGACCGGGCTCGCAAGCGTCGGCAGCCGCGGGTGGAAGTAGCTCACGACCCGCTCGGCCACGGCCCCGAGCCCGACGGGCTCGCGGCGCGCCGGCCGCCCGATGCGCTCGAACCGCTTGGCGACCCGCTCGAGCCGTTCGGCGTCGGCCTGAAGATGGCCGCCGAGCTCGGCGGCGGTGGTACCCGGATTCTCCCGCAGGTAGGCTATCCATCCCGTGAGGCTCATCAGCGGTGTGCCGAGCTGGTGCGCCGACTCGCGCGCCATCGCCACCCATAGCCGGTCGCGTGCCGCGGCGACCTGCGAGCGGTATGCCCACGCGGCGAGCAAGGCGAGGCAGACGAACACGGCGCCTTGGAGCGCGGCGAGGACGATGAAGCGCCGCGCCGCCGGCAGGGCCCCAAAGTGGATCGTGCCGACGCCCGGCTGGACCAGGGGCAGGTTCTCCGCGTCGAGCTCGGCGATCCACGCCCGCAGCCGCGCCGGATCGGCGGCGACGCCCGGGGGCGCGTTGTCGAGGGCGGTGATCCGCCCCGCCATGTCGGTGACGACGATGGGGATGCCGAGGGAGCGGACCTGGCCCGCGAGATCGAGCAGCGCGTCGGTGGCGGCGTCGGGGCGCGGGTCGTTGAGCCCGGCGAACACGCGGCCGAGCAGCCGGGTGGTCTCGCGCGCATCCTCCCGCAGGTGCCGCGCCACCACCCACGCGTAGCCGACCGTGATGCCGCCCAGGAGCAACGCCAGCCCGACCACTGCGGGAGGGCCCGCGCGACGCAGCGCGGCGTTACGCGCCACCGGCGGGAGCGAGGCAGTCGGTCCCGAGATACGGCGCCAGCGCCGGCGGGATCGTCACGGAGCCGTCAGGCCGCTGGCGCGTCTCGAGCAGCGCCGCCAGGGTGCGCGGCAGCGCGACGCCCGAGGCGTTGAGGGTGTGCACGAATTCCGGCTTTGCTCCCGGGCCCGGCCGGTAGCGGATGTTGGCGCGCCGCGCCTGGAAGTCGGTGAACGTGCTCGAGCTCGAGACTTCGAGCCACTGCCCCACCCCCGGCGCCCACGCCTCGAGGTCGTAGGTCTTGGCGCTCGCGAACCCGACGTCACCCGCCGCGAGCAACACCACGCGGTACGGCAGCTCGAGACGCTGCAGCACCGCCTCCGCGTGCGCGGTCATCCCCTCGTGCTCCGCGGGCGAATCGGCGGGGCGGGCGAACCGCACCAGCTCCACCTTGTCGAACTGGTGCACCCGCAGCAAGCCGCGCGTGTCCTTGCCGGCGGCGCCCGCTTCGCGCCGGAAGCACGGCGTGTAAGCCGTGTAGGCGAGCGGCAGCCGGCCCCCCTCCACGATTTCATCGCGATGCAGGTTCGTCACGGGGACTTCAGCGGTGGGCACAAGGAAGAGATCGTCGGGCTCGGTTCGGTAGACGTCTTCCTCCAACTTCGGGAGCTGGCCCGTCCCCTGCATCGTCGCCCGCTTCACCAGGAACGGCGGCTCGACCTCGACATAACCGTGCTCCCGGGTGTGCAGGTCGAGCATGAAATTGATGAGCGCGCGTACGAGCTTCGAGCCCATCCCGACGAACACCGGGAACCCGGAGCCTGCGATCTTCGCGCCGCGCTCGAAGTCGAGGATGCCGAGCGCCGCGCCCAGCTCCCAATGCGGCTTCAAGCCCGGTTCCCGCGGCCGCGGCGTGCCCCACGAGCGCAGCACCGCGTTGTGCGAGCCGTCCCCGTCGGGCAGCTCGGGGAGCGGCAGGTTCGGCACGTACAGCGCCTGCTGGTCGAGCTCGCCTTCGACGCGGCGCAGCTCTGCCTCGAGCCCGGTCACGCGCTCCGCCAGCTGGCGACGCTGCTCGCGCAGGGCGGGGGGGATCTCGCCCTTGTCCTTCATGAGGCGCGCGTCGGCCCTCGCCGCCTCGTTGCGCTCCGCCTTGAGCTGGTCCAGCTGGCCCGTGAGCGCGCGCCGCTTCATGTCGAGCGCCTCGAGCGCGTCTAGCAGCCGCGTGAGGGTGGGATCGCCGCGCCGGGCGAGCGCGGCGCGCACCTGCCCAGGCGAGGCGCGCAACAGCTTGAGATCGATCACGGGACTACTGCGTCGGCAGGCCGGGCGCGAGGCCGCGGTAGCCGCAGTTCTCATCGACCAGAATCTCGAAGTCGAGCCGCTGCGCCGTCGTGTCCACCCCGAGCACCCGCAGCTTCGCGTACAGGGGCACTCTGATGTTGTTGAGGCAGGTAATCAGTCGGGAGCGCACCAGCAGCACCGTCCCGGTGTCGAGAGTGGACGCCTTGTCGAACTCGTAGCCGCCGGTCGGCGCGACCTTGAGAGAGTCGAACACGGTCGTCGTGGGCCGCAACCCCGAAGTCGTGCCCAGATGGATCGCCCCGGTGGGATACAGCGCCGGGCGGCCGAGCGAGTCGAAGTCGAACGCGAAGTCGAGCAACGTCGATTGATCGGTGCGCACCCGCAACTTGCCCTGCAGGAGGTACGCCGACGGCTGCTGCACCGCAGTGTCGGAGAGCGCGAACAGCGAGACTGTGTCGACCGTGTTCTCGATCGAGGCTTTCGGCAGTCCCGTGGTGTCGCTGCACGCGACGGCGAGCAGGACGAGGCTCGTGACGGCGAGAGTCAGCGCGGCGAGTCGGCGGGGGGAAGCCATTCGGTGCCGGGAAGATACCGAGCGGCGTCCGAGTGGGTCAACCCGCGATCGCTGCTTGACTTCGCTAGTTCCCATTCCTAGCTTGGCCGCCGTATGGCGACGATCCGGGACGTGGTCGAGGCGCTGAGCCGGCGCCCCGGTGTGGACGCCGTGGTGGTCGTCGGCCGCGACGGGTTGCCGATCGACTCCCACACCGCCAACGGCGTGGACGCCGACAACGTGGCCGCCCTCCTGCCGTCGGTCATCAACGGGATGGCGCAGCTCGGCCAGGCGGGAGGACGGGGGGATTTCGGCACCGGCGTGCTCGAGTTCGGATCCGGCCTCGCGGTCGTCTCCGTCCTCAGCGCCGACGCACTGCTCGTCGTGCTGGTGCGCCCTGCCACCAACGTGGGCGCCCTGCTCTACGACCTGCGCCGCCATCGCACGGCCATCGCCGGCCTGCTCTGAGCGGGAGTCGCCCGCGTTGTCGCCCCCCCGGCCCTCCCGGCCCCCCCGCCCCCCCCGGCGGCATCTCCTCGTCGTGGACGACGAGCCTCACATCGGGCTGCTGCTGCGCCCGCACTTGGAGCAGCTCGGCTATCGCGTGAGCCTGGCGCGCACGCTCGGCGACGCCCGCGCCGCGCTGCGCGACCGCGCCACCCGCCTCGACGCCGTGCTGCTCGATCTGCACCTCCCCGACGGCTCGGGACTCGACCTGCTGCGCGAGCTGCGCGGCGCGGCCGCGACCCGCGCGCTCCCGGTCGTGGTGCTCACCGCGGAAGGCGAAGACCGGGTCTTGCGCGAGGCCGAGGACCTGGGCGCTTCGCTCCTCACCAAGCCCTTCAGCCCGTCCAAGCTCACGGCACGCATTGCCGCGATGCTGGGCGACGCGCCAGCGCCCCCGCCGGAGCACGCGTGAGCATCTGGGCCGCGATTCTCGCCGGCGGCTCGGGCACCCGGTTCTGGCCCCTCTCCACGCCGCAGCGGCCGAAGCAGCTCCTCCCGCTGGCCGGCGACCGCCCACTGCTCGCACAGGCGGTCGAGCGGCTCGACGGCCTGGTGCCGGTTGAACGCATCCTCGTGCTCACGGGTCCCTTCCTAGTGGACCAGGTGGCGCGCGTCGTCCCGCAGATCCCCCGCTCCCAGATCTTCGCCGAGCCGCGCGCCGCGTCTACGGCGCCAGCGCTCGCGTGGGCGGCGCACTGGATCTCCGAGCGCGACCCGGGCGCGCACATGCTGTCGCTGCACGCCGACTGGGCCGTGGGCGACGACCGCGCCTTCCGCGCGGCGGCGCGGCATGCGCTCGGCGTCGCCGAGGAGTACGACGTGCTCACCACCGTGGGCGTGACGCCCACGCGCAACGAGACCGGCTACGGCTACATCATCCCCGGCAAGCCGTTGGGCGGCGGGCGCACAGTGCGACGCTTCGTGGAGAAGCCCTCGGCCGCGCGCGCCGCCCTCCTGCGACGCCGGGGCGCGCTCTGGAACACGGGCCTCTTCGCCTGGGGCGTGGCGCGCTTCCTGGGAGAGGCCGGCGCGTACGGGCGTGAGCTGAAGGCGGGCTGGCCGGCGCTCGCGGCGGGGGACATCGCCGGCTTCTTCGCCGCCGTCCGCCCCGTGGCGGTGGATGTCGCGGTGCTGGAGCGCTCCAAGCGGCTCGCCGTGGTGGCCGGAACGTTCCGCTGGGACGACATCGGCTCGTGGGACGCGCTGCTCCGCATCCGCAAGGCCGACGGGCGGGGGAACGTGGTCGTCGGCAACGTGACCCTCGGGGACGACGTGCGCCGCTCGGTGATCTGGTCGGAGAGCGAGCACCTCGCGGTGATCGGGCTCGAGGACATGGTGGTGGTGCGCGCCAACGGGCACACGCTCGTGATGCCCACGGGGCGCGCGGAGCACCTTAAGGCGCTCGTGCAGCGGCTGTGACGCACGCCCTGTACCTCCTCGACCCCGAGCCCGCCCCGGGCTGGGTGCCGTTCCTGGGCGTCCGGCCCTTGTGCGAGCTACGCGCCGGGGCGCACCTGGTGCGTGAACGCTGGGAGGCGTTCGTGGCCACCGAGACCACGGAGATCTTCGCGCTCCCGCACCTCGCCGGGTTCGTGGAGGCCGGGGTCCCGACGGTGTCCGCCCGTCACCCCGTTACTGGACCGGCCATCGTCGGCTCTTCTACTTTTGCGCCCCGTGGGCTCGCCCCGGCGTTCCCCGGCGGCCCATTCCGGCTGACGTGCGGCGGAATCACCGTCGGGTGGGGCGTCGGGCCGGGGGTGACCTGGGACGGCCCGCAGCCGCACGCCGCCACCGTCGAGGTGCCCGGGGTGGTGCTGCGCGGCGTGTACGATCTGATCAGGACGCTCGAGCCGTTGCTGCGGGAAGATCTGCACGCGCTGCTCGGCGACAGCGATCCAGTCCCCGCGGGGAGCATCGTCCTGGGCGACCCGGCGTGGGTCGCGCTGCACGACGCGGCCGTGGAGCCCGGGGTCGTGTTCGACGTGCGCAACGGCCCGGTGGTGCTCGAGAGCGGCGTCGACGTGCGCTCGGGCGCGCGTCTCGAGGGCCCGCTCTGGGTGGGAGCGAACGCGCACCTCCTGGGCGGCGCGATCCGGACCTCGGCGATCGGCCCGCGCTCCAACGTCCGCGGGGAAATGTCGAACTGCGTGTTCCTGGGGTATGCGAACAAGGCGCACGACGGGTTCGTGGGCCACTCGGTGATCGGGCGCTGGGTGAACCTCGGCGCGGGCACGATCACCTCGAACCTGAAGAACACCTATGGGCTCGTGCGGCTCGACATCGCGGGGACGCCGGTCGAGACGGGACTGCAGTTCCTCGGCAGCCTCATCGCCGACCACGCCAAGACGGCGATCGGCACGCTGCTGGGCACGGGAACGGTGATCGGCGCGGGCGCGAACGTGTTCGACGCGGTGCGGGCGCCGAAGTACGTGCCGCCGTTCGCGTGGGGGGGCTCGGACGGCGCGGCGCGCGTGAGCCGGGACGGTTTTCTCAAGGTGGTGGAGCGGGTGCTGCCGCGGCGCGACGTGGCGCCGGACCCGGCGACGCGCGCCGCGCTCGGCCGCATGTACGACTGGGCCACGCGCTGAGCACGATTTCCGCCCGCCCGTTGCCCGGACCCCGTGAGACAGTGCACATTGGAAGGCTTTCCAGAACGCGAGCGCTATGGTGCAGGCCCAACCGTACCGACGGGTCGGTAAGTTCGAGCTGCACGAGCTCATCGGTGAAGGCGCGATGGGTGCCGTGTGGAAGGCTTACGACTCGGTCATCCGCCGCTACGTCGCGCTGAAGCTGCTCTCGGGCGCGGTGAGCCGGTCGGGCGACGCGCGCGATCGGTTCCTGCGGGAAGCGCGCGCCGCCGGGGCGCTGCAACACCCGAACATCGTCACGATCTACGACCTGGGCGACGCGGATGGCCAGGTCTTCATCGCGATGGAGCTGGTGGACGGGCGTGACGTGAGCTCGCTGATCGCGCTGCGCGAGCCGCTGGCGCTGGAGCGCAAGCTCGACATCGTGATCGAGGTGCTCCAGGGTTTGTCGTACGCCCACGAGCGCGGTGTGATCCACCGCGACATCAAGCCGTCCAACGTGCGCATCGCGTCCGACGGCACCGTGAAGATCATGGATTTCGGGATCGCGCGCCTGCAGTCGGCGGACGTCAGCGACTCCGGCGCGATCGTCGGCACGCCGACGTACATGGCGCCGGAGCAGATCACGAACGGCGCGATCACTCCGGCCACCGACGTGTTCGCGGTCGGCTGCCTGCTGTACGAGCTGCTCTCCTACGAAAAACCGTTCGCGGGCGAAACGGTCCACGGCGTCTTGTACCAGGTGTTGACCAGCGACCCGCAGCCGCTGCGCACGATGGCGCCTTCCATTCCTGCGGCGCTCGAGCGCGTGGTGTCGAAGGCGATGAACAAGGTCCCCGAGGAGCGCTACGAGACCGCGCGGCAAATGCAGTCATCGCTGTTCAGCATCCGCGCCGCCCTGTCGGGCGCGTCGGAGATCACGGCGCGGCTGGGGCCGCGCTGGACGCCGTTCCCGTCCGCGCTGCTGCGGCTCGTCACCTACGCGCCGATTCGCTGGCGCGCGGCGGCCCTGACGGCGCTCATGGTGACGGCGCTGGTGCTGCTGTACGTTTCGCGCTCGCCCTCGCCCTCCGCCGCGCCGTCACCAGGCGGCGACGCGTCGACCGTGACGCTCGACCAGCTCGTCGCCTATCCCGTGCCGCCGGCGCTCAATCCTGCGCTCGCGGCGCAGCGCGACTCGGCGCTCGCGGCGCGCGAGCGGGCGCGCGGCGCCGGCGCCATAAAAAACAACGTCCCGTCGCTCATCCTGGCCGACATGGTCCTCGTCACGGCCGAGCGGGCCTTGCGCTCCGGCGAACTGGCGCGCGCGTCGAGTGGCTACGCCAGTGCCGTCCCCCAATACAAGAAGGCGCAGAACGAGGCGGCGTCGCTGCGCCGCGAGGCGGAGCTGGCGATCGCGCGCGCGACGCCGGTGGCAAACGCCCTCGCGACGCGCCCCGAGGCGGGACGCGCCGGCACGTCGCTCGCGCGGGCGGAATCCCTCTTCAACGTGATGGACTACGTGGTCGCGCGCCTCGCCGCGCTCGACGCCGAACAGGTCGGCGTCGCCGCCGGCGTCGCGCCGCCCTCCCTGCAACCCGCCGACTCGCGCGCCGCCATCGGCGTGCTGCTCCAGGACCTCGAGCGGGCCGTATCGAGCGAACGGGTGGGGAACCTGCGGGTGTTGATGCCGGGGATGGCCGACAAGGACATCGCGGGGTGGCAGAGCTTCTTCCAGCGCTACACGCGGCTGACGGCGCGCTACGCGATCGAGCACGTCGCCGCGCAGGGCAACGCGGCGCAGGCCACCGTGCACACCGTCTACACCTACGTGCCTTCGGGGGGCGGCGTCCAGGGAGAGGCCCGGCTGCGCCAGGCGATCACGTTCACCAAGACGGCGGACGGCTGGCGCATCGTAAACATCCGGGACGTCCACTGAGCCCCGTCAGTCCCAGGCGCGCTCCGTCGGCGGCGGCGGCGGCGGGATCGCCACCGAGTCGGCGCGCGCCGTCGCCGGCCCCACGCGGCGCAGCGTCACCGGCTTGTCCAGGTCGCCTCCCGAGAGCGTGAGCTTGTCGGTCCCGAGCTTCATCCCGTAGACCTGCCACACGCCGTCGCCCAGGGCGAGCCACAAGCTGTCCCCCACCACCCGCCAGCGGGCCACCTGGTCGCCGAACTGCGCGGAGCTGTCGCTCCGCACCATGATGTTGCGGATCTCGTCTTCGGCCTTGGCCTGCCACTTCCCCTCCAGACGGGGATGCCGGGGCGCGTCGCTCGTCTGCGCGGCGAGCGCCGGCGCGAGGGAGCAGGCGAGGGCGAGAACCGAGAGGATCGTCACCGAGAACCCGTAGCAGAGAGACGTTACAAAAGATACGTACCCCGGAAGGGGTACGTGGCAAAAAGCGCCCCGAGGTCTCCCCCGGAGCGCTTTGCTTCCTATCCGGCTAACCGTCTAACCGGCTGACGGTTAGTACATCCCACCCATGCCGCCGCCGCCCGGCATCGGCGGTGTCTTCTCCTTCTCCTTCTTCTCCACCACGACGCACTCCGTCGTGAGGAGCAGCGCGGCGATGGAGGCCGCGTTCTGGAGCGCGGTGCGGGTCACCTTGGTCGGGTCGATGACGCCCGCCGCGACCAGGTCCTCGAACGCGTCGGTCTGGGCGTTGTAGCCGAAGTTCTTGTCCTTCGACTCCTTCACCTTGCCGACCACGATCGACGCCTCGGCGCCCGCGTTCTGGGCGATCATCCGCATCGGCTCTTCCAGTGAGCGACGCACGATCTCGACGCCGATCTTCTCGTCGTCGTCGGTCGCCTTCACCTTGTCGAGCATCTTCTGGCACCAGAGCAGCGACACGCCGCCACCCGGCACGATGCCCTCTTCGACCGCCGCGCGGGTCGCGTGCAGTGCATCCTCCACGCGCGCCTTCTTCTCCTTCATCGCGGTCTCGGTCGCCGCCCCGACGTTGATGACGGCCACGCCGCCTGCCAGCTTCGCGAGCCGCTCCTGCAGCTTCTCCTTGTCGTAGTCCGACGTGGACTTCTCGATCGCCGCCTTGATCTCCTTGATGCGGCCCTGGATCGCCTCGGACTTCCCCTTGCCGCCGACGATCGTCGTGTTGTCCTTGTCGATCACGATCCGCTTGGCCTGGCCGAGATCGTTGAGCGTCGCGTTCTCGAGCTTGAGGCCCATTTCCTCGGAGATCACCTGCGGCGCGCCGGTGAGCACCGAGATGTCGATCAGCATTTCCTTGCGGCGGTCACCGAAGCCGGGCGCCTTCACGGCGCACACCTTCAGCGTGCCGCGGAGCTTGTTCACGACGAGCGTCGCCAGCGCTTCCCCCTCCACGTCCTCGGCGATGAGGAGCAGCGGCCGGCCGGCCTGCGCCACCTTCTCGAGAATGGGGAGCAGGTCCTTCATCGAGGAAATCTTCTTGTCGTGGATGAGGACTAACGCGTCCTCAAGCGCCGCTTCCATCTTCTCCGGGTCGGTGATGAAATACGGCGAGAGGTAGCCGCGGTCGAACTGCATCCCGTCCACCGTCTCGAGCGTGGTCTCGAGGCCTTTCGCCTCCTCGACCGTGATCACGCCGTCCTTCCCCACCTTCTCCATCGCCTCGGCGATCAGATCGCCGATCTCCTTGTCGTTGTTCGCGGAGATGGCGCCGACCTGAGCGATCTCCTTCCGGCCGGCGGTGGGAACCGAGATCTTCTTCAGCTCCTCGACCACCGCCTCCACCGCCCGATCGATCCCGCGCTTCAGCGACATCGGGTTCGAGCCGGCCGTGACCGACTTGAGCCCCTCGCGGAAGATCGCCTGGGCGAGCACCGTCGCCGTGGTCGTGCCGTCACCCGCGAGATCCGACGTCTTGGTCGCCACTTCCTTCACCATCTGGGCGCCCATGTTCTCGATCGGATCCTCGAGCTCGATTTCCTTCGCGACCGTGACGCCGTCCTTCGTGACCGTCGGATTGCCGAACTTCTTGTCGATGACGACGTTCCGACCCTTGGGGCCGAGGGTGACCTTCACCGCCTCGGCCAGCTGATCCACGCCCCGCTTGAGCCGGGCGCGGGCCTCAACGTTGAACTCCAGTTGCTTCGCAGGCATGTCCTTGTCCTCCCTATGCGTCAGCCGAGCTTGGCAATGACGTCGGATTCCTTGATGAGGATGAGTTCCTCACCCTCGAGCTCCACCTGGGAGCCGCTGTACTTCCCGTAGACCACGCGGTCGCCGACTTTCAGCTCCATCGGGACCAGTTCACCCTTCTCACGCCGGCCGGGACCGACGGCGATGACCTCACCCTGGATCGGCTTCTCCTTCGCCGTATCCGGGATGTACAGCCCGCCCTTCATCGTCTCCGTCTCCTCCATGGGCCGAATGGCCACGCGATCGGCGAGTGGAAACAACTTCAGCTTCGTCTTGGACGCTGTTGCGGTTGCCATGGTACCGTGCCTCCACCTCGGTGACTAGTGCTAAGTGCTTGAATGTCAACTCGATTAGCACTCTCATACGGTGAGTGCTAATTCAGCCGCAGAGGAATCTCTCCGGGCTCGCGGGCGCTGTCAAGAGGGCGGCAGGGGGCCTCGCAGCGCGGGCTCGGCGGCGAGAGAATCGACGATCGCCCGGGCGCGAGCCGCGGGGGTCGCGCCCAGGGAATCGAGCGGAGCTGACACGGCCGCGATGATCGCCCCGGTCCTGGTGTCGGCGAGTCGCACGTGCAGCCAGGTGAGCGCCGGTGGGTCGGTCTCCTGGAACGTGAAGGTGAGCAGGTAGGCCGTGGGACGGCTGCCGCCCTTTACGCGGTCCCGCACGGTGAACCCGCGACGCCGCAACCCCTGGGCGATCTCGCGGCCCAGCGAGTCCTGGCTGATGACGAGGATCGCGTAGCTGCGGAGGGAGGTCGGGGCCTCGTAGCGCGCGGGGGGGGCGCAGGAGCCCAAGACAGCGACACACGACGGCACGACGGCAAGTTGCGCGAGAGCCTGGAGCCAGCCCCTCATTCGGGGAGCGTGCCGTCGGGCCGTCGTGTCACGCCTCACGGGATTATCCGCCGCGCCCCCACCCAGCGGTCCAGCCAGTAGGAACCCTCCGGGTCGGTGGGATCGAGCAGCGACAGCATCACGCCCCGGCTCGAGCTGTGAATGAACTTGAGCGCACCGACGTACATGCCGACGTGCGTCACGCCGCTGCCGGGCCGGGCTGAGAACAGCAGGATGTCCCCGGGCCGCAGCGCCTCGACCACCGGCGTGACCTCCGCCCCTGAGCGGGCCTGGTCGCGGCTCATGCGCGGCAGGCGGATGCCGTGTCGCGCGTAGGCGTACTGGATCAGCCCCGAGCAGTCGAACCCGTTGTCCGCGGTGCCGCCCCAGATGTACGGTGTGCCGAGGGACTCGACCGCAGTCTCCACGACGTCACCGGCGTTGCCGCCAACTACGGCCGGTGGCTCGGCAGGCGGGAGGGCGGTGGCGGCTCCGTACTCGCCCGTCCCCCGCGGCCGCCCCCCTCCCCCCTCTCCCCTTCCCAGCCCGATCGAGATCCCAAGCGTCGCGCTCACGCCGCGCCGCGCGTCGCTCCGGGGCCGCCAGAATCCGTGCAGCCCGCGGTCTTCCAGCCGGTAGCGGGCCTCGGTGCCGACTGCGAACCAGGAGATCGGCCGCCACTCGAGCCCTCCGCCGAGGCTCCAGAGCAGAGCCGCCTCCTGGGTCGAGGTGTCGGTCGAGAGGCCGAGCGCGAGGCCCGCGAGCGCGTACGGACCGAAGGTCGCGCGGCCGCGCCACCCCTGCAGCTCGTAGCCCAGGCCGTAGAAGGCCCGCCGCCGCCCCAGGGAATCGTGCACCAGCACGGCCGCCCCGAACCCTTGCGTGAACGGTCCGCCGAGGCGCGAGCTGGTGCGGAACTCGTAGACATCGGCGCGATTGCCGTTGTACCAGCGGCCGAGATGGAGCTCCACGCTGCGGCCCCCGCCCCCACCCTGAGCGCCCAGCGTCGCGGGAAGGAGCAGCAGCGGCGCGAGGCGCCAGCCGTCAGTCGGCCGCCGCAATCGCCCGCTGCTCCTCGGAGGGGCGCGGCGCCATGTGATGGGACAAGAGATGGGGCACCCGGCGCATGAAGCGGACCCACACCGCGAGGGCGCTGAACCCGAAGAGCGCGGCGCCGAGCGCGGCGACCGCGAGCATCGTGAGAGGACGCGCGAACCGCATAGCGAGAGGCGCGGCGAGCCACAGGCCGACGTACGATGCGCCCCACGCCAGGACCGGCGTGAGGAGCCATCCCAGGACGACCAGCAGATGCGCGAGCCAGCGCGGCACCGCCGCCCCTCCCGCTAGCCCTTCCGGGCGAGCGCGACGACGGCGAACAACGCCAGGATGACGGTGAAGGCGGCGCCCGTCGCGACCGGGAGGGCGACGCTCAGTCCGCCGAGCCGGGCCACCGTCACGACGACCAGAGTGGCCCCGGCCACCGGTGCCGCGCGCCGCGCGAGCGTCGCCTCGCCGCGTGCCGCCTGCCGCGCCGTGACGATCCCGCCCATCCAGGCGAGGAACGTCCCGAGCATCCACCACACGGGCAGATACCACCACGTGCTGCCGCCGCCGATCGCGTCCCAGGTCCAGGGGTACGCCTTGAGGGGCCGGAACACGACGATGTCGATCGTCATGAACACGATGGTGCCCACGAGGCCGATCGCTGCGGCACCCGCGATCCCCTCGACCGCGCGCGCCGCGGACCACCGCGCCGGAAGGAAGCTCACCGCCACGCCGGCAGCGAGCACGATGAGCGCTTCGAGGCCGCTGCGCAGGGCCCCTCCCCCGTCGGGCGCGAGCCGGGACGCGGCGAGGAACAGCACCACCGTGACCGCCGTGAGGGCACCGATCTTCACGCCGCCGACCGTGACGGTGCGAAAGTCCGAACGGTCCGATCGAGCGGGCGCCGCAGTGGCCACCATCTGTCTGAACTCCTCGGGTGAGTGAGTGACTCGGCGAAATCTAAGCCCGCGGTCTTAGCGGGCAAACACCAGCAGGACAGCGAGATCGGTCACTGCCCAGGCCGTGAGCGCCCGATACATCCCGCGCTGGTGCGCGGCCCTTGAGAGCGAGTCGCGTCGTCGGTACCATGGCGCCAGGACGGCGAGCCACGCGGCGAGCGGGGCGACGAGGACCCAGGGCCGCACCCGGAGCAGTGCCGCCGCCCCGCCGAACAACGCGAACGCGAGCAGCGTGCAGCCGATCGCCAGTCCCAGGCTCGCGCGCATCCCGAGCCTCAGGGCCAGGGTGCGGTCGCCGCGGCGGCGGTCCTCCTCGAATTGATACAGCTGAGTGAGCGGATAGAGCCCCGCGAACAGCGGGCAGAACCCGAGCAGGATGAGCGCGTGCCCGGCGTCGAGCGGCCGGCCGGTCGCCGCCCAAGCCGCGAACGGGGTGAGTGTCCCGAAGCCCCACATGTTGATGAGCCAATCCACGCCCGCCACTGCCTTGAACCGGAAGGGCGGCACCGAATAGAGCAGCGACAGCGCGAAACAGATGGCATAGTCGACCCGGAACGCCGGTGGCAGCGCGAACGCGAGCAGCTGGCCCCCCGCGAGCAGCGCGAGGCTGAAGGCGAGCAGGTGCCGCGGCAGGCGCGGCGGCGCGATCAGGTAGCCAATGTCCCCCTCGTCCTTGTCGAACACCGAATTGATCGCGAGCGTGCCACCGTTCAAGCAGATCACCCATATCGCCAGAGCGCCTAGCGCCGGGAGGAGCCGCTCCCCGCTCCCTGCTCCCTTGAAGCCGACCGCAAGGAGGTAACCCAGCGCCGTGTGCCCCGCCATGATCGGCCATTCCGCCGGGCGTAGGTGGAGGACGTAGGAGAACAGCTCGCCCGGCAGCAGGCGGTAGCCCCAGCGGCGCCAAACGTTGAGCGCCCGGGGACGGGCGGACGCGTCCGTCACCACTTCAGGCCGAGCGCCGTGGCGGCGAACCGGAGCCCGGTGAGGGTGAGGTCGGGATGCACCGACTCGATCTCGCGTGCGAGCGGAGCGACCAGACTCGCCAGCCCGCCCGTGGCGATCACCTGGGGGGTTTTCCCATTCGGCCATTCGGCCTTGATGCGGCGCACGATCCCGTCCACCGCGTCCGCCGTGCCGAGCAGCACGCCCGCGCGGATCGCCTCGTCGGTGCGCCGCCCGACCACGTGCGCCGGGGGTGTGAGCTCCGTGGCAGGAAGCTTGGCCGTGCCCCGGATCAGCGCGTCAGAGGCGGTCCGGATCCCGGGCATGATGACGCCCCCCAGGAACCGGCCGTCGCCGGTGATGCAGTCGAATGTGGTCGCGGTACCGAAATCCACGACGATCGTATCGCAGTGGAACAGCTCGGCGGCGGCGAGCGTGTTGAGGATCCGATCCGCGCCGACTTGCAGCGGCTCTTCCACGTCGAGCTTGATCGGGAGCGGCGAACGGCCATCCACGACGACCGGGCGTACCGTGGTGGCCCGCTCGACCGCCTCGCACAACCCCTGGGTCACCGGGGGCACCACGGACGCGACCACCGCCGCGCGGACCTCCTGCGTCGAGCGGCCCGCCTGCGCCAGGTAGGCGGTGAGGGTCGCCGCCCATTCGTCGGGCGTACGCTGCGGCGTGGTCGTGAGACGCCAGTGCGATTCCAGGCTGTCGCCGCGGAACAGCCCGACCTTGGTCTCGGTGTTGTTGATGTTGATCGCGAGGAGCATGCGCGGCGTAAGTATAGACGCTTTAACGTGCTATCGCCACGCTTGACAGCCCGGACCGCTGCCCGAATCCTTCGGCGCCACTGACCACGAGGAACCCATGGCCGTCCCGACCGCAGCGGTGAGCGCTGTCGTCACGATCGCAATCCTTTCCTGGCTGTTCCGTTTGGCTCGCAGACCGGTCCCCGAGCTCCCCGACGGCTCGATCGTGGTGCGCTACGGGACGTGGATGCGCATCGTTGGCGTGCTGTGCGGCGTGGCCATGCCGCTGCTCCTCATCGGCGTGGCGCTCACGGCGGGATTTCGCAACCCCGAGGATCCCTATTACTTCGGGGGCATGGTGGTGTTCTTCGTGGTGCTCGGCTGGTGGCTGCTGCTCGAATCGCTGCAGCGGCGGGTCATCGTGTCCGACACGGGCCTCGTGTCGAGCTCGCCGTGGCGGCGCGAGCCTATGCGCCTCGCGTGGGCCCAAGTCGCCCAGATCAAATTCTCGCCGACCGCCGGTAGTCTCGCGTTCGTCAGTCGGACCGGGGACAAAGTGCGGGTCGGCACGATGATGAGCGGCCTCGACCAGCTCATCGCAGCCGCCCGCCGCTACACGCCAGCGGATGTGTCCCGCGACCAACTCGCGAAGCTGGAACAGCGCCGCGCGCGGGGCGGGTTCTAGGCCCGCGCTACGCCAGCTCGACGTGCCCCTCCCGCACGGCGACCATCCCAGCCCCGGAATCGACGAGGAGCGCGCCATCCGGCCTCAAGCCAGTGACACAACCCGCTGTCGGGGAACGGAGCCGGCGGCCGCGCAGCCAATCGCGCGCCGCGAACGCGGCGCATTCGACGGCTGAGAGGGCCGCGCCGCCGCCGTCCGCCCCGCCGGCCGCCATCCGAGCAAGCGCGGGGACCACGCGGTCAAGCACATCGATGCGTCGCACGGCCGGGAGCCATTCCTCGAGCGCCACGGCACCCCGGAGGACATCGGCGGCCATTGGGGGGACGTTGCACACGTTCACTCCCACGCCCAGTGCGAGCCACTGGAGCCCGCTCCCCTGCCACCGTCCCTCGCACAGGATCCCCGCAAGCTTGCGGTCGCCCAGCAGCACGTCGTTCGGCCACTTGAGGCGCGTTTCGGGTCGGCCCAGCAGTCCGTCCACGGCTTCGGCGAGTGCGAGCCCGGCGCGGATGGGGACGGCCGCGAGCTCGGTCCGCGCCGGCCGCAACAGCAGCCCGAGCCACACGCCCCCCGCGGGCGAGTGCCAGGTACGTCCGTCGCGTCCGCGCCCGGCCGTCTGCTCCTCGGCGATCACCGTTGCGCCGGCGGGGGCGCCTTGGGCCGCGAGGTCGTGAATCGCATCAAGCGTAGAGCCCAGCCGCGCGAACACGTCGCAGCGCGGCACGCCCCAGCGGCGGGCCAGCTCGCCGACCGGCACGCCGTCGACGGCTAGGCGCGCCACAGCGTGTAGGCCAGGGTGAGGACGCCGACGGTCCAGCAGTACGGGGCGAAGGCGTAGAAGCGGCCGCGCCGCAGCACGGCCACGAGGAGTCGGATGGACCAGATGCCGCTCGCGAACGCCACGGCGAAGCTCACGCCGAGCGGCACGCTGCCCACGGCGGCAACGTCGACCGGCATGTGCCGAGCCTCGAGCAGCGCCGCCCCGGCGATCACGGGGACCGCCAGGAGAAAGCTGAACTCCGCCGCGTCGGCGGGCGCGAGCCCGGCCCAGAGGGCGGCGCTGACGGTCGAGCCGGAGCGCGAGATCCCGGGAAGGATGGCGATCGCCTGCGCGACGCCGACGCCCAGCGCGCCAGCCGCCGTGGGCTCGTGGCGGGTGCCCGCCCGCCGTCGCGTGGACCAGAGCACGCACCCCGTCACGATGAACGCGGCGCCCACGAACGCGACCGAATGGAAGCGCGCCTCCACCGCGCGGTGGAACGCGAGCCCGATCACGCCCGCCGGGATGGTGCCCAGGACGAGGAGGCCGGCGGAGCGCCGACCGTCCGGCCGCCCGCGCGCCAGGTCCACCAAGACATCCCACAGGCGCCGCCCGTACAGCACCAGGACCGAGCCCAGCGTGGCCACGTGCAGCGCGACCTCGACGAACACGCCCGGCGTCTTCACACCCGTGAGCGCTTCCACCACCACGAGATGCCCCGATGACGACACCGGCAGAAACTCCGTGAGCCCCTGCACCAGCCCGAGGATGACGGCCTGCCACAAGGTCATGCGATCCGCCCCACCACGAGCGCCACGATGCCCACGAGCATGGCTCCTTTCAGGGGAAGGGTGTTGCGTTCCGTCCGCCCCACGAGCAGCCGGCTCGCGACGAGGAGCACGGCGAGCTGGGCGAAGGCGGCGACGAGGAAATAGGCGACCCCGTAATGCGCCCGGGCCGGCAGCACGAGCGAGAGCGGCACGAACCCCAGCGCGAGCGCGGCCGCGACGAGGCTCGCGCGCCTCGGCCCCAGCACGATCGGCAACGTGCGCCGCGCCAGCGCGCGGTCACCGGGCTCGTCGTCCAAATCCTTCACCATCTCGCGCACCAGGTGGAGCCACGCCGCCAGCGTCCATGGTACCACTCCGGCCGTCGCGCGGCCGACGGCGATCGCACCGTACATGAGCGGCAGTCCCGCGACGAGTGCCACGGCCACATTCCCCGGGAGGCCGCGGCGCTTCAGCACGGGCGAGTAGACGATCAGGACGGCGAGCGCGCCGAGGGCGACGAGCACCGCCGCGCCGCTCACCAGCGCCGCGGCCGCGAGCCCGCCCAGCGCGCCCGCCACGACGCACAGGTCCGCGCTCCCCCGGGTCAGGCGGCGCGCCGCGAGCGGCCGCGCCGCGGCGGCCAGGTTGAGGCGGTCCGCCGGGGCGTCCCAGATGTCGTCGAGCGCGTTCCCCGCAGCGCCGCAGCCCACCGCTGCCAGCGCCGCGAAAGCGAGCACTTTGGGGATGGCCACCGCGCCGAGGGCGATCCAGCCCCCGGCGAGCACGCCCGCCGCGGCGATGACCAGGTTGTGGGCGCGGACGAGTCGCAGCACGTCACGCACGCAGCACGTCCTGGTACAGCGCTTCGTAGCGCGGTACGATGCGCTCGGCAGAGAACTCGCGCGCGCGCGCCGCCGCGCCCGCCCGCAGGCGCGCGTGCAGGGCGGCGTCCCGGAGCACCGTGACCGCGCGCTCGGCCAGCTCCTCCACCGCACCGACCGACGCCAGATATCCCGTCGCTCCGTCCACCACCACCTCGGGGATCCCGCCCACGCGGGTCGCGAGCACCGGCACGCCGCACCCCATCGCCTCGAGCGCCGACAGCCCGAACGACTCCGTCTGCGAGGGCAGCAGGAACAGGTCGCTGCCGCGCAGCAGATCCGCGACGCGGTCCACCTTCCCCGGGAAGCGCACGTCCGGGCGCAGCCCGAGCCGATCCACTTCCTGCTCGGCGAGATCACGGTCCGGCCCGTCGCCCGCGAGCACGAGCGTGGCCGGGAGCGCGCGCCGCACGCCGGCGAAAATGCGCACCACGTCCACCAGGCGCTTCACGGGGCGGAAGTTCGACACGTGGATGAGGATCTTGTGATCGGCCGGCGCCAGGGCCCGGCGGCAGCCGCCGTCGCTGGCCGGGAAGAACTCCGCCGGGGAGATGAAGTTCGGAATCACCTGCACGTCGCAGCCGACACAGCCGAAGGCGCGATAGGTCTCGTCCTTCAGATACTCCGACACGGCGGTCACCGCGTCCGACTGCTCGATGGAGAACTTGGTGATGGTGAAGTACGACGGGTCCTGCCCGACGAGCGTGATATCGGTGCCGTGCAGCGTGGTCACGACCTTCAGGTCGCGCTGCACCTTGAGCATCTGCTTCGCGAGCCATGCCGTCGCAGCGTGCGGGATCGCGTAGTGCGCGTGCATCAGCTCGAGCCCTTCGCGCAGCGCCACCTCGTGCTGCTTCACCGCGAGGGCCAGGGCGTACGGCGAGTGCTCGAACAAGGGATAATCGGCCGACACCACTTCGTGGAACGTGACCCGCTCGGCGAACCCACCCCGCAGGCGGAACGGGCTCGCATAGGAGATGATGTGGATCTCGTGGCCCCGCCGCGCGAGCTCGAGGCCCAGCTCGGTCGCGACGGCACCAGAGCCGCCGTAGGTGGGATAGCAGGTGATGCCGATGCGCATGGGCGTCGTCAGTCGTCAGTCATCAGTCGTCAGCCTTGAAGCGTAACCAACGGTCCTGGATCTGGCCGGCGAGGGTGCTCGGAGTTGATGTGGCATCGAGCGTCCAAACTTGGTCCTGATGACTGACGACTGATGACTGATGACGCAGTTGATTCCGAAACCACGTCTCCTGGCGCTTCGCGTAGCGGCGCGTCGCGAGGACGATCGCCTCCCGCAGCGCGCTCGCGGCCAAGCGCCCGTCGAGCAGCGCCACGACCTCGCGGTACCCGACCCCGTCGAGCCCGGGCGCCTGGGGGGCCGCGCCGCCCGCCAGCACGCCTCGCACCTCGTCGATCAATCCCGCGGCGAGCATCCGGTCCACGCGCTCGGCGATGCGGCGATGGAGCACGTCCCGCGGCAGCGTGAGATGAATGTACCACGCCCGCATCAACCCGGTCTCGCGCGCGTGCTCCTGCCACCACCCGAGCGGGCGCCCGGTGAGCAGCGCGACTTCGAGCGCGCGCGCGGCGCGCTGCCGTCCGCCGCCCCCGAACCGCCGGTCGAGCCGCGCCGCCCAGTGCGCCAGCCGGGCGGCGGGCAGGCGGGCGGCCCACGCTCGCAGCCGCTCGCGCCGCGCGGCGTCGAGCGGCGGCTCGCGGAACAGGCCCTCCGCCAGCGCCCGGATGTAGAAGCCGGTTCCACCCACGATCACCGGCTGCCGGCCGCCGGCCAGGATCCCGGGGAGCCACGTCGCCGCGTCGTGCGCGAACCGGCCGGCGCTGTAGCGCTCACCGGGCTCGATCAGGTCCAGTCCGACGTGCGGCACGCGGCCACGCACGGCCTCGTCCGGCTTGGCGGTCCCGATGTCGAGCCGCCGGTACACCTGGCGCGCGTCGGCGGAGATGATCGTGACCGGCTCGAGCTCGGCCCACGCAGCCGCCACGGCGGTCTTGCCGCTGGCGGTGGGGCCGACGAGCACGGGAACCAAGGGTCGGACGCTAGGCACGCCCAAAGCGGCGCTCCAGTTCATCCTTCGGTAGTTGGACAATCGTCGGCCGCCCGTGCACGTCGTGGGCGGGAAGCGTGGCGGTAAGCAGCCGCACGACGAGCTCGCGGAGCTCCTCGGGTTCGAGGTGTTGGCCCGCCTTGATGGCGGCACGGCACGCGAACGTCGCCCCGAAGCGCTCCAGCCGGTTCGCGAGACCACCGAACCGGCCTCCGGCCAGGTCCGCCACCAGCTCCTGGAGGCAGCGTGCCGCGTCGAACCGCGGGTGCGGGTTCGGCACGGTGTGCACCACGACGGTACGGCCGGAGAACGGCTCGACTTCATAGCCCACGCGGCGCAGCAGCTCGCGGTGCGCCTCGATCGCCTCGAGCTCCGGCGCCGCGAACTCGAGTGTGAGGGGCAGCAGGAGCCGCTGAGCGGGCGCCCCGTCGCCCGTCAGCTGGCGCATCACACCCTCGTACAGCACGCGCTCGTGGGCCGAGTGCTGGTCCACGATGGCGACGCCGGAGTCGGTCTGGAACAGGATGTACGTGTCGAAGACCTGGAGCAGAGGTGCCAGGGGTCGGGTGTCGGGTGTCGGGGACTCGCCAGAGAAAATCTCGAGCGTCGAGCCGAACCCTCCGACACCCGACACCTGGAGCCCGACACCCGCCGTTTCACCTCCGGCACCGAGCGAGGCGGCGGCGGCGAGCGGCCCCAACGCCCGCTGCACCGCCTGCTCCACGACTTTTTCGACGAAGAACTTGTCCCGGAACCGTACCTCGAGCTTCGCGGGGTGGACGTTCACGTCCACCGCGTCGCCGGGGAGGTCGAGGAAGAGGATCAGCGACGGCCGGTCGCCGGGCGCGATGGTGGACCGATACCCCGCCTCGGCGGCGCGCAGGATGAACGGGTCGCGGATCGGCCGGCCCCGCACGAACACGTAGCCCTTCCGCCCCGCGGGCTTCGCCTGGGCGGGCCGCTGCGCGAAGCCCTGCACCTCGAGCGGCCCCTCCCGGTGCGCGATGGGCACGAGCGTATCGGCGAGCCCGCGGCCCCACAGCGCATGGATGCGGTCGAGCGGCCGGGCCGCCGGACGGACGTCGCTGAGCACGCGGTCGTCGCTCGTGAGGGTGAACGCCACGTCCGGTCGCGTGAGCGCGAGCACAGTGAGCGCCTCGACGACGGCGCGCGTCTCCGTCGCCTGCGCGCGGAGGAACTTGCGGCGCGCCGGCGTATTGAAAAACAGCGCCCGCACGGTGACCGTCGTCCCCTGCTGCCGCACGGCGTCCTCCGGCGGCTCCCGCTTGCCGCCGACGGCGCGGATCCGTGTCCCGCTCCTGCCGTCGGGCGACGTGTCGAGCTCGAAGCGCGAGACCGACGCGATCGCGGGCAGCGCCTCGCCGCGGAATCCGAACGTCCCCACCCCGATCAAGTCGGTGGCGTCGCGGATCTTGCTGGTCGCGTGCCGCGACAGGGCGAGCTCGGCGTCCGCGCGGCCCATCCCCTCGCCGTCGTCGCTCACGCGGATCAGGCTCTTCCCACCGTCCTCGATCTCCACGCGGATGGCCCGGGCCCCGGCGTCGAGCGCGTTCTCGATGAGCTCCTTCACGACCGACGCCGGACGCTCGACGACCTCGCCCGCAGCGATCTGATCGGCAACCTGGGGCGGGAGGACGGCGATCCGGCCCGTCACAGCCGCGCCACTTCGGAGGCGAGCACCCAGCCGTGCACGCCGTCGCCGCGGCGCACCTCGAGCCAGGGGCCGTAGCGTCGCTCCACGAAGAGCGCCGCGCCCGCGTCTACCGTGGCCGCGGCGCTCGCGCCGCCGTACGGCGCGACACGCACCGGGGTCCCGCGATTGACGACGATCGCGAGGGGCCGCGCGCGGCGCGAGGCTTCCCGCCACTCCAGGCCGCCCGCGACGAGGACGAGCGCGGCGACGGTGGCGACGACGCTGGAGCGCCGCCGGGCGATCACCGCGCCCCACAGCGCCACCCAGAGCAGGGCCGCAGCCAGGGCCCACTCCGCCGGCGTCGCGATGCCCGTGGCGAGCAGCGGGTCGCTCGCCGCGTCGGGAGCGGGCAGCAGCTCGCGCGCGTGGCGCACCACCCGATCGCGCGGGGCGAGCCAGGCAGCCCTCGTCCACGCGGCGATCGCCTTGCCGTCCGCGCCCGCGCGGTACAGCGTGGCGCCGAGGTTGTACCAATGAGCGGGCACGCGCGGCTCCGCCGCGGCGCGCGCCGCGAACGAGTCGGCCGCCGCCCGCAGCGCACCCGCTTCGTACAGCGCCTCCGCGCTCGGCCCCTGTGCCGCGCCCGGCCGCAGCAGGATGACGAGCGCGACGAGCCCGAGCGCGGCGGTCCGCACGCGACGCCGCGTCCCGCCAGGCTCCGCCCCGAGCACCTGCAGCACCTGATCGAGCTCCGCCGCCAGCTCCACGGCATCGCCCGGCCCGCGCGGCCCGTAGCGCGCGGCGCGCAGCCGGTCGCGCAGCCGCATCACGTGATCGGCCACCGCGCTCTCCACGCCCGAGGCGCGGAGCGCCCGCGCCAGTCCGTCCCCGTCGCGCGCGCGGGCGTCGGGGACGTGGCTCGCGAGCACCGCGTGAAATTCGCGCTCGAGCCGCCCGAGCCGCGTGACCGGCACTCCTCCCCCGACCGCAGCGGCCGCTGAGGCCGGCTCGGGCGGCGCGCGTCGGCGCCACAACCACGCGATGAGCGGCGGGCCGACGAGCAACGCGAGCCAGCCCCAAGGCGCGAGATCGCGCGCGAGCGCATCGCTCCACACCACGGCCGTGGCGCGGAGCAGGGGCGGCAGCGCGCGCGCGGGGCGGGGCTCGACGCCGGGCGCCACGGTGAGGGCGCGCGGCGCGCTGGTCGCGGCCGCGTACGCGCCCGCGGCGATCTCGTAGTACGCGTAGCGCACCTCGGGGAGCAGGAACGAGCCCGCCGAGTCGGGCACCACCAGATAATGGAAGATCTTCGTGCCCGCGATGCGACCGTCGCGCGCCTCGACCCCCATTCCCGTCTCGCCGGGATAGGCCCGGAACCCGGGGGGCCAGCGGATGGCCGGCTCGGGCCAGAGCGCCACGTTCCCCACGCCCGACACCCGCGTCGCCACATCGATCGGCTCGCCCACGCGGCTGTTCGCCGGCTCAATCGCAACCTGGAGCGAGAGTCCCTGCCCCACGACGCGCTGGTCGCCGGCGGGCCGCCCTGCGGCGGGGAGCGGCAGCACGGTGACGATCACCGAGTCGCTCCGGAGCGAGTAACGGTCCTCGCGGCTGAAGAACGAGAACGTGACCGGGATGGCGTACTCGACCGCGGCCGGCGGGATCACGACCCGGCCTCCCGTGAGCGGGAAGACCGCCTGGTGCGCGACAAAGAGATCCATCCACCGGCCCCGCACGACCCGGGACGCCGCGACCTCGGTCGGCGCGGCCCCGGGATACGACCACACGCCCTCGGGCGTCTGCAGCGTGAGGATCGGCGCCCGGCGCAGGCGCTGGCGCAGCTCGCGCGGGAACCACGCCGCCGCGAGGACGTCGAGCTGCTGACCCACGAGCACCGAGTCGCTTGGGATGATCACGGTCAGCGCCACGCGGTCGTTGCGCGGGGGCGGCGCCGCGGCGTCGAGTAGCGCGCGCGCGATGGGCGACAGCGCGGTGGCGAGTCCCGCCGCCGCGCTGTCCACCGTCACGGCAATCGGCGCGGTGGCGACCTCGCGACCACCCTGCCGCACCCGCACCGGCCCGATCACCAGGGCACCCGGGCGCTGGGCCACGAGCCGCAGCTCGCGGGTGGTCGTGCGCACCGGGCGGCCCAGCCCTTCGATCGTCACCTCGGTGACCTCGCGCGAGCCCGTGATCGCGAACCCCGTGAGCGCCGGCAGCACGACCGTCACGGGCTCGGCCGTGCGGGTACGGGCGCGGACGGTGAGCCGCAGCTCCTCCCCCGCCGCGAGCCGCGCGTGGTCCACGTGGGCCGTGACGTCGGGCGGCGTCCCCTGCAACGCGACCAGCAACCAGAGGACCGCCGTCACCAATCTTTCACCCCCGGCTCGGCTGCGCGGCGCAGGTGGCCCATGCGGTCGCGCCGCGTGTTCAGCTCCTCCTGTCCGATCGAGCGCAGGATCTGGTCGGCCTGGGCCTGGCTCAATCCGCCAGCCTGCCCGCCACCGCGCGCGGTACCACCGCCTTGCCCCCCACCCCCCGGCGGTACCGGACCGCCACCACCCCCCGCGCGCGGTTGGTTCTGCTGGCTGCTGCTCCCGCCGCGGCGCCGCCTGACCGCCAGCTCCAGGTTCCATTTCGCCGCCAGATCGCGCGGCTTGAGGAGCAGCGCTTCGCGATAGGCGCGCCCGGCGTCGGCCAGGTGGGCGTCACCGTTCGCGCTGTCCGCCGCCGCCGCGCGCAACCCCAGCAGGCCGAGATCGTACAGGGCGCGGAACCGGAGATCGGGGTCGAGCGACGCCGCCGCGTGCGCGAGGGCGGGCTGCGCCGTCTCCGGGTCGCCCGCGGCGAGCGCCGCGCTGCCGGCGTTGTACCAGGCCGTGTCGTTCGTGCCGCGCCGGGCGAGCTCGGCGACGTATGCGTCGCGTGCGCGCGCCAGATCGCCGCTGTCCCAGGCCTGCTCGGCGGGCGTGCGGCGGTGCCGCGCCTGCTGCGCGGCGGCGCGCGCCGGGACGAGCGAGCACAGCGTCAGCCCGATGAGCGCCGCGGTGCGCCGCGAGGCGGCCTGGACTACGAGCAGCAGGGTCGCGAGCATCAGCGGCAGCCAGGCGCGCGGGCGGCCGCGCTCGGTGCGCGTCTCGCTCGCGCGGGCGCGCTTGTACGAGGCGACGAGGTCGCGCGCGGCGCCGGCCTGGTCCGGCAGGTCCGCCGCGATGAGGGTGCCTTGCGCCGCATCCGCCACCGCGCCCAGCACGTCGTCCCGGCGCGAGGTCTCGATCACGTTCCCCGCGTCGTCCTTTTGCCAGCCGAGCAGCGCGCCGCGCTCGTCGCGCACGGGGATGCGCACCCCGGCGCGGCCGCCCTCGGCGACGAGGATCAGGTGGACCCCCGCCGCCTGGAGGCGCTGCGCCTGCACGACGATCGCGGCGAGCGTGTCGTGCGCCTCGCCGTCGGTGAACACCACCAGCACGCGGTCGGCCAGGTCGGAGCCGGCGCGCAGCAGCTCCCCGCCCTGGCGCAGCGCGGGCGCGAGCCCCGTCCCTCCTTCGGACGCCACCTCCGGATCGAGCGCGTCGAGGTACAGCGTGAGCGCGGAGCCGTCGATGGACAGCGGCGACAGGATATAGCTCGACCCCGCGAACGCGACGAGCCCGACCCGGTCTCCGTCGAGGTCCTGGACCAGGCGCCGCGCCTCGCGCAGCGCGCGCCCCAGCCGGTTGGGCCTCACGTCCTCGGCGAGCATGGAGCGCGAAATGTCCACGGCGATCACGAGCGAGAGACCGCGCGTCTCGGCCACGATCCGCTCCTCGCCCCAGCGCGGGCCGGCCAGCGCCACGACGCCGAGGAACGCCGAGATCGAGAGCGCGGTGGGCCCCAGGCGTCCCGCCGCGAGGGCGCGGCGTACGGTCTCCTCCGACCAGAGGGCGGCCCGCCGGATGCGCGCGCGGCGCGCCCACGCGGCCGCGAACCACACGGCGCCACCTACCAGGGGCGCGAGCGCGAGCACCACGGGGGCGTCAAAGGTCATCACGGCACCCGCACGGCAAACGTCGCGGACAGAACGATCTCGAGCGCCAGGGCGACCAGCCCGAACGCCAGGGGCACGCGGTACGCCTCGTCGAAGCGCCGGTACACGACCTGCTCCACGGTCGTCTTTTCCAGCCGGTTGATCTCCTCGAACACATGCCGCAGCGACTCGGAGTCGGTGGCGCGGTAGTAGCGCCCCCCAGTCATCGAGGCGATCTCGGTCATTAGCGGCTCGTCGATCTCCACGGGCAGCATCTGGTAGCGCAGCCCGTTCAGCCCCTGTCCCGTCGGCACCGGAGCCTCGCCCCGTGTGCCCACCCCGATCACGTAGATCCTGATCCCGAATGCGGCTGCGGCCTGCGCCGCGGTCCGCGGATCCACCGTGCCGCGGTTGTTCACGCCGTCTGTGAGGAGCACGATCACCTTGCTCTTTCCGGACGCGCGGCGCAGCCGGCTGGCCGCCGTGGCGATCCCGGTGCCGATCGCCGTCCCGTCCTCGAGGATCCCGATCTTCAAGTCGCGCAGCGCCTGCTCCAGCACCGCATAGTCGGTGGTGAGCGGCACCTGGGTGAGGGCCTCGGCTGCGAACGCGACGAGCCCGATCCGGTCCGAGCTGCGCGCCTGGACGAAATCGATGGCGGTCTGCTTCGCCACGTCGATGCGGTTGGACGGCGTGAAGTCTTCGGCCAGCATGCTGCTGGAGAGATCCACGCACAGGACGATCGAGATCCCCTCGCTCCGGGTCTCCGTGCGCGCGGCGCCGATGCGCGGGCCGGAGGCGGCCACGATCCAGGCGCCGAGGCAGACGCTCCGCAGGCTCACGGGCAGCCGGGCGATCCAGAGGCGCTCCGCTGGCCCGGCAGCGGGCCGGACGTCGCTCATGCGCGTGCCCTTCAGGCCGCCCAGCTGCTTGGCGCGGAGCCACCACCACAGCGGCAGGGCGGCGAGCGTGAGCAGGACGAGCGGTCGGGCGAAGCTCACGGAGCGAGCTCGCGCGCCAGCTGGCGCGCCATCGTGGCGAGCGCCGCGACATCGGTGCCGTGGGCGGACGCGAAGGCCACGCGGTCGAGCTGCTCGAGCAGGTCTCGGAGCTCGCGCAGCGGCGCGTCGGCGCGCGCCCGCTCGACCGCCGCCAGGCACTCGGCGGTGCTGAGCGCCGGGTGCGCCTCGGGGATCGCCCGAGCGAGGGCCGCGCGCAGGCGCCACGTCGCCCGGGCGGCCACCGCCTTCGGCTCCCCCGCCCCGAGCCAGCGAGCATCGGGGACCTCACGTTCCAGTGGAGCTTGAGGTGGGGGGGCCATGTCGCGCGGCGCCCGGCGGCGCGCCGCGATCGCGGCTGCCAGCAAGCCTGCCGCGACGACCGCGGCAGCGACCGGCTGCAGCGGGTTGCGGCGCTCCGAGCGGAGCGGGCCGATCAGGCCTTTGGGCTCGGGCAGCGGGACCGTGTCCGGGAGCACGCTCGCCACGCTGAAGCTCGCCACCCCGCCGGCCGTCGAGTCCGCCCGCCCGTCCGGGCCGAGCCGCCAGATCGGGGGCAACTCGAGCCGCTGCGCACCGGGGCTCCAAGCCACCACCGGGTAGCGCACCAGCCAACCGTCCGAGCTGCGCAGCACCGCAGGGTCGCCGAGCGGCTCAATTTCCGCGGTGGCTTCGAGCTTCCCCGCGCGCACGCGCCATCCCGGCGGGGCGTCGACCGCACGCTCGAGCCAGACGGTGTCGCCCACCGTTGGACGAGCTGGCGTGCCCGCCCAAGGCCCACCCTGCCCTGCAGCACGACGGCACGACGGCACGACGGCGAGGCAGGCGAGAACCAGGCACCGCGCCCTGGTCCGCGCAACGTGCCGTCGTGCCGTCGTGTCACGTGCGTTCATCGCTTCAGCCGCTTCGCCCGCTCCGCAAACGCCCGGCGCAGCGGAGGGCCGTACGGTACGTTGGTCTGGAGGGCGATGCGGTCCACGCCCGCTTGGATCAGCTTGCGGGTGCGCACCTGGAGTTGCCGTTCGGCAGCGACGCGCACCCTGGTGCGGGTGGGAGCGTGGCTGGTGTCGACGAGGACCCGCTGGTCGGTCTCGGCGTCCTCCATGTCCACCCACCCCGCGTCCGGGAGCTCGACCTCGCGTGGATCATCGATCGTGATCGCGACGACGTCGTGGTCCGCCGCGAGCCGCGCCAGCGGCTCTTCCCACCCGTCCGCGCGGAAGTCCGACAGCACGACCACGATCGAGCGGTGGCGCAGCAGCTTGGTCGCGTAGTACAGGGCCTCCCCCAGGTTCGTGCCCCGGCCGCGCGGCGTGAAGGCGACGAGGTCCCGGAT
>WNGD01001186.1_pt1 | contig 43293 bp, 49 predicted proteins | sample 5400671 | NCBI WGS metagenome assembly WNGD01 (sample SAMN13153369, study PRJNA577476) | soil metagenome | isolation source: 40 cm soil or saprolite under grassland replicate 2 | place: USA:California | collected 2016-06-15 | reverse complement strand
TGAGGATCGGCGCGGCGCGCGAGGCAGCGGAGGCCTTTGTCGGCCACGCGATCGCTGCTGCGGAGACGGTTGAGCTCCCGGGACGTTTCGAGCGCCGGGATGCAGAGATCCGGGACGGTGCTCACAATCCCCACGGTGCGCGATTTCTCGTCGACCGGCTTCCGCCTGGGAACTGGACGATCGTCGTCTCGATCCTTTCCGACAAGAACGCGGACGAGATCCTCCGCATCCTGCGAGGCGCCGGGGGCAATCTCGTCGCCACCAGCTCGTCGTCGGAGCGCGCTCTGCCTGCGGCCGACGTCGCTCGCGCCGCGCGTCGGTACTTCGAGCACGTCGAGGCGATCGACAGCCCCGTCGCGGCGCTCGCACGTGCCCACGAGCTCGGCGAGCCCGTGCTCGTGACCGGGTCGCTCTACCTCCTCGGCGACCTCGCGCAGAAGGAGGACGCGGCGTGTCGAGGGTAGGCGAGCGCCTGGGAGTGGTGACGTTCGCGCTAGCCTTCGTCGCCGCGCTCGTCGGCACATTCTTTGCACTCGGCTATTTGGTCGGCAAGCTTCTGCTCTGACGATGTTCGCTCTGCTCGCCATCTCCGGATCACAGGGCTGGTCGCTCACGAAGAACACCGCGCTCGTCGTGCTCGTGCTCCTCTGGCTCGCGACCGCGTACTGGACGTTCAAGGACGCACGACGGCGGATCGCAGATCCCTGGCTCATCGGCGTTGCGACGATGGTCGGCCTCGTGCCGCCGTTCCTCGGTCCGGTCATCTACATGTTCTTCCGGCCTCCCGAGTATCTGCAGGACGCGCGCGAGCGCGAGCTCGAGATCAAGGCGATGGAGGAACGCATCGCCCAGCTCGACCAGCGCTGCCCCGTCTGCCGGGCGCGCGTCGAGCCGACGTACCTCGTCTGCCCGGTATGCACCACGCGGCTCAAGCAGGCGTGCGTCTCGTGTGGGCAGCCGCTCGAGTCGCTCTGGCAGGTCTGCCCGCACTGCGCGACGCCGGTGACACCCGCTCTCCCGCTGCTCGAGGACCTCACGACCCGCGAGCGCGAACGGGCGCCTCGAACGAAGGCCGGCGACTAGCGAGCGTCTAGACTCGACGGCCGCATGGCAGTCGAGCGCACGCTCATCCTCGTCAAGCCGGACGCGATGCGGAGAGGGTTGGCCGGAGAGATCCTGCGCCGGTTCGAGACCCGTGGGCTCGAGTTCAAGGCGGCGAGGCTCGTCCGCGTCGAGCGCGAGCTCGCCGAGCTGCACTACGAGGTGCATCGCGAGAAGCCGTTCTTTGGCGAGCTCGTCGAGTTCATTTCATCCGGCTCGACGCTCGCGCTCGTCCTCGAGGGGGAAGGCGCGATCGCGACCTGCCGGGCGACGATCGGGGCGACGAATCCCGCAGACGCGGCCCCGGGCTCGATCCGCGGCGACCTCGCGCTCTCCATGCCGGACAACCTCGTGCACGGGTCGGACTCGCCCGAGAGTGCTGCCTCCGAGATCGCGCTCTGGTTTCCCGATGACGAGCTCGTCTGACAAGAACGTCGCGCTCTGGACCAGGGTCAACGCCGAGTACACGGACGAGCACGCGCGAGGCGCGTGGGCGGCGGACGAGATCAGCTGGGGGCCTTTCGGGATCTCCGAGTCGGAGATCGACGTGCTCGGGAGCGTCGACGGGCTCGACGTCGTGGAGCTCGGCTGCGGGACGGCGTACTTCTCGGCCTGGCTCGCCAGGCGCGGCGCGCGGCCGGTGGGCGTCGACCCGACCCCGGCCCAGCTCGCTACAGCTCGCCGCATGCAGGCGGAGTTCGGGCTCGAGTTTCCGCTCGTCGAGGCCTTCGCCGAGAACGTGCCCTTGCCCGACTCGTCGTTCGATCTCGTCCATTCCGAATACGGCGCCTCGATCTGGGCCGATCCGTATCGCTGGGTCCCGGAGGCTGCGCGCCTGCTGCGACCGGGCGGGCGACTCGTCTTCCTCCACGGGACGCCTCTCGCGACGCTCTGCCTCCCCGACGTCGGAGACGCGACCACCGAGCTCCAGCGCCCCTATTTCGGGCTGCATCGCCTCGAGTGGACGCCTGACGGTGGGGTCGAGTTCCAGCTCACATACGGCGGCTGGATCGACGTGCTGCGCGACGCAGGGTTCGAGATCGAGCGGCTCGTCGAGCTGCAGGCGCCCGAGCGCGCGCAGCGACACGAGTACTACACCGACTTCGATCCCGAGTGGAGCCGGAAGTGGCCGTCCGAAGAGATCTGGGTCGCGCGCAAGCGGAGCTGAGTAGTGGCGGAACTCGACGCTGTCACCGGAGCGTTCTCCTTCACCGGCCGCTACATCGCCGAGGAGCTCCTCGCGCGCGGCCGTGGAGTCCGGGCGCTCACCCGTCGCCCGCCTGATCCCGCACATCCGCTCGCGGATCGGGTCGAGGCGGTCCCGTTCGTCTTCGACGCATCGCTGGCCGAACGTCTGACCGGTGTCGACACGCTCTACAACACCTATTGGGTGCGGTTCGAACGCAATGAAACGACGTTCGACCGTGCCGTCGAGAACACGATCTCGCTCTTCCGCGCCGCAAAGTCGGCAGGCGTCCGCCGAGTCGTGCACGTCAGCGTCGCCCATGCGGACGAGACCTCGCCCTTTCCCTACTTTCGCGGCAAGGCGGCAACCGAGGAGGCGCTTCGGGCGTCCGGGCTATCGCATGCGGTCGTGCGCCCGACGCTCGTCTACGGGCCGGAGGACATCCTCGTCAACAACATCGCCTGGGCGCTCCGGCATCTTCCGCTCTTCCTCGTGCCCGGAGACGGCCGCTACGAGGTACAGCCCGTCTCGGTCTGGGATACGGCGAGGATCTGCGTGCAAGCCGGATCGCGTGACGAGGACGTCACGCTGGACGCGGCCGGGCCGGAGCGCTGGGCTTTCCTCGACTTCGTCAACTTGATCAAGAGCCACGTCCGCGGACGCGCCGTGGTCCAGACCGCGCCCGTGGTGGTCGCACACACGGTCGGCGCGTTCGCGGGCCTTGCCCTGCACGACGTCATCGCTACTCGCGACGAGCTCGACGCGACGCTCGCCGGCCTCCTCGCATCCGACGAGACGCCGCTGGCGCGGGATCGCTTCAGCGAGTGGCTCGCGGAAATCGGCGGTGACCTGGGACTCGCGTACCGGTCGCAGCTCGAACGTCACTTCCGCGGTGAGGCGCGAGCTTGAGCCTCGTTCTCGCCTCGACGTCGCCTCAACGGCGCACGATTCTCGAGCAGCTGCGCATCCCTTTCGAGGTCGTCGCCCCGGAGTACGTCGAGGACGACGCTCAGGGAATCGAGCCCTCCGAGCTCGTCCGGCGGCATGCGGAAGGCAAGGCACGCTCGGCCGAGCGCGCCGACCGGCTCACCCTCGGCGTCGACACCGCCGTTGTCCTCGACGGGCGGGTCTACGGCAAGCCGGCGGATCGCGGCGACGCCGCGCAAATGCTGGTCGCGCTCTCCGGGGAGACCCATACGGTCGTCTCCGGGCTCTGCCTGCTGGGACCCGGGTTCGCGGCGAGCGAGATCGAGTCGACGAAGGTCACGTTCCGCCGTCTCTCGCACAAGGGGCTGGAGACGTACGTCGAGAGCGGGGAGTGGGAGGGCCGAGCGGGCGCATACGCGATCCAGGGGCTCGGGGCACGGCTCGTGGAGCGGATCGAAGGCGACTACCTGAACGTCGTCGGGCTCCCGGCCGCGTTGCTCGTCTCCCTGCTCGAGGAGCACGCGCCGAAGTTGCTGCAAACGCGCAGCTAGACTCCGCGTTCCTCAATGGCGTTCTTCCAGACCCTCACCGGCTTCGGTGGCCGCGACATGGCCGTCGACCTCGGGACCGCGAACACGCTCGTCTACGTTCGCGGCCGGGGCATCGTCCTCTCCGAGCCGTCCGTGGTCGCGATCGACCAGCGGACGGGCGAGGTGCACGCAGTCGGCGTCGAGGCGAAGAGAATGCTCGGTCGGACGCCGGGGACGATTTCCGCCATCCGACCGCTCAAGGACGGAGTCATTGCCGACTTCGACGTCACCGAGCAGATGCTCCGCCACTTCATCCAGAAGGTGCACCAGCACCGCTTTGCCCACCCCCGGGTCGTCGTATGTGTCCCTTCGGGGGTGACGGGTGTCGAGAAGCGGGCGGTCGAGGAGGCGACGCTCTCGGCCGGCGCACGCCAGGCGTACTTGATCGAGGAGCCGATGGCCGCCGCGATCGGTGCGGGACTGCCCGTCGCCGAGCCGACGGGGAACATGATCGTCGACATCGGCGGCGGCACCTCGGAGGTCGCGGTGATCTCGCTCGGCGGCATTGTCGTCTCTCAGAGCATGCGCGTGGGCGGCGACGAGATGGACGAGGCGATCGTCAACCACATCAAGAAGGAGTACAAGCTCCTCGTCGGTCAGCAGACCGCCGAGGAGATCAAGCTCGAGATCGGCTCGGCTTTTCGCCTCAGCGAGGAGCTCCAGGCCGAGGTACGCGGCCGCGACATGCTGACGGGCCTGCCGAAGACGGTGATCATCTCGTCAGAAGAGATCCGGCGCGCGCTCGACGAGCCCGTCACGCAGATCATCGACGCGATGAAGTCGACGCTCGACAAGACGCCACCCGAGCTCGCGGCGGACATCATGGACCGCGGGATCGTCCTCGCCGGCGGCGGAGCGTTGCTTCAGGGCTTGGACGACCGGGTCCGGCACGAGACCCAGATCCCGGTCCATCTCGCGGACAGCCCGCTGACCTGCGTGGCGGTCGGCTCGGGCCGCAGCCTCGAGGAGTTCGAGGTCATCCACCGCTCGGCACGAAGCCGCGCCGCCCGCAAGAACGGGCTGCTGCGGTAACTGCCGGACGCGTATGTGAAATCGTAAGCACCGCGGCCGCTCTGCGGCCGCGCTTTAGGGATCTTCGCGCGATCGGAGTCTGCGCGAGCGGATTCCGATCTTGCGCACTTTGGAAGTCCAGCCCAGTGCCCAGCTAGCATCCCGCTATGCCGCGCCAACGCAGCGCGCGTCCGGCCGCGCTGGGCGTGAACGTCCGGCGCCTCCCTGCGACGTCGCTCTCCCAGCGCAGCTCCGGCCCGCTCCGGCGTCGCCTGGTTGTGGGCTCGCTCGTCCTGCTCGCGCTCGTCCTCATCACCTTTTCGTTCCGGTCGGAAGCAGGCGGCTCGATGAGCGGGGTCCAGTCTGCGGGCGCAACCGTGCTGCGCCCGTTCGCCGTCGGCGTCGACCGGATCGCGCAGCCGTTCAGGGACGCCTACAACTGGACGGAGAGCCTCTTCCACGCCCGCTCCGAAGCGGCGCGCCTCCGGAAAGAGAACTCGAGTCTGCGCCAGGAGGCGATCCAGAGACAGTTCGCGCTCCAGGAGAACCGCTTTCTTCGCAAGCAGCTCCACTACGTCGGGAGCGCGAGCTTTCCGCACGACTACAACGGCGTCTCCGCGGCCGTCATCGACCGGCCGGCCGGCGCGTTCACGCAGGCGATCGTCGTCGACGTCGGATCGGATCGCGGGATCCGAGTAGACGACCCTGTCGTCAGCTCCGACGGCAATCTCGTCGGACTCGTCACGCGTGTGACTTCGGGGTCGGCGCGCATCCAGCTGCTCACGGACCAGGAAGCCGCCGCCTCTGCGATCGACGTCCGCACACGGGCGACGGGCATCGTGCGGCACGCACGAGGGACGCGTGAGACGCTCGTCCTCGACCGAGTCCGCAAGGAGGACGTCATCAAGGAGGGGGACAGCATCGTCACCGCCGGCTGGCGCACGAACGGCCTCACCTCCGTCTACCCGAAGGGGATACCCATCGGCGAGGTGACGAGCGTCGGCCAGTCGGACACCGACTTCTTCCAGCAGGTGCAGATCGATCCGTACGTCGACTTCGGCGCCCTCGACGCAGTGCTCGTGCTCGTCCCGAAGAGCCGAAACCCGAGCCAATGACCGTGACGACTGCACTTCGCGCGAGCGCGCTCGTCTTCGTCGTTGCGTTGCTCCAGGCCGGAGTCGTCTCCTCGACCTTCGTCTTCGGCGGCGCGCCCGATCTGCTCCTCGTCGTGATCGTCGCGCTGGGGCTCCTGCGCGGTTCCGTCGCGGGCGCCGTCTTCGGCTTCGCGGGCGGGCTCGTGGTCGATCTCGTCACGCTCGACACGCTCGGAGTGACCTCGCTCGTGCTCACGCTGGCGGGCTTCTGGGCCGGACGCTACGGCGAGACGACCGGCCGCGGCCGCGCTCTCGCGCCCGTGCTCGCGACCGGCGTGATCACCGTGCTCGCGGGCTTCTTCGGCGTCCTCCTGCACTACATGCTCGGTGAGACGGTCGTCGCGCACCAGGCTCTCGTGACGGCCCTGATCCCCGCTGTCTTTCTGAACGTCGTGCTCGCTTATCCCGTCTTCCGGCTCGTGCGCCGGCTCGCCGGCGGGCGTCTCGTGCTCGAGCCCTCGACCGAGGTCGAGCTCGTTGTCTGACCGGCGCTCCGGCCCGTACCGCGAGCCGAGATCGCCCTCCGGACGGTTCCTGCCGCCTGACCCGCGCGTGCGCGAGCCGTATCGGCTGACGCCGCCGCTCGCGCTCCGCGTCGGGATCTTCGGCGCCTTCGCGCTGCTCGTCTTCGGCGTCCTCTTCTTCAGGCTCTGGTCACTGCAGGTGCTCTCGGGCACGCACTATCTCGCCGCCGCCCAGAACAACCAGCTGCGGCTCGTCCGGATCGAGGCTCCGCGTGGCCCGATCCTCGACAGACACGGACGGCTCATGGTGTCGAACGTCGCGGGAACCGCGGTGCAACTCTCGATCGGAGATGTGCCCCAGGCTCGCCGGGCACGGCTCATCCGCCGGCTCGCGCATGTCTTGAACGTGTCGCCGAGGGCGCTGGCCCGACAGGTTGTCGAATTCGGGAGCGACCCCCTCTCGCCGGTCACCGTCAAGACCGCCGTCAGAGAGGCGCAGATCGAGTACCTGTACGAGCATCAGGCGCAGTTCCCAGGCGTTCGGATCGTCGAGACGTACCTCCGTGACTACCAGTACGGGTCGCTCGGGGCTCAGATCCTCGGGTATGTCGGGGAGATCTCCGCGGACGAGCTGAAGCGCCTCCACCGCGACGGCTACGTCGCGGGCGACAGGATCGGACAGACGGGCATCGAGGGCGCCTACGACACGTACCTGCGCGGCCACGACGGTCTCGACCAGCTCCACGTGGACTCCCTCGGCCGCCCGGTGAGCGCGCTCCAACCCCGGCAGGAGCCACGTGCCGGGTTCGGGCTCCGGCTCACGATCGACACTCGCATCCAGCGCGCGGCGGAGCTCGCGCTCCGCTACGGGATCAACCTCGCCCATGCCGACAGTCACTGGGCCGCGAACGGCGGCGCCATCGTCGCGCTCGATCCGCGGGACGGCGCAGTTCTGGCGATGGCCTCGAACCCGACGTACAAGCCCTCGTTGTTCGTCGGGAAGGTCGACTCCAAGAAGCTCGCGCCCCTGCTCAACGCGGAAGCGGCCAAGCGCGCGAACACTCCCGGCCTCAACCGAGCGATCGCGGGCGCGTACCCGCCCGGCTCGACCTTCAAGCCGGTGACCGCGCTCGCGGGGATGCAGGAGCACGTCTTCTCCGCGTACGACCCGCTGCAGTGCTCCCCCGTCGCCTACTACGGCCTCGACCGGCAGAAGTTCACGAACTGGGACCCCTACGTCGACAAGCCGATGACCCTGCCGGAGGCTCTTGCGCAGTCCTGCGACACGTACTTCGACGAGATCGGCAATCGCTTCTACGAGCGCGGTCCGGAGGGACGCGTGCGGCTGCAGCAGTGGGCCCGCAAGTTCGGGTTCGGGCAGACGAGCGGCCTCGACATCGGCGGCGAGTCCTCGGGGCTCCTTCCCACGCCGGACTGGCGCAAGCAGCACTTCCGGAGCGACTGGGACCGGGCGTGGAATCCGGGCAACTCGATCCAGCTTGCGATCGGGCAGGGCGACCTGCTCGTCACGCCGCTCCAGATGGCCGTCTTCTACTCGATGCTCGCGAACGGCGGGAACGTCGTCACCCCGTTCCTCGTCTCCGACGTCGAGCAGCCCGGGAACGGCAAGCGCTCGTCCGACGTCGTCCTCCGCCGGTTCGCGCCGAAGCCTCCGCAGCCCTCGGGTGTCGATCCCGCCGCCCTACAGGCCGTAAGGGACGGGCTGTACAAGGCGACCCACGACCCGACCGGCACCTCGTCGGCCGTGTTCGGCAATTACCGCGTCCCGATCTCCGGCAAGACGGGAACGGCGGAGAAGATCGTCCAGCTGCCCGGCTACCCGGCGGGCCACACGGAGGACCAGTCGTGGTGGTGCGGCTGGGGACCGTCCGACAACGCCCGGCTCGTCGTCTGTGCCCTGATCGAGAACGGAGGCCACGGCTCGGCAGCCGCGGCTCCCGCGGCGCTGAAGGTGTTCGAGAAGTTCTTCAACGTCCCTGGCCCGCAGGCCGTGCGGGTGAACGTCGACTGATGGCCGTGCAGATCCAGGTCGCCGAGCGCGCCCGGGTTGGGCTCCGTCGGGAGACCAGTGCGTTCGACTCGGTCGGCTTCCTCCGCCGTCTCGACTGGGTGCTCCTCGCCGCTGCTTTCGCGTTGATCGGGTACGGGCTCTGGGTGGTCGGCGGGATCACTCGCTTCGACGTCCCGGGAGACCCGAACTACTACGTCGTGCGGCAGGCGGTCGCGGCGGTTCTCGGGCTGGGCGCCCTTGTCTTCGCCACGATCGTCCCCTACGACCTGGCACTTCGCTACTGGCGCCTCGTCTACTGCACCACCCTGGGGCTGATGCTGATCGTGTTCGTCGCTGCCGAGACGATCCGCGGCTCGAAGCGGTGGATCAATCTCGGCGTCATCCAGTTCCAGCCTTCCGAGCTCGGAAAGGTCCTGTTCGTGCTCGCGCTCGCGGCCTTCCTCGTCGAGCGCGCGGGCCGGATCACGCGCTGGAGGACGATCATGTCGGCGATCGGCCTCGGCGCGGTGCCGATTCTGCTCGTCTTCCTGCAACCCGATCTGGGGACCGCGCTCGTGTACTCCGCGGCGCTTTTCTCACTCCTCTTCTTCGTCGGAGTCCGCTGGCGGCAGCTCCTCGTGCTGTTCGTCGCGGCGACGTTCCTCGCGCTTGCCGTGCTCTGGGTCCTCCCGGCCTCCGGAGTCCAGGTGCTCAAGCCGTACCAGGCCCACCGTTTCACGGGCTTCCTGAACCGCGACCGCGACCCGGGCGGGCTGACCTGGAACGTGAACCAGTCGATCACCGCAGTCGGCTCGGGCGGGCTCGACGGACGCGGTGTCGTGGAAGCGAGCCAGACCCGCCTCGACTACCTGCCGGAGCATGCGACCGACTTCGCCTTCGCGTCGCTCGGGGAGCAGCGGGGCTTCGTCGGCTCGGCGATTCTCCTCCTGCTCTACCTCCTCGTCGTCTGGCGAGGGTTGCGCGTGGTCACGGTCGCAGGTGACCTGTTCGGGGCGGTGGTCGCAGGCGGCCTTGTCTTCGCCTTCCTCTTCCAGATCTTCATCAACGCGGGCATGACCATGGGAGTCGCTCCGGTGACCGGGATCCCGCTCCCCTTCGTCGCGGTCGGGGGGACGTCGATCGTCTCGAACCTCTTCCTGATCGGTGTTCTCCAGGGAATTCACGCTCGCGGCAATCTCGGACGCCTGCGGCCGTGATCGGCGCTCGGGCCCAGCTCTTCGAGGTTCGCCGGCTGGTGCAGGCGATTCAGGAGGAGACCGAGCCCGCGCGCGCCGGGCGGATCGTGGTCAGCGGCATGCTCTGCGAGCAGCTCGCGCGCGAGCTTGCCGCCGGGGCGGAGCCGGGCGCCGTCGTCGCGGACGCGACGTCGCGGGTTCAGGGGGCCGAGGTGCTCGTCCACGTGATGGCCGGAGAGCCGAGCACGGCGGACGAGGCGCTCGTTCGTGCGGCCGATCGTGCGGGAGCGCCGGTCGTCCTGGTGCAACTGTGGCCGCAAGAGCGTTGGACTCCACCCTTCGTTCTGACGCCGTTCGTCGTCGAGTGCCGTGCCGGAGAAGGGTTCCCGATCGACGAGATCGGCCGCCGGATCGCCGATGCATCCGAACATTGGACGGATCTCGCCCGGCGCATCCCCGTGCTGCACGACGTCGTCTCGGACAAGCTGGTGGGGACCTCTGTGATCCGTGCCGCGCTCATCGGGGCGTTGGGAGGACGGAAGCGCGCGTCCCGGCCCGTCCTCGCCCTCGAGCAGGTGCGCACCGTGGCTCGACTGCGCTCGCTGCGGGCGGGCGCCACCCCGCAAGAGCTCCCCGCGCTCGCCGGTGCGGCGACAGCCGCCCTGGCCCTCAGCTACCTCTTGCGCGAGGCCGCGAGAAGAGCCGGGGGAACGCTCCCTGGGCCGCTCGCGAACGCCGCCGTCGCGGCCGGGACGACGTGGGCGCTCGCCGAGGCTGTCCGGCGTCTCAAGCTCGCGCCGGTCTGACCGGAGTCCGTCCGGAGCGGGACCTAGCATCCGCCCGAACGGGTCGATGGGAGGAACGATGCCGGACACTGAGCTGGCCGAAGAGCTCCTTCAGCTCGAGGAGGCCGACGCCTGGTTCGAGTATCTGGAAGCGACGCGAGGTCAAGGAGAGACGCGCTACGCCGAGCTCGAGCCCTGGGCCTGGGCTCGTCTCTCGCAGCGACTGCGAGCGGTCCGCGGGCGGCGCGCGCGGCTCCGGCCTGCAGCAGCCTAGGAACTCGCTTCAAAATGAGCGCCGAGTCGCGAAGACCGCTGCTGGTACCCTTCATGTAGGCCGATGGCCGTGGTTTTGAACACCCGCAGCGCGTTGTCAGAGACGCAGACCGCGTCTCTTTTCACGCGCGCGATCGAACGAGAGGAACGCCTTGTCACGACGCTGGTTTCGCTTCGGCAAGAAGGCCGAGGAATCCGCGGCGGAGGACGCCGCGGCTGGAGAAGCACCCGAACCCACTGAGGTTCTGCAAACCGAGCCCGAGCCCCAAGAGGCTCCGGGACCCGCAAAGAAGAGGAGACGCCGCGGAAGCCGCGGCGGTCGCGGAAGGAAGAAGACGGGAGCCGGGGCAGCGACTGCTACAGCCGCCGAGCCGGAGGACGAGCCCAAGCAGCCCGCACGAGGACGACCCGAGCGCAAGCCCGAACGGAAGGCGGCACGCCGGCGCCGAACGCCAATCCGCCGCGCACCGCTTCCCGACGCCAAGCGCGAGCTGCTCATCTCCGTCGACGTCGGCGAGCAGCGCGTCGCGGTGCTCGAGGACGATCGGGTCGCCGAGGTCTATCTCGAGCGCCCGGAGCGGCGCTCGATCGCGGGGAACATCTACCTCGGGGTCGTGGACAACGTCCTTCCGGGAATGGAGGCGGCGTTCGTCGAGATCGGGCTCGAGAAGAACGGGTTCCTGTACGTCGACGAGATCGTCGGGCCCGAGCTCGAGGGCCGGAAGGGCGCCCGCAAGATCCAGGACCTGATCAAGCGCGGCGAGACGGTCCTCGTCCAGGCTGTGAAGGACCCGATGAAGTCCAAGGGCGCCCGCCTGACGACGGAGCTCTCGCTCCCCGGACGCTATCTCGTGTACGTCCCCAGTGGCGAGGGCTCCGGCGTCTCGCGCCGGCTCGACGACGACGAGCGGACACGCCTGAAGGGCATCGTCGGAAAGCTCGATCCCAAGGGGGGCGGGATCATCGTCCGCACGGCCGCGGAAGGCGCGTCCGCGGAGGACATCGAGCGCGACCTCGTCTTCCTCCAGCGGCTGTGGAAGACGATCCAGACGCGCGCCAAGGCGGCCAAGGCGCCGAGCCTCGTCTACGAGGAGGCGGAGCTGCCTCTTCGGATCGTGCGCGACCTGTTCGCGGGCGACTTCGTCGGCGCCAAGATCGACGACGAGCGCACGCATCGCCGCATCGTCAGCTACCTGAAGAAGACCTCTCCGCACATGATCGAGCGCGTCCAGCGCTACCGCGAGAAGGAGCCCCTCTTCGAGGCGTACGGTGTCGACGCCGAGATCCAGTCGACCCTCGAGCGTCGGGTCAACCTGCCGTCGGGCGGCTATCTCATCTTCGACTACGCAGAGGCCTTCACCGTCATCGACGTGAACACGGGCCGGTTCGTCGGATCGCGTGGGAAGTCCGCCTCCGGCCGGCTCGAGGACACGATCGTCAAGAACAACTTGGAGGCGGTGAAGGAGGTCGTCCGCCAGCTCCGGCTGCGGGACATCGGCGGGATCATCGTCATCGATTTCATCGACATGGCCAATCCGAAAAACCGGGAGACCGTCGAGGAAGCGCTCCGCGCCGAGCTCGAGCGCGATCGGACGAAGACGTACGTCGTCGAGATCTCGCCGCTCGGACTCGTAGAGATGACGCGGCAGAACGTCACGGACGGGCCACGGGAGATCCTTACGCGGCGGTGTCCCGAGTGCGGTGGGGACGGGTTCGTCGTCTCGGACGCAACGGTCGCGCTCGAGGTCGAACGCAAGTTGCGTGGCCTCGCGAAGGATGCCGCGCGGGTGCAGGCTTTCCGGGTGGCAGTCCATCCCCGTGTGCTCTCCCTGCTCGTAGGCCCCGGCGGGAACCGTCTCGCTGCGATAGAGGCGGCCGCGCGCCGACGGTTCTTCCTCGTGGCGGCGACGAACGGCCATCTCCACGCCGACCACTTCGAGGTGCTCGAGCAGGGCAAGCTCGAGGTACTTGTTCCGGTTGCGCCGGTCAAAGAAGACCAGACGCTCGAGCTCAAGCTCGTCGAGGTCGGTCTCCACGACGCGGCTGCCGGGGTCGGCAAGGTCGACGGGTACGACGTCGTCGTCGCCGGAGCCGCCAACCTCGTGGGGAAGAAGATCAAGGCGAAGGTCGGGCGGGTCCTGAACGGCGCCGCATACGCGACGCTTGCGGACGAGGCAGTGCCCGGGGCTCGCATCACCTTCGAGGCTGAAGCGGAGAAGCCGACCCGTGCGCCCGGTCGCAAGAAGGCAGAGCCCGAGGAAGAGAAACCTGCCGAAGCTGCGGAGCCCGAGGTGATCGAGGAATCGGCGGAGCCGAGTGCCGCGGAGCTGGGAGAGGTCGAGGTTGAGCCCGACGAAGAGGAGAAGCCGCCGGCCAAGAAGCGAACCCGGCGCGGCACGCGGGGCGGCAGGGGCCGGAAGAAGAAGGCGGCCGTCACGCCTGAGGTGGCGACCGACGAAGACGGCTCGAAGCCGGGACCGACGATCCACGTGCCGCCACCCGATCTAGGACTTCCTTCGGCTGAAGCCGATGAGGACGAGCCCGCACCGGCAGAGCCCGAGGAGTCCGCTGCGACCGATGGCCAGCCGAAGCGCAAGCGGACGAGACGGGGAAGCCGCGGTGGGCATCGGCGCCGCAAGTCGGCGGCATCCGGCCCAGCTGCAATCGGCCCAGCTGCAGCCGGCTCAGCTGCAACCGGCTCAGCTGCAACCGGCTCAGCTGCAACCGACAATGGGCAGCCGCCAGACGAGACGACAGCGCCGGAAGACGAAGGCCCGGAAGACGAAGGTGTAGTCGAGTACGTCCCGATGTCCGAGTGGATCGAGGACTTCGGGTCTGGGCGCGAGGCCTAGAGCCGGATCTCATCCCAAGCTCTCGCCTTCTCCGGCGCATTCAGTCCGCTATCATGCCCCGGCTCGCGGGTCAGGCCCGTGGCCTCTCTGGTAGGAGTCGAACACGTGACCTACGCGATCATCAAGGTTGCCGGAAAGCAGTACCGCGTCCGCGAGGGCGAGCGGCTGCTCGTCGATCGCCTCCACGAGGAGGACGGCGCGACGATCTCTCCTGCAGTGCTCCTCGTCGGTGGGAACGGCACGCCGACGCTCGATCCCGACGTGCAGGTCACAGCCCGCGTCGTCGGTGCGGTCAAGGGCCCGAAGATCCGAATCGGCAAGTACAAGAAGCGCACGGGGTATCGCCGGCACACGGGTTTCCGCGCCTCGCTCACCCAGATCGAGATCGAGTCGATCGGAGCCGGCACACGGACGGCGCGCTCCGCTCCCGCGAAGGCGGAGAAGCCGGCACCGGCAGAGGCGGCGCCCACGACCGAGCACGTGAAGGGCATGCCGTCCGGCTACGAGGAGATGACCGTTGCCGAGATCAGGAAGGCGGCACCCGAGTGGAACGCCCCGATGCTCGCGGCTGCTCTGGAGTTCGAGCAGGCGAACGCGAAGCGGAAAGGGGCACTCGCCGCGCTCGAGTCGGCGATCGCCGCGAAGGAGGAGTAGAGCTAGATGGCGCACAAGAAGGGCCTCGGATCATCCCGTAACGGCCGCGACTCTGAGTCGAAGCGACTCGGCGTCAAGGTGTTCGCGGGGCAGCCCGTGAAGGCGGGCATGATCATCGTCCGCCAGCGGGGAACGAAGTTCCGGCCCGGCCGCGGAGCCGGATTGGGCCGCGACGACACGATCTTCGCGCTCCGCGAGGGCATCGTCGAGTTCGGCCGCTCCGGAGACAAGCGTTTCATCTCGGTCTCCGCCAGCGCCGGCTCGGCTGGATCCGTCTCGGCCGGGTCCGTCTCGGCCGGGGCCGAGTAACGCCGGGCTCCGTCGCCGAGGCGGCGGAGCGATGTTCTCAGACCGCGCTCAGATCCACGTCGAGGCTGGACGCGGCGGCGACGGCGGCCTCAGCTTTCGCCGTGAGAAGCACGTACCGCGCGGAGGCCCGGACGGAGGCGACGGGGGCCGCGGGGGGGACGTGGCCGTGCGCGCCGATCCGACCCTGCGCGACCTCTCGTCGCTCCACGGAGTCAGGCGCGTCCGCGCAGGACGGGGCGGCAACGGCCGCGGCAAGCGCCGGCACGGGGCCGACGGAAACGCAGTGGAGCTTCGCGTTCCGGTCGGCACCGAGATCCTCGACCCAGCGGGAGCGCTCGTCGCCGACCTCGCCGAGCCCGGTGCGGCTTTCGTGGCCGCGCACGGAGGGCCGGGCGGCCGCGGAAATGCCCGCTTCGCGACGCCGACGCGTCAGGCTCCACGCTTCGCGGAGACCGGCCTGCCGGGTGACGAGGCGGACTACCTCCTTCACTTGAAGCTCGTCGCCGACGCGGCACTCACGGGTCTCCCGAACGCCGGCAAGTCGTCGCTTCTCCGGCGTATCTCGAACGCGAAGCCGAAGGTCGCCGATTACCCGTTCACGACGATCGAGCCCGTCCTCGGGACGGTTGAAGCTCCCGACGGGCGCCAGCTCGTGGTCGCGGATGTACCCGGACTGATCGAGGGCGCCGCGGAGGGCGCAGGACTCGGCCACGAGTTCCTTGCCCATCTCGAGCGTGCGCGCCTCCTGATTCACGTTCTCGACGTCGCGGCGCCCGACATTCGGGCGCGGTACCGGGCGATCCGCCACGAGCTTGCAGAGTACGGGGCAGGTCTCGATCAGCTCCCAGAGGTCGTGGTCCTCAACAAGGTCGACCTCGTGCAGGAGCGTCCGAGAATCTCGTTCGACGGCGTCTTGCAGACCTTCCTGCTGTCCTGCGCGACCGGCGAGGGCGTCGCGGAGCTTGAGCGCGCACTCTTCGAGCTCTGTCCGGTAGAGGCTCCGAAGCCTGCCGGGAACGATGCGCTTCCCGATTTTCTCGAGTACCGACCGCGACCTCGCCCCAGGCCGTCGTTTCGGATCTTTCGTACCGACCGCGGCTACCGCGTCGTCGGGACTCGGCCTCCGCCGGAAGAGCTCGAGGAAGCGCTCCGGAAGGCCGGCGTCAAGCGCGGCACAGAGGTCGAGGTAGGCGACGAGACGCTGGAGTGGAGCTAGTGCTCGGAATCCTCGGTGGTGTCTTCGACCCGCCGCACGTCGGCCACGTCGCGCTGGCCCGAGCCGCGATAGGCCACTTCGAGCTCGAGCGCCTACTCGTACTCGTGGTCGCCGATCCCGGGCACAAGCTCGCGGAGACTCCCGCCGCGACCCGCCTCGAGCTCGCACGTCTCGCGTTCGCGGACGTTCCGGGCGCCGAGGTCCAGCTCGATCGCCATGCGCGCACCGTCGACTCGCTCGAGGAGCGAAAGCCGGACGACGCGGTGTTCGTCATCGGCGGCGACGAGTTCGCCGACTTTCCGGGCTGGAAGGATCCCGCCCGCATCCTCGAGCTGGTTCGGCTCGGCGTTGCGTTGCGGCCGGGCGTCCCCGACGAACGAGTGCGCGAGGCGCTCGCACGTGTCCCAGCGCCCGACCGCATCTCGTTCTTCGAGATGGCGCCAGTGCCGGTTTCCTCGTCTGACGTGCGAGAACGTATCGAGCGAGGCGAGCCCGTCGACGGACTTGTTCCCGAGGCGGTCGCCGAGTTCATCGGGCGGCTGGGCCTCTATTCCTGAGCTGAGGGCTACACTCCGACGAACCGACAAAGGACCGACAGGCATCTGAACCCGCTCGAGCAAGCACGCCATACCGCCGCTCTCTGCCAGGAGAAGCTGGCGATCGACGTCACGATCCTCGACATGCGCGGCGTCTGCGACTTCACGGACTTCTTCGTCATCGCGACCGGCCGCAACGAGCGGCAGACGAAGGCGATCTACGACGATGTCGCCGGCCGATTGAAGACGGAGCACCGCCTCCTGCCGCGCTCGACCGCCGGGCTCGGCGAGGCGAAGTGGATCGTCGCCGACTACCTCGACGTGGTCCTCCACCTCTTTACGCCGGAGACACGCGGTTTCTACCGCCTCGAGGATCTCTGGAGCGATGTGCCGAAGCTCGAGCCTGCCGCAGTCGCGGGCTAACGTTGTCTCCATCGTAAACCACCCGAACTTGCTTGCAGCTTCGGCTCGAACCGTGCCGGAACAACCAGCGGCTCGATATCAACTGGGCCAAGAATTTCGACTTCGACGCCAGACTGACGGCGCTAGACTGACGGCTCTTCTGGGGCCATAGCTCAGTTGGGAGAGCGCTGCGATGGCATCGCAGAGGTCGCCGGTTCGAGCCCGGCTGGCTCCACCTCGCCGAAGCCTGACGTGAAAGAGCTCCGGGCCGCGGGTAAGCGCCCCGGAGCTCTCGGATCACATTGGCTACGGGTAGGGGTTGGTCGGGTACGGGGTGGTGGTGGTCGTGGTCGGCGTCGTGTCGGCAGGCGCTGCCTTTCGGATCGCTCTTCCGCTCGCCGACACCACGTACCACTTGCCGCCGAAGGCAGAGCTTCCCTCGCCGTTGGTCTGCCCCGCTCGCCTGTCGGGCAAGTACGTGTACAGCGGGTGTCTGTTGTACGTCACCTGGAGCTTTCCGTCTGCCCGTCTCGTCGTGGCCAGCCAGGCCGCCTTCACGCCTGGGCCGGCACTGGGCTTGGCACGGGCGACCAGCGGCGGCCAGTACTGCGCGCACATCCCCGTGCAGGCGCTCTTCCCGTTTCGGTCCTTCAGGAACAGGTAGAGGGTGTGGCCCTTCGCGCTGACCAGTATTCGACCGAGATTCGTGCTGCGAAGGGAGACGGTCGCACTGCTCTCCTGCGACGCACCCGCCAGCGCCCCGGCACTCCAGAGCCCGAGGCCTGCCAGAGCTACCGACAACGCCGAGATGACCATCAGGCCGAGCGGACCCCGCCTGCTCGAGTTCGTCGTCTGTCTTGCTTGCTTCATCGTCGACCTCCTCTCCCCGACCTGTACGGGGAGAGGGCCGAGACGGTTCACGCGACGGCCGGTTCTGCGTGCACCGCGACTCCCGCCACGACGAGGCCCACACCGGCGACCTCGAGCCACGACGGCACCTGAGCCAGCACGAGGACTCCGACGACCGTCGCCGTGGCCGGGAGGAGCGAGACCATGAGCGCGTACGTCGCGCGGGCGAGCCGGGCCATCGCGAGCTGGTCGAGGACGTAAGGGATCACCGAGGAGGAGACACCTACGCCGATTCCCGCGGCGATCGCGACCGGGTCGAGGAGCGCCGTAGCCGCGCTCCAGCCGCCGATCGGGGTGACCACGACCGCCGCGACCAGCATCGCCGCGGCCAGCCCGTCAATGCCTCCGAGCCCGGGACTCCGCGAGACTCGATGAGCAAGGACGATGTACGCGGCGAAGAGCCCCGCGTTCGCGAACGCGAAGGCGACTCCGAGGGGCGCGCTCTCGAAGCGCACGTCGATCAGCAGGTAGACGCCGGCCACCGCAAGTGCGAGCGCGACCAGGTTCCGCGCATTCCGGACGCCGATCGCAGCGAGCGCGATCACCGGGAGGAACTCGACTGCCGCCACGGTCGCGAGCGGAAGCCGGTCGATCGCGAGGTAGAAGAACGCGTTCATGAGCGCGAGGACCGACCCGAACACGACTACGAGCCGCCGCGAGCTCCGTCCTGACGACCCGGCACGGCGCCAGGGGCGTCGCCAGGCGCCGAAGATCGCCGCGGCGCTTGCGATTCGAAGCCACGCGACGCCGAGCGGTCCAACTCGCGCGAAGAGCAGGACGGCGAACGCGGGACCGAGGTAGTGGAAGATCGCGCTCCCGACGAAGAACACCTGGGGCGGCGCAGATTGGGCCGTACGACGAGCAGACGCTCCAAGCTCGACGCGTCTCTCTTCGGCCTGTGCGAGGGAGGATCCGGCCACCCCACACAGGATCCTCGCGTCTGTGCGAGTATGGAATGGCCAATCGACGGACTTTGGAGCGAGATGCCTAACAAAGCCAGGACAAGAGATGCTACGACCTACGAAGGCAACACACTCGACCCGACCAACCTTCGTCTACTAAAGGAACTGCAGGCGGATGGTCGTCTCGGCATCGCCGAGCTCGGAAGGCGGATCGGGATGTCGGCTCCCGCGGTCGCGGAGCGTGTGAGTCGGCTCGAGCGTGCCGGCGTGATCACCGGCTACCATGCGGAGATCGACCCGCGAGCGCTTGGCTACGCGATCTCCGCAGTCGTTCGTGTCCGACCGGCGCCGGGCCAGCTCCAGAGGATCCCCGAGATCGCCAAGGAAACTCCGGCGGTTACCGAGTGCTACCGGATCACCGGCGAGGACTGCTATCTGATGAAGCTCCACCTCCGCTCGATCGACGAGCTGGAGGAGGTCCTCGACTACTTCACGCCGCACGGCCTGACGACCACGTCGATCATCCACTCGGCGCCCGTCCCGCGACGAGCGCCGCGTCTCGACGAGCTCGCCCCCTAGCGTCAGCGCGGAGCGACCTGCTCGAGCAGAGTGGGTTTTACTCCGAGCTGCCCTGCGAACGGGCGATCCTGCGCCGCGATCATCACGATCGCCACGGCGACGGCGGCTGCGAAGACCCCCATGGCGAGCGCGGCGGTCACGCGGTTGCCGCTGTGGACGAAGACGATGGCGAGCAGAGTCAGCGCCGCGAGCAGGACCATCGCGCTCCACTTGACCCGTTCACGCGGGACTCGCTGACGATGATCCGCTGCCGGCGCGCGTCGAGGCGTTCTCGAGCGACGCGACCATCTCCCGCTGCGCGAGCGTCTGACCGTCGTTCGTCGGCTGCAAGGACAAGGCGAGCTGGAGCCCCGAGCCAAGCGGGCGTGGGATCACGGTCAGGGTCGCGCGCTGCCTGGCCATCTCGGGCCATTCAATGTGGACAGCGTCCTCGATATGCCGTCGCACGAGCGCGTGCATCCGTCTCTCGGGCGCGCCGGGGAACCGGTCGGGAAGGTCGACCGCGCGGAGCGAGCTCGCCTCCCGGTGCACGGCCTGTTGAGCCCGGTCGGCATCGCTCCAGACCTGCGCGGCGAGGAAGCCCACCACGAGGCCGAAGACGAGCCCCAAGGGCGGCAGCATCCCGGGTGAGACCCTCTTGAAGGCATCTTGCCGACCTTCGTCGACTGCGAGGGCCGTGACGGCTGCATAGATCGCGGCGGTGACGAGTGCCGTCGCAGCAAACACGAGGACGGCGAGCCAGACGACCGTCAACTCGTGCGACCAGTCGACCATCGAGCGCCATGCTCGCGGAGACGCAGCGTCGTTTCCAGAAGGTCGCGATCTGGAAGTGTCGAGATCGGCTGGCGGTGTTCGTCGTGTTGAATGAAGAGGGCGAAGCCACGTGGCTTCGCCCAGTCCGCTGCAAAGGAGGAGCGATGGCAGGAAAGCCCGTGCACATCGAGTTCCCGGCCGGCGACACGGCGCGCGCGCGTCAGTTCTGGGGCTCGCTCTACGGCTGGCAGTTCCAGGACATCGAAGGGCCGATCGAGTACCACATGGCCCAGATCGTCCCGAACGAGACCGGGGGGGCCGTGTTCCCGGCCGACGGGGACAACCGCGGCCTGCGGGTCTATTTCGACGTCGACGACATCAACGCGGGCGCGGCGCGCGTGAACGAGCTCGGGGGCGAGGCGGGAGAGGCCCAGCCGGTTCCGGGCATGGGCTGGTTCGCCATGGCCAAGGACACCGAGGGGAACCACTTCGGTCTCTGGCAGAACGACACCTCGGCGCCCGCTCCAGGGCAGTAAGCGAATCGAATCGGGGGGGCGGCGCTCGGCGTCGCCCCCCAAGCACGGGGCTGCCCGAGTTCCGTACGCTCGGTCTGCGCTAGAACTGGTGCAACCGAAGCGAAAGGGACGGCAATGCCCTTCTATCAGCGTCGCGGAGAGGTTCCGCGCAAGCGTCACATCGTCTTCCGCGAGAACGGCCGGCTCCTCACCGAGGAGGTGATGGGGCTCGAGGGCTTCACCGGAAACGAGTCGATCCTCTACCACCTGCAGTCACCGTGCCGTGTGAAAGAGCTCGGCGCGTTCACGCCGATCGAGCGCGAGGAATGGGTGCCCGAGACGCACGCTCATCGACGCATGAACACGTACGACGTCGAGCCTGAGGGCGACGAGATCAGCGGGCGCCGCACGCTGATGTGGAACTCGGACGTCGAGATCTCGCTCTGCCGCCCGGAGTCGAGCATGGACTACTTCTTCCGGAACGGCGAGGGCGACGAGGTGATCTTCGTCCACGAGGGCTCGGGAACTCTCGAGACGATTTTCGGCGACGTCCCGTACAAGGACGGGGACTACGTCGTCGTCCCGCGCGGGACGACGTATCGGTTCGTCCCGCAGGGCCCGCAGCGCCACCTGGTCTTCGAGACGCCCGGGCTCATCGAGATCCCGCGCAGGTACCGGAACCAGTACGGCCAGATCCTCGAGGGCGCTCCCTACTACCACCGCGACATCCACCCGCCGACCGAGCTCGCGACGCGCCGGGAGTCCGGCGAGTTCGTCGTGAAGGTGCGCGTCCGCGGCGGAGTTCAGGACTACGTCCTCGACTACCACCCGTTCGACGTCGTCGGCTGGGACGGCTTCCTCTACCCGTGGACGTTCTCGATACACGACTTCGAGCCCATCACGGGCCGCATTCACCAGCCCCCGCCCTCGCACCAGACCTTCCAGGGCCCGAACTTCGTCATCTGCTCGTTCTGCCCGCGCCACCTCGACTTCGACCCGGAGGCGGTGCCGATCCCGTACCACCACTCGAACCTGCAGTCGGAGGAGATGATCTACTACGTGTCCGGAAACTTCGGGTCGCGCAAGGGGATCTCGGTCGGCTCGATCACGCTCCATCCTTCTGGGCTGCCGCACGGCCCGGCGCCCGGGCTAGCGGAGAAGGCCCTCGGAGTACGGGAGACGACGGAGCTTGCCGTCATGTGCGACACCTTCCGTCCGCTCAAGCTGTCGGCGCTCGCGCGAGACACGGACGACGGCCACTACGCCCTCTCGTGGTACGAGCCGCCGTCCGAAGATCCGGACCTCGCCGGCGTGACGAGTCATCTTTAGCCAGGTGGACGCCGACCGCTTCCTTCGCGAGCTGCCGGGGCTATTCGAGGACTACCCGCGCTCGGAGCATCCGCTCGACCGCCGCTTCGAGCCGGTCCTGGCCCAGGTCGAGAACCTGGCCGCCGAGAACGTGCTCGCGTTGCTCAACCTCGCCGCCTCGTGCCTCGGTCCCGAGGAGGCCTACGTCGAGATCGGTGTCCTACACGGTGCGAGCCTGATCGGGGCGATGCTCGGGAACGAGGAGCACCGCTTCATCGGGATCGACGACTTCCGCTTGCGGGGCGGTAGCCTCGAGCAGGTCGAAGGCAATCTCGCGAGCTTCGGGTTGCGCAAGCCGGAGTTCCTCGTCGGTGACGTCTTCGAGCTCGTTCCCGCGGGCGCGCTCGACGGGACACCCATCGGCGTCTGGTACTACGACGCCTCGCATGCCTACGAGGCACAGGTCGAGGGTCTGCGGATCGCCGAGCCTCTCCTCGTGCCGCGCGCGCTCGTGATCGTCGACGACACCGACTGGGAGGACGTCGATCGGGCCATGGACGACTACCTCGCCGCGCAGCCTCGTGTGCGGAGAATCGTGAAGCTCGACGGGAAGGATCGCGGCGCTCCCCAGTGGTGGGAGGGGATGCAGATCTTTCTCTGGGAGGGCTAAAGCGCTACGTGCCGCGGATCGTCAGCTTGCGTGCGAGGTCGATCCCGTTCTTGTCGTTCAGCGCGAACGCCGCGGTATAACTCTTGCCCTTGGCGATCGGGTTCTTGAAGCGGAGGCGTGCGTCGAGCGTGCAGTCCCGCTTGAGCGACGAGCTCTGCTGCCCGACCGCGATCAGCTTCGTGCCGCTGTAGATTCGCCAGGTCATGCCGATGGGGGTCGCCGTCGGGTCGTTCGCGCAGTAGCGACGTGCGTACAGATTGACGAGCGGCGTGAGCGTCCCGGCCTTGAAGCTGTAGGCCCCGTTCCGGGCGTCGAGGGGCTTGGCAGCGGCCGCGAAGTGAGACGGCGAGGTCGCCTTCGGGACGCCGCCTTGCGTGTACAGGCCCGACTCCCACGGCTGTCCCGGGTCGTCCTGGTACACGAACCAGATGAACATCTGCACGAACGGGTAGCCCTTCGCGAGCGCCATCGCCTGCGAGATGTACTTCGACTGGGTCGTCCACGGGACCCCGAGCGCCTCGGGCGGCCGAGTCTGGTGAGCGTACTCGGTGATCCAGATCGGGGTCGACCTCCGGTGGAACCAAGTGTTGAGGCTCTGCTCGAACCGCGGCAAGGACTTGAGCGATACGTTCGGCCACTTGACGAGCTGCGTCGGCTTGCTGTTCGGGTTCGAGGGGTACGGGTGGTGCGCCCAGGCGTCGAACTTGAGCCTCGGGTTCGCCTTCGCGACGAGCTCCGCGAACTTGCCCGGCGAATGGGAGATGACGGGGCCTCCCGGGTGATCGTGGCCACGCGGCGAGGTCTCACCGATCGCGATCTTCGCGAGCGGATTCCCGGCCCTGATGCCGGCGTAGGCGGCCGCGTAGAGCTTCGCGTAGTTGGCGGGGGCGACGGACTTGCCGGCGGTGTTGAACTGCGGAGTCAGGAACAGGTTGAGGTTCGGCTCGTTCCAGATCGACCAGAAGCGGACGTAGGGGTAGCCCTCGAACCGGCCCGAGTAGCGCGCTGCGATCGCCTTGGCGAAGGTCGTGAAGTCGGAAAGGCGCCTCGGCATGACGTTCGGCTTCTTGCCGCCGTTGGCCCACGACGGCGTCCCCGAGATCGTGAGCATGACCTCCTCGTCGTTCTTCTGTGCGGTCTGCACGGCCTCGTCCACGTCCGAGAGGTTGTACTCGGGATCGAACGGATCGCTCGCGTTCGTCGGGCGTCGCGCGGCCACGACGTTCCACTGCACGAGCAGTCGCATGATCGTCGCGCCCTGCTGCGCCGAGAGCTGGATTCTGCTCTCGCGGTCGTCCACCCAGCGGAAGCTGGGATCGTCGTGGAAGCCGACCCACATGCGATCGGCTCCCTTCGCGGTGGGGGCGGCGACAGCCGCGAGCGCCGCGAATGAAGAGAGCGCGGCGAGCGCGAACAGGGGTATGACGAGGCGGGCGATGCGTCTCACGAAGACTCTGACGTGACGAACGGTGCTGGGTCAGGGACCTGCGGCGTCAAAAGCTCCGGGCACCCTAGCGACTCGAGTATGTGGACCGTGTAAAGGACCCGTCTCCTCGCCGCCAGAGGTTCCACGGAGGTGATGGCGTACACTGAACGGGTGCGTTCCGCCTGGGAAGCGATCTTCCTTCTCGTGGTGCTGAAGATCCCGCTCGTGTACCTGGGCTTCGTGGTGTGGTGGGCGATTCGGGCCGAGCCGGCGCCGCCCGGCTCGGGTGGCGACGAGGTCGGCGTGCTCGCCCCGCTGACACCGTGTGGCTGGGACGAGTGGAAGCTACGGCGCCCCTCGCAGCGTGTTCCCCGGCCGTTTCGGCCGGTCGGCCCGCACGCACGCAGGCTGGCTGCACGAGCCGAGACGTGAGCGCCGTCCCAGCTCGACGCGCGGATACCGTCGCTGGCTTCCTGTGCGCCTTCTCCCTCGCGCTTTCCGGGATCGCGCTCGCCCGCAATCCCGCGCTCCTCGCGACGGCCGCGATCCTCGTCTCGCTCGTCGCGGCGCGGATGACGGATACACATCGCACCTTCGCCGCCCTCTCGGTAGTCGTCGCGACGCTCGCGTTCTTCGTCGGGATGGTGATCGCGATCGTGACCAACCACGCGTTGGTCTGACCGCGGTCACGCTTGATACAACGAGCTCGTGGCTTCCTCACCTCGGCAGACGGGCGGGCTGAACGCCGGGTACATCGGACTTCTCCTCGAGCAGTACCTCGAGAACCCGGATGCCGTGGAGCCTGCCTGGCGTGAGCTCTTCGAGCGCGCCGACGACGGTGTTCTCGAGGCGCTTCCGGGGCTCGCCAGGCTGATTGCTGCACGGCCGGCCGAGGACGACAACGGCGCCCCCGCGACCGTCTCTGCAACCCCTCCGGCTGCCGGCGCGGCTCCCACGCCTCCCGCCCCTGAGCTCCCCGTCGAGGCGCCACCGCAGGCTCAGGCGGCGCCGGCCAAGCTCGACGAACGCCTCCTCGGCGCGGTTGCTGCAGCGATGGCTCTCGTGAAGGCGATCCGCATGCATGGCCACCTGGCCGCCCGGCTCGACCCGCTCGGCTCCGACCCGCCCGGGGACCCGGCACTCGAGCCACTGCGCCTCGCGCCGCCGCTCACCGCTGAGGTCCAGGCGCAGATTCCGGCTCGCCTCCTTCGTCTCTCCGTCGAGGGAAAGACGCTGCTCGAGGCGCTGCCGCGGCTGCAAGAGGTCTACATGGGGACGATCGCGTACGAGATCGAGCACATCGCCGATCACGCGGAGCGCGTTTGGCTGCGCCAGGCGATCGAGACGGGGAGGTTCCGCAGGCCGCTGCCTCCCGAAGAGCGAAAACGGCTTCTCGAGCGGCTCTCGCAGGTCGAGGCCTTCGAGATGTTCCTGCGTCGCGCATTCATCGGCCAGAAGCAGTTCTCGATCGAGGGCCTCGACGCGCTCGTGCCCATGCTCGACGAGGCCGTCGAGCTCGCCGCCGAGAACGGCGCTGCCGAGGTCGTCATCGGAATCGCGCACCGCGGGCGGCTCAACGTGCTCGCCCATGTCGTCGGACGTGAGTACTCGTCGATCCTGCGCGAGTTCGAAGGCGAGAAGACGATCGACGCGCTGGTCTCCGATCTCGAAGGCGGGACGGGAGACGTCAAGTACCACCTCGCCGCTTCGGAGTCCCGGCTGACACGAGCCGGGGAGATCCAGGTCACGCTCGCGCCGAACCCGAGCCACTTGGAGGCGGTCGATCCCGTGGTCGAGGGTCGTGCTCGGGCCGAGCAGACCGATCGCTCGGTCGGCGCGGCCCTGCACGATCCGACAGTCGCTTTTCCGATCCTCATCCACGGCGACGCGTCGTTCGCCGCGCAGGGCGTGGTCGCGGAGACGCTGAATCTGCACTCGCTCGACGGCTACTCGACCGGCGGCACGCTGCACCTCATCGCCAACAACCAGGTCGGATTCACGACCGATCCGGCGGAAGGGCGGTCGACGCGCTACTCGAGCGACCTCGCGAAGGGCTTCGACATCCCGATCGTCCACGTCAACGCCGACGACCCGGAGGCGGCGCTTGCTGCGATCCGGCTCGCGCTCGCGTATCGCGAGGAGTTCGGCCACGACGTCGTGATCGACCTCGTCGGCTACAGGCGCTTCGGCCACAACGAGCAGGACGAGGCCGCATACACGCAGCCGCTGATGGCCGAGCGCATCGAGCAGCAGGCTCCGGTTCGCGAGAAGTACGCGGCGCGGCTCGTTGCCGAGGGCGTGCTCTCCGAATCCGACGCCGCCGCGCTCCTCGAGCGGACGCAGAACGCCCTCCGCGAAGCGCACGACCGGCTGCGGGAGTCGTTCGCTCCACACGAGCCTCCCGCCGAGCCCAAGACGGGCTGGGACACAGGCGAGGCGGTCGTCACCGCGGTCCCCGAAGGCCGGATCCGAGAGCTGAACGAGCAGCTCTTGCGTGTTCCCGACGGCTTCACGGTCAACCCCAAGCTCGCTCGTCAGCTCGAGCGCAGGCGCGAGGCGCTCACGGACGGAGGGATCGACTGGGGGCAGGCCGAGGCACTCGCGTACGCGTCGCTCCTCGAGGAAGGCATCCCGATTCGCCTTTCGGGCCAGGACACGGAGCGCGGAACGTTCTCGCATCGCCACGCCGTTCTGCACGACCCGGTGACCGGCGAGACCTACACGCCTCTGCAGAGCCTTCCGACCGCGGCCGCCTCCTTCGAGGTCTACAACTCACCCCTCTCGGAATACGCGGCGCTCGCGTTCGAGTACGGCTACTCGGTCGCCGCTCCGGACGCCCTCGTTCTCTGGGAAGCCCAGTTCGGCGACTTCATCAACGGAGCGCAGGTCGTCGTCGACCAGTTCGTCGTATCCGGCCGCCCGAAGTGGGGGCAGACTTCGCGGCTCACGCTTCTCCTCCCGCACGGATACGAGGGAAACGGGCCCGAGCATTCGAGCGCCCGCCTCGAGCGCTTCCTCCAGCTCGCGGCGCAGGACAACATCCGCGTTGCGAACTGCACAACCTCCGGTCAGTTCTTCCACCTCTTGCGGCGCGAGGCGCTCGACGCGACCGCGCGTCCGCTCGTCGTCATGACGCCGAAAGGGCTGCTCCGGCTGAAGCAGGCGACCGTGACGCTCGACCGGCTGACGACCGGCTCGTTCGAGCCCGTGCTCGAGGAGCCGGGCGACAAAGACGCAGTCCGGCGGCTCGTCCTCTGCAGCGGAAAGGTTTACTACGACATCGCGGGCCACGATGTCCGCGGCCTCGCGTCGACCGTGTCCGTCGGACGCATCGAGCTCCTCTACCCGTTCCCGCTCGAACAGGTGTCGGCGCTCGTCGCCTCCTATCCGGAGCTCCGCGAGATCGTGTGGGCGCAGGAGGAGCCGCAGAACATGGGCGCCTGGCGCTCGATCAGGCATCGACTCGAAGATGCGGCCGGGCACGCGCCGCTCGTCGAGCGCGTGCAGTACGTCGGACGCCCCTGGCGCGCGAGCCCGAGCGAGGGCTACCCCACGCTCCACCAGCGAGAGCAGGACCGGATCGTGCGCGAGGCGCTCGGCTTCCGAAGCTAGGTTCTAGGTCTTGAAGCGCCGCCCGCGGCGGATGAGCGAGGCGGCGACGCGTGGCCCGTGCCGGCGTGCGACGACGACCAGGTGCTGACGCTGCTTGGGCGGCAGGCGTCGCCAGGTCTCGTACACCGCGAGGGCGAGGCCCAGCGGACGGATCCGCGGAGTCAGGCGCGCCACGCCTCCATCCTCGCACAACCGTGATGTGCCTTGCACCGAGGGGGTTGCGCTAGACTCGCCCGACGAGTGGAGCCATGTCAGACCTCGAAGACCCAACCTCCGTCGAGAGCGAGTCACTCTTTGCGCAGGCCATTCGGGAGCACCTGGACCTAAAGGCGCGAAACGCGGGCCTCGACCATGAGATGCCGCTCGACCCGTACCTGACCGGCGATCCTCTGCAGAATCACCCGCTCTTCAAGAGCGAGGAGCAAGCCCGGATCGAGGAGACCCTCGACGGCGAGCCCGCGGCGGAGCTGAGCTCGGAGCGGCTGCCGTGGCCGGGCGAGGAGACGGTCGAGAACGTCGAAGGCCCTGCGCTCGACCCAGCGCTCTGGACCGGCCGCCCGCGCGACTTCGACTGGGGCGACTAAGTTCGAGTCTTGGGAGTTCGCCGGTCGGACTCCGTCCTAAGACCTTTGGAATAGCCCGAGCGACGATCCGTCACTTGGCTCGAAAGCGCTTGGATTCGAGGAAAATGCGACATTTGACCACGTCCGACGTCATGTTTGGCCTTGACAGACATGGAAATGATGTCATAATGACATCACGATGCAGCTCGAAGGACACGTCCAGGCGATTCAGACCGACCTCGCTCGCGCGGCCGGGCTCGGCGACGAGGCAACCGCCGAGGCTGCGCGCCGACTGAGCGAGGCGCTCGGCTCGACGCTCCACCTCCGGCTCCTCGACGTCCTCGGCGAGGCGGCGGCCGAGATCGGGCCGCAGCTCGGCTCCGGGCGGGTCGAGGTTCGGCTCGCCGGGCGGGACCCCGAGCTCGTCGTCGTCATGGAAGAGGTGCCCGAGCCCGTCCAGGTCGGCGCTGGGGAGGAGCTCAAGGGGCGGATCACGCTCAGGCTCCGTCGCCCTCGGCGAAAGGCAGACGGAACCGACTTCAAGGCTTCGCCCAGGGCTGAAAGGAGTCCACCATGTTTCTCACTCCGCTCCCATTCGACTACGTCAAGAAGATCGATCCGGGCGATCGGCTGCGCCGGACGAGGAAGCGCACGACGGGAACGCGCCTGCGCCGCCCCGAGAAGGGCGAGGAGTAGGCGCGATGCCCATCTTCGAGACCCCCGGAAGCGTCGTACTGGAGATTCGGCTCCCGGCGGGACACGTGACCGTGAAGAGCGGGGACGAGCCGAAGACCGACGTCGAGCTCCTCGCCCGCGGCCGGCGTGGCGAGGAGGCCATCGAGCAGATCGAGGTCTCCGCCCGGGACCAGCCGGGCGGTCACGTGGTCTCGATCGAGCAGCGCGACCGTTTCCGTTGGGGCCCGATCTCGATCAACTGGGGCAGCGACGTCGAGGTCAGGATCACGTGCCCGGCCGGTGCCGATCTCGACTTCGACGGCGCCTCCGCCGACCTGAGCGCCTCCGGGCGCTTCGGGAAGGTCGCTGCGAAAACAGCCTCGGGTGACCTTCACCTCGGCGAGATCGCCGGAAGGCTGCAGGTGAAGACGGCAAGCGGAGACGTCTCGGTCCAGACGATCGAGACCGATTCTGCGCTCAACTCCGTCTCGGGCGACGTGGAGATCGATCGCGTCGAGGCGGCGCTAGCAGCCCGGACGGTCTCGGGCGACATCGAGATCGGCCTCGTGCGGGCGCCGCTCGTCCTCGCGACCACGTCCGGCGACGTGGCGGTGCGAGCAGTCGAGGACGGGGAGGTCCGCATCCAGACCGTCTCTGGTGACGCTCGCGTCGGCGTCGCTCAGGGCACAGCGGTGTGGATGGACGCAGTCTCGGTCTCCGGCGACCTGCGCTCGGAGCTCGGCGTGACCGACGAAGTGCCGTCCGGTACCGACGAGGACGTCGTCCCGTTGCACGTGAAGACGGTGAGCGGCGACGTCTCGTTCATCCGTGCGGCTCTGAGCTCGGCCGGTTAGCGCGGATTCGCGCTCCGTACCGCCTCGACGACCTCTTCGTCGCGTCCTTCGACCACGAGGTCGGCCAGGCGCCTGCGTCCGCCGAGCCCCAGCGGTGCGGTGAGCACGTCGTACAGTCGCGCCTCGTCGAGGCCCGCCTCGCGTGCCGCGTTCACGAGGCGCGGGATGATCCGTCGCCGCGTGCGGCCCGAGTACTGCCAGGCGGGGTAGAGCCACTCCGTCGAACCCGGCTTGCGCACGGCGACGAGCTCTCCGGCACGGCGCATCACGTCGAGCTCCACAGGATCGACGGACAGCCGCGCCGCGAGCCACGACTGGCTCAGGCAGTCGTCGAATTTCGTCGTGCTGGTCGGCATTCCCGGCGCGCAGACTAACGTCCAGCCGAGGGCTGAGGACCGGCAGAAGGCGTGCCGATACCCTCCGTATGCGCCGCCTGGCTCTCGTTTCCTGCACGGTCTTCCTCTTCGTCTGCACGGCCGGAACGGCCGGCGCACAACGTTCCGCGTCCACCTCGTGGGCGGCACCGGAGATCGCAACCGTCGTCTCGGATGGGCTCATGGCCCCGAGCCTCGCGGACTTCCGACCCGACGACCCGTTGACGGAGGGCGAGTTTTCGGACCTCCTCGCGTCCTTCGGCGTGTCGCTGACCGTCGACGATCCGTATCGCCCGGTCACCATGCGGGAGCTCGACGCACGACTCGTCACCGCTTCCGGCCTCCGTCCCGAGGCGCGCTACATCCGGCAGACGGCGCTCGAGGCCGGTCTCACGCCAACCCAGTACCTGGGCACCGAGACGATTGCCCGTATGCTCGGTCTGCGTCTGAATCATCCGCGTGCGCAGGAGCCGCTCGAGCTACAGCTCTCACAGCCCGCGACGCGAGCCGAGGCCGCGTACTCGGTCGCGCGCCTGCTGACGACCTCAGACGCCGACCTGGAGAGCGTCCGCGAGGCTGCCGACGCATTGCTGCCGCCGATCCTGACCGTCTGGCAGCAGGCAGTGCTTCAGCGGGCGCTCCATTTCGTCGGCTCGCCGTACGTCTGGGCCGGCACGTCTGAACGAAAGCAGCAGCTCTACGACGGCACGATGCCCGGCGGGTTCGACTGCAGCGGGTTCGTCTGGCGGGTCTACAAGCTGCAGCCGTTCGCGGGTGCCCCGGAGCTGGCGGGCGTGCTCAAGGGGAGGACGACGTACGCGATGAGCGGCGAGGTGCCACGCTCCGAGCGCATCCCGTTCGACGAGCTCGAGCCCGGAGACGTCGTGTTCTTCGGATCGGGCGGGCCGAGCTCAAAGCCCTCCGAGATCGGCCACATGGGCATCTACGTCGGGAACGGCTGGTTCGTCCACTCCTCTGACCACGGCGTCGCTCTCCAGCCGATGGCGGGCTGGTACGAGACGCGCTTCGCCTGGGGCCGCCGCCCGCTGGCCGAAGCCGGCCTCGAGTAGTTCGCCGGGCTAAGCGGTCTTCCGGCGCCCGGAGATTGACGCTTGATCGCGTTACGCTGTATCGCGTAACCCGGGTCAGCGTAATGAGCTAGACTCGACCCGCGACATGGCAACGAATCCGTTCCGCTACGGCGCGCTCGCCCTCGACGACGCGTTCACCGACCGGAAGGCCGAGCTCGACGAGCTCCTCGCCGACATCCGCAACGGGCAGGACATCGTCGTCTTCGCTCCGCGACGCTACGGCAAGTCGTCGCTCGTTTGGCGCGCGGCGCAGCGGCTCAGGAAGACGGGTGTCCTCGTCGCGCAGGTCAACCTGATGACGACGCCGACGAAGGAGAAGCTCGCCGAGAAGCTCGCCGAGACGATCCACGACGACATCGCCTCGAGGCTCTTCCGCGCGAAGGAGCGATTGCGTGTGTTCGCTGGACTCCGGATCACGCCGGTTGTCACGGTCGACCCCGAGACGGGCGCGCTCGGCTTCAGCTTCGCAGGCAGCCGGCACGTCCAGGACGTGGACGCGACGCTCGAGCGGCTCCTCGAGCTCCCCGGCCTGCTTGCAGCCGAGCGTGGGCGGAAGGTCGCACTCGTCCTCGACGAGTTCCAGGAGATCGTGGACATCGACCGCCATCTCCCGAAGCTCATGCGCTCGGTCTTCGAGAGGCAGCCCGAGGTCGCGCACGTCTACCTGGGCAGCAAGCGGCACATGCTCGAGCGCATCTTCTCCGACGAGAACGAGCCGTTCTGGCGCAGTGCCAAGCAGATGGAGCTCGGCGTCATCGCGCCGCCGCTCTTCCGCGGCTTCATCGAGTCGCAGTTCGCGAAGACGGGCCGCACGGTCGAGCCATACACGGTCGAGCGGGTGCTGGACACAACCCATGGGCATCCCTACGCGACGCAGGAGCTCTGCTACTTCCTCTGGGAGGAGACGCCCGAGGGCGGAACCGTCGGAGCCGAGCAGTACGAGACTGCCCTGACGAAGCTGCTGCGCTCGGAGCACGCGCACTTCGGACTTGTCTGGGACAAGGCTGCGAAGGCGCAGCGGCTGCTGCTGCAGGCGCTCGCCCTCGAGCCGGGTCGACCGCTGGCGAGCGACTATCGCCGCCGCCATGTGCTCCCGGGGCCGTCGAGCGTCCAGCGGGCGCTCGGCGCCCTCCTCCAGGACGAGCTCGTCTCGCGCGATTCCGGCGGCGAGTACCGGATCACCGAGCCCTTCCTCGCCGAGTGGCTGGAGCGTGGCGAGCTATAGGAGGACTTGGCGAAACAAGCTCTGTGCCGCCAGAGGAGCGCTGGATCCCCGCGATGCCGCGTCCTCGGTCGCGCCCATATCTCGTCGATATGCGCGCTCCCTGCGTCCTTGCCTCGCGACGACCAGCGGCACTCCGGCGACGAGGCTCGTTCCGCCAAGCCCTCCCACTAGCTCGCGCCGCTCGAGGCCGTCTCAAGGTAAGGTGAGTCGACGATGGCGGCCAAGAAACAGCAGACGTTCGCGAAGATGACGCGGGAGCGCTTGGTCAGGGAGCGCCGCGAGCGCAAGCAGGAGAAGAAGCGTGCCGCCGCCGCGGAGCGCAAAGCTCAGGCCTCCGGAGATGCGCCGATGCCGCTCGACGACACAGATCTCGACGGCGCAGGTTCTGGGCTCGAAAGTTCTGAGCTGGGAAGTTCCGCGCCCGAAGGTTCTGAGCTCGAAGGTTCCGAGCTCGGAAGCGCCTGAGCGGCTAGATCTCTTCCTCGATCGACATCAGGCCGAATGCGACGATCGTGCGGTAGCGCGGGGAGGCATGGTGGCCCGTCTGCAGGAGGTACTGGTCGCCGGCCTCGAGCACACGGCGGTAGACGTACGCGGGGACCCGCACGCGGCGCTCACAATCGCCCCTCACGCATTCGCATTCGAACTCCACGAGACGCTCTTCGTCCTTGCCCTTGATCCCGGCCGCCGTCCGCTGGTTTGCACTTCGGCGGGCCGCGCGAAAAGCGACTCCTTCCTCCAAAGTCGGTTGGCTCTCTTCACGAGCTCGGCGGCGGTTCTCCCTGGTCCTTGCGCTTTCCAACACGTCGAGTCCTTCCGTTGCAGGTCGACAGCCGAGAGTGGAACGGAGGACGCGCTCGCGGCGCCTTCACATTCCGTTCCCAACAGGAGCAGTTTACGGATGCCTGTAGGCCTCCCGGCTACTCTGAGTCAATGAAGTTCGCAATTGGAGACGCCGTCGTCTACGGAACGTACGGCATCGGCCGCGTCGTCGCGCGAAAGGAACAGGTCGCCAACGGCGGGGCTGGAGAGATCATCGTTCTCGCTCTGGCCGACGGCCTCACAATCACGCTGCCGCTCCAGCGGGCGCGCGAACAGCTCAGGCCGGTGGCGAGCAAGGCCGACGTGAGCCGTGTTCGCGAGGCGCTCCGCGAGGATCGAAGTCTCAGCTTCGACCCGTGGCTCTCGCGCCGGCGCGAGACACTGGAGAAGCTGACGGCCGGAACGCTGACCGGGCTCGCCGAGATCGTGAGCGAAGGAGCACAGCGCGAGCGGATCCGTGTTGCGAACGGGAGCCCACCGCGCCTTCCGAGCGCCGAGCGGGACGTCTTCATCAAGGCGAAAGAGTTGCTTGCGGGAGAGATCGCGCTCGCGCTGTCGCTGGAGCCGACTGCGGCGGACGACTGGATCGAAGAGCAGCTCGCCCGCCCCGCCTGAGGCGCTCAAGGCCTCTACCACTTCGAGCGTCGGCCGCGTCGGCTCGTGTAGAGGAGCCGCGGCCGGGCGGTTTGCAGACCGGCCTGCTCGAACTGCTGACGGTGGCCGAGCCGGTTTGCGACTCGACTCGTCTCCGCCTGTTGGTCGGGAAGGACGAACGTCACCGCGCTTCCGCTGCGCCCGGCCCTCCCGGTACGCCCGGTGCGGTGAACGTAGCCCTTGTCCTCGTCCGGTGGGTCGTAGTTGATGACGTGGGCGACGTCGTCGATGTCGAGGCCACGGGCGGCAACGTCTGTCGCGACCAGCACGCGCACCTTGCCGCTCTCGAAGCGCGCGAGCGCCCGCTGCCGGGCTGGCTGCGTCAGATCGCCGTGCATCGCCTCCGCCCGGACATCGTGGCGAGCGAGCTTCCGGACGAGCGCGGCGGCACCGCGCTTCGTGCGTACGAAAACGAGCGTGAGCCCGTCGGCCGCGCGAATGTGCTCGACCAGAGTCTCGACCTTCGTGTCGGGCTGTACGGCGATGAACCGGTGCGTGATCTCGCCGGTGTCGCGACCGCCGGGAAGATCAGCCTCGTACCGCGAGGCCGCGGTCGTGTACTCGCGGGCCAGCAAGCCGACCTCGCCGTCGAGCGTCGCTGAGAAGAACATCGTCTGCCGGTTGCTCGGTAGGCGCTTGACGATCCGGTCGACTTGGGGCTTGAAGCCCATGTCGAGCATGCGGTCCGCCTCGTCCAGGACGAGGATGCGGACTGCGCGGAGGTCGAGCAGGCGCCGTTCGAGGAGATCGTGCAGGCGGCCGGGCGTGGCGACGACGACGTGTGCCGAACGTGCGCGATCCGCCTGCGCACGAAGCGGCGCCCCGCCGTGGACGACGGCCACGGTCAGGTCTCGCACGGATGCGATTGCACGGACGTCGTCCGCGACCTGGCGCGCGAGCTCGCGCGTGGGGACGAGGACGAGGGCGCTCGGGCGGCGATCGCCCACGCTCGTGCGCTGGACGATCGGGATGCCGAAGGCGAGTGTCTTGCCCGACCCGGTCGGCGACTTCGCGAGGACGTCGAGCCCCGCGAGCGCGTCCGGAAGAACGCGCGCCTGGATCGGGAACGGGTGGTGAATCGAGCCGGCGGCGAGCACGTCGATAACGCGCGACGACACGCCGAGCTCGCGGAAAGACTGCTGGGACAAGTTGTTCAACTCCTTCTGTGACTCGAGACTTGCTTGCCTCGAACGTCCGAAGGAGGAACGAGAAGCTCATCTCACGGGCCGGCGCAATTGCCGACCGTTCTTGCCACGGTAGCAGCTATCGGCGCGAAAGCCCTTGAACGCGAGGTGGGGTCGCGCTGCAACGGGCGCTATGTCTCGGAACGGTCTAGGCGTGACGTACCACCATTGCGTCCCGCAGCGCATCCGAAGCAGCGAAGCTGCGGGCCGTCTCCACCGTTTCGAAGTCGTGCCAGACCGTCAGGTCGTTCGGGTCGTCGACGGATTGGAAGACGGCATCGCCGACGACGCCCATCGGGCGGCGTTCGGCGTCGAACTCGTCGCAGACGCTGCGCCGGGCCTGGTAGTCAGCGACCTTTGACGAATGAATAGCCGAACCACGACACCCTCCTCGCTCGGGACTCTGCTCGCTGACCCTACAGGTGCGCTCTGCGCCGCTTCGGCTCAGCTCGCGACGGCGTTGAGGGCCAGGCCCGCGACCGTCGTTCCCGAGGATCGCAGCGACTTCGAACCCGGTGTCCCCTGCGCCGGCCGAAAGCTCGAGCACCGTGTTGCCGGGCTCGGCGGCCAGCGCGTGGACCATCCATTCCCGCACGGGCGCGGCGTCCTCTTCGAGCTGGGCTCGCCACCGCTCCCAGCCCGGTGCCATGGCCTCCCAGGTCGCGTGGCTGGCCTGCCGGTACGTCTCGCGCTCCAGGCGGCGCAATCGTACGACCCAAGTCCGTCCGAGGCTGGAGGAACTCTCGCGTCAGCTTGCGACAGCGCAGAGCGCGACACCCGGGAGCTCGTAGCCGCCGTCGACGGCGTACGGTGCGAACGCCCCCTGTATCTCTTCCTTCATCGCCTCCTGCTCGTCGTCGGATGCTTCCGTCCAGGCCCGGGAGAACATCCCACCCATCTCGCTCGACCGGCGGACGTACTCGTCAACGCTCGGATAGTCGTTGTGCACCGGGACGTCCTCAATCCGCACCGTCTCGAACCCGGCGTTCTCGACCAACCCGCGCAGCAGCTCTTCGTCGCCCAGCACGAACATCCCGGGCTCGCCGGGCTCCGGAGGCGGCATGTATCCGTGCGCGACGAGGATGCGACCGGCCGCGGAGATCCAGGGGTTACGGTCGCCGCTCGACCAGACGGAGAAGGCGAGCCGCCCTCCGGAGCGCAGCACCCGCCGAGTCTCGGCGAGGGCTGCGGCCGGATCGGGCATCAGCATGTAGCCCCAGCGGCAAATAACGCCGTCGACCGAGTCGTCCTCGAGCTCGATGCGCTCGGCGTCCAGGATGCGGTGCTCGACGTTCGTGAGGCCGAGCTCGGCACCGCGGCGGCCGGCGATCTCGATCATCGCCGGGCTGAAGTCGCTCGAGATCAGGCGGCCACTCTCGCCAATGACCGGGGCTATCTCGAACCCGACGTCGCCCTGGCCGGACGCCAGCTCGAGCACCGTGTCGCCGGGCTGCGGCGCGAGCTCCCGGACGAGCCATTCGGTTACGGGGGCCGCGATCTTCTCCCGTTCCTCCCGCATGCGCTCCCAGCCCGTGGCCATCGCGGCCCAGTTCTCGAGCCTGACGCGGCGCTCCTCGTCGGGGTCCATGGCACGATCGTAGACGCCTCCTCGGCAGGCTCATAGGATCCGGCGGCGTGTGCACGCACGAGCTCCCGAGCGGAACCGTCACCTTCCTCTTCACGGACGTCGAGGGGTCGACGCGGCTCCTGCAGCAGGATGGCGCCGGTTACGCCGACCTCCTCGCCGAGCACCGGCGAGCGCTGAGAGACGCATTCACTAGGCACTCAGGCGTCGAGGTCGACACCCAGGGCGACGCGTTCTTCTTCGCCTTCTCTCGCGCTTCCGATGCCGTCGCAGCAGCTGTTCAGGCGCGCGACGCGCTCGCGAGCGGCCCGATCCGTGTGCGGATGGGGATCCACACCGGCGAGCCGATCCTGTCCGACGAGGGCTATGTGGGGCTCGACGTCCACCGCGCGGCGCGGATCGCGGCTGCCGCGCACGGGGGACAGATCGTGCTCTCCGAGACGACCCGGCGCCTCCTCGACAGCGAGGCAACGATCCGCGAACTGGGCACGCACCGGCTGAAGGATCTGACCGAGGCCGAGCGCCTCTATCAGCTCGGTGACGCCGAGTTCCCGCCGCTTCGAACGCTCGACGCGACCAATCTGCCCATCGCCGCGAGCGCGCTCGTCGGGCGAGAGCACGAGCTGGAGGAGCTCGTCGCGCTGCTCACGAGCGGCACGCGGCTCATCACCGTGACCGGGCCGGGCGGCACGGGCAAGACCCGACTCGCACTGCAGGTCGCGGCCGAGCTCACCGGCTCGCTGCACGACGGCGTCTTCTGGGTGCCGCTCGCCGGGCTCTCGGACCCGGAGCTCGTGCCCGCCGAGGTCGCGCAGGCGATCGGGGCGGTCGACGACCTCGTCGGCTTTCTCCGCGCACGGGAGCTGTTGATCCTCCTCGACAACCTCGAGCATCTCCTCGACGCCGCTCCCGCCGTGCACACGCTGCTCGCCTCCGCGGCCGGTCTTCGCGTGCTGGTGACAAGCAGATCCCCGTTGCACGTTTCGGGGGAGCACGAGTTCAGGCTGGAGCCGCTTCCGCCCGGCGATGCGTCGGCGCTCTTCGTGGAGCGCGCACGTGCTGTCGGTCGCGAGGTGGCACCGGATCGGACGGTCGAGGCGATCTGCCGCCGGGTCGACGGTCTCCCACTCGCCGTCGAGCTCGCGGCGGCGCGCACGAAGCTCCTCGCGCCAGAGCGCCTCCTCGAGCGCCTCGACTCGGCGCTTCCCTTGCTCACGGGCGGAGCGCGCGATGCCCCCGAGCACCAGCGAGCGCTGCGGGCGACGATCGAGTGGAGCTACGAGCTGCTCGACGCCACAGGCAAGGACTTCTTCGCGCGGGTCTCTGTTTTCGCCGGGAGCTTCCCGCTCACGGCCGCCGAGGAGGTGTGCGGAGCCGACCTCGAGCTCATCGAGGGCCTCGTCGACTCGAGTCTGCTGAAGCCGCTCGGCGCCGACCGCATCCTCATGCTGGAGACGATTCGCGAGTACGCGCTCGAGCGTCTCGCGGACTCGGACCAGGCGCATGAGGTTGGGCGGCGGCATGCGGAGTTCTTCATGGCACTCGCCGAGCAGGGGTATGCGCAACGGTTCGCAGCCGAATCGGAGTGGGCGACGCGGCTCGAGCTCGACCACGACGACCTTCGGGCGGCGCTCGACTGGCTGGGCGCGAACGAGCCCGATCGTGCGCTCGAGCTCGCGGGAGCTCTCGGCTGGTTCTGGCTCTCGCACGGGCACCTCGTCGAGGGACAGGGCCGCTTGGCCGCTGCGCTTGCAGGTTCGAGAGCGGCCGGCCGTTCACGCGCCCGGGCCCTCACTGCGTCCGGGGCTCTGACGGCCCGTCTCGGAGACGCCGACGCGGGACGGGCGCGGCTCGACGAAGCGATCGCTCTCTGGCGCGTGCTGGGCGATGGGAACGAGCTCGCGGCGGCGCTCGACATCCTCGGCTGGCTTCTGGTCTACGATTCGAGCGACGACCAGGGATCGCTCGAGGCGTTCGAGCAGAGTCTCGAGCTCTTCCGCGACCTCGGCGACGACTCGGGCGCGACGCGCGCGCTCGTCGGCGTCTGTCAAGTCCTCGTCGCCCTCGGAGAGACAGAGCGCGCGGAATCGCTCTCCCTGGAACTCCTCGAGAGAGCGAACCGCGACCCACGCACCGCTCACTTTGCGTTTCATTTCCTCGCCGACTGCGCGCTCATACGCGGCGACTGCGAGGAAGCCGCGAAGCGGTATCGGCAGAGCCTGCGCGCCGCTCTTCCGCTAGGCGATCTCTTGGAGACGAGCTTCGAGGTGCAGGGTGTGGCGATGTCCGTCGCGGGTCTCGGCGAGCTACACGCTGCGCTGCGGCTCGCCGGCGCTGTCGAGGCGCTCTGGGAATCGCTCGGCACGTGGATCTCGGTCAGGTTCTGGGACTCGCTCCTCGAGCGCTACATAGGGGCAGCCCGCGCACAGTTGGGCGCGGAGGCCGATGCGGTGTGGGCGGAGGGGCGAGCGCTGGCGTTCGACGACGCCGTCGAGCTGGCTCTAGCCGACTGAGCGCGGATTGGATCGATTGACCGCAATCTCTGATTTCCCTACGACCTCCTCGAGCGTTGCGACTCGAAAGCAAGATGTGCTCGTAGCGGAGGCTGACGGCCGCCCGGTCACATATAGCCGGCTGTGGTGGGATCCCGAACCGGAGGGCGGCCTCCATCTACCGGCAGGTCTGCTTCCTCGATCTCTAAACGGGCCCCGGCTACGAGGAATTTGCGCGCTGGACGACCTACCGCACGCCGCTCTGACGACCTCTCGAGGTGCGAGAGCACCGATGATTTTCGATCGGGCGCGAGGTCTACCTGGTGAACGGCGGGAGCAGACTCGCCAAGGCGAACACGAGAGGAGAGGCTGATGGCAGGTGAGATCGTGCACATCGAGATTCCGGCTGACGACACGGAGAAGAGCCGCGAGTTCTGGGGCTCGCTCTTCGGGTGGCAGTTCAACTCGTTTCCCGGCCCGTCCGAGTACCACATGACGCAGATCGGCGACCGGCAGGGTGCCGCGGTCACGAACATGGAGCCCGGCAAGCGGGGGACGCGCACCTATTTTCTCGTCGACGACGTCAACGCCGGCTCGGCGCGTGTGCGGGAGCTCGGCGGGGAGGCGAACGAGTCGATGCCGGTGCCGAACATGGGCTGGTTCGCGGTCTGCAAGGATCCACACGGGAACGACTTCGGGCTCTGGCAAGTGGACACGTCCGCGCCCGACATCTCGCAGTAGTCCTCAGGTGGCCGACGGCGTCTCCTCGGCCGAGCGCGCCGCCGGTCGCAGGCGCCTAGCTTTGAGCTCGCTCGCCGCCGACGAGCAGCGGCTCGGCGAGGTGGCGCGGCGCGGTGCCGACCTCGTTCAGGATCGGCTCGCTCGAATACTGCGCGAGGTAGACGCGGCGCATGCGGTCGGTCGTGTTCGGGCCGCTGCGGTGGAAGGCCGTGCTCGAGAAGCATGCGATGCTCCCGGCAGGCACGAGGACCGGATCGCCCAGATCGTTCCCGAAGTAGCCGACCAGGTCGTTCGTCTCCTCCTCGCGCACGTGCTCGACGATGTCGCGCGTGCCGGCGCGCGAGTAGCGGAGGAGGTAGACGGTGCCGTTCGTCTCGGTCACGTCATCGAGCGCGATCCAGCACGTGAGGTACGGCCGGTGCGCGTAAGGGATGAAGCCGGAGTCCTGGTGCCAGCCGAACTTCATGCCCTGCTCGGCGGCCTTGACGACGTACTGCTCGTTGAAGAGATAGACGGTGTCGCCGAGCGTCGCCCGCGCGATCTCCAGCATGAGGTCGGAGAACAGGAACTGTTTGACCGCCGGGCTCTTGCCGAACGCGTGGACGAAGTACCGCTGGCCGCGGTGGTCGAGGTCGAGGGTGTCGACGCCGAGCCGATCCATCTCGCGGTCGCGCTCGTCGATGAAGCGCTGGCACTCGTTCCGCAGCGCCTCGAGGTCGCGTGGCCGGACGACGCTCTCGAGGACGAAGAAGCCCTCGTCGCGGAAGTGTTGAGCTTGCTCGGGCGTGACGAGAGGGGCGGCGACGGCCATCGCGCGGAGGATAAGCGGCCTCGCTCAGCTACGTAGGCCAGCGAAAGGCGGCGAAAGGATCGCTCTGCGCCCTTTGACTAATACCGCGCGTCCACCCGAGAATCAGAGAGATGCGCGACGACGATGTGAGGAGCTCGTGCTTCGCCGCGCTTGACGTACTCCAGGCGAAGTGGGGACCGGACATCCCCTACGCAGCCTTGGTCGAAGGATTCAACTTTCGCGCCAGGCGCGTGCCTTTCCTGAATCGCGCCTTCGGCATCTATCGAGCTTCCGGGCAGCGCGGGCCAGCCGCATTGTCCGTGAACAGCTCGTACAAGCAGGATCGCTATCAGGACGAGCAGACCCCGGAGGGTGTCCTGTACCGCTACCAAGGTGTCGACCCCGAGAATCACTTCAACCGGTGGCTGCGGAACGCTCATGTCCTCGACGTGCCGCTTGTCTACTTCGTAGGCACGAGACCGAACTGGTACCGGCCGTTCTATCCGACATTTGTAGAGCGGGACATCCCGGACGAACTCCGGGTTCTCTTGACGTTCGGGAGGATGCGAGGCTCCTACGACGAGCGCGAGCCTGTTCACATCACCGACGCGATCGAGAGACGGTACGAAGTAGGGCTCGTCAAGAAGCGCATCCATCAGGCCCAGTTCCGAGGAGCGGTGCTTCCTGCATATCGCGAGCGTTGCGCCATTTGCCGTCTTCGCGAAGTGCGCCTGCTCGATGCAGCGCACATAGTCGCGGACACGGAAGAGGCCGGGGAGCCAACGATTAGCAATGGCTTGAGCCTGTGTTCGATACATCACCGCGCGTACGACGAAGACCTCGTCGGAGTGGCTCCCGACCTTCGTGTGCACGTCTCGCGTCGGTTGCTCGACGACGACGACGGCCCCATGCTCGCAGTGCTGAAAGGCTTCAATGGCGTCACGATTGCCACGCCGTCCAAGAAGGTGTGGAGGCCCAATCCAGATCGGCTTGGGATGCGTTTCGAAAGATTTCTCGCCACATGAGCAAGGGCCGGCGTCCGGCGGATACTTGAGGTGATGCGCCTCGCGACTGACGGCACGCTTCGCCTCTCGCCCTCCGACCTGGCGAACTATCTCGCCTGCCCGCACCTGACGCAGCTCGAGGTCTCCGTCCAGCGCGGCGAGCTCGTGCGGCCGCACCGCGACAACCCGCACGGCGAGCTCATCCGCCGCAAGGGCGACGAGCACGAGGCGGCCTTCCTCGGGAAGCTGCGCGAGGAAGGCCGCGAGATCGTCGAGATCGAGCTCGGCGATGACGGCGGCTTCGAGCAAGCCGCCCGCACCACCGAAGAGGCCCTCCGCTCTGGAGCCGAGGTCGTCTACCAAGGCGTCCTCGCCTCCGAGGGCTGGCGCGGGATCGCCGACTTCCTGATCCGCATCGACGAGCCCTCCGCTCTCGGCCCCTTCTCATACGAGGCCTGGGACACGAAGCTCGCCCGCTCGCGCGCGAAGCCGGCGCACGTCCTCCAGCTCACCTTCTACTCGCACGAGCTCGAGTGGATCCAGGGGCGACTGCCCGAGCGGATGTACGTCGTCCTCGGCACCGGCGATGTGGAGACGTACCGGCCCGCCGACTTCGGCGCCTTCTTCCGCCGCGCCCGCGGCCGTCTCGCGAAGGCAGTCGCGAGCGGCGCCGACACGTACCCGTATCCGGTCACCCACTGCGGCCTCTGCGACTTCTTCGAGCTCTGCGAGAAGCGCTGGGAGGACGACGACCACCTCTCGCAGGTCGCGTGGATCCGCCACGACCAGATCGAGCGGCTGAACGCGACCGGCATCGGCACGCTCGAAAGACTCGGGGAGACCGCGCCCGGCACGGTCGTCGACCACATGGCGCCCGATACCTTCGAGCGACTCCGCCATCAGGCTGCGCTTCAGCTCTCCGCGCGGCTCAGCGGGGCTCACCGCTACGACCTGCTCGAGCCGCAGGAGAAGCGCGGCCTTGGCCTGCTCCCGCCGCCCGACGCCGGCGACCTCTTCTACGACATCGAGGGCGACCCGTTCTGGGAACCCGGGCGCTCGCTCGAGTACCTGCACGGCATGGGCGACACGAGCGGGAGCGTCACGGCTCTCTGGGCGCACGACCGCGAGAGCGAGAAGCGCGTGCTCGAGCAGGTGATCGACCTCATCCACCGGCGGCTCGAGCACTTCCCGAACCTGCACGTTTACCACTACGCGTCCTACGAGACCGCCGCGCTCAAGCGCCTCGCCGCCCAGCACGCGACGCGCGAGGAGGAGCTCGACGAGCTGCTCCGCCGCGAGGTCTTCGTCGACCTCTTCAAGGTCGTCCGGCAGAGCCTGCGCATCTCCTATGACAGCTACTCGATCAAGAACGTGCGCGAGTTCTTCATGCGCGCGGAGGCCGAGCTCGAGGGCGGGGAGGACTCGATCGTCGTCTACGAGCAGTGGGTCGCCGACCAGGATCCGGCGCTTCTGGAGCTGATCGAGCGCTACAACGAGGAGGACGTCGTCTCGAACCTCCGGCTGCGCGACTGGCTGCTCGAGCGGAAAGCAGAGGCGGAGCGGACGTTTGGCGACCCGATTGCGTGGCGCGAGCCGCCCGAGGTTCGTGTGCCGAAAGAGGAGACCGCTGCGCTCCTCGGCGAGCGGGCCGCCTTGCGAGAGCAGCTCGTGGCGAGCGGCGACCAGTCGCTCGAGCTCGCGGGCGAGCTCCTCGAATACCACCGACGCGAGGCGAAGCCCGTCTGGTGGTGGTTCTTCCGGCGCTGCGAGATGACGCCGGAGGAGCTGGTCGAGGACTCGGAGTCGATCGGCGCGCTCGCGCCCGACGGCTCGGAGCCGGTGGGAGACGCGCGCTCGAAGATCCATGGCTTCCACTTCCCGGTGCAGAAGCATCGGCT
>WNGD01002342.1_pt1 | contig 43302 bp, 33 predicted proteins | sample 5400671 | NCBI WGS metagenome assembly WNGD01 (sample SAMN13153369, study PRJNA577476) | soil metagenome | isolation source: 40 cm soil or saprolite under grassland replicate 2 | place: USA:California | collected 2016-06-15 | reverse complement strand
AAGACGCATGCGACCATCACCGATGCGCTAGGGGCGAATCCAGCACGAGACCAGTTAACGGCGGATCAGCAGGCCGTGCAAGGACTGGTCACCCGGTACGATACGTTGCTCGTCGCCTATGTGCAACACAACCTGCTCACCCGGCATCCTGAGCAAGCGGCATTATTTGAGCAAGCGGGTCATCCGGGACAGGCCTCTCAGCAGAGCGTGCTGGCTAGTAGCGCGCTACGCACCTGGCAGCTCTATCGCGATGCGCAGCATGCCGTCCTGCAGGAGATCCAGCAGGGCCACTCCCAAGCGGCGCAGACGCTGGAACAGACGCAGGGCGAGCCGACCTATTTTGATGCGTTAAGCGCGTTACGGCAACTCATCCAATTCGATGGACGCCTGACCGCTTTTGTGCAGGATGCGACCGTGCTTCAGGAGAGAAATCAACTCATCACCACACTCATTGCCGTCGGGCTGGTGCTACTCGCGATCGGCGTGATTGGCTGGCTGATCTACGGGACCCTGGTGCGCCGACTGCGCCAGTTGCAGCGGGTCGCCCAGGCCGTTCAGCTGGGGCAGCTCACCCGCCGCACCGTGGTCGATGGGCAGGATGAAATTACCTCGGTCTCGACCGCGGTCAACGCTATGCTGGATACCATCGTCGGACTGCTTGACGAGACGCGTCTGCAACGCGATGCGCTCATGCAGGCAGCCACACGTCTCTTCTCCGAGATACGCCTGGCCAATGGCGGTGAGTTTGATGTGAGTGCTGCCGTGATGACGGATCCGATTGGGATGCTTGGCAATGCCTTTCAATTCGCGATTAATCGTTTCCACCGCTTCATGTTGCGCACGAAGCGGACAGTTGGCCCATTGGAGAAAGTCTCTCAGCAAGAGATCGAGCTGACCAATGCCTTTCTCGCGAACCTCCGCCAGGCCCTGCATGGGTCACCTCCGCCAATACCATCCGCGTCCTTGCCAACCGGGAACGGCCAGCACGCACCAGGCCAGGTGAAGAGGGCGCTACGACACGAACAGGGGGAGGGAGGAAATGCAACGCTGCTTGCTGGACACGTGGAACGGGTACGCGGCCAGGTGCGACTTGTGACTCGTCAGGACGTGGAGCAACAGGGTTCTGTGTTGCAGCAGCTAGTGGAGCAGGCATCTCGACTCTGCCAGCAGATGGCGGTGATTGCACGGGTGCAGAACGCCAGAGGAATACCCAGTGCAGGAGGGGATGTCCAGGCACTGGAGATGCTGCTCCGACAACTGGGAGTGGAAGTGCAGACGAGGCAACAGCACACGATGCAGCACCTGGCTGACGTGGAAGTGACCCTGGATCAACTGGCCGCGGGAGTACATGCAGGAGGCATACCACGCGCTTCTGTACAGGCGGCAGAAATGCAGGTGCAGGAGATCGCTCGCCTGGCAGAAGGATTCGCACAAGAGGTGGTGACGCTTGCCCAACGCCTACGCGTGCTCACGCAGGAGATGCGCAGCAGTCTGACCCCGTTCCGAGAGGAGGTCCTTGAAAGGGCCGGGGAGCCACGCAGTCACGGTGATCGCTCCACAACGGATGCCACCTGGGCAACCACGTGAAGACGGGTTGAGTCTCTCATTCCCTTCCCGTACAACAAGCAGGAAATGAGAGCTGGACCCCCCAAAAGATATTTCTCAGTACCTTTTTGAGGCGCAGGGCCTTTTCTCTGTACCTTTGATAGGTTGGCCTGAGAAGGCACTTCACGTCTTAGCGTATGTTCTGCCTGATTTTCGATGGAGAGCCCTTAGCGTTGTAAAACGCACGTTCGGGCCTGATAGGCCAAATGGAGATGGTATCTGGACATAAATAAGAGAGATGCATATTTGTGCACCTCTCTTAAAAGTTTCTGTATTTTAGTCTCTGGTTTTAAGAATGCTGTGCCACCTCTGCAAAGACTGGCGTGCACCAGTCTTTGTACTCAGGACGCTTTCCTCGCACAACGTCAAAGTAAAGTTCCTGGAGCTGGCGAGCAATTGGACCGACCATGCCGTCGCCAACGTTTCGGTGATCGACGCTGATGACGGGGGCTATCTGAGCGCCAGTTCCGCACAGCAGAATTTCATCGGCGGTGTAGAGCTCGGTACGGTCTACCGGGCGTTCACGTGTAATGCGGTTGAGTTCGCGGTGTGCCAGTTGAATGACGGTGTCGCGTGTGATGCCCAGGAGAATATTCTCGGTGGGGGCTGGCGTAACGAGTTCGCCATTGACGATCATGAAGATATTTTCTGCGCTTCCCTCGGAGACGTGACCCTCGCTAGTAAGCATAATAGCTTCGTCATAGCCATTCTGCGTTGCTTCGGTCTTGGCGAAGGCAGCGTTAACATAGCCTCCAATAATCTTGGCGCGTGCTGGAATGGCGTTATCGTCGATGCGTCTCCATGATGAGACACCACAACGTAGCCCGGTCATTTCAATGTAGTTGCCCATAGGCTCTGCTGTCAGGACAAAGTGATCCTCAAGGCCGTGGAGTCGGACCCCGATCACTGTGTCGCCTTTATAAGCGACTGGTCGCAGGTACACATCTTCTCGTTGACCGTTGCGCCTGACCAGTTCTACACTGATGTCAATCAACTCATCGATGGTATACGGGAGCGAGATATGCAGAATTTTACACGATCGTAGCAGGCGCTCGTAGTGTTCACGGAGGCGGAACAGGTAGACCTGCTGGTCCTGTTCGTTCCAATAGCCGCGAATGCCTTCAAAGCACCCTGTGCCATACGCAAAACCATGTGTGCGTACGGAAATGACGCCTTTCTCAGCGGGTATGAACTCGCCGTTCATAAAGAGTTCTTTTGCATTCATCTTTTGTGATGATAAGTGGCATCATTGCTACTTATCGTTTCCTCCTTCTCCTGGTTTCTAGTTATATACTTTCTAAGACGTATGAAAGTTGCACTAGAAACAAGTTTGCTGACAACTTTGTCAGCAGATTCACAAAATCTTTTTGCCCAATGCTGAAAGGACCAGCTCAACGGCAAGCAGGGCAGTGGCGTTCTCGCGATCCAGGATGGGGTTGACCTCTACAACGTCCATAGAAACGAGTCGATGGGTGTTGGCTACCATCTCCATAGCGAGATGGGCTTCGCGATAGCTCAGGCCACCGCGTACAGGCGTGCCAACCCCCGGAGCTTCGCGTGGATCCAGCGCATCCATGTCCAGGCTGAGGTGGATGGGGTTGTCGTTTTGACCCGCGATGGTGTTGGCCTGCCGCATCACGTCGGAGATACCATACTGATCGATATCTGACATAGTAAAGACATGGATATGATGCTGGCGGAGCAATTTCTGCTCGCCAGAGTCTATATCGCGTGCACCAACAATCACAATATGAGCTGGATTGAGCTTGGGAGCCCATCCGCCAATACCACAGAGACGACTATCACCCAGCCCTGCCAGCGCTGCCAGGATCATACCGTGAATATTGCCGGAGGGTGTGGTCTCCTCAGTGTTGAAATCAGCATGAGCATCAATCCATAGAACGCCTAGAGGTTTATGCACATGCGCAACGCCACTGATCGAGCCAAGTGCGATGCTGTGATCACCTCCCAGGATAAGCGGAAACTCGCCTCCCTGCAATGTTGAACTGACAATAGACTCCAGCTCCTCGGATGCTCGTACTATCGGCCCGAGATACTTGAGGCGGGGATTACCTTGTGATTGACTTTCTGGTTGGGGAATAACGATGTTGCCTATATCGCGAACTGTATAACCGAGACGGCGTAGAAGGTCGCTTAACCCGGCATAGCGAATCGCACTGGTGCCAATATCAACCCCCCGTCGGTCTGCACCTAAATCCATCGGTGCTCCAATGATACGAATTTGCATACATAGCTCCCTTGCTCGTCGTTGAACAATATCGCTCTCTATTCTTTGTAAGCCATGACAGCCGTACCTTTAAGGGTCATCACGACTCGTTTAAGGATACCACAGATTCGTACGTTTGAGGGGCTCTAGACAAGAGCAATGTCAAACAAGTATAATAGCCACATAACGAAAAAGAAGGAAAATTTCTGAGAGGCAATTATTATGAGTATAGGCATACGGCACAACTAAGCGGAGCCCATTCAGGGTTTACAGCTTGAGTACGTGATGTTCCACGGCTAGTACGTGGATATGCACGTGCCGTCCTACCTCGCAATCCTTTCAAGATTGGGCTTCGCAACAGATCGCATCAGTTTTAACGCTGTGCGATTTTTTTGTGCCCGTTGCGATTTCTCTTCTCTTGAAAGGAGCGCGCTATGTCTGCTATTGAACGACGCAGTATTCTGTATTCGCAAAACTTCCTCAAAAACCAGTCTCTGGTAGATCAACTTCTCGACAAATGTGATATTGATCTTAATGATATTCTCTATGAGATAGGACCGGGGAAAGGTATTATTACCACACGCCTTGCACAACGATGCCGTCAGGTGATAGCAATAGAAAAAGATCCTTTGCTTGTGAATGCTTTACGACCCAGGCTTGTTGGGATTGCTAATATCAGGCTGCACGAAGGGGACTTTCTGGAATATCGTCTGCCGGGCGGTCATTACAAAGTATTTGCGAACCTTCCCTTTAATATCACAAGCGCTATCGTGACACGATTAACGACGGTTCCCGTTCCACCTGATGATGCCTATCTCATTATGCAGAAGGAGGCAGCAGAAAGATTCCTTGGAGATCCGCAGGAGTCACTGTATAGCATTCTCTTAAAACCATGCTTTGAGCTGGAGCTTCTCCACTGTTTCAAGCGGAGTGATTTTGTTCCAGCCCCGCGTGTTGATGTGGTGATGCTGCGCCTGCGTAAACGAGGCCCTCCGCTGGTATCGCGCAATGAGATAGCGCTGTTTCGCGATTTTGTGGTCTATAGTTTCACGACCCCGCAACCATCTTTGAGGGGCACCTTCAAAAGTATCTTCACGTCCAACCAGTTCAACCGACTCCGCAAAATCCTGAGTCTGGATTTTGATGCGACACCTACCTCCCTCTCCTTTGAGCAATGGCTATGTTTATTTGATTGTTTTAAATGTGTTGCCACAACACGGGCCATGCAGATAGTTCTGGGCAGTGAAAAGCGCTTGCGGCAACAACAGAGCAGGTTAGAGAAGATTCACCGAACGCGTGTTTCACAAGTCATTTTGTGAGAGATGCTTTGTTCTTCAGCGTATAACAAGGTACAGGAAATGTTTTGGCATCCTGGCTGTGTTGTGCTTCTCCTGGAAGTGCAATCAGTTATCCGGTTTTTCAGCGCTTTTAGAAAGCGAGGCTCTTTATGCATCATAGTCTGTGGCATGCGCACCCACGCAGCTTACCATTAGTGACAATATTTTTTAGCCTTCTATTGCTTGCTGGATGTGGAGGAAGTGGCGGCACAAATCCCACCGCGAATGGAACACCATCAACCAACCAGGTATTAACTTTTCCGAATGTTGGTATAAGTGATATTGCCACGCTTGATCCTGCCCTTGGACCAGATGCAAATGCGTCGATCGCGGTAAACATGATTTATAGCGGGCTGGTACGTTCCGATAAAAACTTAAATGTGATTCCGGACCAGGCAAACTGGCAGGTATCAAGTGACAATAAAGTTTATACCTTTACGCTTAAGCAAGGTGTTACATTCTCGGATGGTACTCCTGTAACCGCACAATCCTATGTCTATACCTGGTCAAGAGCACTGCTTCCAGCGGTTGCTTCACCCATTGCATCTTTTTATGAGTCGCCTATTGTTGGTTCAGACGAGGTCGCAGCCGGTAAGACAACCACGTTCTCCGGGGTCAAAGCAATCGATGATCATACCCTCCAGGTGACATTAAAGCAGCCCACAGCGTACTTCCTGGAAGAACTTACTAATTCGCTCTTTTTCCCTCTAAACAAAAAAGTTATCGACCAGTATGGTCAGAAAAACTGGCCGAGAAACGCGGCTGGCAATGCTGTTGGGACAGGACCGTTTGTTGTCAAGGCGTGGTTGACTAATACGAAGATGGTGTTCACGCCAAATCCCAATTATTATGGTAACAAGACCAGGTTGAAAGAAGTGGATATGATCTTTGTGGCTGATCTTTCCATCGCATTCAAATCCTATCGTGCAAACCAGTATGCTTTTACCTGGAATCTTCTGCCCACTGATCAGGTAACGATGCAAGGGACGCCAGGCTTTATTCGTATGCCGCTTTTGCAGACCGATCTGTTGTTCTTCGACAATACACGGCCTCCGTTTAACAATACTGCTGTGCGCCAGGCTTTTGCCTATGCAACCGACCGGGATACGCTGGCAAAAGCTATTTTCAAAAACACTGTCTCTCCGGCAACGACTATTATTCCGCCTGGTATGCCCGGTTATCAGCCGAATTATCCTGGTCTGCCGTATGATACTGCGAGGGCCAAGTCGCTCTTGCAGTCTGTTTATCCTGATGTGACCAAGGTACCTCCAATCACGTTCTCTTATCCCAGTTCTCAGCTGTCCTCTGGTGAGGTCGCTGCGTTGCAAGATATGTGGCAGAAGGCTCTGGGCATTCAAGTGAGGCCGAATGGAGTCGAGTTAAATGCGTATAACGATGCCACGTCGAAACGGCAGATACAGTTTGGCTTTACACAGTGGAGCGCTGATTTCCCAGATCCTTATGATTGGCTGGCACTGAATTTGCTGTCAACGGCTAACAATAATAATGGTACCTGGAAGAATGCCAGTTTTGACCAGACGGTGATGCAGGCGGAGAAAGAAGCGGGGAATGCTCGTATCGCACTTTACAATAAGGCGGAACAGATTGCGATCAATGATGTTGGCTGGCTTCCGCTTGATCACCAGAACATGTCTGCCGTTATCCCGGCGAAAGTGCACGGCGTAACGTTGAATGGTACTGGTCTCTACTTTGGTGATTGGTCTGATGTGTACCTTCTTCAATAGGTGTGGTTAGAGCGCTCTTGTTATGGCCTGTATCGAGTGCTATACTGATAAATGTGTTAAGGCTAGAAGCCCGCCCAACTCCGGGCGGGTTTTCATATGGCCTGCTGTCTCACATGTAGATAGAAATGTGGGCAGACGTTGTGTAGTGTGGCAATGGTGTTTTTTGTGCAGCGTTGCATGATAGCCTGTGATTGGCTACTACCAGGGAGGTTTTTACAAATGGCTATTGATATCATGAACCCTTATGAAGTTGCAGTGGCGCAGTTTGATGAGGCAGCCGAACGTCTTGGATTGTCTCAATCGATGCGTGCTATTTTGCGTAAGCCCAAACGCGAGCTGATTGTCAATTTTCCTGTGCGTATGGACAACGACGATGTAGAGATGTTTACGGGGTACCGTGTGCAGCATAACATCACCCGTGGTCCTGCAAAAGGTGGCATTCGCTTCAGTCCTTATGTCTCGCTCGATGAAGTGCGGGCTCTGGCAATGTGGATGACGTGGAAGTGCGCTGTAGTTGGTATCCCCTTCGGTGGCGCAAAAGGTGGCGTACTTTGTGATCCACATAAGATGTCTCGCACCGAACTTGAGCGTATGACCCGCCGTTATGCAACCGAAATCTCTATTATCATGGGCCCTAACAGCGATATTCCCGCTCCCGATATGAACACCAATCCGCAGGTGATGGCCTGGATGATGGATACCTTCTCTATGCACCAGGGCTATTCTGTACCTGCCGTGATCACTGGCAAGCCGCTGGCAATTGGAGGGAGTGAGGGCCGACTGGAGGCGACAGCACGTGGAGTGCAGGTTGTGACACGTGAAGCGTTGAAGGATCTGAATATGTTGCCTGACCGCTGCTCTGTAGTGATCCAGGGCTTTGGTAACGTTGGTAGTGTGACGGCCCGCCTGCTCGCCGAAATGGGTTGTAAAATCGTCGGCTTGAGCGATATCAAAGGTGGCGTCTATAATCCAGCCGGTATCGATGTACACACAGCGCTACGTTATTCTAAAGAGCATGGTAACCTGGCAGGCTTACCGGGCACTGAACTGGTCACGAATGACGAATTAATGGAACTCTCCTGCGATATTCTTATACCTGCGGCATTGGAGAACCAGTTGACCGGAAGAAATGCTGCACGCGTCAAGGCCCGCCTGGTCGTTGAAGCTGCAAATGGTCCTACGACACCAGATGCCGAAGCAATCCTTTATGACAATAGCGTGACGATCGTACCAGACATCCTGGCGAATGCTGGCGGTGTCACCGTTAGCTATTTTGAGTGGGTGCAGGATCTGCAGCGTTTCTTCTGGGCTGAGCATGAGATCAACGATCGTCTTGAAACAATTATGACGAGATCGTATTATGCCGTACGCCACAAGGCACGGGAGCAGCAGACAAATTTGAGAATGGGTGCGTATTTGCTGGCTGTTGCTCGTGTTGCCGAAGCGACCGAGCTGCGTGGTGTGTATCCGTAAGAGGAGATCATTCCTTCCAGGCATACTCCTCTCTATCTGGAATATTCCTTACCCACGTAACCCCTTCTTTACAGATCGTGAGAAGTTGCTTGCTCGACTCGCTAATGCACTTAAAGGGAATCAGAGTCCAGGTTCTCACACCTGGACTCGTTGTTTAGCTGGTTATGCACCTCACGAGGCGGAGTTCATTGGAGAAGTAGGATGCAGGTGGTAAAGCATCATAGGGATTGGGTTCGCCTTTTGATTCGACTCCTCTACAAACAACGCAGGGTCTGATCATTTTTGAGCTTCATTTTATCGCGTCGTTCAAGCCGTGTTCTCTTCTCTCCTAGGAGGAGAAACGCTCTGTAGCTTCCACTTCTAGTATCTTCAACCATATATCCTGTTTCTCATCCTCCGACGACTCCAGCCTGAAAATTACATTCACACGTTCTATCCCCATCAATTCCTGCCGTCTGTTCGCACCGCGCAAAATTGTTCCCATACGATGCCCACTTCCAGCCGAAGCGCCCAGTTTCAGGCGTAGATTCTGTCCGTTGAAGCCGCTGGACCACTTATCGAGCAAGCGTAGACCTTCCATTTTGAAGATAGGATCGGGGTTTCCTGCGCCGAATGGACTCAATATGCGCAGTGATTTGTATAGTTCGTAGTTGAGGCGGTCCAATCTGGTGAAGACTATATCAACCATCTGGGGTGCTGGAGGAGGTGCGCTCTCCTGTTCGGTAACGATGCCTGTCTGGTCCGGGATCTCTGTACCCTCGATGACTGCTGGAGGAACTGTTCCGCCGTTTTCGTTCCAATTGAGGAGATGTTCGTGTAGCTCTTCGATGCGCTCGCTGCGAATGGTGAAGCCTGCTGCCTGGGCGTGGCCACCATAACGTTCCAGGCGAGTGGCAAAGCTGCGCAAGGCTTCGATGATGTTAAAACCTTTTTGACTGCGTGCAGAACCGCGACTCAATTGCGTCTCGTTGTCGCTACTGAGAACCAGAACGGGCTTGTTGATCTCCTCTGCCAGCTTACCTGCTACGAGACCGATAATGCCTTCATGCCAGTTGTCACCGCTGACCAGAATCACTGATTTTGTGGGCTGATGCTGTGCCTGTTCACGCACGCTTCTCATCAGTTCCTCAGTCTCTTGCTGACGTGCCTGGTTGAGCTGCTCCAGTTCTGCAACGCGGGCGTTGGCTTCGTCTGTGTTATCGGTTGTCAGGAGTTCAAAGGCGATGCTGGCTTCTTTCATGCGTCCGGCGGCATTGATGCGGGGAGCCAGTCCGTAGGCGATATCCCGTTCTCGTATTCTGCCTGGTTGCAAGTTGGCATTGCGTATTAGCGCCTGCAAGCCAGGTTTCTGTGTCGCGTTGAGTCGCCGCATGCCCAGGCGTACCAAGGTATGATTCTCTCCTAACAATGGCGCGATGTCTGCTATGGTACCGACTGCTACAAGATCGAGTAGCTCCATTTCTTCCTCTGTAGTGCGTTTATAAGCACGATAGAGGGCTTGTGTAAGCTTAAAGGCTATTCCTACTCCGCAAAGGTAACGCTCGCCGTATTCGCAGTCTGGACGCCATGGATTGACCATTGCATAAGCCCCTGGGCGCTCGGCTGGCGGGTGATGGTGGTCTGTGATGATCACATCCATACCTAGTGTGTGGGCATACTCAACCTGTTCGACATCAGAGCTGGCACAATCGGTCGTGATGATTAATTGTGTGCCGCGCGCCTTGAGCTGATCAAGTGCGGGAATATTGAGTCCACAACCATCACGCAGACGATGGGGGATATGGTAGTCGAGTGCTGCTGCGGAATGTTTGAGCGTACGCAAAGCGCGAAAGAGGAGCGCGGAGGAAGTGACGCCATCAGCATCGTAGTCGCCATAAACGGTGATGTGTTCTTGCTGCTCCAAAGCCTGCTGAATACGTGCAACCGCACGCGGCATATCGATAAGCCTGAGCGGATCAGGAGTCTCCTCATACTTAGCGGCAATAAACTTCTTCATCTCCTCAGCGGTTGTAAGCCCACGGTTGTGCAGAAGCTGAGCATGGAGCGGACTGATACCATCTGCCTCAAATACGTGAAATTGCTCCTTTGTGAGCTGAGTATGTACTTTTATCTGTGATGGTGCTTCCACGTGCGTTTCCTTCCAGCTAATCGGGCAGCAAACGTAGAAAAACCTCGTTACCAAGTAAACGTCCACGCTTGCTCAGGCGTAACCATCCATCCTCTTTTTCCAACAATCCAGCCTCTTCCACAAGATGCAGACGGTTACCGACAAACTGTGCGAAGGGTTGTGCGAAACGCTGCTCAAAGGTGGGGAGATGGAGCCCGATGGAGGTACGAAGCGCAAGGAACGCTGTCTCGGCCATGGCTTGCTCCCGGCTTATGACTTCGCTCTCAACTTCAGGTAAGCGTCCTGCTTTGAGCTGCTTAATGTATGCAAGTGGTTCGCGCTCATTGGAGAAGCGTCTATTACCGAAGCTTGAATATGCTCCTGCGCCCATGCCAATGTAGGGCAAATTTTGCCAGTAAGTCAGGTTATGACGGCTATGCTGACCTGGCAAGGACCAGTTAGAGATCTCGTAATTCATGTAGCCTGCTTGCTGCAGGCGCTCATCCGCGTACTCATACATATCCGCGCATAGATCTTCATCCCCCGGTATGATACGGCCTTCGTTGGTCCAGGTATAGAATGGTGTGCCTTCTTCGATAATGAGAGAGTAGAGCGAGAAATGATCAGGGTGCAGAGCCAGGGCACGTTCAAGTGTGTCACGCCAGTGCTGCATAGTCTGCCCCGGTAAACCAAACATAAAGTCCAGGTTGATTGAAGTGAAACCTGCAGCCCGCGCGTGGTGGACGGCCTGAGTAATTTCTTCTGGCGAGTGGATGCGCCCCAGCGTTTTAAGTAATTCTGCATCGAAGCTTTGTGCACCCATACTCAGTCGGTTGATCCCTGCGGCCCGCAAGCCCTCTAATTGCGCCTGCGTAAGCGTGCCGGGGTTAGCCTCCAGCGTGATTTCAGCATCCTTGTCGACTGCAAATGCTTTGAAGCACGCGTCAAGCAAGCGAGAAATCTGTTCTACACTCAGCATACTGGGGGTGCCACCGCCAAAAAAGATAGTGCGTGAGCGCCGCAGCATACCATCCACCTGCTGTGCCATTTTGCCTGCAAGCTCTATTTCGGTAAGCAGAGCGCGCACATATGGCTCGCGCAGGGGAAGGATTCCTGCATAGGTGTTGAAATCGCAATAGTGGCAACGTGTGTGACAAAACGGAATGTGCAGATAAAGTGAAGCTGTCTCTAGAAGCCGCTGCACCGGCTCTGATGGCTGTAAAAGCGTTTGTGATGTCTGAATTGTGCTATCGGGTGCGATAATGGTCATGTAAAATGCTGTTTTTCCTTAGTGTCTGTGTGAGCGCCTGGTGTCTACCGTCTTTCTAAGTAACCTTGCAATTGTACCACATTGATGAAATATGTTACATGCCAGGTAAAAGATTGCAGGGCGCATCAAAAGTCGCCCGCGTGGACCCGTAGAGGCATGCCTTGCGTGTGCCGGGCGGCTCGGGAAGACTTGCCTGACGCTCAACCAGGTTGCACGCGGACGATCCGGCACACGCAAGGCATGCCGCTACGGGCCCGTAGGAACGCTGCCAGATGTTCCACCACCAATTGCAGGCGTTGGTGTTGATGGTGGTGAAGCCGGCAGTGATGGTGTTGTATTCGGTATGTTCGACGAAGCAAGCAACATATTCTGATCACTTGCTATGGTCGTTAAATGAAGCTTAGCTTTTTGTGATAATAACCACGCCATCAAAGCATTGCTTTTTAGATTGCTCAATGTCGTAGCATCTACCGCACGTTTAGGATCGATCTGCAGGATCTGTACGATATGGTAGGTGCCGTTTTCTGTCAGAACCGGGCTCAACTCATTGGGTTTGCGTGCCGGATCAAAGATCCAATTGTCCACAATGGCACTCGTATTCGACGCAATCGTTTGAGCATACTGGCCCTGTGCCAACCAACCTAGATCGCCACCTTTTGTATTGGTAGTGGTATCAACTGACTTGGGAGCCAGCTTTGCGAAGGTTGTTGTGCCAGCATTAAGCTGCTTCAGGTCATTGTTCGCGTCCTGCTGTGTGCTGAGTGTCAGATCGCGTGCATGAACTTCGTAGAGTGGCGAAACAATCTGTGCAGCCAGGTACGACTGCATATTATCGCGACGCACCTTCACAGTCATCATAGCGCGAGCATCATTGTTGCTCAGACTATTATCACTCAAGAATTTGTTGTAGTTGGTTGAACTTGGCAGGTTTGCTTTAAAATCGCTGATTGCGTGATCGATCTGACTACTTGTTGGCTCAACCTGAGCTTGCACAGCGGCGCTTTGTTTTGCCAACCACTGGCGAATGAACACATCATCCTGCAACATATCAACGCTATCGTTACCATATTGCGATTGCGTGAAGAGCTGCATTTCATTTGGAATAGTAGTCTGGTTCATAGTTTGATATTGAGTATTCAGCTGATCGTGTTTATTTTGTGCAGCGGTCAGCTGACTTTGCAGAGTAGTACGCTCTTTGCTGGGACCAGCAGGCAGAGCCTTGATCTGCTTGTTTGTGTTATCAATGATTGTTTGTTGCGCTGCTACCTGTTTGCTCAGGTTGTCACGCTGCGCGTTCAGGCCATTAGTACCATAAATGTGATTGGCCTCAAATTGTGCGTCAAGTGCAAAGAACTTGCGGTAGTCTGACTGTGGGATAGCCTGACCATTGACAGTAGTAATTGGTAAGCCGGGAACAACAACATTGATATTGACCCAGAAGCCAACAATAACACCAACAATAAGTAGTCCTATGAGTGCGGTCGCTGCCCAGACTATACGTCGCTGTAGTCGAGTTTTTTCATTGTGAGAGAGGTGGCCCCCCCATCCAAAAATAAGAGGTTTGCCATCACGACGTGCCTCGACATGCGCCGTCTGTTTTGTATATTTTCTTGCTTTGGCAGAACGCGTTGGCCTCTGATCTCTGGGCCTACGTGCCGTCTGACTAGTCATTAAAACCTCCATTGAGGATACTCGTGACCGGGTCACGGAGAGGGAACGTTACCTCTACTGAAGGGTAGGCAAGAGAAATTGTACTGTTCTCTTGCCTTATCGTCCTATCAAGGGCTGTTACCCCGTGTTCCACATTACAAACCTCGCATGTGTTCTGCAGTGTAGGGGAGCAAGGCCATAAAGCGAGCCTGCTTGATTGCCGTACTTAAACCACGCTGATGCTTGGCGCATGTACCCGTCTTACGGCGGGGTTCGATCTTACCGCGATCAGAAATGTAACGTTTCATGAAGCGGTTGGCATCTTTGTAGTCGATTTCGCGTACATGATCGTGACAAAATTGACATATTTTGCGGCGTGATGTGCGCTCGCCGCGTCCGCCCTCGCGCCGTTCGCGGCGTGGGCCAGAATTTGTTCCTTCACTTCGTCTCTGCACTGAACTTCTCCTCCATGTCCTTCATAATGAGAAGGGGTATTTAGAAGGGGTGATCGTCCAGGTCTCCAAGTGCATCGGTATCGTCTACGTTGCCGCCTACGAAGCCAGGTGAACCGCCCTGACGGCTCTCTTTTGGCGTGAGCATTTCCATGTCGTTGGCCTGGACTTCGATCGCTGTGCGTTGGACGCCTTCACGATCGGTATACTTACGTGTGATCAGGCGTCCCTCAATGAAGACTTTGGAGCCTTTACGTAAGTAGTTATTGCAAGTTTCTGCAAGCTGACGCCAGGCAACAATGTTAAACCACTCAGTCTCTTCCTGGCGTTCACCAGTAGCTGACTTTGAGACGCGGTTAACAGCAAGTGAAAACTTGGTAACGGCAACTCCATTAGGGGTGTAGCTCATCTCTGGGTCGCGCCCCAGGTTCCCGATTAGCATAATTTTGTTCATAGCTCAAAATCCCTTCGGCGTGATAAACCCACCCCGACTTCTACTTTCTTAGAGATAACATGAACGTACCCAAACGTACTATAACAACTAGGCTTCGATCGTTTCTTCAATCGCTGGTGGAACATCTTCCATGTCAGCTTCGGTCAGGACTGGAGTTTCCTCTTCTGTCTCTGGAGCCTCGGCTGGGACTTGCTCCTCTGCTACTGCTGCTGCTTCGCCCTCAGGGGCATTGGCAGCGTTAGCAGCCGCGGCTGCGCGTGCCTCTCGTTCCTCGCGTTCCTTCTGGGCAGCTTTGGGATCGCGTCTCTTGACCATGTGACGGAGAACCGTTTCAGAAACTTTCAGTGTACGTTCGAGTTCGATCACGGTCTCGGCAGTCAGAATCATATCGATGAATGCATAAAAACCATCGCGGTGGCGCTCGATGGGGTATGCCAGGCGGCGGCGCCCCCACTGGTTGACCTTGACAATCTGGCCGCCATTATTGGCGACAATCTGCTCGACACGATCCAGAATGGCGCGTGTCTCCTCTTCGCTGACTTCGGGGTTGATGATTAATCCAAGTTCGTAATCTCGCCTCACGAAGCCGCCTCCTTCCTATGGGTATGCTCCAGGTCAGCCGGTTCGCAAGAACGCTAATCTGCCAGAGCAGGTGGAGCATCAACATATTGTCGATGCTGTACAACAGATACCGCTAGCTTTTCTGCGGCTCAAACAAAAATTGTCCCACGCTGGTCGTGGGTTATGATACCTTCTACCACAGGTGCTGACCTGTTCATAACTTCATAGGAAGCATGCACAGTGATTGAGAAGCTATCAATACCACGCTATTATAGCACTGTTCGCTATGTCTGACAATAGAGTCGAGGTGTACTAACCTTCAATTGTCTATTCCTTTAATACTGAGAAGAAACGGAAATGAGGAAAGAAAAATGCATAGTTTTCAAAACTGCTTATGCTGTTCCATGTTTCCATCAGGGCTCTTCAAAAGCGTCCGTAGGGGTCGGCCTTGCGCCCACCCGCGAACCCAGAAGAGGGCTCCTGGGGCGTGAACAGGTCCGCGGGTGGGCGCAAGGCCGACCCCTACGGACGAGGAACAGGCGACTTGTGAACCGCTCTGACGGGTTCCCGTGATTTATTGACAGTCATCCATTGATAGGTCATACTAGAGTCTATACTATTTGCCACAGAGTAAAGGACTATTTGGCGCAGGAGTGGATATGAAGCAGCGTCCTGAGAGGCGTTCTCCAGATGCGATACATACACAAAGAACACAGCCGATGCCAACAGGGATTGCGTCCTCGGCAGCTCCTGCAGTCACACAATCGGCAAATTATACTGCTACGTTTCAACCTATCAGGAAACGACGTGTTGTGCTGCGCTCGGTGCTTTTGTTGCTTTGCTTCGGGATTATATTGGAACTCCTCTACCTCGCACTTTATCCGCTGCTTGCTGAAACTACTGCTGGCGGTGATTCTGTACAGCTGGCGCTACCCGGCTTGCTACCCTGGTTACCCGGATTGTACTGGACGAGATTCTGGTCGCCGCAGTTTTTAGCGCACGTGTCCTGGTTAAATCTAACGCATTCAGAGAGAAACTTTGCGAATGTACTACTACTTTTGCTGAGCCTGGCAAGCGCTGTTGTGCTATTCGCTGCTGCTGCCGGGCGTAAAGTTACAAAAGTGCGACTATCATCGGCAAATGAGCGTTTGCTTTTCTGGATTGTGATGACGCTAACTTTGGTCTTTAGCCTGACTATGCTGATTGCCCCCGTGACTACTGGACCAATGTCCCAGGATATGTTGCTATATGGTCTATATGGTCGCATGGTTGTCGCGCATCATGTTAATCCATATGTGTTTGTTCCTACCAGTTTTCCTCAGGACATTCTACAGACAATTGTCAGAGCACAAGACGTGGCACCTTATGGCCCGGTATGGGTTGATTTAAGCATTATGGTTGCCTTGTTTGCACATGATAGTGTAGCAAATGTGCTGCTCGGCTTCCGCACGATCGGACTATTGGTGCACCTGCTGAACGCAGTTTTACTGTGGAGCATTCTGGCCTGGATGATGCCGGAGAAACGGATTGCTGCCACCTTGCTCTATGCCTGGAATCCGCTCGTTCTTTTGATTGGCATCTCGATGATGCACCTGGAACTTGTGGTGGTTCTCTTTATATTACTGGCTGTACTCTTTTTTCAACGCGATTCGTTCATGTTAAGCTGGATGCTCATACTGCTTACCGCGTTGATTAATCTGTTGTGTGTCTTGCTCTTGCCTCTATTTTTGCGCTTGATAATGAGAAAGATGCGCATCTGGTCGTGGAGAAAACGTTTGCTATGGTGGTCAGGAACTATAGTTCTTTCTCTGTCGATTGTGGCTCTGGCCTATGCGCCGTACTGGCAGGGCTGGGGCTTTCCTGGCCTGATCGCAAGTGTTCGGCAGGTCTTTTTGCGGAATAATGATCCTGTGAATTCGCTCAATGCGGCACTGCTCTATTTACCAGCTCAGTTGCCAGGTCCGATAATGTGGTTGCTGATTCCTCATCACTGGGCGTACCTGGTACTGATTCTTGTGGGATGTCTTCTACTGTTTAGTCTCTGGCTGGCAGATACGCTGGAATTGGTGATCTTTTTTGGTAGCTGGCTGTTTCTGCTGCTGGCCATTTTAGGACCTGTATATTGGCCCTGGTATGTCATTCTACCATTGATGCTCGCCCTCGCCTCTAATAGTCGTAGTACTATATTGCTGGTTGTGCTGTTGATGCTGGGAGCTCTCTTCAGTTTCTATTGCTGGCAGGGACATCTTCTCTGGCCCGGACAGGGGCTGGCTGCCCTCGGACTACCGCTTCTACTGTGGGGGTGGACGCTTTTTTTCACGTCGCTATGTCGTAGAACCCGTCCCAGGATACCGGAACCGGCAGGTGGTCAAAGCAGAAGGCAACCACCACGTTTTTCTCGCCCTGCCTGGCTCTCTCGTCCTTCTTTTCCTTCACGTCCCGGTCGTTAACCCGCACGGGAACTATTGCGTACATGGAGAGAGTATGCTATAATCTTGCGGCAAGCGGGGTTTTCGCTCCTGAAAAAGGCTAGTCTGCGCCTTTGATAGAGCAACTTATTGATTGAAGGGTCTTCAATCACCACCTACATTGTCTCTCTTGTTCTTGTGTGTGCCTTACACTCAAACAGATAGATTTGCAGTATGTGCATGTAAAAAACTATGCCCCGTTGAAAATAGAAAGAAAGAACGATGAAGCAGAAACTAAAGACACACAAAGCTATGGCAAAGCGGGTCAAAGTCACCGCATCCGGCAAGTTTTTGCGTCGTAAAGTGGCAATCAACCACCTGCGCCGCAATAAATCTCCTGAAGCAGTCCGTTCGATGGATAAGAATTTTCCGCTGGCTACCAGCGATACGCGTCGTCTGAAACGGCTACTCCCTTACGCCTTTTAATGTATTGAGATTGCTGGAGGAAAAATAAAACTATGCCAAGAGTAAAACGTGGTGTACCCGCGCACAAGAGACATAAGAAGTTGTTACAGATGGCGGAAGGCCATCGTGGTACGCGCAGGCGACTCTTCCGTCCCGCGCATGAATCAGTCATGCGCTCAATGGCCTACATGTATCGCGATCGCCGCAACCGCAAGCGCGATATGCGCCGCCTGTGGATTACCCGTATCAATGCTGCTGCCCGCATGTATGGCGTGAGCTACAGTACACTGATGCATGCAATTCATGTTGCCAATATCGAAGTTGATCGCAAGATCCTTGCCGAGATGGCAGTGAATGACGCACCGGCCTTTGAGGCACTCGTCAAAACGGCACTGGAAGCTGTGAAGTAAGCCAGAGCAGGGCGACCGCCTGACAATTACCCACATCTTAAGCGGATACAAATTCTAGCCCATTGCACGGCTCAGTTATAACTGATCCTTGCTAATCCGCTCCAGAGGCGACACGAGAGCATACATCAAAATTGTGGGTAATTGTCAGGGCGACCGCAAGGGTCGGCCCCTACAAAGATCCGTCCTGTTGTGAGTTCCCCGCGATCTTTGTAGGGGCCGACCCTTGCGGTCGCCCTGCGAGCCATTTCCCCGCGCGTGGCTCCCTCCTTCACTTGACGCCAATGGGGTCGACCCTTGCGGTCGCCCTGCGAGCCCATCGACGGACTGTTAGTTAAAATGTATTGCCCTTGCGGTCACCTGCCAGCGCAAAAGTCTGACACCCACCCTAGTGTAATAGTTGCCCGCGTAATCGCCTTAAACTTGTACTATTAATATTCTGGCAGGTTCAAGCATGATGTTGATTACCAGCCCATCAAATCCACGTATTAGCAAGTTACAAACCCTACATACCACGCGAGGACGCAAAAAGAATGGTCAGTTTCTTATGGAGGGCCTCCATCTCCTTGAGACGCTGCTGGATGCTCACGTGTTTCCCCACGAGATTTACTACCAGCCGACATTACTTCAGCGTACAGATAAGGGAAAGGCCATACTTGATCGTCTGTTGCATACGCCTGAATTATCCTCAGCCCTGGTAGAAGTGAGTGAGCGTGTCATCGAGGCTGTGAGCGAGGTACAGACGGCGCAGGGAGTCGTGAGCGTCTTGCCCCTTGATGCCTTCAACCCCACTCGAATACGCGCACAACGTCCCGTAAAGATGCGTCCTACACTGCTCATTTTGGATGACCTGGCCGATCCTGGCAATATGGGCACAATTTTGCGTACGGCTCTGGCGGCAGATGTTGATATGGTGCTGCTCACTCCTGATTGTGTGGATTATTTGAGTCCGAAGGTTGTACGAGCTGCCGCTGGTGCACATAGTAAACTCCCCGTAGAGGCAAATCTATCGTGGTCCGTTATTGAGGAGAGAATCGTCTCACACTGCCTGGGGGCATCTCGTGTTCTGTTAGCTGAGGCAAATAGCAACCATATATATTATGAACAGGATCTCTCTTCTCCTTTTGCTCTCATTATTGGCAACGAAGCGCACGGACCTTCGTACGAGGCCCGTAAACGCGCAACACAGACTATTACAATACCACTCGCTAATGGCGTAGAGTCGCTCAATGCCGCAATAGCAACTGGTATCATTCTTTATGAGGCAGTGCGGCAGGCTCATTCTCCTAATGAAAACGGTGTTGGTGAGCCATAATATCTCTCCTTTCGTCTAAGAGATGAATATGAATTGAAGAGAGGCGGTTTTGAAGGTCTTGCGAATTGTCATTGTACGTACATCAGGCTCTCTGAGAGATGAAAACGCAGAATACTACAATGGAAGTGCTAAACTGACATGTGCGATATAAGGATCTATAAGCGAGTTACTACACTTAAAACAAGTATACCTGAACCAGTACGGTTCTGTCTATTGGTATTTCTCCCTAGGCGGAGCGATTCACAAGTCGTGCGCGTGGATCCGTAGAGGCATGCCTTGCGTGTGCCGAGGGGCCTCCCATGCGCTTTGGTCGCCTACTCGGCACACGCAAGGCATGCCTCTACGGGAACTTTTATGGACTTTAAGTAATTTGTTAAAGTTCATAATAGCCCACCCAAAACCCAAAACCATTCGGGCCATTTACAAGCATGGTACACTGTGTTACACTTCGCTTAGGGTTTCAGGTCTGGGTGGGGAGACCTCACAAGGGTGGGATAGGTCGTTTCCCTTCAGAAAATGAAGCTCTGCGGTCTTGAGAGTCCGGCTCAGATCACTGTTTGCGGTTGTTTCACAAGGAGGTGCTCTATGGCTGGCTGGGAAGAAGAACTGGCTGTGCTGCTGCGTGAGCTAGGTGTAAAGCAAGAAGAACCCAAGTCTCACCTCCGACCTACACGTAAGCCCATGCGCAGCGATGTTAAAAGGCGAGAGCAATTTACTGATTCACTATTTTGGCATGGGGAGAGTGGGTACGGCGAGGATGACGATGATGAACCATGGATGAATGATTTGTCCTTGATGCGTCGTGAAGTTGATTCAATCGTGAGTCAGGTCGTTCTCCTGATGCAACGTGGAGATCTCGATACATCTCTCAAAGAAGATGTTATGGTGGTGCTAAGGGCTCTACGCCGCCGCGCTACAGTCACTCAGCAAGCCGCTGCCAGTGATGAAGCGTATTTAGAATCTGCCTCGGCTATGCTGCACTTTTGCCGCCTTGTTCTCCAATTGAGCGAGTTCGCGACTGAGGATTTCTAGTGTATAGAACATTGCTCATCCCTCAACGCCTCTCTGGGATGCTGCTCTGGTACAGCGTTGTTCCAGGTCGGATCCCTCTGTCTACATAGTCATCAGCATCTCTTTCATCTCACTACGCTTTCTTGACATATCTCAGTGCTACCTGCCATACTATCCCGTGTGTCTGATTATGTTTTAGATGGAGGTTACATGACGAAAGATAAAGAACAGGCCGAGTCAGGAACTCAGCGTTTGCTGCGTATAACAACGCTGGCTCTGACTGTACTTGGGCCGGTGATCAACGCTCTTGCTGCACGTCTTGGCGATCGTCTTGAACGTGGTGGAAAGCGCAAGAAGGATACAGTAGATGCAGAAGTGCCGACTTCAAAGGTTGTTACTGTCGAACAAGAAAAAGTAGTGGCGACCAAACCATCCCTCAGCGGAGCTTTGCTTGAGCTGAAAGATCGACCCTATAGTCAGGATTTGCTGAAGCGCGGTGAGGCGCTGGTCGAAGAGCTTCAGGCGCTGGTGGACCGTGGTTCAAAACTCTCCCAGGATCTGGCTGCACGTAGCAGTGAAGTGACGCGTGACCTGGCCGAACGTGGGAGTAAGGCTTCTCAGGAACTGGTAAAGCGCAGCGAAGAGGCGAGGAAAGAACTGCGCAAGCGTGGAAAGAAGTTAAACAAAGAGCTGAATAAACGCAGCCGTCTGGTTGCGAAAGAGCTGAGCAAGCGCAGCGAGAAGGCGTCGAAAGAGCTAAGTAAGCGCAGCCGCCGCGTATCTGAACGCGGGGGTACATTCTGGACCCTCTTTGGCTTTAGCGTTGGCCTGACTGCTGCTGCTATTGCTGCATACATACTTATACGCCAGCGCGTGAAGCAACAGCAGCAGTTGGAGGAGGAGCAGAGCTTCCAGCTATCGCAAAATGGCTACTTGAACACTACCTCGACCACCAACCAGGGAGTAGCCCCCACGCGCACTGGCACTCAGCCCGAACCAAGTATTCAGAAACAGCCTACGCACAAATCTGCTGCTGAAGAAAGCATACCTGCTATAGCTGTTGCCGAACAAGAGAACGCCACTAAACAGGTAGCGCCTGCCGATGCTGCCTTTGTGGGTGTTGTAAGTACGCAGCGCTACTATCCTGTTTCGACCCCACTTGATCAACTCGCCTCGCCAGAAAGTGGAAAAGTCGATGTTGTTTACTTCACTTCTGAGGAAGAAGCGAAAGTACAGGGTTACACATCTGGCGTCTAAGAAATCAGGAGCAGTGATCCTCTGCGATCACCGCTCCTGATATAGAGGCTTCTTTAAAATAGTACGAGCGCATACAGGGTAATATGCCTAGGATTGAGACTTTTTGTACTGTCTGGGTACCTGCCCTTCACCGAAACCCTCATTGACAATGCCGCGTTTTACAAGATAATGCAAAAACGCCAGTTTCTGTTCAGGGGTGGGAGAGAGTGGAGGTACTTCTGCTTTGCCAATCTCTTTCGTGGCTTCTACTTTGGGAGTGCGTAAGGGAGTGGGAGTACTGGGATTCTCCTCAGCTAGTGGGGGATGAGATGATACAACCTTCTCAGGGCGTTCCTCGGTAGTGGGCCGACTCGACTCTGGGATGCCTTCATCTCTCCCTTGTTCAACGGCTACGGACGTACTGCCTGTTTGCGGCAGTGGTCCATCCACTGTGTTGCGTAACATTGGCTCTTGTGTTACGCCGGTGTTCAAGTTGCTTACAGCCTGTGCATAATCAGTCTCTGAAGATCGTTTCCAGGGCCACCATGCGAACAGCTTGTCAAGCCAACCTTTGATCGTTTGGGTGATCATGTCGTCTTTTGCCCTCGTTGTTGTGGATGGCTCTCGAACCATCCTTCAATCACCGTCATCCTTCAATCACCGAAATCGTGGCAAGCCCCTGCCCACAGGCTGATGGAGGTGTGCCGACCTCCAGAGGGGGAGACAAGAGAAAATGCGGTCCTCGTTGCCTCTATACTCTTATCAGGAGTATACCGCCGCATCGGATAGCTAATACCTCGTCAGCATGTGTCAACGATGTATCTTCTACAGATATTACGGTCTGGACCCACCCATTGGTTACATCCAACTGATCAAATTGCGTCACAGTGAACACTGACGAGAGATATAGAAATATAGTAGCATATCAACTGGAACACGTCAAACGGTCTTGCAATTTCATCTGTTGCGTGCCATAATCAATTCGTTGTACCCTTTGCCTTTTTGCGTAAGGGGTCTGCCTGTCGATCAGAATGGTTAAGCAGGCATCCCATTATTAATGAACTGTCTACGACGGCAAACGCACTGGTGGAAGTGATGTGCTTCATTCTATGCCGTCCTTCTGCAAGAGGTAACCATCCATGCGAATGCGCTATCGGCAGGTGACCTATCGCTCTATTGGTGGGTCACCGAAGCAACTGGAGCAACGCTACCGTCAATTGCTGAACGATGCCTTGCGCCAGAGTCAACAATCCATGCTCCATCGCTCTTCTACGTGGCGACCTCTGGCCGATATTCGCGAGTCGGCGGAGTATATGATGGTCAAGATTGAGCTGGCTGGAATGAAGGAAGAAGAAATTGAGGTTACTCTTTATGAGGATGCTCTGGTGATTAGTGGAGAGCGGCGCGATGAAGGCGATTATCAGGGAAACCTGTGTTATCACGAGGCGCAAATTCGCTACGGCCCGTTCCGTGTCGAGGTATTTATCCCATATCCGATTGAACGGGATGCCGTGACTGCTCGTTACGAAAATGGCTTCCTCCGGGTCACTCTACCAAGGGTGCCAGGTCCGAACGGGTCCGTATTCAACGTAGTAGAATAGTGGAATATAAAGAGTAGTAACGCTCTACGACATTCGAGAAAGTTTATGGAGAAAAATAGTACCAATCGAGAATTGGAACACAAAGAACTGGTGGGAGAGGCACAATCGGTCGGCGATGTAGACGGACAATCCCAGAAAAATGAGACTCTTACAGAGCACGCTGAGCAGGATCTTGATATACAAGGGAATGTCCCTGATACACAGGTAGACAATGGTGATACGAACAAACCCGTTTCAGAGGGCTCCGAACGCGCTGAACAAACTGGAGAATCCCAGAGTACTGCTTCGACGGCTTCTGATGAGCAAGACCAGCATCGTTCTGAAGAAGAGGAGCGCTTAACGATTCCTGAAGTCTTACCGGTCTTGCCTCTGAAAGAGACTGTTGTCTACCCGTTTTCGGTACAGCCGCTTGGCGTAGGCCAGGAGCGCTCAATCCGCCTGATTGACGATGTCATGCGGGGTGATCGACTTGTGGCGCTGGTTGCCCAGAAAACTGCTGATGTCGAGCAAGCGGGACCAGACGAGATCTTCAAAGTCGGTACGGTCGCTCGTGTGGGCCGCATGTTCCGTATGCCTGATGGCACACTTCAGATCGCTGTGCAGGGCCTGGAACGCGTGGAGATTGGCGAGTTTACGCAAGAAAAACCCTACCTCATGGCCCATGTTACATTGAAGCCAGATACGCAGGAAGAGGATAACGAGACAGAGGCGATTAAGCGTAACGTGGTCAGCTACTTCCAGCGTATGGTGGCGCTCGTGCAGACCATGCCTGAGGGTGTTGCCGCCGCCGCCCTCAACCTGGAAGAAGCTCGTCAGGTGGTCTACGTTATTGCGACCTTCGTACCAATGGAGCTGGAACTGCGCCAGGGGTTGCTTGAACTCGATTCTGTGCGCGAGAAACTGCTGCAACTCAGTAGTTACCTGACTCATGAGTTAGAGATCCTCGAACTGGGGAAACGCATCCAGAATCAGGCCCAAGAAGAGATGGGCAAAGTGCAGCGAGAGTATCTGCTGCGTGAACAACTCAAAGCCATCCAGCGCGAGTTGGGCGAGGAGAGCGAAGAGCAGGCAACGGTTAACGAACTGCGTCGCAAGATTGATGAAGCGAAAATGTCTGAGGAAGCATTGAAAGAAGCAAATAGAGAACTCTCGCGTCTTGAGAAGCTCCCGACAGCATCACCCGAATATAGCATTATTCGTACCTACCTGGAATTGCTCGTCAGTCTACCTTGGAGTAAAAGTACCGGTGAGAAGATCGACGTGCCACATGCGCGCCAGGTGCTTGACCAGGATCACTATGACCTGGAAAAGATCAAGGAACGTATCCTGGAATACCTGGCCGTTCGTCGCTTGAAAGAGGATCGTAAAGCCGAGGAGCAGGAACGCGCCCGCGAGAGAGCGAAGTTAGAGGATGGCGTCGAAACAGAGACGATCCGATCAACACAGCCATTACGTTCACGAGAGGTAGAACGCGTGATCAACCGCGAGCCCATTCTTTGTTTCGTTGGACCTCCAGGCGTCGGTAAGACTTCGCTGGGGCAGTCGATTGCACGAGCACTTGGCCGTAAATTTGCACGTATGTCGCTTGGTGGCATTCGTGACGAGGCCGAGATCCGTGGGCATCGTCGCACCTACATTGGTGCAATGCCCGGTCGTATACTGCAGACGCTGCGTCGGGTCGATACCAACGATCCAGTGGTTATGCTGGACGAGGTAGATAAGGTCGGCGCAGACTGGCGTGGTGATCCATCATCGGCTTTGCTGGAAGTGCTCGATCCTGAGCAGAATTATAACTTCCGCGATAACTACCTGGATCTGCCTTTTGACCTGTCGAAGGTAATGTTCATTGCGACTGCTAATGCATTGGAACCTATTCCGGCTCCTTTGCGCGACCGCATGGAGATTCTGGAACTATCGGGCTACACGGAAGAGCAGAAATTACATATCGCACGTAATTACTTGCTTCCTAAGCAGCTTGAGTCTAACGGTCTGAACAAGGACGAGTTGACGATCGATGATGCCGCATTACGCCGTATCGCTCGTGATTATACGCGTGAAGCCGGCGTGCGTAATCTGGAACGCGAAGTAGGGTCACTCTGCCGTAAGGTTGCGCGACAGATTTCCGAGGGTAAGCCGGGTCCTGTGCATATCACAGCCGAGAATCTCAACGAATACCTGGGACGCCAGCGCTTCTTTGAGGAAGCTGCCGAACGTATCGATCGCCCTGGTATTGCTACCGGACTGGTCTGGACGCCGGTGGGTGGTGAGATCATCTTTATCGAGGCTGCAACGATGCCCAGCAAGGAGGAGCGCCTGATATTGACGGGCCAGCTTGGTGATGTGATGAAAGAGTCGGCGACTGCTGCACTGAGCTATGTACGCTCCAACGCACTTGCACTGGGACTGCCAGCTAATGTCTTCGAGGGCCAGAATGTGCATATTCACGTTCCGGCGGGAGCCATTCCTAAAGATGGACCTTCGGCGGGCGTTACTATGGTTACTGTCCTGGTCTCATTGGCCAGCGGGCGCAAAGTGCGTTCCGACGTAGCCATGACGGGTGAAATCACTCTACGTGGCAAAGTCATGCCTATCGGCGGTATCAAAGAGAAGGTTCTGGCGGCGTATCGATCAGGCATTCGGACCGTTATTATGCCCAAAAAGAACGAGCTGGACCTCATGGAGGATCTGCCCAAAGAACTGCGCGAGCAGATGAACTTTGTATTCGCCACCGATATCCGCCAGGTGCTCGATGCAGCGCTTGAACCCGTGGCCGAGCATGGTGAGAAGTCTCATGCGAACGGTAACGGTACGGCACGTCCTCGGCGACGCAAGAGTGAGAAAGCAGTTGCCAAAGCATAGCGAATATGAGTTGATGGGCCCACCGGTCTTCTCCGTGGGGGCGGGGCTTGCCCCCACCCGCGGACCCGATGGGCATGCCGGGTGGCATGATTTCTGTGCAGATCGCCTCTTTTTTGAGGTCGTTACCAATGCATACGTTCTTTCAGGCTGACATAGCGCGGATTGCCGATTACGATATGATCAAGTAGTTCGATATCGAGCAGGTGCCCGGCCTCGACCAGTTGTTTGGTGACCTCCAAATCCTCGGGTGAGGGCGTAGGATCTCCACTAGGATGGTTATGGCAGACGATTACGTTGGGACAATTGCGCACGATAGCAGGTCGAAATACTTCTGATGCGCGCAGTACAGAACTATTGATGGTACCTTTATAGCGCTTGACGTTCTCTACGACCTGGTTTTTCGTATCGAGGATCAAAATATGCATCTCTTCGTGGTCCAGGTACATCAATTCCATGCGTACCAGGCTTGCTGCATCGTCGGCTGAGCGGATCTGATATTTCTTGTCTGGCTGCTCCATACTAAGCCGCTTCCCCATCTCAAGTGCTGCCTTTAGTTGAGCTGCTTTGGCCGCTCCCAGGCCGTATTCATTGCATAATTCATGAAAGCCAGCGCTCATCAAGCCACTCAAGCCGCCATACTTTATCAGTAATTTGCTTGCCAGTTCCATAACATTATCGCGTTGTGTGCCTGTACGCAAAATAATGGCTATCAGGTCGGATGTTGAAAGTGACTCAGCTCCCTTTTTTTGCAGGCGCTCACGTGGGCGATCGTCTGTTGGAATATCGTGCACCGTCGCATGATACTCCGGTCGTTTCATTTCCGTAGCCTGCTCCGGCATCGTAATGAGCATAATATATTTAAATCTCCCTTTGCTTTTGTTACTGGTATAAAAAGATTACTAATATGAAGGATACAATTCTGTACCCTGGTAGGCAATAGGCAAAATAGGAAGCAATCTGCAATTAAAAATAATAAAAGATTATTTAGCGATTGAAAATGTTCTAGAATGCTTTCTGTATAGTACCATTCTCCCCTTTTATACATAGGCCGTGCACGGCAAGGCTTAACTTGTTGTATACATGGTGTTGTACGCATTTTTTCGATTTGATACGTGGTCACAGTAGAGTGTCTATTATTGTAAACACATCTATTGTCATTTGACACGTGTTGTAGCATAGCTATCAGAGGCTCTGTAAGAATGTGCATTTTTCTGTGGTATTCCAAGTCTTTCTCTGCAACTAAAGTGCATGAAAGTGTATTACATATATTAGATGTGATGTGGGAGGTAGGGCCTCATAGCCGAGGCAAGCTTCAACTGAAGAATGTATTTCCTCCTTGCGTTCGTGTCGCGTAAGCAGTGTTGGTTCGCGCAGGTAAGACCTATCCAGCAAGGTTGCTATTAGCCACTTCAGATGTCAGGGGTGGTTATTGTTTGCTGCACTTGAGGCTGGTTATTCTTCTGAATTCAAGTAACTTAAGGGGGGTATGAAAAACCTTGTTGTCACTGTTCAAAAATACTGTTCAAAAAAGCAATATAGCTGTGTTGGATGGAGTACGGGCTGTAGCCTGTCTTATCGTGATTGCGTTTCATATCAATCTCAAGACCATGGTGATGGATATATGGGGCCCTTCTTCCAGGATTGGTCCGCTGACCAGTGCAATAGCGATGACGGGATACGTTGGGGTGACGCTCTTCTTTGTGCTATCTGGACTTCTGTTGTTTATGCCGTATGTAAAGGCGCTCCTGTTTGAGAAGCAGTGGCCCACGATGAAGGAGTTCTATCTGCGACGGGCTTTACGTATCTTGCCGGGATATTATGTCTCGCTGGTTCTGCTCATTCTATTGACAGCTCCACAGTACTTGCATCCTGGACATTTGAAAGAACTCGGGCTGTTCCTGACTTTTTTTATGGACTCTGTTCCTGCGACCTATCAGAAGGTGAACGGGCCATTCTGGACGCTGGCGGTGGAGTGGCAGTTCTATATGCTTCTGCCGCTGATGGCATTGGGTTTGCGCTGGATGGTCAGGCATATTGGAGGAGACTCCTTGCAGAGACGCTGGTGGACGGTGGTAGGATGCCTGGTCGGGCTTTTTGCCTGGGGCATCTTCTCGCGCTATTGGGGCGGATATTTTGTGGAGCATGCTGATCAGACCTTTCTGGTGCCGCGTTCTGTACTCAATGTGTTCATCTTTTTCCTGTATGGTAGCAATGGGAAGTATATGGAAGATTTTGCGATCGGGATGCTGATCAGTAGCTGTTTTGTGCTCTCGCAGCAGGTATCTGTTCGGCACAGATTGCGCACGTTGGTTGATGAGATACAGCGCCGCAGCCTGTGGATATGGGGGGCCGGTATTATTGTGCTGCTGTTTATGACGATGTGGGATGGGAATCAGTGGTTCAGGCATAGCATACCGATCTTTGATCCTCTATATGGGCCCTATGCATGGTTGAGCGAGTCTGGTTTTGCGCTGGGATTTGGGCTCTGCGTACTGGCTCTGCTCTTTGGCCCTGGCAGCCTGAGGCTTCCCTTTGAATGGGGACCGTTGCGCTGGATCGGACTGCTCTCCTATAGTTTGTATATCTGGCATCTGCCGATTATCCTTGCATTTGTAAAGCATGTTCAGCCCTTGATTCCGAAATGGCATCAATACCTGACGTATGGTCTGTTCTGGGTATGTGTGCTGGTTGTCATCATTCCTTTCTCGTTCGTCTTCTTTAAGCTGATTGAGCAACCATGGATAAACCTGGGGAACAGCTTGCGGAAGCGGAAGGAGACTGTAAAGGGCTGTGATGAGCGTAGAGACGAGACCGAGCAGCAAGTTATACAGGTTGGTGGGTCTTCTGCTAAGGAAGTGGTGGGTAGTGCGCAGGGCTAAGAAGAATTCGAGAGGACCGGGAGGGTCGTAACAACCCTCCCCGAATGGTGCTAAATCAAGCTGGTATTGCCGGTTAGAATCAAGCTATCCCCGGCTGAGCAGGGGATATGGCTGTTGGTGCCGATAGCGGCGTTGCTGACGTTGAATTTACCCGCGAGAGCACCGTTTAGTTTTGTATTGAGTGTCTGCTCGATCTGCTGGTTGTAGCTGTTATTGGGGAAAGTGAAAATCTGGAAGAATGTCAGGTCGGTTTTCTGGACGCTTACTGCCAGGTTACCATTGGCTGCTGTTGGTTGCACATATGTAGTTGCGGAGGCAATCTGGAGGAAGCCGAGGTAGATATCCGATGTGATAACCAGGTTGCTCCCCTCTACGGCGATTCCGATGTTTTTGGCGGTCAGGTTGCTATCGACGGCTATCGAGCCAATGCTGTTTCCCAGAGATGCCAGAGATGCAGCAGGAATCTCGACATAGGAGTTTGTTCCAGCCTGTGCTACACGCTGGTCCTGGATCTGTTGAGGAATAGCCAGTCCTGCGGGATTGGTAGAGCCTTGTTGTGCCTGGGGGTTTGCCTGCCCTAACGAGATGGGGAATTGTAGATTGACTCCCAGTGCTGCATCACCGCAAGAAGGCGTAGCATTGATAGTATTGAGCTGTCCTATGGGGATCTGCAATGTTGTTAGTGGGCCGTTGACCAGGGCTGGACTACCATTCATAGGTTGTGCAGTGACCTGGACGGTAGATCCGTTCTGCACGTTGAATTTGACGAGCAGGCTGGCATTGATAGGTTGTGGATCACCGGGATAGAGGTTGATGCGTAAAGTTGCAACAAGGCCGTTTTGCCGTGGTGACAGGCTACGCAGGGTTGCTGATGGTTGAATGAGTGTATTTGCCATCTGGCCCGCCCATCCCTGATCCGCGGCGGGAAGTTTGTTGATGATGCCTGTAATGGCGTTGTTGACTGCGCCAGGAACCTGTTGATTGATACGATCCTGGAAAATGGGAGTTAGCGTTGCTGTTGTCAGGTAGATGGTTGCATTGATCGATGTTGTATCCTGATTATGAGTTGCATTTGTTGCGGTATTTTGTGCGGCACTGACGGGGGTTATCGTCAGTGTCAGTGCGATGGTCGTGAGCAGTAGTACCCACGCGACCTGTAGATATTTTTTATGTTTCATTGCTCATTTCCTTTTTTGGGGACCTGGTGTAAGTCTCCACGGTTGATCGGAACGAGTGGAGATGCACCCCACGCGTAGGCGAATGGTACTTAGTGCGGTAATAGCTTGTTCAGGTCGATCGGGCCTTTGAAGCAGAATGACGCGGGTGTTGGTTGTGCTGCGATGCCCTGGATCGGCGGAGCCTGGATGAGCAGCACAAGCATTTCCGTGCCCTTGCCACAGCCGATTGTCGTACTGGTATGTGCTGATACAAGCTTCACTCCTTTGAGTTGTCCACGCAGAGCTGGCATAACCGCATTGGTGAGCATCTGGTTAATGGCTATTTGCATATTCGCAGCCGCAGCGGGACCCGCATTGTTACCGTCGCGCAACAGACGTTGCACTTGCAACTGAAGGTTCTGCTGTTTGTCGATGCTGATCACACCGTCCAGTTCAATCGGCATAACGCGGTGAATACCGTTGGCGTCAATATGCAGATTCAGGCTCAGAACCAGTCCATCGTTGGGAGTTGGTACGACTTTCAGGTCTGTTAAGGCTCCCGATTGCAAATTGAGTTGCGAGACGAAGATAGAGGTGAGCGCACCTTTATCGAGAGCCAGTTGTATCATACGTGGTCCTGAGACTACTGGTGTGGTCCCTGTATTCGTTTGCGTGATGCTGGTCCCATTATCAGTGGCGGGGCCTGGTGAGTCGTCGTCTCCAAACAGAAAGGTTGACAGAAAGCCGCCGATGAGCAACACCACCAGGGCGATACTGGAGATAATAATGACACGGCGCCGGCGCCTGGGATTTTTCCACCATCGACCACTCTTGCTATCCTTGCCACTGTCATCCCCACCGGGAAGCACAGACGGTTGCTCCGCAAGATTCGTCGTGATTTTGGGGATAGGACCCGTTGGCGCAATAGCGATATCTGCCGCTGCCAGGGTTACGGCTTCATTTATAGAGGGTTCGGCTAAAATCTCTGGCACCTCTTCGATCTCTTCCACAGGCATCTTGCTGCCCCACAGGAAGAGGGCGGGAACAATAGCGATCAGGCAGAGTATCATCGATGTAAAGAACACAGAAGTGTAGACTGTGTGTGCGGACTGTACCAGGTGGCTGGCATAACCCTGCGACCATTGTGTAAATTGAGCTGTCGTGGCGGTCGCTGGTAGCGAGGGATATGTAGCGGCCAGTTGCTTAAAGTAAGCCAGGGCCCAGGATGTAAGGGCGGCCAGACCCAACGTCATACCGACCATGCGTAAGGCTGTGACGACTGCTGAACTCATACCTGCCTGTCGTGCTTTGACGGCGTTGATAGCGGTCGTGCTGATAGGAGAGATGACCAGGCCAAAGCCCAATCCAGCAGTCATGGTACTGATCGTGATCTGGTTCCAATCGATATGAACGGGCCAGCGACTCATCAGGAAGAAGCCAGCAGCCGTGAATAACAAGCCGATAATACCTGTTGCGCGATAAGTAATACGACTGCCCAACCAGCCGCCGAGCAAGGCACCAACAGGGATCATCGCCGTGAGACGTATCAGCGCAAGGCCGCTATCCAGAACTGAACTACGCACTACCGTATCAATAAAGATGGGAATATCAGCCATCGCAATGATCAGGGCCGCACCCACAAGCAGGCTGACCAGCGCCGACGCGCTGAATGGGAAGCGTTTGAATATCGAGAGATCAACTACGGGCCAGCGTACTTTGCGCTCTATCAGAATGAAGGCGACCAGGAAACCGATTGCCAGTCCAATTGCGATAGGATTGTTCTGTGGAGACGCGCCGCTGGTCGAGACCGGACCGAGCGAGGTTCCTTGCTGCGCCAATCCCAGGCTGAGGCAGGTCAGAGCAAGACCAAGCAGGATAGCGCCGATCCAATCGATCTTTTCGCGCAGGTGTTTGCCTTTAGGAACCAGTAACCAGGCGCCGATTATGAGTGCGATGACCACAGGCACATTCAGGTAGAAGATAAATTGCCAGCCGAGGTGCTGCACAATAACGGCGCCATAGACAGGACCAATAGCTCCACCAGCCTCGGTGACCGCGCCGATAATACCCAGCGCGAGTCCACGTCGCTCCTGTCCATAAAAATCGCTTGTAATGGCCATTGCAACAGGAACAACAGCGCCGCCGCCAATGGCCTGCAATAAGCGAGCGGCAACCAGCAGAATCAGGCCCGGCGAGGATGTGTCGATTCCAAAAATACCCAGGAAGCTCAGATCGAGCTGTTTGCCTATGATAGGAGCAACGCCGCATAGGATTGAGCCGACGCCAAAAATAGTCAGGCAGAGCAAGAAGATGCGACGGCGTCCATAGAGATCGGAGACGCGGCCCATCAATGGCATCACGACCACAAAACCGAGTAGATATGCACTGATGATCCATGCTGCATGGTCAAGTTGGGTGATAGGAATCTGTAGATCAGTTATGATCTGTGGCAGAGCCGTTACTACGACCGTTTGATCCAACGCGGTAAAAAAGACGCCAATACAGGCGATAGTCAGGGCTGCCAGCGCGACTTTCTGCTTGCCAGCATTCGTCTTACCCGGGGTTGTGAGGCGTTTAAGAGAGCCAGTGATCTGTTGTGACGAGAAGTGATGTTTGCCTGTAGGCTCTGGTTGCTGCGCGGGAGCAGGTTGAACAGGCTCCTGGGTTTCTTCTCCAGGCGCGGCAGTTGGATCGCTGAACGTGCCAGCCTGCGGTTCTGCGGCGGATAATGCCTTTTTGTTTAAGCGCGAAGAAGTTTCTTCATCATCTTCTAAGGTGTACATTTTCCCCCCAATACTAATAAAACGGATGAATAATACAATGGCGGGGAACGCCAGGTACATATATTCTTTAATAATATATTCCCGTAGGGGTGGAGCTTGCCCCCACCCGCGTGCCCGTTGTGTCGATGGGTCTGCGGGTGGAAGCAACCCCTCTCATTGAAACCTATGGCACGCGAGGCATTCCTCATACGGAAGCCATGTGGATGATTTTTCATTGGAGCGCTGGTGCATTGATACTAAGACTTTCATTATAGTTCGACATTGCGAAATTGTAAGCGGTCTGAGTGGTATCGCCAGGGGCCGCCTGACCTGTAACGATAACCTGGTAGGGTAAAGAATCGGTTTTGCCGATGCATGCGTTCGTCTGTAACATTGTACCATCCGGCACTCCGCCGCCTGTGAAGAACGCAAGATTTTTTGCCGCGAGCTGTCCCGTCACGCGCCAGCATGGGACATTATTGGCTATATCCGAAACAGGAGCGCTGACATGCTGGATCTTGCTAATCAATGAGACAAGACCCGTATCTGGATTGGTAAGCGTGCGCGGGTCGAGAACGCCCTTGATCACGCGCCACTGGCCGGTAATAGGATCAGTGATAAATTGATTGTCCCCGACACTAATCAGATTCACCGTTACTGCCTGTCCAGAGAGCATAACACTGGCCTGAGCTTTTACTTTATCTGGCAGCAAGACATCGCCATTTGCAGTGCGGATCTGTACCTTGTCGGGTGCTGCCGGACCAGGGTTCTGTACCAATAGAACGACGTGGAACGAGCTGACCGCGCGAAAATTCTTTTGTAGATTAGTAAGTAATTGCTGTGCAGTTGGCTTGGGAATATTCGCTCCGCTGGTACTCGTGTGGTGTCGCCACGGAAATGAGCAGCCGGAGATCAGCAAAACGCTTGCCATACAAAGAAGAGCAAAAGCAAGAGAGCGTTTTACCGAGGCGCGTGCTAAAAACATTGGTATGCCTCCCTGATAAATAAGTTTAATGCATTCCCACTTGACCATTTCGGTTTTCATTAATATACTGCACCTCAGCGGAAGGGGTCCTGTTCTTTTCCGCCCCGCTTGAGGGGATTGAAATTAATCAATATGGGTATCGCAACTATGTCGGCAAGGATTATCTATTCTAAAGATAATCAACGCGGCCTGTGGCTTGTTTCGGGATGGTCGGTACTTTCTGGTACAAGTTGGTTCGTAATGAATAATGATGTATGTAGTGAGGGGACGTATGAGGTTACGCGTAAGATGTCTGAAAGGAAAGGTTCCTGCATCCTTGATCGCCTCGTCTGGACCTCGGTTGCAGGGTTGATAAAAAACTGTCAGGGAGAGGTGTATTAGCTCTGATGCTGACCGCTACAATTCCGTCATAAATGGACCGTCCAATGTGCCGATGCGTGTATAGAAGGCCCAGTAGCCCTGGGTGGGACCATAGCGATCGATGATATGCTGAATTTCCGCTGTATAGAGTTTTTGACCCTGGTTATAAATGCTGGCAGCCGCTTTGCTCAGCTCTTTATCGGTCGCTGATACTCGCTCCATGCGCCCGAGTCCACGGACGAGGATGAAGTGGGAGGACCATTCACCGATGCCTTTGATGCTGCGAATGTTGGTTGCCACTTCTTCGTAGTCTCCTGTGCGCAGGAATTGTTCGTCTACCTCGTTGAAAAACTTGATTATGGAAAGCAAGTATGCAACTTTGCGCTCGTTGCGTACAATCTGCGCCAGCTCACCTGGATCGGCTGCGGCCAGTTGTGCCGGTTCGGGAAAAGCCCAATATGTTGTTCCATTTGAGAGGATGATGCTGGTTCCCCAACGTTGTACCAGGGCCATTTTGACGCGGTGTGCCATAGCGATCGGTTGCCGCTGTGTAAGAACGGACCAGCAGGCGATCTCAAACGGCGTAAGAAACTTCGGCTGGTGCAGACCATAGAAGCGCTCGATGATCGGGGCAAAGCTGGCGTCCTTGCGGCCAATAGAGTAGAAAGGTTGCAAGTCGTCGTCCATGCTGAGGAAGAAACGGATGCGTTCGGCAACGGCCTTATGATCCGCCTCGGATAGGGGATGCTGCGAGAAAAGGGTATAGCTGACTTTGGGATCTTCAATGGTGCCCGAACTGCGTAGTTCAAAGGCGACGGTCTGGCTGTTTTGTGTGATAGCTTTGGTCACGGAATCGGCTGCCACTGTTTGCTCGCCTTCGGTTGGTGTGAAGTCGCCAATGAAGGCGAGTGTTCTGACGAAGTCGAAGGGAGCGCGTGGGGTGAGTGTGCCCGTAGTGGTGGAGAGCTGGTTGGTCATAAGCATGAGTTCCTCCTTGTAGCTATTTAGCGGTCTCTCTATCAGATCTGTAGATAGTATAACCGGAGCGAGTGACAGCAGTATGTCAGCAGCAAATGGAACACCGATGTCATAGGAGAGTGGTGAGTTATCGGCCTGCTCTCCTCATCAATACGGTCCCTCATTGGCAAACAATGGGCGAGGGCGAACACATGTAGAAATGGCAGGCAACGATGTCGCCGTCGTCACCCCTTCGACCACGAGCGCCAGGCTGCTCAGAAAGTCGTCGTGCCCATCGCTCGGATCGACATAAAAGTCCAGCGTATCGGGTTCAGGCAGGCGGTAACGGGCCTTGCGCAGTTGTTGCCAGCACTCCTCGTACGTGTGGCGCGGCGCTCCCTCGCGTGTATAGAGCTTGAGGCGTCCGCTATTAAGCTGCGCGAGGAGCTGGTACGCCAGGTGCGACTTGCTGGGACGCGAGAAGGTGAAGGGAAGCACGCGCTGCTCTCCCAGGCGGGCAACCAGCAGAGAAGCTAGGCATCCACCCAGGCCGGTGGCATCGATGACGAGTGTGCGCATACTCCATTGTTCCATCAGGGCGAGCGTGGCGGCGTATTGTTCTATATAGGGCATGCTTGTCCACCATTCGTGATGCACGACCTCGATCACGGGCAGGTTGAGTTCGTTGTAGGAGACGCGACCAATCGTAATGACCGTACTATCGCGCCGTGTGCGACCCTGGTCCGGCTGCGTCATGAGCGAGAGCGTAGGAGAGACGCGCTGCTCTCCGGCGACGTCCATGCCCGCGATGTAGATTTCGTCATCGCGCGGTAGCTCTTCCCAGGCGTGTTTGCCCTGCAAGAGTGTCTGCTGAAGCGTCGTGAGGAAGTAGCCTGCGCCGCTAATCGGCTTGAGGAGGTACTGTGTCTGGATGGCGAGATGATCGCGACCCAGGCGGGCAATCTCCTGCTCGACGAAGATGCGATAGGCTGAATTGATGGCTGCGAGCGTACGCCAATCATACTCAAAGTGCAGCCGCTCGCCTGTGCGCTCTTCGTGCTCAAGATTGGCGGCCCGCTGGTGAGCCAGCAAGGTTGTATCTGACCAGGCCGTGCCATAAAGAACCGTCGTGGTATTGGCGGTCGCGGCCATCGGACGGAAATCGCGGTCGAACTTATCGGGCGAGACATCCTGGGCCTCGTCGATCTCCAGCAGGATATCGGCGGTTGCACCCACGACGTTGCTCTCATCGCCCGCCGAAAAGAACATCACACGCGGCCCCACGTGTGCACGGACCAGTGCCGGATCATGCTCGGGAGCCAGTCCGGTGATATTGCCCTGCGTATGCCAGACGCGCTCGCGCACACCCGGCGCATCCAGCAGCGTCAACAGGCGCAAGCGGCTATTAGTGATTTGCGGCGCATAGGTTGGCGCGGCCTTCACAATGGTTCCTTCGGAGAGATGGGTGAGCAGAAACGCTTCAAGCACCGCCGAGAGCTGATTCTTCCCCGACTGGCGCGCCATCATCACCGTGAAGATGCGCCCCCGCCCTTCGACAATTGACGTAAGAATAGCTACAGCGACTTCGGCCTGATACGGATAGAGGGGTTTGCCCAGGATATCCCGGGCAAACCGTGCAATGGAGGAGGGATCGATGTTCATTGAGGTACCTCTGAGGGGAATGAATGGAGTAACGATACAAGAGGATATATCTTCATTGATAGACAATACAAGTATAATTGCTATTTATATGTCATGTCAAGTAATCGATGTAGGGACCAGTTCGCACGCTACCACACCACCCGCAAAAAATAGACGCCACCATTGTCGCCCGCAACAATGTGTTGCCCATCAGGACAAAAGGCACATGTCCAAAGGGAAGCACCGACGAGCAGACTCGCTCGTAGATTACCCGTGCGGGCATCCCAGAGTTTGATCGTCTGATCAAACGAGCAGGAGACGATCCACTGCCCATCTGGACTCACTGCACACCCAATCACATAAGAGGTATGACCTCGCAGGGTCAAGCGCTGCTGTCCAGTCCGCGCGTCCCACACCTTGAGGGTCTGATCAAACGAGCAGGAGACGAGCCACAACCCATCAGGACTGACGGCACACCCGTTCACCCGATCGCTATGACCTCGCAGGGTCAAGCGCTCCTGCCCGCTGCGAGCATCCCACACCTTGAGGGTCTGATCATCCGAACAGGAGACGATCCACTTCCCATCAGGACTCACTGTACACCCGTTCACCCAATCAGTATGACCTTGCAGGGTGAGGCGCTCCTGCCCAGTACTCACATCCCAGAGCTTGAGTGTCTTGTCATCCGAGCCGGAGACGATCCACTCCCCATCCGGACTCACGGCACACCCCCTCACCCCATCGCTATGGCCTCGCAGCGTCAGGTTGAGCGTCTGATCATCCGAGCAGGAGACGAGCCACTCTCCATCAGGACTCACAGCACACCCGTTCACTATATGGGTATGGCCTTGCAGCGTGCGAATTAATGCCGGGGATGGCAGATCTGGCAGGGGATGTTGAGCAGTAAGGAATGGGTGTGCCAGTTCGGGCTCTATCGAAGTGCATATTGGTGTGAACTCAGGAGAAGATGAGAGATAGGCGTGCAATGTCGAGGCCAGTTCGTGCTGGTTTACGCATTGATTGAGCAGGTGGCTGATGCCCCTGAAGAGATGGTTGAGCCGGGGCAGGGAGGGATCTTTTGGATTGTGCTGCCCGGCAAGGGCGATGTCCGTTTCGACGGCGTAGGCTCCACGAAGATGCGTTTTGGGTACCAGGTAGTTGCCATCTCTGACGGTGGTCAGCAGAGCAGTCGCGCGTTCTGCATCGATCAGGTACTCGGCCAGGTGCCGCCACAGGTACGGTTCGTCCAGGGGCAGATCGGACCAGCGAGTAAGCTTATAGGCGTCAAGAAATTGCCCGTTCAAAACAGGAAGTACATCCCTGGTGGAGTGTCTAAGATAGCTGCGTATGACATCGTGCAGGCGAATGGTGCGCCGTGCGAGATCAAATTCGAGCAACAGTGAGAGCTGAGCCAGGCGCTGGCAGAGCAGTTCGACCTTGATACGATTCATTCCCCCGTTGGCCTGCCAGAAACGGGAGAGCGTGGCGAGCGGAATATCGACATCCTCGGGAAAGATCGCCAGTTCCCGGTACCGCTCCTGCTGTGCCGCTGTGAGGAGTTGCAAACTGATGCTCAGCGTCTTTGTAACGGCCCTGTGACGATCCTGCGCGTTCTCGTCGTCAAAGACAGCCAGTCCCTCTTCATCTAATGCATCATTCACAAAGGCGAGTGCGCCTGAAAGCGATTCACCACTCTGTACCCTGGCATGTAAGATGCCGTTGACCAGTTTGAGCAGCAGCGGCCACTTGCCAAGCCGCCCGACTAACGTTTGCAACGCTTTCATGTCAGCAGAGGTGCGGGTTGCATCCTCCAGGCCGCGCTGCAGCAGGTCCACAGCCTCTTGCGGCTGCATGGCATCGACGGTGATGCGCTCGGCTTCTGAGGGCAGTACCTGCTCATTGCGCGTGGTGACCAGGCGAGCGCAGCGTTTGCCACCCTGCAAGAAGGGTTTGAGGTGCTCGGCGTCCCACACATCATCGATGACGAGCAGAATGTCGCGGTCGGCCAGCAGCTCGCCCAGGCGATGGGTGGCAGCGTCGAGCGTATCGAGGGCGGGCTTCTCGCGACTGAGGGCGTAGATCAGGTCGCCAAGGATGCCGATGAGATGGCCCGGTTTCTCGCCGAGCGTAACCCAGAGAATGCCATCGTCGAAGGCTTCCTCAATGCGTTCGTCGTGGCAGAGCGCACGCGCCATTGTGGTTTTGCCGTAGCCTCCCGCGCCACGGAGGGCCGCCGTGATCGCAATGGGTTCCTCACGTTTTTCGTCCAGCAATTTCTCACGGAGCTGGCGAAATTCGCCTGGGCGCTCCACAAAATCGCCTGGCAGGTCGCCGACCATGAAGGGGACATATGTCTTCTCGCAGGTGTGGTTCAGATCGTTGAGAAATTTCGTGTGTTCGGCGGCAAGATCGTACCAGTGCACGCTGCTCATCCAGCGCGGCACGCTGTGAAAATCGAGATCGGGCACGGCTTTGACCGGATAGACACAGACCCCTTGCTGCCTAGCATAGCGCCATTCTTTGCGCACAATCGGCGATTGGAGTGCGGCGGGCGTCATCACCATCACCATAAATTCGACGGTGTTGAGCGCATCGACGATCTGTAACCACCAGTCGCGTCCACCCTCCATTTTGACGCGATCCTGCCACAAGGGAATACCCTGCTGTTGCAGCAGTGTGCGCAACTCGCTGGCAAACGGTTCGCCGTCGGAGCGAGCATAGGAGATGAAGACGCGCGGCTGTATTGGCCCTGGTTGCATACGATCTACCATAATACATTCTCTGCTACGATGATTTGATTGATGATTGTTGATGTATTGTGGAGCTATTATCGCATATGATGCAGGCTTTGTCATCATCCCCATAGAGGCATCAGGGGCTGTTGCAAAGAAGCCATAGCAATTGTCAAGCCCCGGCGCGCAGGACAGCGACCGTCTGCGTGCCAAATTCGGGAACCTGCTCTAACCCTTTGGCATCCTTATCGTGGGAGAGCAGATGCTCGATTTGCTCATCAATTTGCTCCAGGTGAGCCTGGGTATGACGCAGTTGCTCGCACCAAATCTTCAAGCCGAGCGAGCGTGCCTCCACAGCCAGTTCACTACTCACCGAGTGCTCGGCCAGATCTACCAGGCGCTGGGCCGTGTCTCGTCCATAATTGCGGGGCGCGGTCGCTCCCAAGATGGCGGCAATGGCATCCACTCCCGCCGTGCCAATGGCTCGGGCACTGGGATACGCCTGAAGAACCGCGGTCGCGGTCAGTCGGCAAGGATCGGCAAACACCTGGGTGAATTGAGGAAACAAGAGATTTTCCCCATACCGCAAGGTAGCCTCCATCCCCACCAAGATCTGCGCTGGGTCCACCTGCAATCCAGCCAGTCGGGCGTGCAACTGCTGAAACCCCGAAGCCACATTGGCCAAATCGCTCGGTTTAATCACGACCTGTTTTCTGCGGAGTCAAAACGGTGAAGCAACAGGCTTCGCTGCCGATATCAATCCCGACCACATCGGCGCTTGCAGCCCTGGCAGGCGGGGAGCCGTCTTTGCATGGAAGTCACCATCTCCTCTTGAGACGGGCTACGAGTCCTTACCTCGGCTCTCCCGCTGATGCTCCCAGTTTCGCAGATTCCTGGTCTTTCCACCAGTCTTCTGCCTGGATACCAATGAGTATATGAGTCCTCGTAGGGGTTGTGCCTTGCGCCCACCCGCGATCCCTACCAGGGGCATGGAGGGAAAGAGGGTCAGCGGGTAGGCGCAAGGCACAACCCCTACGAGGACAGAATTCATACCAGATCACGTTAAAGAAGAGGGCTGCACTGGCTGCAACCCTCAAACAACGGAAAACCAACATCCTTTACAAGGAAACTATGCTTCTACTTCCAGGTCAGACACTGGAACTCATCACAAATCAAATCTTCTGTCAAAGCCCCTGCCGTCAGCACGACATGTCCGTCAAACACCTCTTGTGCCAATGTCATGGCCTTGTTGATGTGTTCTAACGTGCGGCGGGACGCCTCAAAGGCTTCACGCCATGCACCTAAGGAGAGATCGCCACCACTTTTTTGCAAACGGCGTAAAATGCTCTGCAAAAATTCTGTCTGCATCAGGGTCGCATTCAAATACTCACTCATTGCTGTCTCTGCCGTAGCGGAATCCACTCCCGGCAGCATCGGTGTTTCCTCCATGATATCGCCCTTCTTTCAAAAACTAGCAGGTTGTGCTTCCATGCGACGCTCTATGAAGAGTTTACAAAGGCGAACTGTTTCCCTCGTCTTCCATACGGTTAACAAAGCTCTGGAGTTGTGTAGTGACTCTAGTATATGCTCTTCTTTCAGGAAAAGCAAATACAATCAGGTTCAGGGCCAGGGCGATTGTGGACCCGTAGAGGCATGCCTTGCGTGTGCCGTGTCGCCCGTGAGCCATCTCATTGAGCGTCAGCAAGTCCACACCCGCGACACGGCACACGCAAGGCATGCCTCTACGGGGACGTTTGAAGCGCCCTGGGTCAAGTTATCGCGGCTTGCAAAATTTGCGTACATACTATAAAATAGTTACTCCGAGCAACCTTTCTCCTCATTAACAACCATGTAAAATCAAAAAATCATTAATACCCGTATAGCCGCTCATCAGGAGACAAATAATGGTAACAAACGGACATTACATGTATGATATTGCCATCTCCTACGCCGGTGAAGATCGTACTTACGCTGAAACTCTCGCTGCTATCCTACAGCATCAGGGCGTAAAGGTCTTTTTTGACAGGTACGAAAGAGCTACGCTGTGGGGAAAAAACTTATACACCTATCTGTCCGAACTTTATCAGAAAAAGGCCCGTTATTGCATCGTATTCCTTTCCGAACACTACGCTCAATCCCTCTGGACCAACCACGAGCGCGAAGCAGCACAGGCACGAGCATTTAAAGAAAATGACGCATATATTCTCCCCATACGCTTAGATAAAACCGATATCCCCGGCGTTTTGCCAACATTAGCGTATTTAGATTGGTTTTCGGAAACGCCTGAGGGTATTGCAAAGCTTGTTCTGGAGAAACTCGGCAGGTAAGGATAAAATAAAACTATGAAACGTGCCAGGCAGTATAAATATGACATCGCCCTATCAGTCGCAGGTGAGGATCGCGCCTACGCAGAGGCATTGGCAGAAGAACTAAAGCGCCGCAAGATAAAATATTTTTATGACGATGAAGAAAAACACATACTTTGGGGCAAGAATCTGTACCCTTACCTTTCTGATCTCTACCAGAATGAAGCACACTATTGCGTAATATTTATTTCAAAGCACTACGCGACAAAGCGCTGGACAACACACGAGCGTGAAGCGGCCCAGGCACGTGCCTTCCAGGAGAATGAAGAGTACATCTTGCCAATCCGTTTGGATAATACTGAACTTCCTGGTATACTACCAACAGTTGCCTATCTTGAATGGCCCCCAGAGAGTGCCGAGACAGTTGCTAATAATATTGCCTTGAAATTAGGTAGGGAGCCATATATAGCCCCTCGGTTGTCTGTATCTGAAGCTATTGCGCCCATTACCTCTCCAGACTCTGCCCCTGCAACGGCTCCCAGCAAAAGTGGCAAGAAAGGTGAGGTTGCGGAGGATGCTGTATTGCAAAAATATATACGTGAAATTGAGAATACATATGAAGCACGCAATGATAGTGAAATGAGTTATCGTTCTGCTTTAGAAAATCTTTTAAAGGATCTGGTCCCCGGTATTACTGTCACACATGAGCCAAAGCGTAAGGCCTATGGCTCTCCTGATTTTGTTATTTCACAAAAGACAGGTCATGGCCTGCTCACTATCGGTTATATCGAGACAAAGGCTGTTGATATGCATCTGGACGATATTGAACACGATGCAGAGCAGGTGGAACCAAAGACCCGCGATGGAGAACAATTAAAAAAGTATCTTGAAGCATTAGAAAATCTTATTTTGACGAATTACCGCGAGTTTCGCTGGTATTTACATGGTAAGCTTTGTATGACATATCGCCTTGTCGTTCCTAAAATCGATAGTGGAATTGCACTTACCGATAGTAAAAAGAAAGATGCTAGAAAAGGTACTGATCCAGGCCCGACGCAATTATTTTTAGGCACCCATACACAGAGTACCCTGGATGTAGCTCGCCTGCTCGCCAACTTTCTTACCTACAATACCGAGCCAATCAACAATCCGAAAGATCTGGCGGAACGCATGGCACGTATCGCCCATATTATCCGCGATATGACCATCCTGGCTTTCGGACAAAACGAGATACCGGATACCCTACGCGATCTTTACGATGCCTTCAAGCAGGTTCTTATCCCTGATCTAGAAGTATCAGAGTTTGCTGATATGTTCGCGCAAACTCTTGCCTATGGTCT
>WNGD01000456.1_pt1 | contig 43340 bp, 32 predicted proteins | sample 5400671 | NCBI WGS metagenome assembly WNGD01 (sample SAMN13153369, study PRJNA577476) | soil metagenome | isolation source: 40 cm soil or saprolite under grassland replicate 2 | place: USA:California | collected 2016-06-15 | reverse complement strand
GGTGCGGCTGGCCTGGTCGACGTTTCGCGAGGCGGGAAGCGACTCTGGGCCCGTCGAAGCCAAGACCTCCGACGCGCGCTGTGGCGACGTTCTCGTCCAGGCTCTCATGCGCCTTCATAACTACGGTTGTAGTACTAGGAAATAATGGATACCATTGCCTGAACGGATGTGAAGCTGGCATACTTGTATCACCCCACCACAATACAAGTGGACAATTATTTGCAATATTACGGTATGTAACGAAAAAGGTCCCAAATCCAAGAGATCCAATTTTTATAAAACCTAATGGCCGCATAGAGCCTGCTGGGTTCTGACATGCCGTAATCATGCGAACACCTTTCTTCAAAAAAGCCTCCTCCACTACTCTTCTTGCTTGAGGGGAAGAAAAGAGCGTTTCTTGCCGTGGTATGCCATTGTAGCGAAAGAGATCATCAGACCGCCAATTTTTTTGGGCTAAAGTTAGACGTAAGTTAGATACGTAAGAGATAACGCCAGAATCATAGGATAGTTCTTTAGGCCAGAGAACCTCGGCCTTAGTGTCAGAGTAACGAGTATTATCGATTATTAAAGGATACTTTCTTATGATGGTGATCCCCTTCTTAGCGGCAGCAGACAAAAGATACCGTTCCACATAGTTCATTCCCTCCAAATGAACAGCAATATGATAAACGATCAATATACACCCTGAAGGAGCTTTTTTTGAAATCCATGAAACTGCTTCTGCTCCATCAGTCAGATCATAGCGAAGCCGACTACCCGTGTAGATGCCATCATCGATGTAAATATATGTATCTATATTAGCAATACCACACATAGTAATACTACATCCATAATCCTCTTGGAGAATCTCATCAATAATGCTTAGCAGAGCTTTTTGACTATTTCCTGTTTTCTGAACACGAAGAAAGCAGATGTGGGATAACACTGTTTTAGGATTGTGAGGGACTAAAACATCATACCTAAGAAAGTTACGAAGACAGTTCTTAACACGAACCCTTGAGAAGTAGAATCGTTTCATCAGAGAGTCCATCTCAGAGAGAATTATCGGCTGGTCATCAATATCAAACTGATTCAACCACTTTTCAACATGAGTGGGTATGATAGGAGCAATTTCGTTTTGACGATAATCGGCAATTGTATTGCTCAACGATTGGAGCAGAGTACTACGATGAGTGGCAAGCAAATTTTCCTCCTTGGATTGCTCATCCAGAAATTTCCATAAGATCATGAAAAGTAGCTCAAACTGGACTATGTTTATCCAGGTTGTCTAGGAATCAAATGTGATTGCTAGGCACAGATATGAATAAAAACTGAGGCATGTTATCTCCTCCATAACACGATAAATTAGCATGTTCATTATGGAAGAAAATTAATAGAATAGAGAAGTGCAAAGAGGTTATTATGTCGTTAAGAATTGGTTGCGATTTCTCAAAATAGAGCATCTGTAAAATTTTAAGACTGAATGCTTCGTACAAAGGCTACTCCGAACCCTGGCGATCGGGCTGTTCGCATGGGAGCTATGGCGCTATGAGAGCGGGAATTTGCTGGGGATGCAAGGCTAAGGAGTTCCGATAGCATTGGCAATTAGTGTGATGCCAGTCATGTTTCTGCCGGGGTGCCCACATTTCCTATTACCTTGCATGAAAAGACCCGAAAGAGTACACTGCTGTAGGATCTATGAAGAAGCGGTGAGTGGGAGAGAAGGGGCATACATGGGCAGAAAGTCGGCATCAACTGGCACCACTGCTGATGCGAACATCAGGCCCAGGCACCTCGACCCGTCAATTATCGATTTGAAGAATACCACATAGAAATGCGTCATTGTAGAAGTCGTCAGAGAGTATCTCCGTATGTGAGGTCTCTTGCACGTAGGACAGCTCCGAGTAGGTAAGTTCGTGAACAAAGAGAATGCTTTTTTGCTTTTCATTTTCTCAGCACGAGAGGACGCTGAGCATGTTACCCGCCTCACCGCTGATTTAGCGACACAAGGCTTCTCTTTCTGGACGAACCAGGAAGAGAACCATTCTGATGCGTCCAATGGGGATGAGGTCCTCCAAAGAGCTATACGCGCTTCTTCCGCGCTTCTTCTCGTTGCATCTCCTTCTGCCAGAAGCGCCCCCCCTGTCGAAGCGGCATTACGCATTGCTCAGATGTATACGCGGCCTGTGTATCCTGTATGGATCGATGGAGAGACATGGATGGAAGCTCTCCCCTCTGACTGGGAAGGAATGTCCGTGATTGATGCATGCGGGGAGCGGTATCCACACGCGCTCCAGACGCTGGTGAAGGAACTGCGTGCCTTGCAGATCGCTTCTTCCGCACGCCCTGAAACAGCTCCTCCTCTCGCGGACCCCTCACCATGCCCGCGCAATCCCTATAAAGGGCTTCATCCCTTTCAGAGAAAAGATGCGGGAGATTTCTTTGGGCGAGAACAGTGTATCGACACATTAGTGCAGTCGTTGCGAGAGGTGCTGTTTGCGGCCCCGTCAGAGCAGCCTGCTCCTCGTTTCCTCGCGGTCATTGGGCCTCATAGATCAGGGAAGTCGAGTGTCGTGCGGGCGGGGCTGCTTCCACAACTGGAGCAAGGGCGGCTTCCGGGGAGCCAGGGGTGGATCTATCTCAAGCCAATGACTCCAGGACCACATCCTCTAGAAGCCTTGACGCTTGCGCTCTCCGAACACTTTCCCGAGAGAAGTCTCTCCAGCCTACGAGAGGAGCTGGAAGACATTCGCGGGCTTCATAGGCTTGCCGCCCTGTTGCTAGCATGCAAGGATACCGAGAGACTGGAAAGCATTCCTGGCGTGCACCAGCTTTCCCCGGCTTCGCTCCCGCGCCCGGATACTAAAATACTCCTTTTTATTGATCAGTTTGAAGAACTCTTCACACAAACACCCACTGAGGAGGAACGCCAGCACTTTCTCGAACTGCTCATCACCGCCGTGACAGAACCACAGGGTCCAGTTATCGTGCTGCTGACGTTACGCGCCGATTTCTATGATCGCCCCTTGCGCTCCCCCACACTGGGGCATATGATTGAGGCGCAACACCGGGCGATCTTGCCGATGACGCTGCAAGAACTGCGAGCGGTCATTGAAAAGCCAGCCAGCCAGCCAGACGTGCAACTCCGTTTTGAGGACGCCCTTGTGGGAGATCTGCTTTTTGATGCGCAGAGGCTGGGAGAGCCCTTACCGCTGTTACAATTCACGCTGAAGCAGCTCGTTGAACGGCGAGATGGTGTGTGCCTGACCCATCAGGCCTATGAGGAGATCGGAGGAGTCAGGGGTGCGCTGGCTGCACAGGCAGAGTCCACCTATCTATCATTGCCCTCAGCAGAGCATCAGCGGTGGGCGCGGGCCCTCTTCTTGCGCCTGGTTGAGCCGGAAACTGTCAGTCGTGCAGCGAGGTGGGACCATATCCCTCTCTCAGACCTCAATCTCGTCGATCCCGAGGAGACGGCTACCCTGGAAATGACCTGGAAAACGTTCGTTGAGAGACATATTCTGGCGACAAGCACGATCATGAGCATCTCCACGCTCGAAGTGAGCCATGAAGCGTTGCTCGGAACCTGGGAACGGTTGAAGAAGTGGTTGGAAGAAGCGCAGGAAGAGACGGCTGTGTCTGGATCTCCTGGCAGAGCCGTCACCTCGTCGATACAACAGGCGAAATCTGCCGAGCGATTGTACATAGGTGAGCAATGGGCTGAGGCGCAACGACGGCGGCCAGCAACACTTCCCAGCCGCGATAAAGCCGCGTTCCTTCAAGTAAGTGTGGAGCAACAACAAAGAGCGCGCCATAGAACAATGCGCAGGGCACTGATCGCGAGCGTGGCCGTACTAGGGCTAACAGGAGGAGCCTTGTCTCTCAGCCGCCTTCTCTCCCCTGGAGAAGCCGTGCAAGTAGTTCATAAACGCTCTTCGGTATCAGCACTTCCTTACACGTATACCGGACAGAGAGGCCCTGTTTTAAGTGTGGCATGGTCGCCCGATGGCACCCGCATCGCGTCTGCCAGCGTTGATCAGACGGTGCAGGTGTGGTTGGCAGAAGACGGGAAGCTGCTTCAAACCTGTAGGGGGCATGCAAGCACCGTCTTAAGCGTGACGTGGTCGCCCGATGGCACCCGCATCGCGTCTGCCAGCGTTGATCAGACGGTGCGGGTGTGGAATGTGGAGAGTGGGAGATTACTTCAGAGGTACAACGGGCATAAGAGCACCGTCTGGAGCGTGGCGTGGTCGCCCGATGGTACCCGTATCGCGTCGGCAAGTTTTGATCAGACGGTGCAGGTGTGGTTGGCAGAAGACGGGAAGCTGCTTCAAACCTATAGAGGGCATACAAGCACGGTCAATAGCGCAGTCTGGTCGCCCGATAGCACCCGTATCGCGTCTGGCAGCGATGATCAGACGGTGCAGGTGTGGTTGGCAGAAGACGGGAAGCTGCTTCAGACCTACAGTGGGCATAGAGGTATTATCGAGAATGTGGCGTGGTCGCCTGATAGCACCCGCATCGCGTCAGCCAGCACCCGGTCTGTGCAGGTGTGGGAAGTGCAGGGCGCGAGGCTGCTTCAGATCTACAGTGGGCATAGGGGCACGGTCAATAGTGTGGCGTGGTCGCCTGACAGCACTCGCATCGCGTCAGCCAGCATTCGGACAGTGCAGGTGTGGGAAACGCAGGGCGGGAGACTGCTGCAAACCTATAATGGGCATAGAGGCTTTGTCGTGTATAGTGTGGCGTGGTCGCCTGATGGCACCCGCATCGCATCTGCAAGCTTTGATGAGACAGTCCAGGTATGGGCGGCTGATGCCCACTAGCCCTACTACAACGATCCTTCTCTCGCTGATCTTCCGCACGCATTTTACAATAAATGACGAAAAATAAGAGCACTCACCACTGATACCCACCCTGACTGAAACTTGTTTTCCGCGACGATGAAGCGCCTTCCTGCTATGTAACAGTCAGGATAGTATTAGAGTGAGTACTCATAGATTGAGTATAGATAGGAATGTGATGGAAGTCAAGAGGGTTGACAAATACCCCTTCTTCAGGTATATTACTTAGTATACTAAATATTAGCGCGCTAAATAGATATAAGGCGAGGAGGTAGCATGGCTGTTCGGCCTGAAGATGCGATTGGGTACTGGCTGTTTTATGCGCAGCGCTGCGTCGAATACGCCTTTCTTGAGGTGTTGAGGCAGTGTTGCGTCGAGCATGGGAAGGCGTATGTGGTGACGCCGCCGCAGTGGGGGGTTCTGTATCTGCTGTATGAGCAGGATGGATTGACGATCGGCACGATCAGCCAGAGGCGCGGCTTTGATGCGCCCACCATTACCGGTATTGTGAAGCGGCTGGAGCAGAGCGGACTGGTGAAACGGCGCCATGATCGCGTTGATCGGCGCGTCGTCAAGGTCTTCATCACCGACGAGGGGAGGGAGATCATGCCTTTTTTGATCGAGGCCGTCGGCAAATTCCACGAAACGACTATCCAGGGCTTCTCCGCGAGCGAAGAGAAGGAGATGCTGCTGAAACTGCAGCAGATTGTCGCGAACATGTCTCTGGTTGCGCCGGGAACGGGCGACCGCTTTCACCTCCTGCCCGGCCATTTTCACGAAGTATAAAAGCATTTGCAAGCCTTGCATGGTTTTTGGGAGAAAGAAGGACATTATGAGTAAGGATAAAACCGAAACGATCACTATGGCGGTGCGTTCGCAAGATAAGGATGCCATAGTGATGAAAGATCTCTGTAAGAGCTTCGGCACCTTTCGGGCCGTCGACCAACTCTCGTTGACCGTAAAGCATGGGGAGATCTTTGGTCTGCTGGGACCGAACGGCTCAGGGAAAACGACGACGATCAATATGATTAGCGGCCTGAGCGTGCCGACCAGTGGTGAGGTGCGTGTGTTTGGCTACGATGTGCGTCACGATGCGCGCCGTATTCGCCAGGTACTTGGAGCGGTCCCGCAGGAAACAGCCCTCTACGAGGAACTGACGGCCTGGACCAATCTGGATTTCCACGCCGATCTCTTCGGGATTCCGCGCAAGGAGAAGAAGGAGCGCATCACGCGTATTCTCGAACTGGTGCAGTTGTTGGATCGCAAGAACTCGCGCGTGGGCACCTTCTCCGGCGGTATGAAACGCCGCCTGGCGCTTGGCCGCGCCCTGTTGCACGATCCCGAGCTGATCTACCTCGACGAGCCGACGCTGGGCGTGGACGTGCAGGCCCGGCGCGTGATCTGGGACTACATCCTCTCGCTGCGTGAGCAGGGCAAGACCGTCCTGATCACCACTAACTACCTTGAGGAGGCGCAGGCGCTCTGTGAGCGTATCGCTATTCTTGATCACGGCAAGCTCATCGCCGTCGATACGCCTGAGCATCTCAAGCAGACCTATGGTGGCAGCGTGATCGAGCTGGAGACCGAGATCCCCACTACAGCTCTCGACAAAATACGAACTATAGACGGTGTAAAGGATGTGAAGCAGGACGGAACGCACCTCATGATCACGACCAGGGGCATCAGCAATGTCGTGCCTCAGATCATCAATATCGTCTCTCAAGAAGGCGAGCTGCGCGACCTGGCTGTGCGTGAGCCGAACCTGGATGAGATCTTCTTGCGCCTGACCGGAACGGAGCTGCGGGATTGATGGCTTTTATTATTCACAGAAGAGCCTATTGAACGAATATCAGGAGCTTAAAATGATACAACGCTTGCTCTATAACGGTCGCGTCGTCTGGGCCTGCATGAAGAAGGATATCAGGAGCGCCTTGACCGAGCGCGTGTTTACGATTGTCACCGTGTTTCTGCCGTTGAATTTCTTGATCCTGCTGAGCCTGTTCGTCGTTTCGGGCGGATTGGCTCCAACGGCGGTTGTGATGCAGGATACGGGTCCCTACGCGCAAAAGTTTTACAGCGCCATGGCCCACGCGCACTCGTTTACCTTACAGCGTGCCAGCGCGAGCCAGGCCGATCAGCTCATCAGTGCCGGGCGCATCGTCGCGGTCGTAACGATACCGGCGGATTTCGACGCGCGTATTCAGAGCAATCAGCCCGTGCAGGTGAACGTAAAGATCAACAACCTGAACACCGATTTCACGAACGATATTCGCCGCGCCGTCCCGCTCTCCGTTACGACGTTCTACGCGAAGGCGTTCCCCCACTTAGTCAGTATTACGACCAGCGAACACGACTTCTATCAGAAAGATACAGATTACATCCCCTACCTGACGGTTTCGATTCTAGTGATCGCCCTGGTGGTGGGTGGCCTGTTGCAGGCAGGGACAGCCTCGGCGCGTGAATGGGAGAACGCGACGATGAAAGAGCTGATGCTCTCGCCCGCCAGCCGCAGCGCGATTGTAATCGGCAAGATGCTGGGCTCCTTCGTGCTGAGCCTGATAGCCGTAGTAGTGGTGCTGGCTGTACTGATCTTTATCATCGGCGTCTACCCGGCTCACTGGGGCGAGGTGATCGGCTTCACGGCCCTGACCCTGATCATCTTTATCGCCTGGGGAACCCTGCTGGGCACACTGATCAAGCAGCGGCAGGCGTTTACCGCGCTGGCGTTTGGGACCGCCCTGCCACTCTTCTTTCTGAGTGGCGCCTTTGGGCCGATCTCCTTCAATACGCAGGCTATTCAGATCCTCGCCCAGATCTTTCCGGTCTACTACGCCATTGTGTTGCAGCAGCACGCCTTCCACAACTTCACCCTGAACACGTACGGGCTGGGGACCAATATCCTGATCCTCTGTGCCTACGCGCTTGGTCTGATCATACTGGCAGCCATCGTATTGCGGCGCAGCACCGTAGCGAATTAATGTAACGGACAAAGGAGAAAACTCATGTCATCAACTCCTGTTCGCGCCATCTGGGCGATTTTTAAGAAGGATCTGACGATCTGGCTGCTGAATAGACGCAACCTGGCAGCGACGCTGGTGCCGCCGCTCGTCTTCTTGCTTGTGCAGGCGCTGGGAGCGGTCGCCGTCGGGCGCAGTCCGGTTGCCCTGGTCACGCTCGATCATGATCCCAAGGGGCTGCAGATGGAGCAGATTTTTCATCAAGCTGACATGTTTCGTATTACCGACGCGACGCCGGAGCAGGCCCAACTCCTGCTCAAAGATATCCAGGTCGTGGCTGTGATTACCATTCCTGCTGATTTCACGCAGCGCGTTGATGCGCACGCAAGCTCGCCCGTCGATGTTACGGTCAACAACCTCAACCTGGACTTTACAAACGATATCCGGCGTTCCGTGCCTGATGCGATTACACAGTTCTACCAGGCGCAGGGAAGCTCCAGTCCGATCAAGGTGACGCTTAGTGAACAGAACCTGCGCCACCGTGATGTACAGCTATTCCAGTATAGCGTCCTGCCGACGATAGTTCTGTTGCTGACGCTCTCCGGGTTAGTGACTAGCAGCATCGCCGCTGCCCGCGAGTGGGAGACGCGCACCGTCAAAGAGATGCTACTCTCGCCTGTCGCGCGGGCGTCTATCATTATGGGAAAGGTGCTCTCTGCCTTTACAACTACCTTTTTACTCGGCGTGCTCGTGCTCTTGCTGGGTGACCTCCTCGGCTGGACGCAGCCGGAGGGCATCTATTGGCTTGTTAGCCTGCTGATCATAGCCCTGGTGGCGCTGATGAGTACGGGATTGGGAGTGGCGGTTGGAGCAGCGTTGCAGCGCACTCAGCCCGTTATCGCCATCTCCATCAATGTGGCCTTCTACCTGTTTTTCCTGGCGGGTGGCATCGGCGTGCTCTCATTTGAGCCGGTCTGGCTGCAGAATATCGCTGCCTTTGTGCCGCTCACCTACGGCGTGCATGCTCTGGAGCAGGCAATCTTCTATAGCGCGTCCGATCAGTTGGGACGCGATGTGATCGTCCTGAGCATCTGCGCGCTGGTGGCGCTCGGACTGGGCGTGCTCTCGATGCGGCGCGGGATCGCCAGCTAGTTCATGAGTCCCCACGGTCTGGCCCGGCGGCGCGCCTTCTGGGCCTCCTGGGGATTTCCCAGCGACTCGTACACCTCGGCCTTGAGCGTCCAGGCGCGGATGTAGCCCTTGTCCATCTCGGTCGCCTCGTTCAGCGCATCGAGCGCCGCCCGGTTGTGTCCCAGGCGCATCAGGGCTTCGGCCTTATTGCACCACGCGACGGCGCTGCGCGAATTGACCAGCAGCGCGCGTGTATAGGCTTCGACGGCGCCCGAATAGTCGCGCAGGCTGCTGCGTGCATTGCCCAGTCCGTTCCATGCCTGGAAGCTCTTCGCATCGTAGGTCAGGGCCTGCTCATAAGAGGTATGCGCCTCCTCTGGCATATTCATATCCAATTGTGCGTCGGCTTTGCCATTCCACGCCGCAACATAATGCGGATCGATATTGAGCGCGCGCTCGAAGTGGACCAGCGCCTGTTGATAGCGCTGCAAGCGATTAAGGACCAGGCCCGCGCTGACCCAGACCACTGGATTATCGGGATCGATCTCGGTCGCGCGCTGGTACGCCTCCAGGGCCTTGCGGTAGTTCCCCTGATTGTAGAGCGCGGTCCCTTTCCCGTTCCAGGCGTAGAAGTTGCGCGGGTCCATGCGCAGGGCCTCCTCGTACGCCTGTAGCGCCTGGGTATAGTGCTGCATCCGCAGAAACTGATCGCCCTCGCGGCACTTATCGCGTACGCTCCCGGTGCTGGGATTTGTACGTGGGCTGTACTGTCCATTCTTCGCCGTGACGTTGGGAGTAGGTGCGGCGGTGCTGGTCGCGTTGCGTGCAGATGGCGGCGCGGCGCGTATCTCCGGCGGCGTAGTCGGTGTCACGAGGCGCATTTTGGTGGTGGGCCGGCAGGCGAAATCAAACGCCTGCATAAACTCCATCATAGTGGCGAAGCGCTCCTCCGGTCGTGGTGCCAGGGCGCGCTGGACGACGTTATCCATTGTCGCCGGTAGATCGCTATTGAGCGACGAGACCGGCGGGATGACGCCGCCGGTGGGATCGAGCGGGTGATAGCCGGTCAGCATCTCGTAGAGGACGACGGCGCAGCCATACTGATCGCTGCGTGGATCGACGATGCCGCTTGTCTGTTCCGGCGCCATATAGCCGACCGTCCCGCGCACGGTCACGGTCTTGCCGAACAGCGCACCCGGCTCCAGGGAGCGGGCGATGCCGAAATCGGTGATCACCAGGCGAAGGTCCTCCTGGTGAAGCAAAATATTCTCCGGTTTGATATCGCGATGGATAATGGGGCGCGGGCGGGTATGGGCGTAGTAGAGCGCGTTGGCGAGCTGATGGAAATTATGCATAGTCTCGGCTGGCGGGAGGGGACCATCGGCCTCAGCGAGCCGCGTGCGCAGGGAGCCAGCCGTGTAGAGAGGCATGACGAGAAACACACTTGGACCATCCTTGCCGTAATCGAGAATCGGCGCGATATTAGGATGGTCTAGTGTGGCAGCGATGCGCGCCTCACGTAGAAAGTGTTCGCGTTCGCTGGGCGTTGTTTTGCTAGGTAACAGCACCTTGATAGCAATGTGGCGCGAGAGATTCTGGTCTACTCCACGAAAAACTGCCGCGTAACCGCCTTTACTAATGAGCGCCTCAACAAGATAGCGTCCGGCTAACGCAGTCCTCAGTAATGGCAGTGCACATGCTCGACAAAACAATTCGCTGTCCCGATTGTCGTATCCGCAGTCAATCTGATCGGCGCAGCGTCGCATTCCCTCCTCCGAGTCATAGAGTACCCACCCGTGAGAGTAAGTACCAGATCATAGGGGCCCGTCCATTGGCGGAGCCCATGAATTATCCGTAGCGCGCTCTTATTCGTCTCTTATGAATGCGATTGAGCTTCATTAATTCTGGTTGGCTGCTCCAGAGAGCGCGCCCACTCCTGGCAGGTCAATGCCTCCTGATTTCTCCCCAGCTTTTCCAGTACGACGGCTTTATTGTACCATGCGTCGGGTTCTTCCGGTGCAAATGATGTGGCCTGGTCCAGTGCTGCCAGTGCCTCATCCATACGGTCCAGTGCAAAGAGCGAGAGACCTTTGTTGTTCCATGCTGCGATATAGTGTGGATCGATGACCAGGGCGCGGTCAAACGCGACGAGCGCCTCCCAATGGCGCTTCAACTCATGTAACAGGCTGCCTTTATTGTACCAGGCAGAGATGAGCCCGTCATCATATGCGAGGGCATGGTCATAAGATTCCAGCGCATCTTCATACATCCTCAATGCAGCTAAGACGTTCCCTCGATTATACCACGCCCCTGCCAGTGTCGGGTCAAGAAAAAGAGTCTGGTCATAGTCTGCCAGAGCCTCGGCGTAACGGTGCAAATCGCGCAGATCATTGCCTTTATCGAACCAGAGCATGGCGTTTTGTGCATCGAGCTGAATGGCCCGTTCGTGCAGGATCAGCGCCTGTTCCGGCTTCTTCATGCGGCGCAGGATGTTGCCCCTGGTGTCCCAGAGGGAGGCGTGCTGCTCCTCGATCTCAAGCGCACGATCGATGGCGATCAGGGCTTCGTCGTAGCGTTGCAGGCTGTAGAGCGTATCGCTCATTGCCTGCCACACGATGCTCTGGCGCGGATCAAGCAGCAGTGCGCGGTCGAATGCCATGAGCGCCTCATCGGGCCGGTTCTGTTCCGCCAACGTCATGCCGCGCCCACTCCAGGCAAAGACGTAGTTTTGATCAAAGCTCAGCGCCTGGTCGTAGCAGTACATCTCTTCGTCGTAGCAGCGCAAGTCGTGCAAGACATCGGCGCGTAGCGTCCACAGCTCTGGATCGTTGGGGCGCAGGGAGAGAGCGTGGTCATAGGCCAATAGCGCCTCCTCCGCACGTCCCAGATGCAGGAGCGTAGCGCCCTTGCCGCTCCAGGCGTCGACCGAGACGACATCCTCGTTGGTGGCGACTTCATAGGCATCCAGAGCCGCCTCGTAGTTGCTCTGCTCGTAGGCAAGGTTGCCTTGGACCAGCCAATCGTGGGGCGGTGGTGAGGCCGGCGGCGTCGTTATCGGTGGCGTCGGGAGAGAAAATGAGCGTGCCTGAGCTTGCTTGTTTATAATCATGGCGGGGACAGGAACGCGCAGTTGCGTCTCCATATCCTCATCATCTTCATCGAATGGGGGGGGATGTACTGGTTGAAAGATATCGCCTCCAACGCGGGCCACTATGCGTGGCGTGGGGGGCGTTGAAGTTTGCAAATCGGTCTTGACGAGAAAGGCCACCGGCCCATCCTGTCCGAAGTCCGTAACGCGAATACTGCCAGGGTCGTTCACGCGAGCTGAAAAGGCTATCGCCAGTTCCGCATCCTGCAAAAAGTTCTCGCGCTCCTCCGAACTACTCCCCCTGGGAATCAGTGCTCGCACCATGACTGGTTGACTGTTGTGGTGATCGATTGCCGCTAGCGTCACTATTCCGCGATCATTGCTAATAAGGCTTTGAATTTCATACCTTCCCTGTAGAAATGCTCCCCCTAAAGGAATGCCACATTGCGCACAGAAGCGTGCTTTTTCCCGATTTTCGAATCCACAGGTATCGAGATCTAAACACATCCCCATTGCCGTCGTCCTCCCTGTCCTGCACATCATTAATATTGCGTTGTGATTTATTGTTCTCTCTACTGTAGCGAAAGTATGAGCACTTTGTCAATACGGTAGAGAGTGCAAAGGCGCATTCGTCGAGAGGCACTGTAAGATTGTCAGATCAGTTGTAGACAGATGTAGCGCGCATCTAGCGCGTCATGCAGATTTTCGTGGCGTTACACCTGTCATACAAATTTCTATGCCTGATGCCAGATGTGATAGATGGTGCCATTCCTGTCATCGCTTACAAAAAGTGTCCCATCTGGTGCAAATGTTATGCCCACCGGTCTGCCGCTGACATTGCCGTTACTACCGAGCCAGCCTGTAATGAAATCTTCAGCGGGACCTGCCACCTGTCCATTTTTCAACGGGATGCGGACGACCTTGTAGCCCGTGGGGACGGTCCTGTTCCAGGAGCCATGAAAGGCCATATACAGGCTATCGCGGTAGCTCGCCGGGAACTGCGTCGATCTCAGGGGCGGGAAATCCAGTCCCAGGGGCGCCGAGTGGGCCTGCATCTTCTCAAGTGGCTGCTGCACACCCTGGCAGGCGTCTGCCGCCTGGCCGAACTGGGGATCGTGTATCGTGCCGGCATGACAGCTCGGCCAGCCGTAGTTCCCCTGATCTATGAGTTTATAGAGCGTCTCGGGCGGAACGTTGTCGCCCATCAGGTCGCGTCCATTCACGTCGGCCCAGATCTGCTGGTTCCAGGGATTGACGACCATGCCCACGGCGTTGCGCAGCCCTTTCGAGAAGAGTTTGCCACCGGAGCCATCCAGGTTATAGACCCAGACGGCTGCTCGATGCGGGTCCTGCTCGATGCAGACATTGCACGTGGAGCCGATGCTGACGTACATACGATTATCCGGCCCGATCAGCACTGTGCGCGTGTTGTGCTGTCCGCCTGCGGGCAGTGCGAGAATGTGCTTGATTGGACCGGCCTGCAGACTGTTGCTCAGTTGCACGCGCGCAATAGCGTCGGCCTCGCCGATATACAGATACCCATCGTGCAGCACCACGCTCGTCGGATCGTTGAGGCCGCTAACCACGACCTTTTCCTGTGCGGCTTGAGCTTTCGACGAGCCTGGCGTCAACGCGACGATCGAGCCTTTGCCGCGATTGGCGACCAGCAGGACGTTGTGCGGCCCGATGGTCATGAAGCGCGGCTGGGTCAGTCCCTTCGCGTAAACGCTGATCTGAAAGCCCGCCGGGAGGTGAAGGCCGGGAATGCTGGATGTGCTGTTAGTCGTCCCCGTTGATCTTGAAGCTGTCGCCGTTGCACCTTGCGTCGCTGCTGCGGGTGCTGCGTCTGAGGTCGTCGTAGCGGATGCGCACCCGGCCAATAGAAAGAATAACAGTACGAGCATATTATAGAGTCTACGTCGCCACCTCATAGATATCCTCCCTCATGCAAAACGGGTGCATTCCTATTTATCATAACATTGCCCTCGTTTGTGCAATGCGTTATTGTGTGCAATACATTTCAAACAGTAGGGATGGGCCTTGCGTCCATCCGGCTCAGGGAGCACGATCAGGTCCAGGCATGTGATCTTTTGGAACCGGATGGACGCAAGGCCCATCCCTACTGATCAATATGTATTGCATATTATTAGTTTAGCGCGTGCTATGCAAGCTCATCCCCAATTGGGCTTGCCTGGAGCATAGCACCAGGCAAAAACCTCAACTGGAAAGGTGGCTCGCTGGCACGGAAGAGGGATTGGCGATATAATATAACCGATAGAGAACGATGTTACAGTAGGGGCCTGCCTTGCGCGGGCCCTGCCCAAGACTGCGCGGGCCCTGCCCAAGACCCTGCGCAGGGCCCGCGCAAGGCAGGCCCCTACATTGATCATTTTCATAAGAGGATGTGTTTATGGCTGCATACAAAGATGTATTTGGTGCTCGCGCAACTTTGGAAGGTGCGTATGGTGCCGTCAACTATTACCGCCTGGGTGCTTTAGAACAGCGGGGTGTGCAGGGGCTCGATCGCTTGCCTTTCACGGTCAAGATTATCCTGGAGAACATGCTGCGCAACGTCGATGGAGAGCTTGTTACGGAAGACGAGGTGCTCTCCCTGACGCGCTGGACGCCCGGTCAGGCGGCTAAGAACGAGACCGAGTACCCCTTCCTGCCAGCACGCGTGCTGCTGCAGGATTTTACCGGCGTGCCAGCAGTGGCGGATCTGGCGGCGATGCGCACGGCGGTCGCTGCAATGCATGGCGATCCACAGAAGATCAATCCCCTGGTCCCTGCCGATCTGGTCATCGACCACTCGGTGCAGGTTGATAGCTTCGGCTCGGTGCTGGCGTTCAGTCGCAACGTCGAGCGTGAGTACGAGCGTAATAGCGAACGCTACTCCTTGCTGCGCTGGGGTCAGGAGGCGTTCCGCAACTTCCGCGTTGTCCCGCCGGGCACGGGCATCGTGCACCAGGTGAACCTGGAGTACCTGGCCTCCGTCGTGATGACGAAGGAAGAGAGCGGCGAGAAGGTAGCCTACCCCGATACGCTGGTCGGGACCGACTCGCATACGACGATGATCAACGGCCTGGGCGTGCTGGGCTGGGGCGTCGGCGGCATCGAGGCCGAGGCGGTCCTGCTGGGCCAACCCGTCTACCTGCTGACGCCGGAGGTGATCGGTGTGCGCCTCACCGGAGCTTTGCCGGAGGGCGCGACGGCGACCGACCTGGTGCTGACGGTGACGCAGATGTTGCGCAAGCGCGGCGTCGTCGCCAAGTTCGTCGAGTTCACGGGCCCCGGTCTAAGTTACCTGCCGCTAGCCGACCGCGCGACCATCGCGAATATGTCGCCGGAGTTCGGTGCGACCGCGACGCTCTTCCCCGTCGATGCCGAGACGTTGCGCTACCTGCGTATGACCGGACGCGATCCGCAACTGATCGAGCTGGTGGAGCACTACACGAAGGCACAGGGCCTCTTCCGCACGGACGAGACGCCTGAGCCGCAGTTCGACGACCTGCTCAAACTCGATCTCACGACGATCGAGCCGAGCCTCGCCGGTCCGCGTCGCCCGCAAGATCGTGTGCTCATGCAGAACCTCGGACGCGTCTTCCGCGCGGCCTACTCCGATCGCTTCGAAGAGGCGGAAGAGATCGCGACGACGGAGAATTCGTTAAACCGCCTGGCTAACGAGGGCGGCAATCCCAATCCCGATCCTGTGGAGCAGAAGGAAGACGAAGCAAAGATCCTGGCTTCGAAAAACACGCAGGCTAATGGACATAGCAATGGACAGAACGGCCATCTCAAAAATGTCGCCGTCCAGCTCGGTGACGTGCAGACACATATGACCGATGGGTCTGTTGCTATCGCCGCGATTACGAGCTGCACCAATACCTCGAACCCCTCCGTAATGATCGCTGCCGGACTGGTGGCGAAGCATGCTGTGGAGCGTGGCCTCTCCGTTAATCCCGCCGTCAAGACGAGTCTCGCGCCCGGTTCGCGCGCCGTCGTTGACTACCTGGAGAACGCGAACCTGCTGTCTTATCTGGAGGCGCTGCGCTTCCACCTGGTCGGCTTTGGCTGCACAACCTGTATTGCTGAGGGAATGCCGGTGCTGCTTGCTAATGGCACCTCGCGGCGCATTGAGCAGATGCCGGGCGCTGGCGGAGCCAGGCTATTTGCTCCCACTGTGGACGGCAGGTTGAGTACAGCGACGCAGGCCGAAATGATGGTTCAGGGCGAACGCGAGTGCATCTCGCTCGTCCTGCAAGATGGGCGCACATTGATCTGCACCCCTGACCATGAAATCCTTTGCGCAGATGGCCGCTGGGTGCGCGCTGACCAGCTCGAGCTGAGTCAGGATCGCATCGTGGTTGGCCTTGAGGTGCCGTTGGACGAGCCTGGTGATGACGAAGCTGGTTACGCGCTGCACGTGGGAAGCCTGACGTTTACGATGGACACAGCACATGAACGTCTGCGCACACTGGCGTTCGCGCGCCTGCTCGGCCATCTGCTAAGCGATGGCTCGATCAGCCTCTTGGGGCAAGGCCGGATGAACGTTGGGCAGGCTATGGATCGCGAGGCGGTTCTCGACGATGTTGAACTGCTTACCGGCTGTCGTCCTGCGGCAATGCGCTACGACCCGAGGAAGTGGACCATTGTGCTGCCAAAGCCGCTCACGGACGCCATCAGCACGTTGTCTGGAGTGCGCACTGGGCGGCGTATTCAGCAGGCACCGACGTTGCCGGCATTTGTGTTGGATGAAAATTGCCCTCTCGCAGTCGTGCGCGAGTTCCTGGGCGGACTCTTCGGGGCGGACGGCCATGCACCTGTCTTGCACCGTTGGGGCGAGCGTGATGGTGAGGCAACGCTTGAGCCGCCTGCCTATTCTCAAAGCACCATACCAGAGCATGTGGAGGCTCTCAAGCAGCTTATGGGCGACGTGATCCATCTGCTGGCGCGCTGTGGAGTGAAAACTCATGGAGCCACTGTCTATGAGTATCCTACGCGCCGCGCAACTTCCTCGTACCAGCAAGCACAGGACGGTATTCCTCGCCTGGAGGTTCGCCTGGAGCTTCCAGACGGCCTCTCGTTCGTGGAGCGCGTGGGATTTCGCTATTGTGTGGATAAGGCGTTGCGAGCCAGCGCGGCGGCGGTCTACTGGCGTCTGGTAGACCAGATTCATCAGCAACGCCTCTGGATGGCGAACCGTCTGGAAGCGTTACATCAGGCTGAGCATAAATTATCGTTCTCACGAGCACGCAAGATAGCGGCAGCGGCTCTGATGGAGCGCGAGCCAGTGGTCTTCCCTCACTACGCACTATTGGAGGGGCACGACCGTTTTTCGCGGCTGTCACAACTGACGACACGCAAGTTCCAGCCACTGCATAGAGATGCTTGCGACTTTCCTTCGCCTGTCGAACTATTCAGCCAGATCGGCGCGCGCGAGTGGTTCGCTCCGTTGCGCTCACATGCGAATGCAGAGACTGCGAAACGTTACTGCGTAGAGAAGGATGCATGCACGCTGCCGACCCTCATGCTCCAGGTGGTGGACCGACGGCCAGCAGGCAGGAGAGCGGTGTTCGATCTGGCAGTGAATGATTTACATGCCTTCGTAGCAGGCACAGTAGCGGTCCACAATTGTATCGGTAACAGTGGTCCGCTCGCCGAGCCGGTCGCCGAGGCGGTACAGGACAACGACCTCATCGTCGCGGCAGTCCTGAGCGGCAACCGCAACTTCGAGGGGCGCATCCATCCCCAGGTGCGGGCGAGTTTCCTGGCGTCTCCACCGCTGGTTGTTGCGTACGCCCTGGCCGGAACCGTGGATATCGACCTCACGCAAGATCCGGTCGGCACCGATTCCGACGGTGGGAAGGTCTATCTGCGCGATATCTGGCCTTCGCAGCAAGAGGTGCGCGACGCTGTAACCAGCGCGGTCACGCCCGACGTGTTCTCGCGCAACTACGCGCATGTCTTCGAGGGCGACGACCACTGGCGCTCGCTGACGAACTCGACCGGCGCGCTCTTCGATTGGGACCCCAATTCGACATATATCCAGGAGCCGCCTTTCTTCAAGGATATGACACCGGAGCCCGCGCCTGTAAAGGATATTCACGGTGCGCGTGTGCTGGCGATGCTGGACGATTCCATCACGACAGACCATATCTCGCCTGCGGGTAGCTTCTCGCCGACCAGCCCCGCCGGTCGCTACCTGTTGGAGCGTGGTGTCGAGAAGCGCGACTTCAACACCTACGGCGCGCGGCGTGGCAATCACGAGGTCATGGTGCGCGGCACCTTCGGCAATATTCGCCTGCGCAACCACCTGGTGCCCGGCAAGGAGGGCTACTATACCGTCCACCTGCCTGACGGCGAACAGACGACGATCTACGAGGCATCGGTGCGCTACCAGCAAGAGGGTGTGCCGCTGATCGTGATCGCGGGCAAGGAGTACGGCTCCGGCAGCTCGCGCGACTGGGCCGCCAAGGGTCCTTTGCTGCTCGGTGTGCGCGCCGCCATCGCCGAGAGCTTCGAGCGCATTCACCGCAGCAACCTCGTCGGCATGGGTATCCTGCCGCTACAGTTCTTGCCCGGCGAGAGCAAAGAATCGCTCGGCCTCACCGGCCACGAGACCTATGATATCGAAGGGATCGAGCAGGGCCTGAAGCCACGCCAGCAGATCACGGTGAAAGTGACGCGCGAGGATGGCTCGACCTTCTCCTTCCAGACCATCGCGCGCCTGGATGGCTCCATCGATGTCACGTACTACGAGAACGGCGGCATCCTGCCAACGGTGCTGAGGAGGCTGTTGCAGGCGTAACCTGTCATAGGCGTCAAGGTAAGACAAGGTAAGACAAGAAAAAAACCGTGATGGCGCGGCCTGCAGGGCGTCCAACGCGATCGTGTTCTTGTAGGGGCGACCCTTGCGGACGCCCGCAGGCCGCGCCATCACGGTTTTTCATCGCCTAAACTGCAAGCCAATGAGCAGGAGGTGAGGAGAGCAATGGACATAGAGGCGACAATCCGTACGATCAACCTGATTGTGGCTCCCGCTGTGATGGTGACGAGCTGTACGCTCTTTTTGAACGGCCTGTTACAGCGTTACCATGCCATTAGTAGCATCATGCGTACGATGCACCGCGAACGTCTCCAACTCTTGCGAGCGGCAGACAAGAGCGCCACTGATGCTCTTGCCTCCATCGATAGCGTCACCAGCGAACGATTACGCGAGATCGAGAGACAACTCCCCAGCATGCTCGTCCGGCACAATCTGATCCGTAATGCGGTCCTGGTTGTCAATGTTGCCATTCTGGTCTTTGTGCTCAGTATGTTCATCATCGCTCTCGCCAACATAGCGAACTCCTCCTGGCTGGTCATTGTCGCTCTTTTTTGCTTCCTGGCAGGGATGGGAGTGCTACTATCAGGAGTAGCAATCACGACTATAGAAGCCTATCGATCCCATCGTGAGTTGACGTATGAAATCCGGCACGGCTTGAGCCTGGGCAAAGAATAATGCGCTCATTCATTCCCCATCACGAATTCTCGACCCTCCACCCGGCAAACTCAACCAGATAACATCCATTCCTCAATCTGAAACCGCCTCACGATAGGCTAATATAAAACACATAGAAACATAAAGATTACATAGAAACATAAAGATGAGGGGGCTTGCAATGTCTACACTTATACGTCGTTCTTTCTGGTTCTTCATGGGCGCCGTCCTGTTTATCCTGGCAGAAGGCTTATGCCTCAGCAATCCTACCGTTGCCCTGGCTGATGGCTCAACGAACGGCAGCGGAAGCGCCGCTATCAATGTGACGTTAAGTATCCTGCCTGGCCCTCTGACGACGACTATGAACTCTATCTCTATTGGTAGCGAGACCACCAATGGCGCATATACAACCACTACCTACGAGCTACATATGTCTGTTGTTGATGCGACGGGATCGGGCAGTGGCTGGAACCTCGCTTTAGCCGATGCGCTTCCATCTTCCACCACGACTACGATGCTTACACAAGTCAGTTCCACCTGCGCGGCCAGCTCTAGCTGCACGCTTCCTCAGAACGGCGTAACCTATCCAGTGATGATACAGGGTGATAATAGCGCGCCCACGAGCATCTTTAATGCCGGAGCCAACACCGGCATGGGCACCTGCGATATCACTGCAACCCTGGTAGTGACAGCACCGACCAGCGCAAATGCAAGTTCCTCTTCCCTGACATTGCTGGTCAGCAGCGGCACAATATAATGCCGAACTTTACAAGCCCCATAGACATTAAGTTTAGGCGCTGGCATCTTTCGAGCAGGCAGCGCGGGTGGGTCCCGATGCCGCCTCTCCTCACCATGGAAGTGATATTTATTATCTATGCGCCTCTTTTTGTGCTTGAAGTTTATTTACTTCATAAAGAAGCTTTTACCCTCTGAAACTACGTTTGAATAGATGCGATCTGTCTAGCTGTATCCCTGACCATCTGTAACAAGCACGGGTGATATAAATTAGGTCTGCGAATAATTTCGTCTGGTGATAACCAACTGGTAGCACGGTACTCTTCATTAGTATGGATTAAGGCAACTTCAGCTTCAGTAAGAGAGAGCATCATCGTGATGCTAAGTGTGTGGCATCCATTTTTAATTGGAGCCTGTGCTCGTTTATCCCAGATAAGATTATAGATCCCCACTATAGAGTATGCGTGAGCGTGGCATCCTGGCCGAGCCGCCGGAGCAGGAGCGCGCACAGGGCTCGTGCAAGGCAAGCCCCTACAAAAACCGGAGCCTACCGTTGACCTTGCTTATTCACGGCGGGCATCGTATAACGTAGAGGTCAAGGATGAGCTGATATCATATATATCCTTGACCTGTTCTATACAAGAAAGAAGAAACCATGAATATTGGCATTCTCGGTGCCGGACGCATCGGCTCTACAGCCGCGGAGCTTTTCGCGAAGGCGGGCCATTCCGTCGCCATCAGTAATTCAAGGGGAGGAGACACCCTGGCGTCGGTTGTCGAAAGGCTCGGTCCTGGTGTAAGACCGGCAACCGCTGAAGAGGCGGTCAGGTTCGGCGATGTCGTCCTGATCGCCGTCCCCTGGACCAGGCGCCACGAGCTGCCCAACGCGCAGCTCTTCGAGAATAAAATCACCATCGACGCCACCAATCCCTATGGCGCACAGGGCGTCGAAAAGCTCGGCGATACTACATCGAGCGAGACCATTTCGCGGCAACTGCCGGGTGCGCGCCTGGTCAAGGCCTTCAATACCATGTACTTCGAGACGCTGCGCACGGGTGGTCGCCCGGCTGGCCCCGAGCGCCTCGTGCTCTTTATCGCCGGCGACGATACCGAGGCGAAGGAGGTCGTAGCGCGCCTGATCGAGGAGATCGGCTTTGCCGCTGTCGATACCGGCTTCCTGCACGAGGGCGGACGACGGCAGGAGCCGGACTCTCCGATCTACAACGTCCCTATAACCGTCGAAGAGGCGCGTACACGATTGGCCGACCTCAAGTAGTGCTGCCGTGTGTGACTAACGCCGCCTCGTAGAGCCCCAGGTTGATCTGCACCCATCTGAGCTTGCGAGCTTCGGCGGGCGGGAAGAGGGCACGGCCACGGGTTTCTGCCGTCGGAAGGAAGGCGGGAAGATCCGTGACCTGTGCCTGGTAGAACGCCTGGTAACATGTGGTCCTGATAGACCCTTGTGCTTCCCATTTCCACCATTTATAGAATATCACTCATGACCATCTATTTCTCTCCACCCACGTTGCGGCGCTTCATGCGCGTACAGGCGTTGCTCGACCAGCTTCAACCGGAGGCTGAGTCCAGGGCCTTTGTTGTTCCCAGCTCGCCGCCGCCGCACAGGGGCGTGATCGTCTTCCCCGGCTCGTTCAATCCACCAACGACGGCGCATATTGCACTATTGAAGCAGTCCCGGGAGTTCGCGCGGCGGCAGCAGGGGCCGTTGCAGCTCTACGCGGCCTTCAGCAAACATACAGTGGATAAGGAGTCCGTGGAGCGACCGTTGTTGTTGGATCGGGTGATGTTGCTGGAGCGTGTGCTGCAGAACCGGTTGCCGCGCGTGGGGATTATGCTGTTCAATCGCGGTCTGTATGTGGAGCAGGCTGAGGCGGTGCGCCGTTCGTTTCCGCGTGTGAGGCGTATTCTATTTCTAATCGGTTTCGATAAGATTATGCAGATCCTCGATCCACGCTATTACGATGATCGCGACGCCGCGCTCGTTGAGCTGTTTCGCCTGGCGGAGATTCTGGTCGCTCCTCGTGGTAATGATGGCGAGAAGGAGCTTGCGGAACTGCTGCAACAGCCCCAGAACGAGCGTTTCGCTGGCTATGTTCATCCGCTGCCCTTCAATCCCATCTACCGGAACGTTTCATCTACCCACGTACGCCAGCAGGCCGTCGGCGTTGATACCGAAGTGCCGCGTGAGGTGCGGCAGTTTATGCGCGAGACGCGCGCCTATGCTCCACCCTTGCAGCGGCACGACGGTTCGACGGTCGATTACTATGGGCTGCGCGTACAGAGGCTGGAACAGCTCTTGCGCCAACAGGACATTACGAGTGCGAGGTACGGAAGGTGAACGTCGTCGCGCCGATCTGTACCTGGTCGCCTTCGCGCAGGATCGTACGTGCGATCGCGCGTCCATTGACGAAGGTGCCGGTTGCCGAGCGGTTATCGGCCAGCTCGTACTCGCCGTCGGGAAGTTCGCGCAGGGTGGCATGAAGCCGGCTCACTGCCAGGTCTTCCAGAAAAATATTGCAATTGCGGCTGCGCCCGATCGTCATCTCCGGTAAGAGTTCGACGCTGTGCAGACCTGTGTTTGCGCTTCTCAGGTCCAGACGCGCGATCGCTGATTCCTGTGGGTCGGGCACCTTGCCGATCAGGAGCTCGCGTCCGCGGGATGAAGGGAGCTGGAAGGGGCGCGTGGTCTCGTTGGCGTAGAAGGTGAGCTGCGTATTGCCGAACAGGAGCTGGTCCCCGCTGTTGAGCGGCTGCTCCCTGGCTGATTGACCGTTGACATAACTGTCACCACTACCATGATCGTCGCGCAATAAATATCCCGTCGCCACGCGCAAGATGCTGGCCTGTTTGCGATGGACCGTAATATCTTCCAGGAAGATGTCGCAGTCGCGGCTCCGGCCAATCGTGGTGCATTCTTTCCATAATTCTACACGCTTGCCAAGCAGAGGGCCCTTCTGGATGACAAGGTAGGCTGACGTAAGTTCTTGTACCATGGATCTCCATTGAGATGTAGTGTGCGATAGAGACATGTTCCATCGTTCTCTGTGTGAGTATAGCCAATAGGATCAAATGGTGTCAAGGTGCAATGTCGGCGTGACCTCAGTCAATTTTTGCATCCACCCGTCGTCGGGGCCTGCCTGGCGGGTGATATAATAACCAGCGAGTAAGCACTGGCGAGATCGCTAGCAGTTTGAGAAAGGTAGACTGATATTTATGGCAATGCAAATGGGGCAGCAGATCACTGCTGAATTTGACGTGCCCGCGAAGATGCGGGACGGCGTGACTCTGCGCGCCAATGTATATCGCCCGGCGGGCGAGGGGCGATGGCCTGTTCTACTCACGCGCCTGCCGTATGGAAAGGATCTGCCCCTGGCGTCTTCCCTGATGGACCCGGCGCAGGCCGCTCGTCGCGGCTATGTCGTGATTGTGCAGGATACGCGCGGTCGTTTCCTTTCTGAGGGGGAATGGGACCCCATGCGTAATGAGATCCTCGATGGCGAGGACAGCGTGGCCTGGGCCGCCCAGTTGCCGTATAGCAATGGCAGCGTCGGCATGTATGGTGGGTCCTACTTCGGCTTTACACAGTGGGCCTCTGCTATTCAGCATCCGCCTGCCTTAAAAGCGATGATTCCGTTCATCACGTGGAGCGATCCCTTCAACGGCATCCTGTATCGCGGTGGCGCTTTTGAGTTAGGCGTCCTGGCAAGCTGGCATATGATGATGGGCATGGATGTGCTGCTGCGCCGCTATCGTGGCGATCCCGATCCGCGCAACCTCGGACGCGCGCTCTCTATGCTAGTGAAGGAGAGCGACGCCCTGGCAACCACTAACTACTGGTCACTGCCTCTGAAGGAATTCGGCCCATTGAAGCGCAACGACGTGGCTCCTTCCTTCTTCGAAGCGGTCGAGCACCCTCTGGATCGCGCGTATGCTGACCCGCTGACGATCCTCGGCAAGCACGAGCACGTGACGGTCCCGACCTTCAACATCGGCGGCTGGTACGACATCTTCCTGCAAGATACGATCGTGAACTTCAAGAATATGCGCGAGCATGGCAGCACTGCGGAGGCGCGCCAGAGCAAGCTGCTGATCGGCCCCTGGGCGCACGGCATCGTAACCAATCCTATCGGCGATGTGAACTTTGGCTTTGCCTCCAGCGCCGCGTTCATCGATCTGCAGATCGATTTTGTCAGCCTGCAACTGCGCTGGTTCAATCATTTCCTGAAGGGTATCGATACGGGCATGCTGAACGAGGCACCTATCAAGCTGTTTGTGATGGGAACGAACGTCTGGCGCGACGAGCAGGAATGGCCGCTCGCCCGCGCTGTCGAGACGCGCTACTACCTGCACAGCAATGGACACGCCAATACGCTGAACGGCGATGGCCTGCTGAGCACGAGTGTGCCCGAGGACGAGACCGCCGACCGCTACGTCTACGATCCAGCCGATCCGGTCATCACGCGCGGAGGCGCCCTGTTGATGACGCCGGAGTTCCGGCCCGGTCCCCTGGATCAGCGCACCGTCGAGAGCCGGGGCGATGTCCTGGTGTATAGCACGCCCGCGTTGGAGCAGGATGTCGAGGTCACCGGCCCCATTGTCGTGCATTTCTGGGCCACGTCGAGCGCGCCCGATACCGATTTTGTGGCGCGTCTGGTCGACGTGCATCCCGATGGCACGGCTCTGAACCTGACCGATGGCATCATTCGCGCCCGCTATCGTGCCCAGAATGGGGAGGTCTCTCTCATCGAGCCCGGCAGGGCCTACGAGTACGAGATCGACCTGTGGGCGACCAGCAATGTCTTCCTGAAGGGGCATCGCATCCGCCTCGACGTCACGAGCAGCGATTTCCCGCGCTGGGACCGCAATCCCAATACCGGTCACGATTTCGGTGCCGACAGCGAACTCGCCGTTGCCCATCAGACTGTCCTGCACGATGCGGATCACCCATCTTATGTAGTGCTACCGCTGGTGCCAACTGCGTAATCACGGTATATCAACCCAAATCGCGTCACCGTATGTACATTAATAGGAGCAGCACGAGCCCCGTCAGGATCAGCAGCACCAGAATGATAACCACGATTGTAATGCCGAACGTTGGTGAGCTGCGCAGGGATCTGGCCGAGAACTGCCGGCCCTGCATTCTCGTGGCGGTCAGTAGAGAGAGTGACGAGATAGGGTGCTGCTCCAAATCATCGCCACTGGACTGGCGGATCTGGCGCGTCTGGTAGCGCGACACTGGCTCCTCTATCGTTGCCACGCCTGCGAAGCGCTGAACGGGACGGGGATTACGTGGCGCGACCTTCCCAGATGTGGATGGAGCCAGGGCGGTTGACTCGCCTGCTGGCACGATGCGGGCTTTTTCCTCCCGGCCCGTTTCGCGTTCGCCGGGGTGTCCCTGGTTGCGTGTGGTACTGCGGGAGCGCCTGACAGTCTGTAGCGTCGCTTCGTACGCCTCTGCGAACGCGGCGATGGTGGGGTAGCGCTGCTCCGGCTTCTTGGCGAGCGCGCGTGCAAAGACGTCATCAAGTTCGGTTGGCAGCGCGGGATGGTAGACGCTGAGGGGCGTGGGCGGCGTGTGATGATGGTGGTGAAGCAACTGGGCCGCCGTCCCCTCGAAGACCGGGCGCCCCGTCATCAACTGGTACATCATCACCGCCAGCGCGTACTGATCGGCAGCCGGCCCGACGTGGACGGATGTGACCAGCGAGGGATCGTCGAATTGCTCCGGCGCCATGTAGAGCGGTGTGCCGACGGAACGATGCAGCGAGCGCCCATGACGATAGAAGGCCGCCAGCCCGAAATCGGCGAGGAGGAGATGTGGCCATCCGTGCGGAAAGAGCGCGGCTCCATACGATCCCTTTTGCAATGGTCCGCGCTCGATGCGAATGAGAAAGTTCGTTGGTTTGATGTCGCGATGAATGATGCCATGATCATGGGCGTGTTGCAGCGCAGAGGCGGCCTGCATAAGATAATAGCCCGCCTCCTCCGCCGAGAGGGGCCAGCCGAAGCCGAACTGCTGCGTGCGGCGCTGCAGCCAGTTCCAGAGCGATCCCTCCGAAAGATAAGGCATTACCAGGTAGGTAATCGGCGTCAGGCCCCCTTCGAGCACCTCCTCGCCGAAGTGGTAGAGCGGCAAGATATTTTCGTGCTCCAGCTCGGAGACCGCACGTGCCTCCCGCTCGAAACGCTGGGCTGCTTGCTTCCCTTCAGGCGTGTCGGGTACCGCGCGCAGGTCTCCGCAGACAACCTTGATGGCAACCTTCCTGCCAATGCGTGCATGTTGAGCTAGATAGATGTCACCCATGCCACCAGTCTCGATGAGCCGTACAAGGCGGTAGCCACCGAGCAATTTCCCCACCAACGTATTCATTACAGAGTTCCCTCGTCGTTTTTAATTTCGTCGTTCTCAACGTAGAGGCGAGCGCGCGGCCTTAAACAAGGTGCCGCCTGCGTCTCGCATTAATTCTGTTTCTTCTAAAGACAGTATACAGTGGGATTCCACAAATTTCGGTCACAGGCGCCAAAACTCCCATACAATGGTCATGTATAGATGTAGTACAGGACCTTGCTGCGAGGCGGACTGAGCTTTAGCGGCTGCCCAAAAAAGGCTCCAGTATCCGCGTTCGAGCGCGGATACTGGAGCCTTTTTTGGGTGGGTGCGATTAGTACTATTGTCCTAGCTGACGCAGCGTATCGTACGCGGTCGCTGCGAGGTCCGGGCGCGTCTCGATCAGGTGGCGCAGCGCCGAGGTGGCGTCGCTGTCGCGGTACTGCAGTACAAGCTGGCAGGCCACGCGCACATTGCTTTCGCGCGGATCATTCAGGGCCTCGCGGGCCGCGCTACGGCTGCGCGCGTCTTCACCCTTCGGGTCGATCCGCTTCAGCGCCTCAAGGGACTGTGCGCGTACATAGGGATCAAAGTCGTTACTTGCCTGCAAAACGCTTTCCAGGGCGGTGCGATCTTCCAACTGCCCGCAGGCGCGTACGACAGCCGCGTAGATCACACTGCCGGGAATATCGGGATCGCCCGGCTGCAGGTTGTCGCGCAGTTTAGGATAGCTCGCGCGCCGACCAATCTCCACCGTGTGCTCGACGAGGCGGAGCATGGGAGCGACGGCGCGCCGATCGCCCAGGTGTCCCAGTGTGTCGCAGGCCGCTCCTAGCGCGCGTCCCTGTGCACGGTCCGTCAGTTCCTTCGTTGCCTCGATGCGCCCGATCAGCAGGGCGATTGCGCGCGGCTCGCGTAGCTCTCCCAACACGCGCACGATGGCGGTAAACGACACGTCGTCGCCATCGGCTAGCGTTTCCAGGAGCACGTCGCGACCGGGGCCGGCCATCCAGCGCTCCACTTCGGGCATCATGGGAACGCAGGCGTAGATCGGGTCGATGATGCGCTCGTCCTTCACGGCACCACGCGCTATCTCGCCCCAATAGCGACCGAGCAGCGTGCCCAGACGGTGTATCGCGAGCACGTTCTGCCACGTGGGAGACTTGCGCGCGCCCTCGAAGAGTATGTGCGCCAGCGGTGGCATGTCGCGCTGGAAGACCGATGGCAGCGTCTGCCCGTCCGTCGGCGGCTGCGTACTGTCCAGCAGGACCTGTCCGAAGATCAGCGCTGCCTGTTGGGCGAGGCGTGGACTGGTGGTGGAGTCGCCGCGCAGGTAGTCCTCTAAAGGAATGTCCCGGTAGATCGGAATGGCGATGTAACTTTCGAGGCCGGGCACGCGGTCGAGTCCGCTTGCCACCAGCATCTCGTTGAAGCGCGGCTGCTTCAGTGTGAGACAGGCATCGATAATGTCGACCTTGGCCCATCCCTCGGCCTCGCGCAGTGCGCTAATCAGCGCCTGCAGCGCGGGATTGGTCTCCAACTGCACCAGCGCTTGTGTGGCGTACAGTGAGCTGTTCGGATCGATGGCAAGCGCGCCAAGCACCCGAATGGAGTCAAGAGCCTTAGAACCGCCCTCTTTCGAGGACTGCCTGGCAAAGCCTATGGACTCTTTTGCTGTATCCTTTTCCATCAGGCTCCACGCGCGATAATTCCCCAGCATGAGGATAGCAAAGCGGCGCGCGCGCCCCTCTACCGTCTCCGCGGGATTGGCGTCCGGTGGCAGATCTTCGGGGTCGCCCTTCGCGATGATGCGCAGCCAGACCGGCACCAGGTTGCCCGCGCGGTCGATCTCCAGCAGGAAAGGGATCAGGACCGGGCGCCACTGCTGGACCGGGCCTACGTTAAGCAAGGGAACGAGCTGCGTGGCTGTCTCCTCTACCGAAAGGCCGTCCCAGCGGTAGCGCGTGACGAGGCGCGTGATCTCGCTACGCGCCTGCGTAAGGCGGTCCTTTACCTCGGGCGCCTCTACGTCCAGCGCGGGTGTGGGGCGGCGCGCGGCGAGGTGCTCGACAGTGCCGGCTCGCTCCTGTGCCTGTTGTGTGAGCGGGATCGCCGGTCTCACCACGACGGCGGGCACCGATGCGAGCGGCTGCGGCTTCGTTTCGTCTTCCTGTACTGCTTCCATATGTAGAAACCCCGCTTCCGTGGGAGCGTCTCCCTGCGGATCAATAGGGCCTGTCTGCTCTGCGTCCGTATCAGCCATGCGTCTCTCCATCTCCTGGTCTGTATTGAGTACGCCGCCGGTCCCTGCCGAGCGGTTAAAACGATGCGTGTATAGACACTGGTCCATTGTACCGTTCTCTGCGATTGTGGTCAAGTATATACAATCTCCGCACGCTTGTTGGGCGCGTCCATATACTAAAAAGAAACTACAATTTGGACCCGTGCTGGAGGGAGACGATGGCGACACGCCTGCATGATCTTGCTATACACACGCGCAACCTGCTGGATTGCGATCAGGTGTGTCTCTGTCTCTATGGTCCCGAACCGGCGCGCCGTCATCCCCTGCTTGCCCTATTCTCCGCTATGCAGGAGAGCGCCACTCCGTGTTATGGCTCGTCGCTCGACCTGCCGCGTGAACGCGTACAGGCGCTCTGCACACTGGCGCTGCAGAGCGGATGCCGTATCAATAGAGGGGATCTGCTGCCGGGTGTGAGCTTAGCCGTTGGGAGCATTGCGGTCGCCGTGCTGGAACGTCCGGCGGGCGTGCTGGGTTTTCTGCTGTGCGTCTCCCGTGAGCCGGGTGCGTTCCAACTGGGAGAGTGTCGCCTGCTGGCGCAATATCTGCCGGAGCTGGCGCAACAGGTAGAACAGGTGCTGAGCGATAACTGCACTGTCGAGGCTGCGTGTAGCCCCGCCGTTCCCACCAACACGCAGGAGCAGAACGCGTTCATCTCGATGGTCAGCCACGAACTGCGTGTCCCGCTCACGGCTATCAAGGGCTACGCGGGACTGCTGCAGGCGTTCGATACTGCCGAACCCATGCTGGATGAGAGTCGCTCCGTGGATATGAGCGCGAGCCGTCGGCAGCAGTACCTGAGCGTCATTATGGAGCAGACGAGCCACCTGGAGGTATTAATCGGCGACTTGCTGGATATCTCGCGCATACAGTCGGGCAGGCTCGCCCTTCACTACGCGCGCATCGACCTGGCCCGGCTCTGCAACGGCGTGGCGCAGTTGATGCAGCACCGTATCGATCAGCAGCAACCAGAGTGCTATCGGGTGCTCTGCGACGTCGAGCCAGACCTGCCACCCGCCTGGGCCGATGCCGACCGTGTGCAGCAGGTCCTGACGAATCTGGTGGAGAACGCGATAAAATACTCGCCCAGTGGCGGCCCGGTCGAGGTGCACACTCGCACCTCTGCCGGCGAACAGCTCAATGAGTTGGCGCAGGAAGTGCTACACCGGCATGACGCTCCCTATATCCACGTCACGGTGCGAGACCATGGCATCGGCATTCCCTTGCAGCAACAGTCCTCCCTCTGCAAACCGTTTACGCGCCTGGAACATCCGGCGACCGGGCATGTCAGCGGTGCCGGTCTGGGCCTGTATATCGCGCGCAGGCTGGTGGAGGCGATGCACGGACGCCTGACATTGCAGAGCAGCGAGGGGCAGGGCACGAGCGTCACGTTTACCTTGCCCATAGCCAGGCCATCCACTCATCCTCCGGCCTGCGCGCTGCCCGGCGCGCGACATTCTAAGCCTTCTTCTTATGTTTCTAGAGATGCCTGAAGAGAAACCTGAATCTTCCTTGCTCAAACCTTGCGCAATACAGCACAGTTTGTTATAGTGTGGCTATGCATGGAGAAGCGCACAAATTGATCAGCTAGAGGGAAGAATTATGTATGTAGGTCTGCTAGAGGACGATGCGGCGATACAGGAAATGCTCCTTCTCGTTTTGCAGGATGAGGGGTATGGAGTCATGATCTATCAGGATGCCGCGGAATGCATCGAGGCATTGACAAAGGTCGCTCAAGATCCCTCTGCGGCTTTGCCTGTGGATCTGATGATCGTGGATTGGCGCCTGAGTGGGCCTATATCGGGCACTGAGGTCATACAGCAACTACGCAATCAGCCACGTCTGAGCTCTCTGCCCATTATTTTAACCACCGCTGCGACGTTTAGCGATACCAGCGTGCTACAGGATCTACAGGTGGCCTTGCTCGAAAAACCTTTCTCCGTGGACGAAATGACCACACTGGTCAAACGATTGATCCAACCGCACCTCACCACGTCATAACCGCCCATCTCAGCCATTCCTTAGAAATAGCTGAGTTCTAGTATGGTTTTTCGGTTAATTCTGAGCTCGTCTCCCTTTGTTGCTGAGCTTTTCCTTAGAAATTGTTGAGTCTACCTTAGAGAAAGCTGAAACTTTTTATTGATGACTTGTCCTGCTCCGAAGTACCTGTTATTCTTTACTCATCGGCAGCTATTTACTGTGTGATGAGAGACGGATGGCCCAGAGACCTCTGTTTCTCATAGCGTTGGCTGCCCGAGACGTCTCGCTTCATAAGTAGTAATGCAGTACTGCTCCTGGTTGTGGATGTTAGTTCTAACTATAGTCGCAATGTAAGAGTGTATAGAGGACGGGCATTCACCTGAAGAAGAGAGGGCAGACGTCCGACATTGTATCCGAATGATAGGATGAGTCGTGTACATAAAAGATGCCCAAAACTTTATTCGACCAGGTAGCGGGTATTAGAGCAAGACTTCTTGTGGGTGAGTTGGTATGAGTTCGTCAAGGGCTATACCAGAGGTGATCAAGAGATTTCTAAACGTTGTTTACTCGACACAGACCATTGTTGAAACTATTCGGGAGGAAAATATCCATGCAGACACAAAAAGGCCGTGGTCGCGGTTTCGCATCAATGACCACAGAGAAGAAGCGTGAAATCGCCAGTAAGGGCGGAAGAGCCGCTCATGCCCTCGGAACTGCTCACAAATGGACCAGTGAAGAGGCGCAGGCTGCTGGCCGCAAGGGTGGTTCTATCAGCCGCCGCCGCTCCAGGTATAGCGTTCAGGCATAAGATGCGCTATCTACAAGTATAGACCCAACGGGCCGGCCTTTAAGATGCCGGCCTTTTTGCTGCCCGTGTATAATGAATATGTGATCATTTCATTGCTGATATTTGCTACCGACTTCGTTCCAGTGCCCTCAAGCGGGCCGTATTAAAGAACGCGGGCATCGGCATCGCCTCTGAAGGGAAGTGTGTATGCAACGTCCTGAGAGGTCAGGTGAAAAAGCATTAGGGACCTCCAGTACCTGAGATCGGGGACATCTATCACTCTCACTCGGGCGGTTGCATCGTTATACTTCTCTGGTGAGGTGGCGGTGGATACGTGTGCCGGACTCTGCGTGGGGGTGCATAGATGGATGGAGTCTGTATAATAGTATGTGGGTGGCGTGATGATCCCTTGCTTCTCTGTTTGCCAGGGAATGGGATGCGCAGGGACACCCCTCTGTGGTGCCCCTGCCAGGGCTTTGCTGAGAAAGGAGCGCGCGGGGTTCTCTTCTTAACAAATAGATAAGAGGGAGACCGCCAGGCTAATGGCTATGAAAAAGGCTCATAAATACGAGGAAGACGATAATGATCTGTCTCTTCCAGTACGCAAGAACGTGCGCCGACCATCCGCCCAGGTGAAGGAGGCTATGCCCGCACGCCACGATGGGCAACTGGCGGCGCGTGATGTCGAGGTCGTGCGCCGCAGTCTGGAGAACATCAAGGCGCGCAATGAACGCGTCGAGCAGCTCAAGGCCCAGGTGAATGCCGGCACCTACAAGGTCGATAGCAAGATGCTTGCACAGAGGATGGTGGCCGCGCCCGGTATGCAGAGGTTGCTGGGCGTGGGCCGCTACAGCCTGCTCGATTTCGGCGACGAAGAGTAGGGGCGCGTTTGCGCAGGCGCGCACCGGAGCGAATGGTGATCCAGATGACCAGGATAGTGATCCCATAGAAGATGATCGGTGAAATGATCAAGAACTGCGAGATGGGCATTGTATACACCATAACTATGCGGATAAGGAACTCCACGACGTAGACTATGCCCCAGAGAATGGTCACGTTGCGGATGTAGGCGCGAAACTGCGGGTACTGCCACGCCGCGTTGAACGCTGCCTCCTGTTGTGGATTATTGCTGGTGGAGAAGTAGCGGATGATGTAGAACCAGAGCGGCTTCGGGAAGAGGAGCGAGCTCAAGTCTGTTGCGTTGGCAGAATTCTGTGTCATTGTTCTTATCCTCTTAATATGTAATGAGTAAGCTTTCGTCGTATATTGGGAGGTGTGCATGTTCTGTTTGTCCTGTCAAAAGTGTAACAGATGTGAGGGGAAATTTACATCCTACAAAGGTTAGGGAGCAATGCTCAGCCGTAAAATGGTACAATATATAGAGATGAAATATAGTAACTCTCTTCAGGACTCATCAGCGCCAAAGGCGCTTCACAAGGGGTTTGGTGTGGGTGGCGGGCTGGCGGCTCAGGCCGCCAGCCCGCCACCCACACAGCAATGGTGTGAGCAGCAGAGTGCGCGGAGCTCTATTTCCTTTGGTGCAGTGACCATCAAGTCAGCCACACAGCAATGGTGTGAGCAGCAGAGTGCGCGGAGCCACGATGAGTCCGGAAAGAGGAATCTGAAGAGTTACGAAACATATTGAAGGAAAGCACTATACACTGGCTGGATTTACCAGGAGCATCCATATGGCAGTCGAGACAAAGATACAGAGTCCAAGACCGTTTCATTTTATTCCCAGCTACCCGCTTGTCGGGAACCTGCCCGCGTATCGGCGGGATCGCCTCGCCCTTTTGCAACGAATGGCCCGTGAAGGCGATGTTTGCGGCATGCACTTCGGGCCGTACCCCGGTATCCTGTTCAACAGGCCGGAGCATGTCCAGAGTATCCTGGTCGAACACGCCTACGACTTTGACAAGGGCGTGGCTATCCACAATACCTTTCGGCCCGCCATCGGCGACGGTATCTTCAGCAGCGAGGGCGACCTGCACCGTCGCCAGCGCAAGCTCATGGCGCCGCCCTTTCAGCCACGCCACATCGCCAGCTACGCCGATACAATGGGCCATTACGGCGAGCAGATCCAGCAGACCTGGCGCGACGGCAGTATCATCGATATCAATCAACAGATGACCAACCTCACTATGAGCGTCATCGGCAAGGCGCTCTTCGACGCCGATGTCTTCACCGAGACCGACGAACTGGGCGAGGCGATGCTCGTCATCACCGAATACCTCTCACACACGCTCTCGGTCCTGCTGCCTCCACCCTACAACTGGCCTCTGCCGCGCAACATTCGGACGCACAGGGCGATCGAGACCCTGCGCGGGCGCATCCAGCGCTTCATCGACGAGCGGCGCAGCAATCCGAGCGAGCGCAACGACTTCCTTTCCATTCTGTTGCAGGCGAAGGATGAAGACGGTAAGCCCATGAGCGACGAGCAGTTGATGGCTGAGTGCCTGACGCTCTTCGGCGCGGGTCATGAGACGACTGCGACGGCCCTGACCTGGGCGTGGTACCTGCTCTGCCGCCATCCCGAGAGCTATCAGCGCGTCCAGGAAGAGGTCGATCGTGTCCTGCAGGGCCGCACGCCTGCGTATGCCGACCTGGCGAACCTGCCCTATTGCTGGCAGGTCTTCAAGGAGGCGATGCGTCTCTATCCACCCGCCTATGCAACCTCGCGGCGTGCCCTGCGCGAGGTTGAAATCGACGGCTACCGCGTGCCCGAAGGCTGGGTTGTCCTGCTCTCGCCCTACACGCTGCACCGGCGCGAGGACTACTTCCCGCAGCCGGAGCGCTTCGATCCCGAGCGCTTCACGCCCGAGCGGGAGAAGCAGCTCCCCCGCTACGCCTACGTGCCCTTTGGCGCAGGCCCGCGTAGCTGCATCGGCCTCTACTTCGCCATGATGGAGGGCCACTTGCTGCTTGCCACGCTTGCCCAGCGTGCCAGCTTTCACCTGGTCCCCGGCCAGTCGATCAAGCCTGATCCGCTGCACCACATCGCGCTGCGGCCTGGAGGCGCGGTGAATGTATCGGTGAAGAAGAGGTAGCGCGCCCTGTCATTGACGCTCTCATAACGCGCGTGTTAAGATTTTAGCAATTCTGTTAGCATGGAAGAGCGTCATCCATAAGATAAGGAAAGAGAGGGCTGCATGAAAGCGCCATCGCTGACCCTGGGTGTCGAAGAAGAGTACCAGATCATCGATCCGCAGACGGGCGAGCTGCGTTCGTACATCACAGAGATTTTGAAGGATGATCACACCGTCTTAGGCGAGCAGCTTAAGCCGGAACTGCACCAATCCATCGTCGAGATCGGTACCAGGGTCTGCCAGACGCCCGCCGAGCTGCGCGTCGAGCTGGCGCGCAAGCGCCGTATGGTGATAGACCTGGTGGCGAAGAAGGGGCTGAAGATAGGCGCCGCCGGCACGCATCCCTTCTCCTCCTGGCTGACACAGGAGATTACGCCGCTGGAGCGCTACATGGGTGTGCGCGAGGATATGCAGGAACTGGCGCAGCAGTTGCTGATCTTCGGGACGCACGTGCACATCGGCATCGAGGATCGCGAGTTCTTGATCGATGCTATGAACGTCGCGCGCTACCTGATGCCGCATATCCTCTGCCTCTCGACCAGTTCGCCCTTCTGGATGGGGCGCAACACCGGCCTGAAATCCTATCGCAGCATTATTTTTCGCAATTTCCCGCGCAGCGGCGTGCCGCGCGTCTTCCAGTCCTGGGCCGATTTTACCTCGCTTGTTGATACCCTGGTGCGCACCAACACGATACCCGACGGCAGCAAGATCTGGTGGGATGTGCGCCCGAACTGGTCGTATCCAACGCTGGAGTTCCGCATCTGCGACGTCTGCACGCGCATCGACGAGGCCATCTGCATCGCCGCGCTCCTGCAGGCGATCATCGCCAAACTATGGAAGTTGCGTCGCGATAACCTGACCTTCCGCGTCTATCCCGGCGACCTGATCGAGGAGAACAAGTGGCGCGCCGTGCGCTACGGCCTGGATGGCAAGCTGATCGACTTCGGCAAGCAGGAGGAACTGCCCGCGCGCGACTTGATCCGCGAGATGATCGAGTGGTTCATCGGCGATATCGTCGATGAGCTGGGCAGCCGCCGCGAGGTCGAGTACGCCTACCGCATCCTGCAAGAGGGTTCAAGCGCAGATCGCCAGTTGGCGGTCTTCCAGCAAACCGGCGATCTGCAGGCGGTCGTGGCACACTTGATCCGCGAGACCGAGGAGGGGCTGGAGGTGTAGGCCGCAGCCCCCAGGGAGCCAGCTCATCACGACACTGCCGTGCGCGTTGCCTCCGGCAGTGTCGTCGTCGTTCTCCTCTTTTTTGACTCGTTGCCGCGCACGAGCGCGGTGAAGATGCCGATGGCGGCGAAGGCGGCGCAGAGCAGCAGCGCAGCGTGAAAGCCACTGACGAATGTTTGCTGGAGCGCACTGACCCTGCTCGCGGGCAGATGTTGCTCCTGGGTGGCGAGGATGGTTCCTGCGGCTGCCGCACCGAAGCTGGTAAAGACGCTGCCGGCGAGGGCGACGCTCAGGCTCTGCCCGATGACGCGCCCGGTCGCGAGCACGCCCGATGCGATGCCCTGCTCCGATGGCGGCGCGGCGCCCATGAGTGAGCGCGTGTTGGGGGCCTGGAAGAGTCCCTGACCGATGCCGGTGAAGACGAGGCGCCAGAGGATGTCGGGGATGGAGCTGCGCGCGTCGATCTGGCTGATGAAAAATAGCCCCAGGCAGGAGATGGCGAGCCCGATGGGAGAGAGCCAGCTCGATCCGAAGCGGTCCGCCAGCGTGCCACTGATGGGTGCCATGATCGCGAGCGTCACTGGCAGCGGTGTGAGCAGGAGTCCGGCCTGCACGACCGAGAAGCCGCGCAGCTCCTCAAAGTAGAATGGCAGCAGGAAGCCGGGCGCGAACAGGGCCAGCATGCACAGTATGAAGCTGATGTTGGCCGAGGCGAAGACGCGGTTCTTCAACAATTTTATGTTCAAAACCGGGTCCGGCACCCTACGTTCGACGAGTATGGCGGCGACCAGCGCTACGGCCCCAAGGACGAATCCGCCGAGCACGGCAGGCGAGGTCCAGCCCCATTCCTGGCCGAAGGAGAGGGCCAGGTTGAGCAGGGCGAGTCCGATGGCGAAGAGCGCCGCGCCCAGCGGATCGAAATGCCCCCGCCCCTTATGCATGCGCTCCGTGAGGATACGCATGCTCACGAGTAGTACGACGATCCCTATCGGAACATTGATGTAAAATATCCAGCGCCAGGTGAAATACTGGGTGATGAGGCCGCCGATGGTGGGGCCCAGGCTGATGCCGAGCGCGACCACGACGGAGTTCAGGCCGAGCGCCCGACCACGCTCACGTGCCGGGAAGACGCTCGTGATCATCGCGATATTGACGGAGAAGATGAGCGCGCCTCCCAGTCCCTGGAAGAGGCGGGCGATGATCAGTACTGCCAGTGAGGGGGCCGCGCCGCTGAAGGCGGAGCCGAGGATAAAGATGACCAGCCCGACTAAATAGATTGGCTTGCGCCCGATCATGTCGGCCAGCCGTCCGAAGCTGAGCAGGACGGAGGCGATGACGAGCAGGTAGCCGATGATGATCCATTCGACGGCTCCGCTCACTCCGACGCCGAAGGTGTGCGCAATGGCGGGCAGGCCGATATTGACGATCGAGGAGTCGAGGGTGGTCATGAAACCGCCCGCACCCGCGAGGATGAGCACGGCCCATTTGTTCGCGTGCTCCTTGCCATCGCCGGTCGCCGGGTGTGGGTGAGAAAGGCCCGGTATGTGCGAGGTGATGTGCGCGATCTCCCATCGATGATGATGCCCGTCTTCGTGCATCGTGGAGGTCGTTTGCCCTTCGTTGGTGCTCTCCTTCTGTCTCATGACTGTCTCCTGTTTTCTCTTCAACACGAAGCACAAATATAAAAGGTAGACAGCGAGGATGTAACGCAACCCATCCCCAAAATAGTAGGGATGGGGCTTACCCCCATCCGGCCTGTGGAGAGCGATCATGCCCATGAGAGAGGTTCTCTGTGGACCGGATGGGTTCTCTCCCTGACATATTTCAGAAGATAGGTTGTTTGGGGTAGGGACCAGCTTCCAGCGCGTCCGTGATTTATCAGTTTCCTCTCCTGAAATGCAGATATGAGTGTGTTCATATGTATTGAATGTTTATTTATATGGAACGTGGAGGAACATGATAAATCCGGACGCGCTGGAAGCTGGTCCCTACCCCGATGGAGGCTCAAAAAAAAGGGGTCGGTGAGAGAAGGCCGGATGGGGGCAAGCCCCATCCCTACGGGGGTTTATCACGAGAGTTTCCCGCAACAATTATGGCGTTTTATTTAGAGTATAGGGAGCGTCCAGACGCGCACGGTCTTATCGCTGCCCGCCGAGGCGATACGGGTGCCATCGGGGGACCAGGCGAGCGTAAAGATCCAGCCCTTGTGTCCGCGCTCGGTGTAGAGCGTGCTGCCGTTGCTGGCGTTCCAGACGCGCACGATCTTATCTTTGCCCGCCGAGGCGATATGTGTGCCGTCGGGGGACCACGCCACGGCATAGACACTGTCCAGGTGCGCGCGATACGTGAGCACCGTTCGCCCGCTCTCCACGTTCCAGACGCGCACAATCCTGTCCCAGGAGCAGGAAGCGACGCGGGTGCCGTCGGGGGACCAGGCGAGCATATGAATGCCATAGTCGTGCTCGTTGTAGCTGTTCAGCAGTTGCATTGTCGCGGGTTCCCATATCTGGATGGTCCTGTCGTTGCTCCCGGATGCGATGCGCGTGCCATCGGGCGACCACGCCACCGCCGTTGCCCAACGCTGATGACCGCGATAGATTACCTGCTCAGATGACTGGCTTTCGAGGGACCAGATGCGCACTGTTCTGTCGTCGCTCGCCGAGGCGATGCGCGCGCTGTCGGGCGACCAGGAGAGGGCGTTGATCCAATTGGTGTGCCCGCAATAGGTCCGCGTCCACTCGCCCGCGAACTGGCCTGCCTCCGTCTCGCGCACGTCGCAGAGGCGCACGCGTCCCGTGTCGTCGCCAAGAGCGAGCTGCCGACCGTTGGGAGACCATGCCAGGACCAGTGCCCAGACGTACACGCCGGGTCCCGTATTGTGCGTCCAGGCAGTCTCGCCGTTGCTGGCGTCCCACAGGTAAATTGTTCCATCCGAGGAGCCAGATGCGAGCATGCGACTATCGGGGGACCAGGCGAGCGAGCGTATCATCCAGCGATGCCGCTCGTAGGAGAGCAGGCGGGAGCGCCTGACCTCAAGTAAGGATTGTAGTGTCTGCTGCACCTGCGCGGCGCTGGCTGGTCGCTGGCGCGCGTCCAGTTCGACGAGCTGCCCCAGTAGGGAGCGCAACGAGGAGGCGTGCGAGGCGTCGAGCGCGAAGCGGAAGGGCGTCTGCGCCGGGTCCTGTCCGGTCAGGAGCTGGTGCAGCAGCACGCCCAGGCTATAGAGGTCCGTCTGTGGCGTCGTCTGCGCGCGCCCGTACTGTTCGGGCGCCGCATAGCCGGGCGAACCGAAGACGCCGGTATCCCTCGCCTGCCCGGCCTTGAAGTGGCGCGCGATGCCGAAGTCGATGAGCGTGAGGTGTCCGTCTTCAGAGCGGATGACATTGGCCGGCTTGAGGTCGCGGAAGACGATCGGCGGCTCCTGTGCGTGCAGGTAGTCAAGAACGGCGCACAACTGCACGCCGATCGAGAGTACCTCCTGCCACGGCAGACGCCCATCCGGCATCGTCTCAAGGTAGTGTTCCAGCGTCTCGCCTGCAATAAAGTCGCGCACGAGATAGCAGTGGCCCGGCGTGGTGAAGTGATCGTGGAGGCGCGGCAGGTGGGGATGCGCGAGCTTAGAGAGCAGTTGCACCTCCCGTTCGAAGGTGTCACGTGCCTCCCGCTCCTCCTGTGGAGGGAGCGCGGCCAGGTGGAAATCCTTGATCACCACCCATTCTTGCACCCCTTGAGTATCATCGGCCCGGTAGACCGCGCCGAAGCCACCCTGACCGACCTGGTTGAGCAGGCGGTAGCGTGAATTGAGCAGAGTCTCCTCTTCCGCCGCTGCGAGGGGCTTGCCACAGACCGCGCATAGTATCGTCTGTTCCAGTTGCGCGGCGCCGCAGTGCGGACAATAGTGTAGTGTTGTCTCCGTCATGGTTGCGTGTCCTGGCCGGTTGCCTTGCGTCCCGAGAGCCTCTCCTCCAATGCTCTGCTATTCTCTACGCCGTTTGTAGGAGAAATCTCTCAAAATAGGAGCGGTCTCTGTCGAAGGAGGCGTCCATGTGGTATCAATGTAGAAGCACGTTTAGTAGGAGAAGAACCTTATGTATACGACATCCTACGTTTTTACATATCGCGGGTGCCCTTTGCACTACTGGCTGGCGGGTCCACGGGGCGCGCCGCTGGTAGTCTTTACGCACGGGGCCGGTATGGATCATGGCAGTTGGGACGCCATTGTACCGTTCGTGGCGCAGCGCTACCGCGTCCTCACGTGGGATGTGCGCCTGCATGGGCTGTCGCGGCCAGGGGGTGAGCCCTTCAGCATCAAGCAGGCAGCCGATGATCTGCTGGCGCTGCTCGATTATCTTGAGTATGTGCACGCGAGCTTCGTGGGACATTCGATGGGCGGGAACATCGGGCAGGAGGTGGTCTTCTTCCATCCCGAGCGGGTCGATGCCCTGGTGATGCTCGATTGCGGCTGCAATACGTTGCAGCTCTCGGGGTCCGATGCTTTTGCGGTGCGCACGGCGATGGCACTCTCAGGGCTGTTCCGTCTCTATCCAGATAGACTATTGAAGCGACAGAGCGCGCGGGCGAACGCCTTCACGCCTGCTGCACAGAAGTATCTTTACACCCTGTTTCGCCAGATTCCAAAAGAGGATTTGCTCACGATCTTTCTGGAGACGTTCAAGTGTTTGCATTACGAGCCGGGCTATCAGATCACCCGGCCACTACTCCTGCTCGTCGGGGACCATGACACGATGGGCAATATCAAGAGGGCGGCTCCCCAATGGGCCAGCCGCGATCATTGCCAATATACCGTCATCCCGGACGCCGGGCACTGTGCGCACCTGGACAATCCAGCAGCCGTTCAGTCGCTCGTGCTCGACTTCCTGGCGTCATTGTGACTCTCCTCCTCTCTGGCAACGAGAAACACGTGCCCAACGGGTAGGAAATGATAAATCCGGACGCGCTGGAAGCTGGTCCCTACCCCAAAATCTCTCTTCTGAAAAGTGTCGGTGAGAGAACCCATCCTGGTCCCCGAACACGGCGTTGTGTGGCCTGATCGCGCTCGCCGGGCCGGATGGTTCTCTCCCTGACCCATTTGAGAGAACCGATTTCGATCGGGGTAGGGACCAGCTTCAGCGCGTCCGGATGTATCATGTTCCTCCACGTTCCATATGAATAAACGTTCATTATATATGAATAAATGTATATCTGCATTTCAGGGGAGGAAATCGATAAATCGCGGACGCGCTGCAAGCTGGTCCCTACCCCGATGGGTGCTCAAAACATGGGTCGGTGAGAGAAGGCCGGATGGGGGCAAGCCCCATCCCTACTCAAGTGTCCTGAGCGCCTGGCTCCTACGATCCTGTATAGGATGCCGTGCGCCGCTACCCGGTGATCTTCACTTTGTAGGCGCGCCACTGCCGCTCGTCGAGGCCGAGCTTTCTTTTGAGTTTGCATAGGTCGGCGGGATCGAGGAACTCCTCGGCGAGGTAGCAACAGCGGCCCAGATGCTCCTCCATCACTACGCGCGTCATGGGCCAGGCAAACCAGCCACGCTTCTGAAGCTGTCGCAGTTCGAGCAGGTCGTGCGATAACATTGTCTGTAGCTTATCAAAGGTGCTCATCTTTTTTTCGTCCTTGTCAATCCTCGTCAGCGAGGGGATGAAAAGATTGATCATCTTCTTCGTAGCATACCATGAGACGGTAGTTTTCTCAATGGGCTCACAATCGTGATATTACGCTCCTGTCATGCCGGTGAAATTGAAGCGCGCGGTATGGATGGCGGGCGCGACGACGGGAACGTACTCGGTGCACTGGATGCGCTCACGCCCGATGGCCCGCACGTCGCGCAGAACGTCGAGGATGCTCTGGATGAAGCGCAGGTTCTTGACGGGCCGCGTCAGCTCCCCGTGTTCGATCAGGAAGGTGCCGTCGCGCGTCATGCCGGTGAAGAGGGTCTTCACGGGATGGACGATGTTGGTGTAGTGGAAGCGCGTGACATACAGGCCACGATCGATGCCGCGAATCATCTCCGCGACGGTGGTATCGCCCGCCTCCATCATGCTGTTCGTCGGTATGGGTCCGTAGCTGTTGGGCGCGGGCAGGGCGTGGCCTGTGTTGGGCTTGCCCTCGCGGGCGGCGGTGAACGAATCGTAGACGACGGCGTTGGCGATGCCGCGCTCGATCATGGTGACGCGCTGTTTGGGCACACCCTCGTAGTCGAAGGCTTGCGGCAGCCCAGCCGGATCGTGTCCGTCGTCGTAAAGTGTGACGCGCGGATCGACCAGTTGCTGGCCGAAGTGGCCGTTCATGAAGCTGCGCTCCTCCTGCACGGCGGTCGCGGAGAGGCCCATGAGGATGAGGTTTTGCAGCATGTCGGCGACGGCATAGGCGTCGAGGACGACTTCGTACTCGCCGAGCTCGATGTCGGTGGGATTGCGACTGCGCTGCGCCTTCTCGACGGCCTCGCGCGCGATCGCCTCGAAGTCCAGCGTCGCGGCATCGGTCACTAAGCGCTGGGTGTAGCCGGAGCCGCCCGCGTCGGCCATGATGACGGCGTGGCTCTCGGACTCTGTGCGTGGCTCATAGGCGAAGATGCCGAGCGAGTTGGCGACCGCCGTGATGGTCGTGGCGGTCGAGAAGGCACCCGCCGCTTCAAGATTGTTCTCGCGCGCCAGCCTGACGATGATGCCGACGCGGCGCGCGCGCTCCTCCGGCGTGAACTGCGCTGTGTGTTCGCTGTAGCCGGGGGCCGGTACGATGGGTGCGGGCGCGGGTAGCGAGTGGAACTCTGGATTTTCGGGCTGGATGCGCGCGATCTCCAACGCCTGCTCGGTCACGCGGCGCAGCGATTCGTCGTCCAGCCGATTGGTGCGCGCGACGCCGATCTTCTTGCCCACGACGGCGCGCACGTGCAGTTCGGCGTCGCTCTCGGCGACGTTCTGGTGAATGTAGTTGTTGGCGAAACGCGTCAGGGCGCTCTCAGAGCCCAGGTAGAGCACCTCGGTCTGCCCGGCCTGTGAGTAGCTCAGCACCTTCTGTAACAGGGCACGCACGTTTGCTTCGTCGGAATACATGTATTTGCTCCACCTCATAATTTCATAACAGGTAGGAAAATGATAAATCGCGGACGCGCCCAGGCTGGTTCCTACGGATATATGTGCGGTATATCAATGATATCCTCCTAATAATCGATAGTTGCATATACACTCGTAGAGACCCGGTTCACCGCGTCCGCGATGTATCGCTTTCCTCTCTGTAGGGCACGCTCTCCCGTTGCCAGCGGGTAGGAAAGCGATACATCGCGGACGCCGTAAACGCATCGGTGACAATTAAATTAAAAAACGACTTGTCAAGGCAGGGAAAAAAGAAGAGAATCCATTCAAGAACAACAATCTCCATCAGAAAGGATTCTCTTCTATGCCAAAGCATACCCCATTTCCGGCCCCTGCCACCACT
>WNGD01000479.1_pt1 | contig 43342 bp, 43 predicted proteins | sample 5400671 | NCBI WGS metagenome assembly WNGD01 (sample SAMN13153369, study PRJNA577476) | soil metagenome | isolation source: 40 cm soil or saprolite under grassland replicate 2 | place: USA:California | collected 2016-06-15 | reverse complement strand
GTCAATATCCCTTTTCATGGTCATGTCTACTTCTTTCCTTTTTTGAGCGGAAATGTGAGAATACTCACGTATGAAGATCACGCGCGGATATAAGACAGAACTTGATCTCAACAAGAAGCAAAAAACTATGTGCTTACAGCATGCTGGTACTGCTCGCTATGCCTACAATTGGGCATTGGCTAAGAAACAAGAGGCGTACAAAAAAGGTGAGAAAGTTCCAACCGCGATTGATCTGCATCGAGCATTAAATACGCTCAAGAAAACTGAACTGTCCTGCTCAAAAATCACCATTTAGCGCAAGCCATAGCGGATACGAGTATGGGTGAGATCAGACGGCAGCTTACTTACAAAGCTGAAAAGTTTGGGACTCGCCTTGTGGTGATAGACCGCTTTTACCCAAGTTCTAAGACGTGTTCAGTGTGCGGATATGTCTTAGAGACGCTTGATTTGAACGTGAGAGTGTGGCAGTGTCCGAACTGTCAAACGCTGCATCAGAGAGATGTAAATGCAGCAAAAACTATTCTGGCGGTAAGTTCTACCGTCAGTAACGCTTGTGGAGCGGGAAGCTCTGGCTACTTAGCAATACGTAGTGAAACTACCCGCGTTGAAGCAGGAATGAGACACTAAATATGGCGTGTCCATATTTGGGTAAGTTCTCAAGAACGGTATTCCAGGGTAATAATCATGCCATCTCTGGCGGCACGCGCGTTTGCAAACGCACGCCGTGCCACTTTTTCTGGCCCCGACGGATCGGTAATTTTAGGGCTGAAATGTGTCAGTAGCAGTGAGTGTGCACCTGCCACCCGGGCTACCTCTGCCGCTTCTTCTGCTAGCATGTGTGCATGAGCTTTTGCCAGTGGCAAGTCCCCAGAGTCGTCATACATACTCTCACAAATGAGCAAATCAACGTCATAGGCAAACGTACTGAGTTGTCGTGCAGGTCGACTGTCAGTGATGAACGCCAGTGAAATGCCGCGTCGAGGGGGGCCAAGCACCTGGGCCGGCGTAATCGTTTGACCACTGTATTCCACTGTCTCCCCCCTTTGTAGCCGTGACCAGAATTGTACTGGCAACCCCAGGGCTTGCGCCTGCTCAGGTAGAAAGGCGGGATTACGCTCCAACTCAAATCGATAGGCCAGGCAGGGAACACCATGTAATGCAGCGACACAGGAACCACGCAACCCTCCGGGAAGAGAAAATTGCTCGCCACTTTTCAATTCATGCATCTGTACCGGAAAAGGAAGTTCGGGGACAATACGCCTCAGCCCATCGACGACATAACTGGTGCCAGGAGGACCATAGATGGCGAGTGGTTCGGTACGTCCAGCATGTGCCACCATGAAGAGCACACCGGGTAAACCGGCCACGTGATCTGCATGCATGTGCGTCAAGCAAATAGCCCCAAGCTGGCGAAAGCCCCAGCCAAGCGATTTCCATGGAATCTGCGTGCCTTCCCCGCAATCGACCAGCGTCAGCGTGGACCCACAGCGCATCAAAGCACACGAAAGCCAGCGCCCTGGTAGGGGCATCATGCCACAAGTTCCTAACATACAGATATCGATCACTATATGCTATTCCTTTTCACAGATTGTTCTGGTATGCCCAGGCCAGGGCAACAATGGCGATTGAGAGTACCAGAATAGTGGTAAGCGCAATGCTAATCACATAGAATGGAAAATCAGCAATGAACAGCATAATAGCTAGGGTTATCCAGAACACAGCAAATATAGCAATGAGATATTTCCAGGCAGGAATGCGCCTCATGAGTTGTGATCTCCCTCTATACAACTTTCTTTCAAGAATATAGTATATCAGGTAGACCAAACTAACTTAAAGGTGAAACTCATGCCCTTAACACTAATCGATCGCTTCCACCCTGGCCTGCGCAATGAGCGGCAGGTAGCCATAGATGCCGGTCACTTGCGTAAGCTCGAAGACGTGGAACTGCTAGAACCAGCACAACTCCGCCCGCTAGCTCTGTTAAGCCTGCTACTGCTGCTGATAGGAGGGGCGTTCTTTGCTGTACTGGACGTTGCTGCATATAGCTGGCAAACCCATACCAGTGTTAGTATAAAAGGGGGAGGGGAACTGCTCTTGTGGTTTGCAATCAATATCGTCAGCTATATCCTCATCCTGCCGATTCATGAATTGGTTCACGCAGCAGTTTTCATCCTTTGGGGCGGCAAACCCTACTTTGGTACAAAGATGCCCTATGCGCTCTACTGTGGCGCCAGGAAGCAGCTTTTCCGGCGCAACCAGTACCTCGTGGTGGGATTGGCTCCTCTTGTCGTCATTACACTGGCTGGCATCATCTTCACACTAATCTCACCTGCCCTTGCCTCCTACATCATCTTAGCCATTGTAGGCAATATCTCTGGGGCTGCTGGTGATCTCTGGGTTGCCTGGAGGTTATTACGACTGCCGCCTTCTATATTGGTAGAAGATACAGAGGCGGGCTATAGGGCCTGGGGAATTGATTCCAGATTCCTCTCATGATACCATTCCAATGGAATGAGGTGACTACTATCCATGCCAGAACTACCAGAAGTAGAATACACTGCACGCCAACTACGCGATGCCATCGTAGGAGCAACGATCCGCGAGGCGCTTGTTTTTTGGGGGCGCACGATCGGCCATCCCGATCTTCCCGATTTCCTGGCTGAAATTGCTGACCGGCGTATAGCTGATGTACGCCGGCGAGGCAAATTCCTCATAGTTGACCTGAGTGGAGAGCTTATCCTCACTATACACCGCCGCATGACGGGCAATTTACTTCTCCTTCCAAAAGGCTGGGAAATTGTTACGAGTTTAAAAACTACTGACCCTGTCGCGTGGAATATCAAAGGTCCATCGTTTTGTTGGGGAGGCGAGGAGGGCGCAATGAATTGCGCCCCTACGGACCTGCTTTACTGCCGCGTGTGCTTCAACCTGACCGATGGGCGGCGCTTGATCTTCACTGACCCACGCAAATTTGGACGTATAGAACTATGGCCTCGTGAGCGCGAGCAAGAGGCGTTTGAGGGATTGGGGGCAGAGCCATTAAGCGACGAATTCACAGTCGAAACGCTGGTAAAGAGTCTTTCAGGGCGCAAAGGCATAATCAAGCAGGTGCTATTGGATCAAAAAGTGGTTGCTGGCCTGGGCAACATTTACGCGGATGAAGCGCTTTACTACGCGTTCGTCCATCCCCTGCGCAGCGCTAATTCGCTCACTCCGCTTGAGGTACAGCGATTGCACGAGGGCATAGTTTCCGTATTAACGCTTGGCATAGTACATGGGGGAACATCATTCAGCGAGTACCGCGATCTGTGGGGAGAAGCTGGCGATAACTACAATCATGTCCGTGTGTATCACCAACAGGGAAAGCCCTGTACGCGCTGTGGCACACTGATCGAACGTATCGTTGTTGCTCAACGCAGTACGCATTTTTGTCCAGGCTGCCAAAAACTTACATAGGTGTGAAGAACGCCGGGGTGCAGTGTAGAGTGCCACCGGGAAAATTTGTGAAGGTTACATCGATGGTGGCTGGAATTTTAACCGGCTGACGACCTTGGAGTGGCAGCGTGAACGAGACATAGCCCCCGTTATCGCTCACAGGATGTTGATCGAGCTCCTGGCTCCCGTCTTGAAAATGAACGACTGCAGTAGCTTTTGCGCCACCGACCCCTGCAATATTTTTGGTAAGTCTTGCATAAACGATAATAGTCGCGTAAGCGCCAGGAGCGTTATTTGATGACCACGCTCCGCAGCGATAAGTTGGAATGGTCGGTACTGGTGATACCTGAGATTGGAATGTGCTGGTGATGGTGACTGTTTGCTGCGGCGCAACTTGACTGTTCGTTGGACCACATGCAGCCAGGATGAGTGGCAACGCTATACAAAAGATGCTTATTTTCAACGCAATGGAGCGAATAGATTTCATTTTGAAAAACAAAGAAAGCCTGATATTCTCAAACATTACAACGTGTAAACCACCATAGCTAGTCAAATTTAGAGCTAATGGTACAGTAAATTGTATCATAATCGAACAAGCTGAACGTTAGATGGAGGCTGATCTTCCTACCCCCGAAATTGCTAGATTTTTGGCTTGCTCATAACAATAGAACTATGTTAAACTGTGACTGGTTGGAGAACTCCCAGATGAGATTTATGTACTAGTCTCTAGTAAGGATGTATTTTACTGTGGATCATCAGGCTGATGAGCAGTTAGAAGCGCTTGACTTCTTGCTCAGCCAGGAAGCATTCAAGCACCCTAGTGGGGATAGTCAACAGAATCTTGAGCAGCGAAGTGGACTACCGTCATCAAGTGGTTTTCAGCAGAAATTGCAGAATTCTGAGAGTAATCTTGTCTCATCGCTAGTCGAAATTCGTCCTGATCCTCAACGTGAGCAACGCAAAGGGGTACCTGAGATCATCTTTGGCGAAACAAAAGAAATAGGGCAGATCATTGCAATGGCACGGCACATCCTTGCGGAGTCGGGGCGGGCGATTATCAGCCGGGTTCAACCAGAAGCCGTAGAGGCACTGCGGGAGTCGTTTCAAACCCATACTGTGCGCGTTCACCAAGCTGCTCGCACAGTCGTTATCTACAGACCTGACTATGTTCGTCATAGCACGGGAGGACATGTCGGCGTAATCAGTGCCGGCACATCTGATATTCCAGTAGCGGAAGAAGCTGCACTCATAGCGGAAGAAATGGGATGTGAGATCACCAGCATTTATGATGTGGGGGTGGCAGGATTGCATCGCTTATTGGAGCCGCTGCGGAACCTTCTCTCTGCAGGAGTAGATGCGATCATTGTAGCTGCTGGGATGGATGGTGCGTTACCATCAGTAGTGGCAGGGCTGGTTCCTGTTCCTGTAATTGGCTTACCAACGTCGACTGGCTATGGAATGGGCGGCAAAGGGATTGCCGCATTACTTTCGATGTTGCAAACGTGTGCGCCAGGGCTTTCTGTGGTCAACATTGATAATGGTGTTGGCGCAGGTATCAGCGCGGCAATGATCGCCAACGCTCTGGCGCGAGCGCGAAAACATCAGTCACAGTAGGATAGCAGCGAGATGTTCTGCATGTAGAATGTCTTATCGCATCGTATGTCGGGCAAACGTGGAAGTACGAGTTTTAGAAGGTGAGACCTGCTATGGCAAACAGCAAACGCGGACCAGAACGAGGATCACTAAAGGCTAAGCGCGGTGGTCAGGCTGTGCGTGAGAAGTACGGGCCTGCATTTTATTCTAAAATTGGCAAAAAAGGCGGTGAAACCGTCAAGGAGAAACGTGGGCCCAAGTTTTATGCTGAGATTGGCAAGAAAGGCGGCGAGTCTACCAAGCGTCATCAAGGCTCTGAGTTCTATTCCAGGATTGGTAAAAAAGGCGGCGAGCACGGTCGTGCCGTTGCCTCCGACAAAGGGTAACAGCGTACCAATCTGCTACTGTCAGAGACACGACAGGGCGGGGACAAATCCCCGCCCTGTGTTACAAGCTCTTGTTTAGTTATCCTTCTTCAAGCGTAGATGCACATCTATCTCCTGTGCTCCAGGTGGATTGCTGATATCCGCCCGGTTGGTGATCCCTCCATGCTCGCAACAATCAAGGTTACGCGGATCTTATCGCCCAGGCTGGGATCGACTACTGCGCCAAAAGTAATATCAGCCGTAGTATCAATAGCTGCTGCAATATACTCAGCCACCTCGTTGACCTCAAAGAGCGTCATGTCTTCACCGCCGCTGATATTGAAGAGGACGCGCTGGGCACCGCGAATAGGCGCATTGAGAACACCTCCAGCAATAGCCTCTTCTGCTGCGTGCTGAGCGCGATTTTGGCCCTGCCCCTGGCCAATGCTCATCAAGGCTGTGCCAGCTTCATGCAGTACAGTGCGTACATCGGCGAAATCCACATTCACCAGCCCTGGTACATTGATTACCTCGGCGATACCTTGCACGCCCTGGCACAGGACATCATCGGCAAGCTTAAAAGCATCGGCGAGGCTGCAGTCTCTTTCAGTAAATGCGAGCAGGCGGTCATTCGGTATCGTAATCAATGCATCGACTTCAGCGCTTAATGCCACCAGGCCTTCTTCAGCTATGCGCCTGCGCCGTGAGCCTTCAAACGTAAATGGCAGGGTGACAATACCAATGGTGAGCGCGCCCAATTTTTTGGCAATTGACGCGACAATAGGAGCACCACCTGTCCCTGTTCCCCCACCCATACCAGCAGCAATGAATACCAGATCAGCATCACCCAGGGCAGCGCGGATTTCTTCTGTGCTTTCAGTTGCCGACCGCGCACCAACTGCCGTATTGCCGCCCGCTCCAAGTCCCTTTGTATAATGTTGTCCCAGGCTGATACGTTCGGGCGCTTCTGAGAGGGAAAGCACCTGGGCATCGGTGTTCAACGCGACGAAACGGACCCCTCGTACTCCCGCGTTAATCATGCGGTTAACAGCATTTGCGCCAGCGCCACCTATACCTGCGACCACAATATCTACATGATTCAGTGATTGTTCAAGAGGCTGGAGCTGAAAGGTCCACTGGGGAGTATCAATATCATCTCCAGTACCTGGCTGCCCCCGACCTGATCGCTCCTCCTCTTCTTGCCGGTTGATACCCTCTTCCTCAATTTCATGCCGGAGAACAGCCCACTGATCTACCTGACCTGGATCCATTTGGGATTCGAAATCGGACTGATGAGCTATCCCTGACCCAGGCATCGGGATTCGCTCGCGCTGGTTAGCATCTTCATGAGATTTCGACTGCACTGCCTACTCTTTCTTTAAGGAGAGACCGCTGCTCGACTTAGCAGCTTTTTTCTCCTTTCGCATCTCTTTCTTCATTTTGTTTGATTTGGGCGGTGCCTTCTGCACTTTTCTCTGTTCTTTGTTCGCCACGGTACAGACCTCCTTTGAACACATTGGTAGATCAATATCGATAGTAGTATTGTATCAGATACAACAAAGAAGAGGTAGTTTGTTGCTTCCCTGGATTTCAAATATATTGCTGATTCTGGCTCAAATGCTGCTCTTCAAAGGTTGCCAGTGCATGTGTAATCAAGCGTATGACGTTCCCAATATCCATTGGCTTGCGAAGCTGGTAAATCCCCCGGCGCTGAAGCTCCTCGGTGGGGAGTGTTGCGCTTATCATAATTGCTGGCACGCCGCGCGTCTCCTCCATGCCCTGCAGGCGATCAAAGACCTCCAGCCCATTCATTCCTGGGAGTTGATAATCTAAGAGCAAAAGACAAGGTTGAATTTGCTGGGCTTTCTCCAATGCGTGAGAACCATCGGATACAACAGTTGTATGATAAGGAGTTTCCACATCGATGGCATGCTGGAGAAACTCACCAATACTTTCGTCATCCTCAACAATCAAAATAGTAGCGCTAGGTAACGTCTGGGCAGCTGCAGGCGGAATGACTCGCCAAGACATGATTCACTCCTCCCTAAGAGCAATAGATCAGTTAATTGAGTACGAATCATACTTTATTCTAGTTTAACGGCTATTAGAAGTATTTGGTTACATGGAACGGGTTGAATTTCTGCAAGCATATCTTCCTATCTTCTCGTCTCTCTGCTATACTCCTAGCAAAGATCATTTTAATACTGTACTTAAATTTATAGAAGAGCATGATAATCTCGGCCAGCTATAAAACCGATATTCCTACCTTCTACGGTGAGTGGTTCATGAACCGTCTGCAAGCTGGTTATTGTAAGATGGTTAATCCCTATAGTCAGCAGGTATATACGATTGACCTGACTCCCGGGAACGTTGATGGCTTTGTGTACTGGACAAAGAATATCGGACCATTTCTCAAGCACCTGCAAACAGTGCGGAAAATGGGATATCCATTCTTTGTCCAGTACACGATCACTGGCTACCCACGCGAACTGGAGTATCGCGTCATTAACTACGCTCACACCATCGAGCATATGAAAGAGCTGGCAGGGACATTTGGGCCGCACGCAGCTGTCTGGCGCTATGACCCTATTGTCATCTCCTCCTTGACTCCTTTTTACTGGCATCGCCACAACTTTGAAAAGCTGGCAAAGTCCCTTGCAGGTACGACAGATGAAGTAGTGGTATCGTTTGCCCAGATTTACAAAAAGACCCGGCGCAACATGGATTGGGCCGCCTGCGAGTTTGGCTTCCATTGGCATGAGCACGAGGCCGCCACTACTAGTTCTGTCCGGGCTTTGATTACTGATCTGGCCCAAATCGCCATCTCATATGGGATGCGTTTGAAGATTTGCTCACAGAAAGCCTTTCTCATTTTAGGAATTACTGAAGAAGCACGTTGTGTCGATGCGGAGCGGCTCGAGCTGGTCTCAGGCAGGTCAATCACGGATAGGATTGAGCTACGCGGCAATCGCAAAGAGTGCGGCTGCTTCGCCTCAAAGGACATCGGGGAGTATGATACATGCCCACATGGATGTGTCTACTGCTACGCAGTGCAGCACCGAAACCTGGCGTTGGAACGCTATAAAGCGCATGATCCGACAGGGGAGTTTTTATTTCCTCCCAAGGATTATATTTCAGGAGCAGATGAAAAGGAAGCATCCTCAATTATACCAATGCCTGAAGTCTGGAGACGTAACCCACCACTTAGTTCTTACAGCGAACGGAAAAACGGTAAGCCCGAAGTGGAGCAGCAGAGCCTGTTTGAAATATAGACTCGAGCCATCTACAGTTCATTAGTGTCAACTCAATCTAATGCTCATCAGCGCTGTTATGGCCTGGTACTATGCACACTATTGGCTCTTTACTGATGCTTAATCCTCACTTTATGCTATATGCAAACAACGTATGAGCCGTGCATATTGCAATGTGTGAAGCAAGTTCGGAACTTGCTTCCGGGATTGTAACAGGTATCGGGTAAGAGAAAGGTTACCTATGGGACAGACAATTTTTCAGGTAGATGCCTTTACAGATAAGCCGTTTTCAGGCAATCCAGCAGGGGTTTGCGTCGTGCCTGAGCCACAGGAGGAACGCTGGATGCAAAACGTGGCGCGAGAGATGAATCTCTCGGAGACCGCTTTCCTGTACAGACAGGCCGATGGCTACAAGCTGCGCTGGTTTACGCCTGCGGTTGAAGTTGATTTATGTGGACATGCTACCCTTGCGAGCGCACATATATTATGGGAAGTTGGATACCTGGAACCGGGTGAGCAGGCGCGCTTTTACACGCGCAGCGGACTTTTGACGGCTGACCGCAAAGGAGCCTGGATCGAGATGAATTTTCCCGCCCAGCCAGAAGAGCCGGCAAGTGCACCTCCCGGTCTGATAGAAGCACTGGGTGTCCCAGTAAAGTATATTGGGAAGAGCAAATTCGATTACCTGGTAGAGGTTGACTCAGAAGAGATTGTGCGAAGCGCGAAGCCTGACTTTAGCTTACTGGCGACAGTGACCGTACGAGGTGTGATCGTGACCAGCCTTGCCAGCTCAAAGAATTATGATTTTGTCTCGCGCTTCTTCGCGCCCCAAGTAGGCATCAGTGAGGATCCTGTAACTGGCTCGGCTCATTGTACCCTGAGTCCATTTTGGAGCAAGCGGCTCGGCAGAGATGAGTTAGTGGGCTATCAAGCTTCAATGCGTGGGGGAGTGGTGCGTGTTCGCCTGGACGGGGATCGTGTGTATATCGGTGGGCAAGCAGTCACGGTTCTGCACGGGGAACTCGTGTAACCATGTAGCTTGACACTTCGCAAGAGTTAATGTTAGTATCTAAGCATGAGAATACAATCACCATACCACTCTGAGCATAATAGAATGACCGAGTGGGCTATCACCATCATGCATATTCTAATGAGCCACTCGGCCGCGTAGGTGTACACGCCGGGCTTACGCGGCAGGAAATGGCGCTACCTCTTGCACTTGCTTGCTCCTGGAGAAGCCAGGGTAAGTATTGTATCGTGAACTTCTCATCGCATTTATGTAGCTGCTTCCTTCCTCGCTTAATTCTCCTCGGTGTGTGTCGCCGGGCACGTCTCTCCACGTTGCTAATCAACCTGCGCCGTTGCTTGCTTTTGCTGCCCTATCGTCGCATCCATCCGCGAGAGTCTGCCCATCAGCTATAACTACCCACTTTTTTTCTATGTAGATCTCATGACGTTTTAAAAGCTATGCAAAGGGAGCAAATGCGATGTCACAGGTACAAGACAAATCACTCCAAGAAGGCAAAGCAGCGCCCACCAGGCGCCCAGTTCCACTATGGCGCAACCTCAATTATATGCTGCTCTGGAGCGGCCAGATGGTATCCTCGATCGGAACAAGAGTTTCGATGCTGGCTTTTCCTTTACTCGTCCTGGCAATAACACACTCGCCAGCGCAGGCGGGGCTAATAGCTGCACTGCGCGGATTGCCTTATGCTCTCTTTATCCTGCCAGCAGGAGCGTTGATTGATCGCTGGAACCGCAAGCGCGTGATGATCCTCTGCGATACAGGGCGAGCAGTGGCACTAGGAAGTATTCCGGTCGTGCTTTTACTCGGTCACCTGACGACAGTGCAGCTTTATATTGTCTCATTGGTCGAAGGTACGCTGTTCACTTTCTTTAACCTGGCGGAAACGGCCTGTCTGCCGCATGTTGTAGCAAAGGAGCAACTACCCACTGCTGCAGCGCAGTACATGGTGATTGACTCTACATCAGGATTGATTGGCCCATCAATTGGTGGCGCCTTCTATAGTATAGGACGAGCCATCCCATTTTTGACGGATGCAATCTCTTATGGAGTCTCAGTGCTTTCGCTGTTCTTCATTAAAGTGAAGTTTCAGGAGGAGCGGGACCATACAACAATACGTTTATGGGCTGATATTAAAGAGGGGGTTTCCTGGCTCTGGCATCAACCCTTGATACGCTTCATAGCATTGCTTACTGGCGGAATGGTCGCGCCAGTTGTCGGTTATGGGCTGATCCTGATTGTGCTTGCACAGGGTCAACACGCATCCTCTTTTACGATTGGCCTGATCTTTGCATGCGGAGGCATAGGTAGTATACTTGGCGCTTTGATTGTGGCTCCGCTTCAGAAGCGGTTTAGCTTTGGGCAGCTGATGATTGGTTCAACATGGATCTGGGCATTAACGTGGTTACTCTTTGCAATTGCGCCAAACCCGTTTATCCTCGGTGTGGCAACAGCCCTGAGTTTTATCATCGTGCCAATCTATATGTCGGTGCAGTTTGGCTATCGCCTTGCGCTGATTCCTGATCATTTGCAGGGACGTGTCAACAGTATCTTCCGCCTGATCGCCTTTGGGAGCGAACCTATCGGGTTGGCGGTGACAGGGGTATTGCTGCAGGTGATTGGGCCTGTCCCGACCGTGCTGGTACTTTTCGTACCACAATTCATTTTGAGCATCGCTGCAACTTTCAATAAGCATTTACGGAATGCGCGACCTATCAGGGAGGTAGGGAAGGAGTGAGAAGATGGGAGACGATAACCTCCAATTATCGATAGCTGTTTGGGTTCTCGACGCTCAATCCCTCAGCAGCGGCAACATCGAGGAGATTGATATCTGCATAGGTTGCCATCAATATGGACCGCGGTCTTCGATGACCATTTCAGACATAGATTTGCCACCAGCAAACACCTGACCGAGGCGTTCTCGTTCGGCCTGTTCTTCTGGAGTCAAAGGTCGCCGTGTAGGAATATTCTCTATCAACCCTTCCCGATAGAGCTGTTCCTCAAACTCACGACCTGTCAACGGACGTTTTACTTGGGGAGATGGCTGTAAATGCTGTATCATATCATGCAGAAGCATTTCAGGCCGCTTTCCCTTCTTTGCCGCTTCTGTAGCAAGGGCTGTATATTCTTCGTCAGTTAATGTTATGGTCATCTGGTATGCCATGAAAATACCTCCTAACACAAGGTAAGAACACTTTCAAACTAGTATACCATTCCTGTCTACATTGCTTTTTTATAGCGAGATATTTTCTGCTACTTCATCATGTAACGCGAGCCGAATTGACATTTATGATATATTACTGGTGATGCACCCGTAGCTCAGTGGATAGAGCACTTGACTTCGGATCAAGGTTGTCGCGGGTTCGAATCCTGCCGGGTGCGCTTTGTTTTTTCAGAGTCGCTCTCAGGCTACGCCACAGAAATTCTTTGATGTCCTGAGAATCGCGACAGGCAGAAGCGGTCTAGCGGCACAGGTGGCTCTGTGCCACAGAGCATGCTGGTCAAGAGCTCACCAAGCAGCGCACCAAACTTGAAACCGTGCCCTGTAAGGCCGGTGGCGAAAATAATGCGGGGATCATAGGGCAAGCGATCAAGGATAAAATCTTCGTCCGGTGTGACATCGTACATACACGAATCAATGCGTGCTAACTCAGCCCTGCTGAGCGCTGGCAAGAGCTCGCGTAGTCGCTGGTTAATGGAAGCAACAACCGCTTGATCAGGAGGAGTGACCTCATCCGGGTCAATAGGAGCGCCGAATTTGTGCGAGGCAGCTTTTATCCACCCATTACATCCTTGATGGATAGGAAAGCCGTAGAGATCCTGGCAGATAAATGCGGGAAATGCGCCAGCGCCAAATAATGAGGTGGATAAACCGGAGAAGTAGAGCAGGTACTGGCGTGTCACGCGTACCGGAAGACACAAATCAGCCAGCAAACGATGAACCCAGGGACCAGTAGCCAGCACAACACGGTCTGCCGGAATCTCTGTTCCAGAACTAAGGCTAAGACGAATAGGGCGAAGCTGGTTGTCATTCGTCAGTTGAGTGACACGACAAGATTCGTATATTTCTCCCCCAAAATCGAGTATGAGATCTCTGAGTGTCTGCAAACAGCTCGAAGCATGTAAAATTCCTGCCTCACGATTATAGATAAGCAAGTTATAAGGCTGCGTATCAAACTGGGGAAAGCGCATCTTGCAATCATCTTCGGAAAGACGCTCGGCAGGCAATTCTAACTGTTGTGCAAGCTGATAGCCTGGCTGCGTAAAGCTATCATTCTGATTTCCAAGTACAAGCAATCCGGTTGGAGTATAGAGCGTGCGTCTGGATAGTCGTTCAAGCCTCCTCCAGTGTCCGAGGCTCAAGCGAACCATGTTCGAATAAAACGCATCAGATCCATATTCGAACCGCAACAGTCGCGAAAAGCCATGAGAAGTGGATCGCTCGTGATCAACGGCAGCTTGTTCCAGGACAATGACGTTGTGCATACCCTGTGCTAACAGAGCGTAAGCTGTAGAAAGTCCAACGATCCCTGCACCCACGATTACAATACGTTGCTGGCGTAGCATATTAATCTCTCCCCCTAAGAATTTTTTTGAGCAGCTTTGAGTATAGCAGAGAATACACTTAATGTCAATATTAGTATATGCTTTTATATAAATGTTACATTGTATTTGTTTTGCACTATATTTGCATGAACAGTGTCGTAACATAAAGAACGAAAATGTTAAGGAGAAAAGGGGATAAGCATAACAAATGATGCTTATCAATATGCAAGTGTGTAGCACCACAATAAAGCACCGAAAGTGACGAAGTTAGTCATATTTGTTGAATAGGACAATCATATCTGGAACCTATGTTACAATACACCCCGATCCTACGTTTCTATACATGAGAGGTGTATGTAAGCCTCTCAGGGAACAAGCTATTTGGGCTAATAGAAGTAGGTTGTGCTTGTAGCGCAGCAAGTAGTGCGTTCTTGTAGTGCGGCATCTGTAGGTAGGTCTTGTAATACCTGTATCATTTACCGGGAGTCAAGAAATTTGACTCCCTTTTTTATTGTGTGCCAATGAAGAGACCCTGGGAAGATATATTACATAGCCATCAAAGATAGCCTGGAATTATAGACAGTCCTGGAGTGTTTTCATAATTGGACAGCACACAATCCGTATGGTATACTGCTTGTCGGCGCAATGCGAATATAGGCGGTTCGTTTTGTAGTATTGTGAATAAGTTACTGGTTATAAGAAAGTCCAGATAGACAAACCGAGAGAATAAAGGTGAAAGGGGCTAAAATCAATGGCAAAAAGGGGCGAACTTTCAAAAACAGCACGTTCTTCGCTCGCAAACCGCGAAGAGCTTAACCACATGACCGGCCGTATCTGCGCAAAGTGTGGTGAAGGAATTATGCTTAAGGATCTTCAACCTGTGAAGGTGGTTGGTAAAGGGATGGTCTATTACCACAAGTCTCATTACAGCTTTCAGTAATTTCAGCAGGCACGCTGCGGTTAGCAATAACGCCATAATAGTAAGCCCCCGCTTAGATCGGGGGCTTGGCTTTTTTAGAGGATGCCAGGATAATTGCAGATCCTAGCGTTTTATTTTCAGGGTATTGATAAAGTTTGCTGCGAGTTGCTCGTAGGCAGCACCGTGATATTCTTCTACACGGCCTGCGTCACATAAACTTGTTAAAATGGGATCAATCGGCAATTGCGCCAGTAAAGGTGCACCGGTCATGTCGACCAACTCAGGTCCATTGCTGGGACCGAATATCTCGTAGCGTTCGCCATTTGGTGTTTCGAAGTAGGCCATGTTCTCGACCACACCTACGATGATACCCTTAAGCTGCAGCACCATGTTAATGCATTTTTTCACCACCATGGTTGCCAGTAACTGTGGCGAGGAGACGATGATAATGCCATCAACGGGCAAGGACTGCAAAACAGTCATAGGGGCGTCCGAGGTACCAGGAGGCAGGTCGACCAGCAGGAAGTCGAGCTGATCCCAATCAACATCGCTGTAGAATTGCTTGATCGCACTGGAAACCATTGGCCCGCGCCAGACGACGGGGGAGCTTTCGCTTTCCAGGAACATATTCATTGACATGACGCGTATGCCACCCATGCTTGTCAGCGGTTCGATACCACCGTTGGCGGACTTGCTGGGTTGACCCTTCGTGCCGAACATACGCGCTATGCTGGGACCAGTGATATCACCATCCAGGATGCCTACCCGCAGCCCCTGACGTCGTAAGGAAACAGCAAGCAGGCCCACAACGAGCGATTTGCCAACGCCACCTTTGCCACTCATCACAGCAATTACCTGTTTAATCTGGCCATCCTTACCAGCGGGAGCCATTGTCAATGGCACACCGCGCCCAACTGGAGCCTTCTTTGGAGCAACTGAGACAGGTTCCCCCTTGATAACCGCATTCAAGTCTTTAAGCAAAAGCGCCTGCTTTTCAGGTGTAAAACGGTGCGTACGTGCGCCACCGGCGATGCTTTCTCGCGAGCCGACGGCGCAGGCAGTACAGGGCAATCCATGTCCATGAAAGACCTTTACTGTTTCCGGGTGTTTAGTCACAACGTCATGAATAATCAAATCGGTAGTGATAGTTTCCGCCATGTCACTTATCCTCTTATCAGGAGCTAAGACGTATCGGTTTCAATATGTCTTAGCTCCTTCCTCATAATAGCTGGTGTTCGATGGGTAAGGTTGGAGGTAGAAAAATAAATCCGACCTCTGTACTCTGATATTATAGCACACTGAATACAACGCAGCCAGACACTAGACCAGTATCCCCTCGTCGTCTAATTGTTTAATTTCTACATCGCTCATGTTGAGCAGGTTCTTGAGGATGTACTCTGTATCGGCGCCTAGACATGGAGCAGGGCGATGGATGTAACCAGGAGTGAGCGACATCTTGAATGGCACCCCGGGGTAGAGTTTTTCTCCTACAACTGGATGATCAAAGCTCTCCATATAACCCCGTGCTTTAACATGTTCATTCTCAACGAATTCACCTGTAGTGAGTACCGCACCTGCAGCTACGCCTGCGGCCTGTAAGCGGCGCATCACCTCGTAATGGTCGTGTTGTTCTGTCCACCTGTTGATGAGTTCGTCAAGCTCCGTTCGATTTTGAATACGCGCAGCATTCGTTGCGAAACGCGCATCATGTGCCAGTTCAGACTGTCCCATCGTCGTTGCCAGCGCCGCAAACTCTTGATCGTTCTCCACGGAAATAGCGCACCACTGATCATCTCCGCTGCAGGGATAGACATTATGTGGCGCGAAGAAGCGATGATAATCACCATTGCGCTGCTGGATATCACCATTGATCGTATATTCAATGACAGCAGTATCGGTGAGTGCAGCAGCCGTAAGCGTCTGGCCAAGGTCGATCCATTGCCCTTTACCTGTACGCCTGGCATAACGGAGCGCGGCAACAATCGAAAAAGCGGCGCTCGCACCACCACCGGCATCGGGAAAGCTTGTCCCTACACGAGAAGGCTGATCATCAGGCCAACCAGTCAGGTAAACAATACCAGCCTGTGATTCTTGCATCGGACCATAGGCGACATAATTTTTATAGGGACCGCGATGGCCAAAGCCGGCCATCGAACAGTACACTATACGCGGATTGATCTCGCGCAGGCGCTGATAGTCAAAGCCGAGCGCTTTCATGCCTCGAGCGCTGAAGTTTTCCAGCACCAGATCGCTTATGGCGATCAGTCGAGTGACAATCTCTTGTGCCTTCTCACTCTTCATATCCAGGTTGATGCTATATTTGCTGCGATTGTGCGTGTTCCAGTAACCGCTGGAATTAAGACGGCGGTCCTCGAAAGCAAAAGGCGGGTAGTTGCGCACCACATCCATACGTTTGCGGCTCTCAACCTTAATCATCTCCATACCTAGATCGCCAAGCAGCTGTCCACAGTATGGCCCCGCAAATACCCATGAGAAATCGACGCAGCGAAATCCAGCGAGTGCATCTTTCATCATGATTGCTCTCCTAATTTTTTAAATGACGCGGTCAGCACGCAGAAATGAGAGTTCCGCTTCACCAATACCCACACTATGTAAGACCTCAGCAGTATGCTGCCCCAGGAGCGGAGCCGCGCTGCGCATAATACCAGGGGTTTCTGTGAAATAGACTGGCGCTCCGATATCTTTAAATTTGCCAATCACGGGATGCTCAAACTCGGCAAAAAAGCCAACTTCATTGAGGTGAGGGTCATCTGCAAGGTCACGAGCATCACTGGTCATGGCTATAGGACATCCTAATGCCTGACCCCGGTGAAATAGTTCTGCTTTCCCATACTGCATGTATCCGGCTACCAGACGAGGCTCAAGCTCATCGGCGCGTGCCCTGCGCTCAAACTGATTCTCTAAAACAGGGTCATTCGCCAGGTCTTCATCTTCGGCCAGTAACGCGGCAGCCCGCACTTCTTTTAGTTGCGTACAACACATACCGACATAGCCATCTTTGCAGGGTAAAACAGTACAAGGCCAGGCAGTGGGATGGCGACTACCAGCGCGTTTGCGTACCACACCAGTATAGGTGTATTGTTCAATGGCATTCTCCAGTACGTTCGCAACGCACTCCTGCGCTGAGACATCGATGTGCTGCCCGGCATTATGCAGATCGCGATAGAGCAAAGCAGCAGCAGTAGCAAAGGCAGCATGTATAGCAGTGTTGTGATCTGCCAGTTGTCCGCCACTCGTGGTGGGAGGTTTGTCGGCAGGACCCGTGATACCCATCAGGCCGCCCAGCGCATCTTCGACGATATTGCTGGTCTTATAATGCGTATAAGGGCCTGTTTGCCCAAATCCTGTGATCGAGCACATTATCAGGCGAGGATTAATCGCGTGAAGTTGCGCAAAACCCAGCCCCAGGGCATCTAAAGCTCCCACAGGCCAATCCTCGACCAATATGTCAGCGGCATGAACAAGGTCGCGCAACAACTCCTGTCCCCTGGTTTTGTACAAGTTTAAGGTGATGCTCTTCTTGTTGCGGTTATGATGAATAAAATGAAGGCTCGTCTCGAGACCTGGCTTCCCATTGGCAAAGGGGCCGAGACGACGTGCCGGGCTACCGCCAACAGGTTCTACCAGGATGACCTCAGCACCATAGTCACCAAACATCTTTGTACAATGCATGCCACGAATGGTGCTGGTTAGATCAAGTACTAAAATGTCGCCAAAGAGCGACATTTCTGCCGGGGATGTAGCATCTTGAGCCATGTTTGTTCCTCCCTCTAAGGGCGACCTTGCGGGTTACCCGATTTGCAGGATGTCGATTCTCCAGGTGGAAGATCCAAATATCTGTATTAGTATACAGCCTCATCCTTACATGGCGCAAGCTACACTCGCCTACTTCGCCGCCTTGTTCTGCAAGACATGCTCGCATTATGAACGTTAAAATAAGGAGGCGGTGCGCGTTAAAAAGATAGGTTAACACTCTTGCGTGATAGCTGAAAGTGCGCTACTATAGGTTATCCAGAAGCAGAGTAATAACAATTCGCTACTCCTGGACGAGGATAAGTCTCTTCCGAAGAAATCCACGCCAGCCAGACTCAGTTTTGCTTGCTAAACAGAGAGTAGCCATTTACGGAATGATAGAAACATAAGAGGAATGAAAAGCATGGAGCCAGACAAAGAGACCTCGTACTTCAAACAGGTGTCAATTTTTTCTGACCTTCCTGAAGAAGATGTTCGCACGCTGACTTCGGTGGCAAAACGGCGCACATTTCGCTCCGGTGAGGTTATTTTCCACCGGGAAGATCCTGGACAGGTACTTTATATGATTAAAGAGGGCAAGGTCAAGATATGCATTATTAGCCCCGACGGTCAAGAAATCTCACTTGCTGTGCTTGGTAAAGGGGAATACTTTGGCGAATTCGCGCTCCTCGACGGGCTTCCTCGCTCTAGTGATGCCGTCGCTTTGGAAAAGGTTGAGTGCTACACCCTACAGCGCAGCGACTTTCAAAATGCCATCTTGAAAAATCCGAAAATTGCCATCCTGGTATTAGAAGCTCTGACCAAACGTCTACGCAACACCGATCAGATGATTGAAGATCTGATCTTTTTGGATGTTTACGGGCGGGTGGCGAAGAAGCTTCTGGAGCTGGCTGACACCCATGGCGTCAAAGTCGACGATGGTATTCGTATCGATGTACGCTTGACACAGCAGGAGCTTGCTTCTATGGTTGGAGCTTCACGCGAGAGCGTAAACAAGGTCCTGGGCTATTTTACAGACAAGGATTTTATCAGCACTGATAAGCATAGAATCACGCTCCATCGTATAGCCGATTTGAAGCGACGCATTTATTAAAAAATAGCCCACCACACTTGGCCGAACTAGACTGCCTGGTTGGTTTGTTACTCACTATGATTACTGTACGTTTCTATGGGATAGGCGGTACGCGCTTTTTGGCGTTGAAGGATTCTATAACTCTTGGGAAAAATGACGATAACGCGAGCGAACCAAACTCGAGAGCAGAAAGAGCTGCGTTCCTCAACAACCAATGGAGCAACAACCAGATCCTCCACATTGGGAATTGGAGGTCGCCTACGCGCCCTGTCGCTGGCTATGCGACCCAGGCAGTGGACAAAAAATCTGGCTCTTTTCGTTGGTATCGTATTTGCGCAACAACTGCTTAACCTATCATCATTCGAGCGAGCGTTCGCGGCATTTGTCGTCTTCTGCCTGGCATCCAGCATTATCTACTTGCTAAATGATTTGCTTGACCTTGAAAATGATCGCCAGCATCCCGTTAAAAGCAAACGTCCACTTGCTTCCGGCCAGCTCCCGGCATCGTGGGCAATCGCGGCAATAGGCATCTTGATGCTGGCTTGCGCTGGTTTGACGCTGCTGATTTTTAGTATCCCGGCCGGGCACCAAAGCAAACTCTTTGCCTCATTGGGTGGGGCAAACGGTCTCTTCGCCCTTACGGTTGTCGCCTACCTGCTCTTGATGGTGTTATATAGTGTGCGTCTCAAACATGTGGTGCTCCTGGATGTATTTATTATTGCCAGCGGCTTTGTTTTACGCATATTAGCAGGGGCCGTCGTTATTCCAGTCACAATCTCGCCCTGGCTTTACCTGGTTGCGATCTTGTTGTCGCTGTTCCTTGCATTAAGCAAGCGAAGACACGAACTGGTACTGCTGCAAGCCGAGGCTAGCAATCATCGCCAGATTCTAAAAGAATACAGCCTGCCGCTACTGGACCAGATGATTACGATAGTGACCGCGGCTACACTGATGGCATACAGCCTCTATACCTTTCAGGGGCTAACAGGGAATCACCGTTTGATGATTACTATCCCGCTGGTGTTATACGGCATGTTCCGCTACCTTTACCTGGTCTATATGCGAATGGAAGGCGGGAGTCCTGAAGAAGTACTGTTGAGTGACCGGCATATGCTCGGAACCGTTGTGTTGTGTACAGCCATATTTATTATTGTACTCTATGTTTTACCGAAGTAAGGGAGTGGCATCAGCATTATCAAGTAGGGGAGACAAGTTCATATGAAAACAATAATTATAATCCCGACGTATAACGAAATAGATAATCTCCGTCCTCTGCTCACACAGATATTTTCATATGCGCCCGAAACCGATATTCTGATTGTCGATGATAATTCGCCAGATGGTACAGGAAAGCTTGCTGATGAGATTTGCATCGAGAATACGCAGGTAAACGTACTACACCGCCCAGGTAAACAGGGACTTGGCACAGCCTATATCGCCGGTTTTAAATACGCTATTGAACACGGCTATGACGCAGCTTTTGAAATGGATGCTGATTTCTCACATGATCCACGTTATCTTCCTGATTTTCTTAAAGCCATCGAGAATGCGGATTTAGTGATCGGATCGCGTTACATTCCGGGAGGAGATACGCCCAACTGGTCGATACTACGCCGCCTGATCAGTGGCGGCGGCAATATCTTTGCTCGTTTGGTGCTGGGTATCCCGGTACATGATTGCACTGCGGGTTATCGTTGTTATCGACGTGGAGTCTTAGAGAGTATCGACCTGGATACAATCCAGTCACAAGGCTATGCTTTCCAGGTAGAGCTGGCCTATCGAGTGATGCAGAAAGGCTTTAAGATCGTCGAAACGCCGATTGTCTTTTTGGACCGGCGCGTTGGGAAATCCAAGATGTCGCGCAAGATTGTCATCGAAGGATTTACCTACGTCTTAAAAGCCCGTTTCAGCAAGCAGCCGGGCCAACGCAAATCAATTGAGCTTGCAAGCAAGACAGGGCAATCCCGGGAAGACCCTGAGATACAGGAACTGCCTTCAGTCGCAAAGAAGTAGAGTTTACCTACCCTCGATGTCGTGATGTTTTTTTCTTCTTGCGACCAGGGGAAGAAGCAGACTGGTACAGGTTTGCAAGTTGTGTCAGGAGCATTATGAGCTGAGCGAGGACCCATCAGAGGCGGGAAGAGTCGAAACTTGAACGAAAGGGTGCCCACGAAAGAATGAAGCGAGTGCTGGCCTTCCAGTTTATCTGGGACGATCCACCAGGGTATCTAGGTGAGATCATGCAAGAGCATGGCATTTTATATGAAGTTGTCAAGGTCGATGAGGCGCCTGTTCCTGACCCTACAGAGTATGATGCCGTCATTGCCATGGGCGGGCCACAACATGTAGGCGCTAACGATGAGTATCCTTATCTGGTGGGAGTAGAGGAAAGGATACGTAAAACAGTTGAGCAGGAGATCCCCTACCTTGGAATATGCCTGGGAGGGCAGTTGCTGGCACATGCCCTGGGAGCGGCCGTCAAACAGCATTCTATGGCTTCGATTGGGTTTTATGAAGTGCAGCTTACTGAAGAGGGGAAAGATGATTCACTCTTCCAGGGTCTACCAGGCTATCAGCAAGTCATTCACTGGCACGAGGATAAATTCGACCTCCCCACAGGCGCTGTTCAACTGGCTACTAACGCGCATACAGAAAATCAGGCTTTCCGTTATGGACGCCATGCTTATGGCATGCAATACCACATCGAAGTGACGCCCAGGATGCTCGAAACCTGGCTATACCATCCTGAATTCAGGCAGGAAATGGTCAGGATGCGAGGAGAAGGAGCGGCAGCAAAGTTTGAGAACGACAGGCCTAAGCTCTATCCACTCTATCGCAGGCATGCACGCATCACCTTTGAGAATTTCTTGAGAATCGGGGGGCTGATCTCTACTTCACTATCAGTACCGGACAGGTAGCCTTCTCAATCAGGGCATGGCTCACGCTACCCATAATTGCTCCCCGCAACGGACTGAGGCCGCGTGTCCCAATCACGATGATATCAGCCTTAATTTCATCTGCGACCTGCAAAATACCTTGATCGATCCTGCTATTCACTACCACACGGCCAGATACGGTCACATCAGGTGAGGTAACAAGGCTTCTGATTTCGGATACTGCATGATCTACAATATCCTGGGCATGCCCAAGTTCTTGAGTGTCCGGCTCACTATATAACGCTCTTACCTTCTGAAGAGGCTGCTCTGGGTCAAGTACAGATGTACCTAAATCAGCAGGAGGTGGTACTCGCAGGTGAACGTAGACAACGGTTACTTCTGCCTGCTGACGGCGATCTGCTACCTGGGCACTAAAACGTACAGCTCGCTCAGCATTTTCTGAGCCATCGGTTGGAACTAGCACCTGATGAATCACAGGCAGGACTCCTTTCTCTCCTGGACTGGGGGTCTTGTAGGCACTTCTACATCTAGATAAAGCTTCTGGCTTCAGCCGGTTTTGCCTCGCTGAGAATAGTCTATCTCAACTGGGGGGTTAGCGTCCAGGGGAAGGATCAGAAAGTGTTGTATTTCTGTTTTCTTTTCGTGTATATTTCTGGTATACTTGCACACAATACATATCTCATCGGACCTTGAGTGACACCTGCCCCAAATTGGACAGATGGAGTTGGTGAATGCGTTATTGGCGCCATATCTAGAGATAGAGTTTCGGCACAGTTGCAAAACACTTGATCGCAAGGAGCAATCGACATCGATGTCGCAATATAGAACAAGCCGGCTTAATCATCGTAGGGGGGGGACTTTGCATGAGAATCCACATGAGAGCATGCGGCCCTTGCGATCATCCCTGCTAAACGGCGCTATCTCTGATGAGCATTTAGCTTTCAAGATCGTAGGCTATAGTGTTCCCTCTGAACGACATCCCCAACGAAATGAGGACAGTTTTCTTATAGAAGAACATAGCTGCTTAGTTGCGGTTTTCGATGGAGTAGGGGGAAGCGCTGCCGGAGAAATCGCATCGCAGACGGCAAAACGTGCGACTCTTGAGGGCTGGAAAGGAGCGCTCCGTCAAATCCATAAAGGGCGCTATATACGACGACTCCTCGAAGAGAACGATAAGATCGATTTCTGCACATTACTGCAGCATATCATTGAACATGCCGACGAACTGATACGTAGCGATGGTGTAAAAGAAGCCGGTACAGATGACCTTGCCACTACTGTGGCTATTGCAGCCATCTATCGACCTAGTGAGAAAAATGAGTATAGCATGGTCTATTCGCACGTAGGCGACAGCAGAGTCTACTTACTGGGAGAGCATGAACCACTCAAGCGTTTGACTACTGACGATGGTCTCCTGGGCAAGTTGGTGGAAAACGACCTGGTCAACGAAGCTGAAGCCCATCGCATTGACCAGGCAAAACAGGCAGAAGAACTGTCAGATGCAGAATTTACCTACTTTCGACTCCGTGGAGGTATTACCCAAGCGTTGGGTGGTCCTTTCCCTCCAGAAATCCATACCGCACAAGTTCCTATCTCCATTGGTGACCGTATTCTCCTCTGTACAGATGGCATACACGATAACCTTACGGACCTTGAAATTGAAGAAATTTTGAGAAAAGCGCCTCGTAATGCCGCCGCACGACTGCTGGTAGAGCACGCTTTGATCCGTTCACGCGAAGAACGCCAGAATAGCATACGAGCAAAGCCTGACGATATGAGCTCGATTGTGATGACCCGCCGCTTCTAAAAGCAATCGCAGCAGGCAGTCCAAAAGTACCAATCAATTTCTTGATTTTATACGTTTATATAACTCGTGTGCTACACTCATACACAAGCTATTTGTTATGTTGAGAGCAATAGGAGTTATTTTTGTTGAACCGGAAGTTCTGGTATTTGATGAGCCTGGTCCTGATTGTACTGCTTACCGCATGTCAAGCTGGACGGAGCAGCCAGGTAACGCCAGCACAGCCGCTTACAAGTGATAGCCTGAATGTAGAGCAACATCCAACCCCGACCGCCTCAATTTCGATACCCCGGCAGATAGCAACACCAACAGCAGTCACACATAGATTTCCTGTTGGCGCTCCACCCTCTACAATTCCTGGTTCAGGCACAGGACCCGCGCCTTATGGCCCACCTCCACCACTAACAGCTGAAGAAATTCAATTAACCCAGCAGCTTTTTACATTGATCAACCATGATCGGGCCGTCTTCGGGCTGTATCCTTTTACCTGGAACGATACACTCGCAGGAGGTGCACGGCTGCACAGCTGGAACATGTTTCACTGCGGCTTTAGCCACTACTGTCCCGATGGGGAAAGTCCAGCTCAACGTATTGCCAATGAAGGATTTGGGTATAACTCGTACCGCGGTGAAAACATCGGTCTGGCGGGGCCATCGACACCTCCGTGGGATCATGTGTATGCAGTGCAAGAGAGCATGATGAATGAGGGGCCAGGAGGCCCGCATTACATGCAACTGACCAGTACGATACTGCGCCGTGTTGGCGTCGGCATCTACGCTGATCCCAACGGCTGGGTCTGGTTCACTGAGGATTTGGCGAGCTAGGGTAGCATTGAATCTTGACAGCCTAATAGCCTGAACCTTATACTCTCAAGTAGAGTGCGGCTGTACATGCGTTCTGCACTGGTACGTGAGGTTTCGGACCCCCTTTGATCTGTGGTACTATTGGCTAGCACAAGCCATGCGTAGAGGCGGCGCCAAACCAGTTGCTCGATGAGAAGGGCAATCAGAGCGTAAGTTAGTCCACCATGGATATTGAGTTGAGCATGGTGACAATTCAAGGAGGTATTATGACTTTTCAGGATTTTCTCATCGGCGCCCTGGTCTTGTTAGTAGGTTTAGCGTTCTGTTTTGCCGGCTATCGATTCTTTCGGATTCTGATAGCTATTTGGGGCTTTTTTGCCGGGTTCAATCTTGGCGCTGGAGCAATGGCTGCTCTCTTTCAAAACCATAATTTCCTGGGGACGTCTACTGGTTTGATCGTCGGAATCGTGCTGGGCCTGTTGTTCGCCCTGCTGGCGTACCTCTTCTATTACTTTGCTGTCGTACTCCTGGGCGCATCAGTAGGCTACTCGATTGGCACCGGCCTTATAGATGCCATCAGCCCCAACCTGAATGTAACGGCCACGATCGTTGGGATCATCCTCGCTGTTGTTTTTGCCTTTTTGATCCTTGCCCTCAACCTGCCCAAACTACTCATCATGGTGATGACAGCGCTGGGCGGTGCTGTAGCCATACTGGCGGGCCTCATGATCCTGACTGGACAAGTGCCGTCGTCGGGTTCGACGGCACTGCAGTACGGTATTGCTGTAGCGCTAGTCAGAGCCTCGTGGTTCTGGAGTCTCGTGGCGATTGCGCTGGCGGTAGTTGGCTTTTTGGCACAGTGGCGCTCCACACAAGAGTATACATTGGTGTGGACTGAACCAACGCAATCAAGCTAAAGCTCAAATCGAAAGGGTGAGCATGGCGAAGGACGCTTCGATCAGGTTAACTAATGGCACAAGGTATGTGCCTGTGTTTCTCGCCATGCTCAGGTCGCACTTTGCCTTTGCTGACGATCTGGAATTTCAAGTGATGAGGTAGCTTAGGACGCCGGTCGTTGCCCTATAATCAGCTTGGCGGTCATCCCGGGCAAAACCGGAAAGACCTGTGTACTGGCAAAATCAGCGGCAGCGAGTAGTTCGGCTACCTGCTCAGGATATAATGGGTCGCCGCCCCACAATACATTCAATAGGCGCCCGAGCGCAGCATCCAGCTCCATTCCCGGGGCGCTATATGCGATGAGCAGGATCCACCCGCCAGGACGCAGTGCCGCCCATGCTCTACGCAGTCCACGCTCCAACACCTCACGCGGCATAAACACCGGGGGCAGCCACACGAGATCAAAGGCCTCCCTGTCAGCCAGGTCCTCAATCCGCTGCGCGCGCAGCTCGATGCGCTCGTCCAGCTTCGCTGCTGCAACGTTGCGGCGCGCTTCAGCCATAGGAGCGTCCTGCGGCTCGATTCCGACCACGTGTAGCGTAGGGAAGAGACGACACATCTGGATGGCAATAGTGGAGACGCCCGTCCCAACATCAAGAAAGGCGGCCGTAGGACGCTGCAAGACCTCTTGAAGCCCATCAAGTCGCGGAAAGAGCGTCTGGGACAGCATGGAGAAGAGCAGTCCGCCAGGAGTCCCTTGAGCCGTGAGGATCTCGGGGTCGGTATAGTACCAGCCTGTCTTCAGGGTTCGCCTTTTTGCAGCATCGATCATTTCGCGGCTCTGCAGGTACGCGCTGCGAACCTCGGCGAGCAGAGGGTCTCTGAAGGGCGCCTGGAGCAGCGGCAGCAGGCTTTGGGCACTACTATAGACATCACCATCGCGCTGGAGCAGATCCACCGTGACGAGAACATCGAGCACGGCCTCGACCAAAGAAGTCGGAATGCCGGAGCGATGACTCAGGTCGGCGAGGCTACGTGATTCGCCGAGCGCATCCAGCAGTCCCGCTTCGAACGCGCAGGCCAGGGCGGAGAAGGCCCCGACCGATGAGATGAGGTTGTTGATCACCTGGCGAGCAGATGCTCCCCCACTCGTCTGGCCACCCCTCGCCGTACTTCCGGTGGAGACGGTATCGCCACCACTTGCTTCGTTCGCTTGGTCCATGTGCACACTCCTTTCTCGTGGAGCTCTTCGCTGGTAGATAGACCCATTACAAAGTATAGATTATCTAAAACCTACAGGAAATGCAACAAACGAACGGTACTGAGATCGCAGCATTCTTGCTTTCTGACAGGACTGTTTCCTGCTAACCTCCATGTATTCCATAGCCTGCAAGCAGCAAAACCACAAAGAACCCGGCAGCAGTTCACTACCGGGCTCCTTGTCTCCATGTGAAGAGGGCTACAGAGGTGACTAATTGGCCTGCCCTGGTGCAGGGATCACGCCCAACTGTTGCATCATGCCCAGGTCATCGCTGTTTTGCCACTCTTCAACGATCTTGCCGTTTGCAATGTGGATGATGTGGAGTGCTGTGACCGTGGCCTGTTTGCCGGTCGGGGGAATGCCCATCAACTCACCTGTGTGCGTGCCACGAAAGGTAAATCGGGCAGCAACCTTATCCCCTTCGGCGATCAGGTCCTCAATAGTCACCTGCATGTCAGGGAAGGCATTGCGATAGATGGAGATTAATTGTTGCAAACCCTCAATCCCCTGTACTGGAGGAAAGCCAGGGACGTGGTCGACGTAGTTGGGGTCAATCAGTTCTATGGTCAGGTTGTGCTGGTTGACGACCTCCTCATAAAAACGACGAACGAGAGCCTTGTTGTCTTCGGTTGACATAGTAGAGATCCCTTTCTGTTTTGCTTCTTTTCTAGAAAGCCTCGTTTTTGTTACTTACGCTCTTCGCGTAACGCTTGCAGCACATTGAGCGCTTCGGGAGCGTGCTTCTTCGGAGCGAAAAATGAAGAAAAGATGTGACGGACAATCCCCTGCTTGTCAATAAGGTAGGTGACACGTCCGGGCAGCAGTCCCAGTGCCGGAGGAACTCCGTAGCGCTTTCTCACTGTCCCTCCTTGATCACTCAACAGGATGAAAGGCAGCCGTTGCTTAACGACGAACTGCTGATGCGACTTCACCGAATCGGAGCTGATCCCGATCACTTCGGCTCCTGCCTCCTTGAACACCTCGTAGCTGTCGCGAAAGGCACACGCTTCGGCAGTGCAGGGAGAAGAGTTATCCTTCCCGTAAAAGTACAGCACAATAGCTGTCTTCCCAAGAAAATCCCCGAGACGCACTGGCGTACCTGATTGGTTAGGGAGCGTAAAGTCCGGGGCCACGTCGCCTACCTGCACCTTCTCCTTTCGTCTTGCCTGAGCGGAGCTAGACGCGCTAGCGTCGTTGGAAAGACGGATAGGTGCCGAGCCTTGCCCTTGTTGTGCCTGATCGTCATGCTTGATCATCGCGTATCCTCCTCTGTGTTTGTTCCATCGAGTTCCTACCGGATATTCCGTATCTGATATGCACTCGTGAAATCCATGCCTTTTTCTCAAACTTGCCTGGTTTTCCAGTAGCTGCCACCAACAGACATTGCTGCTGGTGCTTACTGAAGCACTGTGTGTTCGTCATTTCGTCTCTCTTGCGAGAAGTTCTGGTCATAGTCTACATGGATCAGTACTGAAACACACCTGTAGAATCACCTGATGTCATTACCAGTCTTTATATGGCCGGAAGGAAATCATTTCGAGGGAGACAGGTAGAATTACTGGGTGATGCTCACCTGCGAAGGGGTGGCGGCCTGTCAGTCAGAGGAACTGCAGAAAAATATCTGCCTGATCAGATCAGGTGATGCTCGATGACGTAGCGGGTGGCGGCACTGCGCGAGGTGACTCCGAGTTTGCTGTAGATGGAGGTCAGGTGCCAGTTCACGGTGCGGGGACTGATGACGAGCTGCTCGGCTACCTGGGCATCGGTCAGCCCATGTGCCACCAGGCGCAGTATCTCGACCTCACGCGCCGTCAGGCCAGCAGGATAGCGAGGGGATTTAGCGAGGGGAGCAGCTGTGGATTCACTGGCGAGCTGCCGGGGTAACGTGACTGATCCCCGTCCAGCGAGGGCTTGCTCCGGCGTCATCTCCAGTCCCTCAGCCAGCGCCGCCTGGAATGCCTCCTCGCCGAGCTTGTCACGCACGATCGTGACGTATCGCTCATAGCTGCTGCGGAAGACTGGAAACAGAGGAGGAATATCATCTGTACGCCGTACGCTCTGTGCTGCGCCCCACAGGCGTGCCGCCCATGCTGGTTCTCCCAGTGCTGCACTCACTTCTCCCAGCACATCCAAACTCCACGTGACAAAGAGAGGATAGGAATACTCCCACTGGCTGAGGATTGTCAGGCACTCCACTAGCTCCGTTCGCGCTTCTGGGTAGTCGCCCTGTCCGAAGGCCACCAGAGCCCGTCCTAAGTGCCACCACCAGTAGGCCTCCCGATCCCCTACGTTCTGGGCATAGATCATACCCTCCTCGATCAGCGCAGATGCGGTAGCGTACTCGCCTTGAAAACACGCCACGTAACCTAATCCGAAAAGTGCATAAGCGATAAAAAGAACATTGCCTGTAGCACGGGTCTGCATGAGACCCTCTGTGAGTAACGCCTGCCCTTGCACCAAGTCGCCAACCAGGAGGAAGGCCGCTAATCCCAGGTTCAAGAGCGCAATAGTGACTCCCCTGCTGTTACCTACCTGCTTTGAGCGCTGCAGGAGTTCCTCTGCCAGCGCGCGTCCTTCCTCGTACCGTCCTTGCTCAAAAGCAAGCATTGTCAGGGTTTCCAGCGAGGTGGCTATGCCCCAGGCATCGCCCATCTCACGGGAGAGTGCCAGTGCCTCCTCGGCCCAGGTGTGTGCCATTGCATACTGGTTCTTTTTATGGACTATCTTTCCGAGTGCCCAGAGGGAGAGGATCATGCCTTGCCGGTCTTCCAGTTCGCGGAACAGTTGCAGGCCTTCTTTGCAGAGCGCCTCTGCCTGCACATGCTGGCCTAGCTCGCCCGTGAGTACCCCGGCGCCAATGAGCGCCTTTGCCCGCAACGCTACTGCGCCTGTCCCAGCGGCAGTGAGCAGGTGCTGCAGGATGCTGTACCCTTCACGGTGATGCCCATGTAGTGACCAGAAGCGCCACAGGACGGTAGCGAAGCGCAAGGCGGTCTTCAGCTCTTCCTGCTCGATCAGCCAGGCGAGGGCAGCCCGCAGGTTTTCATGTTCGCGCTCAAGTCGCTCCAGCCACTGCTCCTGCTCTGGGCTGAGGAGTCCGTGCTCTGCCTCTTCTGCCAGCTGTAGGTAGCAGGCCGCATGTGCCTGCCGCACGGCCTCCGCCTCCTCATCTGCAGCCAGCGCCTCCCATGCGTATTCGTGCACGGTCTCGAGCATCAGCAGGCGTGGCTCGTTATTTGCCTCGTCTCTCTGTTGCACTAAGCTTTTGTCAACGAGGGAGGTGACGGCTTCGAACACATCTGTCTCCGCATCGTCAAGAGCGCAGCACACGGCCTCCACCGCCTCCAGGGTGCAGCCTCCGACGAAAACGGCCAGACGGCGGAAGAGTCGCTGTTCCTGGGCATTCAGGAGATCATAACTCCACTCGATGGTGGCACGCAGCGTTCGCTGGCGCTCAGGAAGATCGCGTGCTCCTCCTGTTAACACCTGGAGCCGGCGATCCAACCTGGCCAGCAACGCTTGCGGGGACAGGAGCTTGACGCGGGCCGCAGCCAGCTCGAGGGCCAACGGTAACCCATCCAGGCGGGTGCAAATCTCAGCGATGATAGCCGCGTTTGCCGGCGTGACCTGAAAATCGTGCCTGACGGCCCGCGCACGATGGATGAAGAGCTTCACTGCTGGGTACTGGGCGAGGGTGTCGAGGTCTGGCAGGTGTGTGAGGTCTGGGAACGCTAAAGGAGGGACTGCGAATTGCTGTTCCACACGCAGGTGCAAGATCTCACGGCTGGTGACGAGCAGCTTCAGTTGAGGACTGGCTGTGAGGAGTTCCACCAATTCTGACGCAGCGGCCATCACCTGCTCAAAGTTGTCAAGCACGAGCAGAAAGTGCTTTTTCTGTAGAAATGCGCTCAAGCGCTCAGCGATCGACTCGTTCCCAAGCACTCTGAGGCCAAGTGTTTGAGCAATTGTTGAGAGCACCAGGTTGGGATCACTGATGGGAGCCAGGGAAACGAAATAGACCCCATCGACAAAGTCCTCAAGCAGGTCCGCCGCGACCTGGAGAGCGAGACGGGTCTTGCCAATGCCCGCAGTCCCAATCATCGTCAACAAGCGGACCTCTGGTCTTCGCAAGAGTGCAAACGCGCTCGCTGCCTCCTGCTCGCGCCCAATCAGCGGGGTGAGCTGAACGGGCAAATTGTTGGGATGCACATCAAGGGTCTTGAGGGGCGGGAAATCGGCGGGTAAGCCGGCAATAACGAGCTGAAAGAGATGGCTGGGATGTTCTAGGTCTTTGAGTTGATGCGCTCCCAGGTCGCGCACACTCACGCCCTCCGGCAGATCATGCTCCACCAGGTCGCGGGTCGTCTGGGAGAGGAGCACTTGTCCACCATGTTCGCTACTCATCATGCGCGCGGCATGATGCACATCCAGACCCACATAGCCCTCAGCGGCACGTTCGGGTTCCCCGGTGTGCAGCCCCATCCGCACCCCTACCTGCACAGCTTCGGGCCAGCCATGGATGGCGATGGCGCGTTGGGCAGCGACTGCTGCTGCGACGGCATCGGTGGCGCGAGCAAAAACCGCGAAGAAGGCATCTCCTTGCGTGTCCACCTCGGAACCGTTATACTCTGCGAACACGGTACGTAACACGTGACGGCACTCGCCCAGCACCTGGGCATACCGCTCTCCTAAACGCTGCAAAAGCTGTGTGGACCCCTCGATGTCCGTAAAGAGCAACGTAATTGTCCCTGTCGGAAGGCTATGTTTGGAAGACAGCCTGTGTCCGGGTTCGGGTGGATTGGCCTGTGAAAGATTCTCAAGAGGTGCCTGGCCGGCCAACACCGTTGCGATGGCCCTCAACCGTTCGAGGGTCAGTTCTTCTGACTTGCCGAGGTAGACGCTGTGCAGCTTGCCCTGACTGCGCCGGTACGCATACCAGTACCAGCCCCCCGGCCGCTGTTCCTTCCGCGCCGTAAAGGTCAGGCGGCCAGCTTCAAAGCAAAACGAACGATGCTGCTCCAACCAGCTAAACCATTCAGCCGTGCCAATCGGGATAGGATCTATAGAGGTCCCTTCCGCAGTAGGCTGTTGCAAAGAGCCATCACGAGCCTTCGGAATGCTGCGTGCCATCGTCGATTGCCCTCCTGCCAGGCCAGTTACACAGGTGTTACACAGACAGCATAGTTCGTTCTGGGTAACCTGTCAATATCTGCTCCTGTTCAAATGGAGGAGATGCTGAGCTGCGGCAGTTGGAGTGCTCGCCCTTCTCCCCACCCCTCTTCCCATTCGCAATGATACTCCTGCTGTGGAACTCCTTCCTGGGCACCCTCCAGGTTTTCTCCTGCTGCTGGTACCATACAACGCAGGCGAACCCTGTAGCTCTTCGCATCCCTCACTGTACACTCGATGCTCAAGGTATACCTTCCCCAAGGTATGGGTTCTACCTTGTATATTGTTCCTACACGACGCAATGCCTGTGGTAGAACAGGACTGACGGCGAGACGATCCACTTCTTCCTCCCGCAAGCCCAGCAGGTAGCGTAACAGCAGGTGGATGCTCAATGCACCCCAGCCATAGCCCTCAATACCGGCGTTCACGTAGTCAATTTGGCCCCATTTGCCTTTTGTGATAGCTTGTCGATACTCTCGGTTCACGCCGGGCAAACCACCTTGCTCATCTAGCTCACGACTATCTGTACTGCGGTAAGAGGCATCGATAAAGCGATATGCCAGCTCAGCGGCATCCAGAGGCATCTGCGCAGAAGCAGCTGCTCCTACCAGGGTCATGACGACTGGAGGCCAGGAGAGGGGTGCCCAGCCTGAACTATGCGCTGGCGGCTGAGAAATATAGCGACGCAGGTGCTCTATCTGTCCATCATCCGCCACGCCACAAAACACAGGAGCAAGATGCATCGTGTCTTGCTGGGAGGACCATTCCTGGGCTATGGCGTCATAATCGCGGAACCAGCCATTGTGCCACATCTGCCGTGTCTTGACCGTGAATTCGTTAGCAATAGTGTGCCACCAGGCTATTTCAGCAGCAAAATCAAGGGCGGGCGCGGTAATGCCCTCTTCCATGAGCAAAGTAGCCCAGCGGGCCAGGATTGCGGCCCCTTGCGCCATACTCGCCTGCAGGTCCACCGGGCGCACATGCTCAATAATGGTGCCCCCGGTTTGCTGCGGCCCGAAGCGACTGGAAACATCCTGCCCGCTTTCCCAGGAACAAGCATAAACCAACCAGCCTTCAGCATCACGACGATAGTCCAACCACCAGCGCAGGTAGGATGCCACTCTCGGATAGAGGCGACGCAGCCATTGTAGATCACCAGTACGACGCAATATCTGATCGCAGCACCATAGCGGGAACCCCCACTCGGGCGCGGTACCGCAGATTTGCCCATCGTCGGCGACCATGTTGTAGCTGCCGTCCTCTCGCATACAGGGCAGGTTCGGGTGCGAAGACGACTCGAAGTGGCCCAGGATGACTTCGGCGGCAAGCTCAGGATCAGCGTAGCTAAGGAAAAGTACATCCATTGCTGCTTCGGCAAGGACTGTGCGAGGTGCCTGTATTTGCATACCATCCCAGGGATTGGGGATCACTCCGGCTGGTGGACGAATAGTCATGCGCAACGTCTCAAGGTCGTAGACAAAGCCACGGCGCCAATATGCGGGCCAATCGCCCGAAAGCTGAGGCGCTTGTTTCCAGAATTTCTCGTCGTCATTACGATGGTTGCTCTCGGCATGGGCATTTTCCTTGATACCATCTTCCCAATGGCTGTAAGCTTGATCCTGCGAAACGCCACGCGCTAAAACAACGTTGAGGAGAGTACTGGAAAGGAATTGGCCTCCCAGGTTCAAAGTGCAGGGTAAAGCCACCGCGCGTACCTGCCAGCCTGTTTCAGGCTGACGCTGCGTGACATCTGGCCGGGCAACAGGAATTCCATTCGCCCAGGCGGAAACATCTTCAAGCGAGACAACGTAGCCTATTTCATGCCATGCCAGTGCGGTTCCATCTACCGCACGCCCCCCATGGATGAAGACATCGCCCTCGCTAGCCAGGCCTAACATAGAGTAGCCTTGTTCATAGTTTTGCAGCGCGTACAAACCATGCTCCCAGAGACGACTGGTATGAGGATTATGCGTGTGCTGGTGAATTAGAAAACAAGTGATGACTAGAGGCTTATCAAAGGCTGTTGAAAGCGAGAGAAGGCATCCCAGGGCATGTTCATGCACAAGGAAATAACGCGCGATGAGCGTTAAGCTATACTGAGGGACAAAGCAGGTATATTCAAAACGATTCCTGGTATGGAGCTGGCTGTTGATGGCGCATTGATGGCGGCGGAAATCATTAAGGGTCACGAGAACAAGGTCCTGGATCTTTAGTCCGAGGGTGAGATGAGCCGTATATTGAAACTGGTTCAGCACATAGCTGCCAAGGTTGGGTACGTGCCAGCCCATACCGAGGGGTGCCAGCGAACGCAATACACCGCTGGGGTTAAGTTTCCAGGAGTGATAAGGGTTGTCAAGATAGCCATACGGGGTGAAATCGTCGTGAGGGATCATGGAACCCCCTATTATTGCAACAACTTCTCAAACTCTTTGCGGTCGAGTTGCTCATGGGTCAAGAGCGCATCTGCAAGCAAGGTGAGTTGATCGTAGTGTTCTCGCAGCATGCTACGCGCCATCTCATATCCTTCGTTTAGGATGCGCTGTACCTCGCTATCGATCAGTGCCGCCATCGTTACACTGGTGGCACGGTTTGCATCAGAAGCGCTCATCGCAAAGAGGTGCTGACGCGCAGGCAAATCGTTGCTATTCATCGCTAAATGACCATCGGCATCTACAATAAGTGAACGGGGATTGGCTGGCAGATCATCCGTTTCGGTGCGGCGCATGGTCAGACCAGTGCCGGCGTCAGCACGAGTGTCGGCAAAGACTACTCCCACCTGCTCACTCATACCCCAGCGCGTGACCATGCGCCGTGCCAGGTCTGTAACTGCTTGCAGATCGTTCTCAGCACCGGTCGTGACACGTTCTGGCCCAAAGGTGAGCTCTTCGGCAACGCGGCCTCCTAAACCTACAGCGATTCGCGCCATCAGGGTTTGACGGCTGTAGTTATAACGGTCTTCCTCGGCGATAAACTGGGTAACGCCCAGGCTTTGCCCTCGCGGCAGTATAGTGACACAGTTGACGGTATCGGCCTCTGGCAAATGATAAGCAACAAGCGCATGGCCTCCTTCGTGGTAGGCGATAATGCGTTTCTCGGCTTCGCTCATAACTATCGGTCGCAATGCGCCAAGCTGCACTCGAGCGAGGGCTTCCTCAAAACATTCTTGAGTAAGATGCTCCAGGTTGCGATGAGCCGCGAGCAGCGCAGCCTCATTGACGAGATTTGCGAGGTCTGCTCCGCTCATGCCAGTGGTAAGACGAGCCAGGCGTTCCAGGCTGACATCTTCATGCAAAGGTGTACGACGAGTATGCACCGTTAAGATGGCCTCTCGACCGGCTCTGTCTGGCAGAGAGACTGTAATATGGCGGTCAAAGCGGCCAGGGCGCAGCAAGGCCTTGTCCAGGATGTCAACTCTATTGGTGGCTGCCAGCACAACAACAGCTTGACGCGCATCGAATCCATCCAGTTCCACGAGCAACTGGTTGAGCGTCTGATCCCGTTCGTCATTGCTGGTAATGCGCATAGAGCGCTTGCGACCTACAGCATCAAGTTCATCCAGGAAGATGACACATGGGGACGACTGCCGTGCCTGGTTGAAGAGATCGCGCACCCGGCTGGCTCCAACTCCAACGAACATCTCCACAAATTCCGAGGCGCTCATACTAAAGAAAGGAACACCGGCTTCCCCTGCCACAGCTTTAGCTAAAAGAGTTTTACCCGTTCCAGGAGGACCAACCAGCAAGGCTCCACGCGGAATACGCGCGCCCAGGCGATCGTAGCGTGCTGGATTACGCAAGAACTCCACCATTTCTTCAAGCTCTTGACGTACTTCGTCGATACCTGCTACATCAGCAAAGGTTACGGGTGGCTCCACAGGTTTACGAACAGCAGCTGAGGGTGTTGTAAGAGGTTTGGGCGTAAAGATTGACTTCTCGGGATGGCGACGTTGCTCGTGTACCTCTTTCACACCAAAACGGCGAGCCTTACTTTTCCCAATTTGGGAGACGCGATCGTCTATTGCACGTGTTGCACGCCCCCTACTACTTGAAGTCAGGATCACAGCTAATATCAACGCCAGGAAAACGAAAGGAGCAAACTTCCAGAAGAGTGATAACAATAGAGGAGATTGCGTAAGAGGAAGTGTGCTCACCACGACATTGTTACTGATGAGTAACGATGTGAGCGCGGCATCACCACTGGCCGGAATGCGAGTATATACGAGGCGGGATGGATCAATAGAAATCGTTATCGACGAATTTGCCCAGGTAGAACCAGAGCTAATATAACGGTTCCACGCGGCAAGATCTGTAGCACGCTGGCTGGGAGTAATCGTTGCCTGAACCTGCGTTCCGGCCTGGCCTTGCTGTAGAGGTCTCGCCAGCAATCCCCTCACCTCGTCGCCTCGAATAGCAACAGCCAGCACATTTCTCACCCTTACTTGTGTTACTAATGTGCTGTAGTCAACTACTGTTAATCCAGCAGGTGGTGAGCTGGTGGCGGGTGCTTGAAACCGGCTGAAAATGCCAAAAAGAAGCACAATCATGCCAGCGAGTAGAATACCAGCAAGTAAAGATTGTGTATGTGTTGCTAGAAATTTCGAGCATGTTTTTCCAAATTTAAAAACATCATGCTGTCGTTGCCGATCATTCCCTGGTGAAAGATCGGGACTGCCCTTACCGTCCATGTGTTCACCTCATTTGATTTGAGACAGGTTTAAACCAAAGCTCCAGTTGGAGAATCCTTCTCATATGCCTGCAATAAATGCAGGAAAGAGGGCAGAAAAAATCAATTGATAAGAAAACAGTTGCTACTTACATGGACACCAAAGCATAACGTACAGATATTACCACGATCTGTCATAGAAACAGAGCGGTATTCAGTACTTTCTTCTTATTAGAATGTTACATCAAGAAGTCTCCAGGTAGTCCATTACATTGCATCACATATCTTCTTGATGCTGTTATGCAGCTCATTGCTACGCATCTACAAGTTTCTTACTAAAACCAGACCAAAATGGGAATGTTGGAGACCTCGCTCCACCCTGTCTATTCTCCCTATTTGTTATACGAATCGAGTTACTTTTATTTTCTCTAGTTGTTTTACTTACCAAGTGGCTCTTTAGGATGTACATCGATCAGAGCCGCATTTGTCTTCAACGCGCATCGAAGATGCTCCCAAATGCTATAATTATGATACGTATATGAAGAGAAAAGAGTTTCTGAGCAGTCAACCCATTAAGGATATTTTAATGAAAGCAATCCGCATTCACGAGACCGGTGGCCCAGAGGTGATGCAGTTGGAGGAGCTTGAGATCCCAACGCCAAAAGATGGTGAGATCCTCATCAAAGTTGCGGCAGCCGGCATCAACTATGCAGACCTGGCACAACGCGCAGGCGCTTATCTAACACGCACACGTACACCAATGACATTGGGTGCTGAGGTCGCAGGAACTGTTGCCGCTCTGGGCCCGGGCGTCAACTCACCGGCATTGGGAACCAGGGTCGTTGCAGCTTGCCAGGGAGGTTATGCCGAATATGCTATTGCCCAGGCTAACATGGTCATTCCCATCCTGCCAGGTATTGACTTTGTCCATGCCGCTGCATTACCTGTACAGGGCATTACAGCCTATCAACTCTTGCGGGAGTCGGCTCGTCTACAGCCAGGTGAGAGCGTATTGGTACACGCGGCAGCGGGCGGTGTGGGCACTCTGGCCGTACAACTTGCAAAACTTATGGGAGCAGGCACAGTTATTGGGACGGCAAGCAACGCGGATAAACTCGATCTTATACGTCGCCTGGGAGCCGATGTAGCAATAAATTACACCGAGAATGACTGGGTAGAACAAGTCAAGAACGCAACGGGTGATAAGGGAGTGGATATTATCCTGGAGATGGCGGGAGGTCAGATTGCCGGACAAAATCTTCAATGCCTGGCGCCATTTGGGCGTATGGTCGTTTATGGAGCAGCCAGCGGCCAGACTGCACAGTTTTCAGGCATTCAGTTGATGTATAAAAATCAGGCCATTATCGGCTACTGGCTTACATCACAGTTGCGTCGTCCTGAGCGCATTGCACAGGCGGTAATGGAATTGATGCAGTATCTCTCCAGTGGCAACTTAGAGTTAGTTGTTGGACAAACCTTTCTGCTGGCAGAAGCGGCAGAGGCCCACCGCGCCATCGCTGAACGCAAAACTAAAGGGAAAGTAGTATTGCTGGTATAGGGAGTATGCGCAATGTAGTAGTCCGTCACGCTTCATTTGGCGCGGGGACCTGGCGCCCGCAAGGGGCGCCACTACATTTCTAGCAGTCAAATCAAGCTTGATAGAGCAGTAGGAGCCGCATGTGGTCCCTGCATTTTCACGCGGGGGGACCTGGCACCCGCAAGGGGCGCCACTACATTTTCACGCGGCTTTGCGGCTTTCTTCTAATCCCAAACTGCGTCTGACTTCCAGGTAGCGCATAATCGCATCCCTGCTCAACACACCTACCAGGCGGCCATCTTGCACAACAGGAAGCTGGTTCACATCTCGACCGACCATCAATGGCAGGACATCATTCAAACTTTGCTGAGGGGTTACCACGTGCAAACGTTCCTTTGGAATCATGACCTGACCGACAGGCACCTGCCCCCACTCCTCGCGCGGAACATGACGTATATCGCTGAGAGTAATCAGACCAGCCAGCTGGTCGGCCTGTGTGACTAGAGCCGAGCGCAGGCCAAGCGGCAAAAAATACTCATTTACCAGCCTTTGTAGCGAGATATTGGCAGGTACTGTCACCGGCGATGTATTCATGACTTCGCCGACCGTCACGCCACGAAGAACCGATTGTAACATCACTTCGCTATTGGCCGATTGCGCTGCACTCAACAGGAACCAGCCGATAAAACCGATCCAGATGCCGCCTAACAGGTTACCGGCGAAGAACATCCAGACTCCAGCCAGGATGAAGAGGTAGGCAATGATCTCACCCACAATAGTGACTACTCGCGTGGCACTTCGCAGGTTGCCGTTTATCTTCCAGACGATCGACCGTAAAACTCTTCCTCCATCGAGCGGGAAACCCGGTATCAGATTAAATACACCTAACAGGATATTGGCATAGGCCAGGTAAGCCAGTATAGCTGCTAATGGGGTAGTGTTCCTGCCAATCGCTAACAGAAGCAGGTAGGCTACCCCACCAATCAGGAGACTGGTTAGTGGGCCAACAACTGCCACTTGAAATTCCACTCCTGGACTTCCCGGTTCCCGCTCTATGTTAGAGACGCCCCCAAAGATGAATAGGGTGATACTTTTTACCGGCAATCCATGTGCACGAGCGACCAGCGAGTGGGCTAACTCATGCAGGAGCACCGATACAAACAATAGAAGAGCAGCAATGAAACTAACTATCCAGTAAGTGGCTGGAGACCATCCACGGTAAACAGGAAACCAACTGACGGCAAGGGACCATGTAAGTAATACAAGGATAATGATCCAGCTAATGTTAATAGAAATCTCTATACCGAAAATTTTGCCGACACGTAGCGAACCTGGCATATCAACCCCCCTCTTATGGAAAGTACCAATCTGTGCTTACAGAGTAAACTGTCTAGATATTAGTATTAAAGCAGAAGAATGAATCAAAGCGCAAGCAGAACTAAGAACAGTGCATCACAGAAGTATCTCAACTATAGCAGGGTGAGGAGACAGGTCATTGTACACACTCCTCTTTATGCCGAGTATGCTGGCCTCTGCCCTGATACTTTTCCATCCCTTTGTCGGAAGCAGTCGCAATATTACATCTCGAAAGGATGCCTCGTAACGCTCTCTCAAGACTGCCTTATCTTCTTCTGACCAGTAGTGGTTGGCCTCTTTCCCACGGCAATAGTACAGTTTCAATCCGCAACGGATGGCCTGGATCAAAACCAAGGCAGACAAGCTGATGTGTCCAGGAGCCTTTCCCTACTCTGGCGCACTCTTGGTGAGGTTTGCTTGTCAGACCAAAAAGAATTGTTTCCTTGCAAGCTGATATGGCAAGCCGACTTTGTTTCTGCTATGATACAGGCATGAAAGTCATATTTGTTGCCGGTTACGGCCCAATCACCACTGACACGAAGGAAAGCGCAGCTTTCTATCGAGATAGCCTGGGCCTTTCTTTCCAAGAAGAAGCCGATGGGTACTTCCACACTGAAGAGCTCAAGGGGGTCAAGCATTTTGCCCTTTGGCCGCTTGCGCAAGCGGCTCAGTCTTGTTTTGGTGTGAACGAATGGCCAGCTGATCTGCCAACTCCAACCTCCTGGCTCGAATTTGACGTAGAAGATGTTGCCGAGTCCTCTGAAGAGCTGAAAGCAAAAGGCTACAAGCTCTTGATAGCAGCAAGGAAAGAGCCTTGGGGGCAAACAGTTACCCGTCTCCTCAGCCCTGAGGGCATTTTGGTCGGTCTGACCTATACGCCATGGATGCGTGAAAGCGAAGCGGAGGTTCAATAGTCTTTACGCGAGCGTCACAGTTCCCTGAGAGCCATCGACGGTGAGCTGCTGGCCCGTCCTGATCATCGCTGAGGTACTTTCTGGATCGGTTCTCTATCTATATTCGTATACATATCATATACTGTACTAAAGCGAAATCAGAGATAGGTGTGAATTAGTCTCATGCGTATACGCAACCCTGCCGATTATGGCTATCCCTCGCCCGATATTGCTGCATTATCAGCCAAAGCGTTAGAAGTTACAAGGCGGCTGACAGAATTTTACGGTGAAGTTCCTTTCTCAAATAAAGACCCGATGAGTATGCTCGTTGATATTCTGCTCTCCCATCGTACGCGGGATGAACAGACTGCTGCCGCCTGGGATAATCTTTTGAAGCGCTTTGGCTCCTGGGAAGCAGTTCGCGATGCGCCGACAGAGGTGGTACAGGAAACCATTGCCAACGTCAACTTTCCCGAAGTCAAAGCGCCTCGTATACAAGCCATCATGAGACAAATTACACAGGAGCGGGGAAACCTTAACCTTGATTTCTTATGCGACCTTCCCGTAGAGGAAGCGGCGACATGGCTCGATCGCTTCGAGGGAGTTGGGCCAAAAACGACTGCGGCAGTCTTGCTCTTTAGCTGCAGGTTACCCATATTACCAGTTGATGTGCATGTGCACCGCACATCCGGGCGTATCGGACTTATCGGGAAAAAAGTGACTGCTGATGCTGCGCATGCTCTCCTCCAGGCTTTGCTGCCCAACGATGCCCGCACGATCTACAATTTTCACAAGGCATTACTGCGCCATGGACAGCGCATTTGTGTATTTGAGCGCCCACGATGCAGTAAGTGTCCGATCACCGACCTGTGCGACTACTATAATACAGTAGTGAAACCACACTAACAACTGCTGTGTCTATAGCCGTTTGTTTTTGATCCTTCAACTTAAAGTGCGCCTGTTTACTTATAACCCACTTTGCTGAAGCATGAAAAACCAGCTACCCCAATCATTGTTTTGCTATAATAGCAAGAGCATGGCATATTTCAACGAGGAGGTGAAAAGATATGTTACATTGTACGCCATTTCTTTTATTCGATGGCAACTGTGCTGAGGCAATGACCTTTTACCAAAAGTGTCTTGGCGGAGAGTTAACACTCACAAAGCTTGGTGACACTCCCATGAAAGACCAGTTTCCGCCAGAAAAGCACAACAGGATTATCAATGCCCATCTCAAAAGTGGTGCTATTGAATTTTCTGCCACAGACTGGATGGCATCTCCGGCACTCGAGCCAAAACTGGGTAATACGTTTGCCATATTTGTCGTTGGTGGAACATATGACGAGCTGAAAACTGTTTTTGACAAACTTGCAGAAGGAGCAAACAAAGAATGGTTTCAAGAGCTGCATGATATGCCATTTGGAACGTATGGACAGTTTTTTGATAAATATGGTGTTCAGTGGATTTTCACTGGGGAGAAAAAAGAATAAGGAACTTGATGCTGATTTGAGAATACAGGTGGGTTGTGCTGTAACCTCCTCTGCTCCTGAAATCACTACAGCGGTGTTCGGAAAGATTGAGCCCAGCGAAGATGTGCATCGCTGATCACAAGTGGCTTGTCTTGCGGTCAATTATGACATCTGGCTCAATGTTTCTGCCCACCGCTGTAGGAGGAATCAAGTGGTACACTTTTCAGTTAGCATTTTGCGAGAACACTAGGTTGGGTGGTCTAGTTTTCGACTTTTTTCTTGAGCCGGGTAGATGTCCTCTTTCCGTTCTATTTGACTCGCCGCCTATGGCGGCAACAAAGGAAAAAGGAGTTGTTCGGGGAATGCAAGCCCCCAGGCTTGCCCGCCCCGAACCCCTGCAAAGGGCTTTGCCCTCTGCACTCCCAAAAAGGGTCGGGAGAGAGAATGATGCCCGCACGATCTACAATTTTCACAAGGCATTGCTACGACACCGGCAGCGCAGGCGTATTTTTGAGCGCCCGCGCTGCCCCAGATGGATCCTCACGGATCTGTGAGACTACTATAATAGCTCTGGCGACCTGATAAGGTGGGCGCAAATATCACTCTGCCCAGTGATACTATGCCCCAGGCCAGCAACGCATACACAACCATTGCGATCAATGTTGAGACTTCAAAGACGCCATTGCTGCCCACAGCATGGTCAGCGAAAATGCCTTTAAAGGGCGCCGCAAACACATAACTCAGGTTGTACAGGAACATGACGAAGCCGTTGCCCTGGTTCGCGCCCAGGAGCCGGAAGAGGAATCGCAGCAGCAGTATTATTTCCAGCACGGCTAACACAAAGTAAGTCACGTTTGCTATCCAGAAGCGAATATTGGCGCGGCGCTGATTTTCATCTTCATAGACTTCCTCACGATTCTCGACCTGGTTGCCCATAGGGTCTACATAGCTTTCGTGCTGGCTCTGACTGTAAGCAGCGCTGCTATTGGATGTTTTGATGGTATCATCGGCTGCACCAGCCGCCCGTCCCTCATTAGGGACCTGGTCGTTCTGATTGGGTGGCTGCTGATATCCCTGGGCACGTGGATCGGGTGGGTATGGTTGATTACTCATCTCTTGTTCCTCCTTACTTGATAGTATCGTCTAAGACGAGAACTTCAGACGAAGAGTAAATGCATGTATGTTTCGATTTTGGACGGAAAAACGTCCAGCTACTGAACTCTCAGCCCTGCTAATGAGTTCTATAGATACCCCAGTCGGTTGTTCTGACGCACAAGAGGCATCTTACTTTATCACGTAAGTCTGCGGTAAAAAGTAGCACATCAGCCAGGTAGCGCGTAGCATGCTTTGTGTTAGGAGACTGAACGAGCGGTATGAATAGGTGAATTTAATGTGGAGGCTAATGTTAGGGGTATCTCCTCCCCTGCATTTTTGCCCTGTATCTCGACTTCCCGAGCTTGCCACCAAGCCAGCCAAACCCGATTGCACAGAGCAATCCAACTACCAGGAAAATTAACAGGTTTGTACCTGTCGACTGCGTAGACGGGTGATTAGGAAAGGCAGAGCCGACTACCTGCAATGCATGATTCAGTTCTCTATTTGGATTTAAATTGAA
>WNGD01000455.1_pt1 | contig 43346 bp, 25 predicted proteins | sample 5400671 | NCBI WGS metagenome assembly WNGD01 (sample SAMN13153369, study PRJNA577476) | soil metagenome | isolation source: 40 cm soil or saprolite under grassland replicate 2 | place: USA:California | collected 2016-06-15 | reverse complement strand
GAACGTCGTGGGGCGCGTCTGGGCGCCGAGCGCGGAGGTGCAGGCCCCGAGCGCGAGGAGCCACCATCGCTGGTTGATCATGCTCACTCCGAAAAGCGTCACAGGTTGCCGCGCTTCGATTCTGCCACGGCGTAGTCGCAGGCGCGCGCGGTGAGCGCCATGTACGTGATGGACGGGTTGACGCACGACGAGCTGGCCATGCACGCGCCGTCGGTGACGAACAGGTTGGGGACGTCGTGCGCCTGGTTGTGCGCGTTCAAGACCGACGTATTGGGGTCGCGTCCCATCCGGGCCGTGCCCATTTCGTGGATCCCGAGCCCGGGCTCCGCGCCGAGCCCGCCTTCTCGATAGGCGTCGTTGGTGCGTACGTCCTTGCAGCCGGCCGCCTCGAGCATTTCGGCGGCCGATGCGGCCATGTCCTTCCGCATGGCGAGCTCGTTGTCGCCCCATGTGCAGTGAATGCGGAGCACCGGGATCCCGAACTCGTCGGTCTGGTCGGCGAGTTCCACGTAGTTGTCGGCGCGCGGCAGGCACTCGCCGAACGCGGTCATGCCCATCGACCAGCGCCCCGGGTCGTGCAGCGTGCGTTTCAGCTCCACGCCGAACCCGGGCTCGCCGGCGCCGCGCGCCCAGCCCTGGCGGCTCGCGCCGCCCTGATAGCCGAACCCGCGCACGTAGTCGCCGCGGCGCGACGCGTCGTCCCCCAGGTTGCGGAACCGCGGGACGTAGATGCCGTTCGGGCGGTTGCCCTGGTAGTAGCGATCCAGCAGCCCCTCGATCCCCCCGCTCGCGCCCACGCGGAAGTGATGGTCCATGAGATAGTGCCCGAGCGCGCCGCTCGAGTTGGCGAGGCCGTTCGGGAAGCTGGGCGACTTGGAGTTGAGCAGAACGCGGGTGGTGGCGAGCGTCGAGGCGCACAGGAAGACCAGGCGGCCGGAGTACTCGCGCGTCTGTTTCGTCGTCGTGTCCACGACGCGCACGCCGGTGACCCGGTGCTTGGCGGCGTCGTAGATGAGCGAGTGCACCACGCTGTCGGGGACGATGGTGAGCCGCCCCGTGGCCCGCGCTGCCGGGAGCGTGGAGGCCTGGCTCGAGAAATACGACCCCGTGGAGCAGCCCCGCTCGCACGGGCCGCAGTAATGGCACGGCAGGCGGCCGTTCAAGGCCTGGGTGAGGATCGCCACGCGGCCGATGGTGAGCCGCCGGTCGGGGAAGGCGCGCTCCAGCCCCGCCTTCACGAACTTCTCGCCCGCGTTCATCTCCATCGGCGGTTGGAACTCGCCGTCCGGGAGTTGCGGCAGCCCCAGCTTCTCCCCGCTCACGCCGATGAAGCGCTCCACATAGCTGTACCAGGGTGCCACGTCGGCGTAGCGGATCGGCCAGTCGACGCCGTGCCCGTCGCGCAGATTCGCCTCGAAATCGAGGTCGCTCCAACGGTACACCTGCCGTCCCCAGATCAGCGACTTGCCGCCGACCTGGTCTCCCTGAATCCAGGTGAACGGCTTGTCCTCGACATAGGGATTGCGGTGATCTTTGATGAAGAAGTGTTTGACCGATTCGTGGAATTGGCCCGTGCGCGCCTGGATGGGATACTCCTCGGCGCCTTGCGTCCCCACCGCCAGCCGCGCGTTGCGCAACGGGAACTCCCAGCCCGGCTTGTGCTCGGTGATGTAATCCTTGCGGTGCTCCACGTTGCGGCCGCGCTCGATCACCAACGTCTCGAGCCCCTTCTCGGTGAGCTCCTTCGCGGCCCAGCCGCCCGTGATGCCCGACCCGATTACAATGGCGTCGTAGGTGATCATGCCCAGGCCCGTCCGACGGCGGTGTAGGGGATGTCGCCGCGGTACGTCCCGAAGGGGCTTACGTGCAGCTCCTGCATGGCGCCGATCTCCGACGTGTAATAGCCGACGAGCGTCAGCTCCTTCATGCGGCGGAAGAACCAGGTGTCCTCTCCTCTGCCCGCTGCGTATGCCGCCGCGTCCAGGTCGCGGAGCAGTGCCAGCTGTTGCTCGGTCGCGGACTCCGCGAACGGCTTCCCGTGGCGGGACCGCGCTTGCGTGTCCACGCCCGCGAGGCCGGCCAGGAACCGGTCGCGCTCCGCGGTGGCGTAGTGATCGGTGAGCAGCGTATCGACGAAGCGGTGCACGCCGGCCGCGCGAGCGCCGGGTGTCTCCGTCTGCGGAATGATGTGTTCGGCGAGGGTGGCGACGAGCTCCAGCTGCGCCGCGCTCAGCGTCCGGGGCGCCCACGCGGGCGACGCCGCCCAGGCACGCCGCGTCGCGGTGCTGAAGACGCCCGCGACGGTGGGAGCGGAAATCGCGCCGCCCAAGAGCAGAGCCACCCGCTGCAGGGCGCGACGGCGACTGATCGTCTCACGTTTCACAGGGTGACCCCTTCCTTCCAGATGGCGATCTCACGGTAGCCGTACTTCTCGTTGTTCGCGAGGGTCCGTCCGGAGGCGACGTCGAGGATCAGCGCGAACAGATCCGCTTCGAGCCGGTCCAGCGTGGCCGTGCCGTCCAGCAGCACACCGGCGTTGAAGTCGATCCAGTGCGGCTTTTTCACGGCGATATCCGTATTGGACGAGATCTTGAGCGTCGGCACCGGGAAGCCGAGCGGCGTGCCGCGCCCCGTCGTGAAGAGTAGCAGCGTGGCACCGCTCGCGACGAGCGCCGTCGACGATACCCCGTCGTTCCCCGGCGACTCGAGCAGGGACAGCCCCGCCCCGTTCCGCGTCTCGCCTCCTCCCGACGCCGCCACCTCACCATAGCGCAGCACCTGCGTCACCGGGGCGCGCCCGCCCTTCTGGACCGCCCCCAGCGCCTTCTCCTCGAGCGTGGTCAGCCCGCCCGCCGTGTTGCCGGGGGACGGGTTTTCGTAGATCGGCCGCTTGTGGCGGAGCAGGTACGTCTTGAAATCGTTCACCAACGCGACGATGTCTTGGAAGACCGCCTCTCCCGCCGCGCGGTTCATGAGCAGCCGCTCGGCCCCGAACATCTCCGGTACTTCGGTGAGGATCACCCGGCCCCCGAGGGCGGCGAGCCGGTCGGCGATACGGCCGACGAGCGGATTGGCGGTAATCCCGCTCAACCCGTCCGACCCACCGCACTTGTGACCGAGGATGAGATCGGACGCCGGACACACCTCCCGCTTGTCGCGCTCCACGATCTCGACCAGCTCCGCCAGGCTCGCGAGCCCGGCCTCGATCTCGTCGGACACCTCCTGCGAGTTGAAGAACCGCAGGCGCTCGCGGTCGACGTCTCCGGCGATGCGCAGCAGCTCGTCGAGCTGGTTGTTCTCGCACCCCAGACCCAGCACCAACACGCCGCCCGCGTTGGGATGGCGCAGCAGGCCGGCCAGGATGCGCTGGGTGTTCCGCAGGTCGTCGCCAAGCTGGCTGCAGCCGTAGGGGTGGGCGAAGCTGAAGACCCCATCGATCCGACCGGCGAAGCGCGCCGCTCCCGTCCGCCCGATCTGCTCGGCGGCGTGGTTCACGCAGCCCACCGTGTTGAGGATCCACACCTCGTTGCGGGTGCCGACCCGCCCGTTGCGGCGCCGGTAACCCGCGAACGTGGGCGTCGCCGGCTGATTGGCGGAGGCACCCGGAGGTAGGGGCGCGGCATGCCGCGCCCCTACGCCCACAGGCTGGTACCGGTACTCCTCGACCCCTTCGAGGCACGTTTTCAGGTTGTGGCTATGGACCCAGGCACCGGGCGCGATGGCCGCCGTCGCTGCGCCGATCGGGAAGCCGTACTTCACCACGGGCTCGCCGGGCTCGATCGGGCGCATGGCGATCTTGTGGCCCGCGGGCACGTGGTCGAGCAGCACGACGCGCGCGTCTTCGACGACGACCTCGTTCCCGGCCGGCAATAGCCGAACCGCCACCACGACGTTGTCGGCCGGGTGGATTCTGACCGCCTGGGGCGCCGCCGTCACCGCGTGAAGTCCCGGTAGTACGTCTCGATCTGCTGTGGCGTGGCGGTCCCGGACAGGATCAGGACCCGGTAGCGGAACGTGGTCGCCTCCCCCGGCGCGAGCCGGAAGTTCAGCTGCTCCTTCCCGTTCGTGAACGCCTTGCGGCCCAGTGGGTTGGCCGCGAACAGGCCGTAGCCGCGCGCGTGCCAAAAGGTCGGGAAGCCGACGTTCTTGGGATGGTCCAGCATCGCGAGCGTGACCGGCTCCCCGTCCACCACCCCGGACAGCATCGTCCAGCGGCCGCGCGTGCCCCACACCGAGTCGCCCTCGAGGCCCTCGGAGCTCTTGTAGCGGCCGGTGACGCCGTCGTTGTTCAGCAGCGGTACGGTGGTCGCGTGGCCGTTGGCGTCGGTGAACACCTCCGCCGTCGTGGAGGGCTGCTCGAGCGAGTGGGCCACCCGAAGCCCGAGAAGCCCGTCCTTCTCGTCCGTGAAGGTCACGGGTTGGCCGAGCGCCGTGAGTGTCGTGATCCGGTCCACGCCGCGCATGCCGTCCGCGGCGCGGAACACAAACCGCGTGTCTTCACGCAGCAGAGCCTTCCCCTCGTGATCCACCCATTCCGCCGTCACCTCGAGCACCCCCTGACCCGTTCCGCCTGCGGCGCGGTGCACCGCGCGATGCACGATCGTGCCCATCTTGGGCGCGCGGGCCGCCGGAATCGCGTCCGAGTTGTTCCAGAAATCGAGGCCGTTCACGTCGCTGTAGGTGAACCACAAGCCGACGTGATGCGGGTGGTCCACGCGCTCGCCCGGCCGGGGCTCGAGCGGCCAACCGCGCGTGACGAGTCTCCCCGACGCGGTCCGCAGGGGGTAGAGCGTCGGCTTCTTGAGCGTCGTCGCGGTCGGGTAGATGTACGCGGTGAACGGCTTCCCGTCGACCAGCACGTCGACCCGGCGCTGGTCCTCGTGCGCGACGACCTCGACCCGGGGTGCACCGGCCTGGGCGTGCCCCAAGGCGGGCAGGCCCAGGCCCAGCAGCAGCCAAGTCTTCTGCATGTTCTTCCGGCTCCCTCAACCCATCACGATGTCGCGTTTGGTGTCGTCGAACATCACCTTGCGGCCGCTGTGAATCGCGGCGACGGTCATGCACAGCGCCACGGCGTGGTTGTAGCCGGCCTCGATGTCGGCGTTGGGCTGCTTGCGCGAGCGCACGCACTCCATCCAGTTGCGTACGTTCGCCGTGGTGGACGAATCGGCGCCGGTATCCGCCGCGGTCTCCGCCGGGGCCAGGTCGGAGAGCTTGCTCGTCGCCAGCAGATTCGGCTTCATCCCCATCTCCGCCGCTGCCCGCTCGTTCAGGCCGCCCGTCGGCGTGATCTCGTTGGTGTCGAGGTTCAGCATCCCGGCGTTCGAGTAGTACAGCTCCTTCGTACCGCCGGCCGCGTTGGTCATGCGGGACGAGTACACGACTTGGAACCCCTTGCTGGGATCGTTGAGCGGCCCGTAGTCGAACACGATCGTGGCGGTGTCCCAGTTCTTGCGCCCGTCCTTCCACAGGTAGACGCCGCCGTTGGCGACCACGCTACGGGGGCGCGGCAGGTCGGTGAACCAGTGCACGGTGTCGATCTGGTGCACCATCCACTGATCCGGAATGCCGGACGAGTAGGGCCAGAACAAGCGATACTCGAGGTACTTGCGCGGATCCCACGGCTCGTAGGGGAGATAGGCGAGAAACCGCTTCCAGTCGGTGTCCTGCTCCTTGATCGCGGCGACGAGCTGCGGGCGGCGCCAGCGTCCCGGCTGGTTCACGTTCCAGGTCATCTCGGCCATGACGATGTCGCCGAACTTGCCCGACCGGAGGAACTCGTTGGCGATCTGGTAGTTCTTCGCGCTGCGGCGCTGGGTGCCGATCTGCACGACGCGGTTCGACTGCTTGACGGCGTCGCGGATGGCCACGGCCATCTCCATGGTGTGCGCCAGTGGCTTCTCGATATAGGCGTCCTGCCCGGCGTGCATCGCCTCGACGCCGTGGTAGGCGTGCAGGAAGTCCGGGGTCGAGATCATCACCGCGTCGGTGGCCTTCGCGTCGTACATCTCCTCGTTGTTGCGGAACGGCTTGGGCTTCGCGCCCGTCACCTTCTCGATTCCGGCGACGCCCTCGTCCCGCCGCCGATTCCAGATGTCGGAGACGGCGACGATCTCGAAGTTGAGCTCCTTGCCGACTTTCCCGAACGCGGGGAGTAGTGCCTGGCGGAACCGGTCGGAAAAGCCGACGATCCCGACGCGCACGCGGTCATTGGCGCCGAGGATCCGCGCGTAGCGCGCCGCGGGCAGCGCGGCGGCGGCCATCTGCAAGAACTCGCGGCGTCGCATCTTCCTCTTCTTGGACATCTCCCCTCCTCGGGTCAAGAGTGTGGGCGCGCGCGGCCGGCGGCCGAGAGCCCGGCGAGCGCACCGCGCATGTAGGCGAACGACTGCTTCATCCCCGGCAGCGGGTCGTCGGCGTCGATTTCGTACTCGAGGTTGACGTACCCGCGAAAGCCGATCGCCTGGAGCTGCTGGAAGATCTGGGCGATCGGGATCGCTCCCTCGCCGACGATGCACTGGCTTCCCTTCGCCGTCAGATCGCGCAAGTCCTTGGCGTGCATGTCGAGCAGCCGCGGCCCCGCATCGGCGACGGCCTGTACGACGTCGGTGCCGGTGCGCACCGTGTGACCGATGTCGATACACAGTCCCATCCGCCTGTCCATGTTCTTCACGTGCTTCAGCGCGTCGTAGGGTGACGGGAAGTTCTTGTCCTCGGGGCCGTGGTTGTGGATCGCGACCTTGATGTCGTACTGCTTGGCGAAGCGCTCGATGCGCGGCAGCGTCGGCGCGGCCGCGTGAGCCGTGATCAACGGCAGGCCGGCGGCCTTGGCGTACGCGAAGTACTTCTCGACGTCCGCGTCGGTGTCGTGATCGAACGTGATCACGCCGCCTCCCACGATCACCAGCCCGGCCGCCTCGATCTCCTGGCGCGCCGCCGCCAGCTCGGTGGGGGACAGCTCGAACGGCAGGTGCACGGACTTGAGGTTGATGTAGCGCGCGCCCAGCGCCTGCACCATGGCGATGGCTTTGTCCCGCGGGAAGTTGCGGAGCGAGTAGCTGGCGACGCCCAGGTTCAGCATCACACCCTGCCCGTCCGGGCCTCCCTCCGCGACAAAACGACGCAGTCGCTCCGGGAGGCCCGGCCGGTCAGGGGGTGAGGTCCCGACGGCCGCGCCCGCTACGGCCGCGAGGAAGGTACGACGCGGCACGTCGTGATCGGCCATGCTCAGTACCCGGGGTTCTGCGGGAACGTGGTAGTGGTCCGGTCGATCTGCGTCTGGGGAATCGGCCGCAGCACATGATATGGCTGGATGCTGGTCTTGCCGGTTGCGTCTTGCCAGTTATAGGTCTTGACGCGCGACAGCAGGGTGTGTGTCCGCACCAGGTCGAACCAGCGCATCGTCTCGCCCGCGAGCTCGCGGGCGCGCTCGTTCAAGACCTCGTCGAGCGTGAGCTGACCCACCGTCAGCTCCATCTCGGTCTCATGCCCCGGGATGGCGGCGCGCCGTCGCACCGCGTTGATGTAGGGGAGCCCCTCCGCCGGCCGGCCGTCGCGCATCAGCGCCTCGGCCGCGATCAAGTATGTCTCGGCCAGGCGGAAGAGCAGGTAGTCCCGCGAACCGCGCGTATCGTTGACGGCAAGCCGGAACGGATCCTCGAACTTGTTCAGGGACGGGAAAATCCTGCTGCTGTACGTCTTCGGCGTGTACACGCGGTAGGGCCTGGTCTTCGCCAGCACGGTGTCGGCGTTCGTGGTCGAGACGAATACCGCCGTGTCCCCCAGCTGGAACTTGAGCGCGCCGGTCGAGTCCCGCGGGATCGTCCCGATGTTGTTGGCGTACCACACACGCTTGAACTGCGCATCGTAGCGCCCGTCCTTGGTGAGGTCGTACAGGCTCAAGAAGAACCTGGTCGGCCGGAAGCGCTTGAAGGGGCGCCCGTTGGCGATGTCGCGCAGCATGCCGGGCAGCACGTCGTACTCCATCAAGAAGTAGAGGTGCCCGGTGTTGCCGGGGCCGGTGGTCAGGGGATCGCCGGTGTACTGCACCGACCAGATGACCTCGGCGTTGCGCTCGTTGTGGAAGTCGAATACGTCGGCGAAGTGCGGCAGCAGCTGGTAGAAGCCTGAGTTGATCACCCGCTGCGCATAGTCGGCGGCGTTGGCGAAATCCCCTGCCTGCTGCTTGGCAGCCTCGTCGGCCACGGAGTCATCAGGGACACGCAGCCGCGTCAAATACACCTTGGCCAGGAGGTGCTGGACGGCGCCCTTCGTGGCGCGCCCGTAGTCCTGCTGCACACTGGGCAGGTTCGCCTCGGCGTACTGCAGGTCGGGGATGATCACACCGTCGTACACACTGTCGACGGGGGAACGGTGTGCCTCCGTAGTGGGGTCCGTGATCTGGTGCAACGTGATGTGCAGCGGGCCGAACATCTGCACGAGGTAGAAGTAGTACAGGGCCCGGAGGAAGCGCAGCTCGCCCACCCGCTTCGCCTTGACGCTCGAATCCATGGACACGATCGACGCCTGGTCGAGCGCCGTGTTGGCGGTGTTGATCGCCCGGTAGAAGTCGTTCCAGGTGTTCGTGATGTAGTCGAGCGTCGGGTTCAGCTGGGTGGTGTAGTCGTTGACGAACTTGTAGCTGCCATCGGCGCCCTTGTAGAAGATGTCCGTGCCGAACTCGGTCAGGGTGAACCCCCGCTCCTGCGCCCAGAAGCTGCGGAGCGGCTCGTACGAGGCGTTCACGAGGGCCTGAAAGACTGCCTGGCTGCCGTACGCTCCCGGGGTCAACCCGGTGACCACGTCTTCGTTCAGGTCCACGCAACCCGGGAGGCAGGTCACCAGCACAGTTAGCAATCCGACGGTTCGCTGTTTCATCGTTCCTCCCGTGGTTAGAAGCCCACGGTCACGCCCATCATCAGCGTCGAGTAGGGGGGCGTTCCGGCGTTGGTGGCAGACTCGGGGTCGAGGCCCTGAAAGTCGGTGAACACCAGCGGATCGAGCGCCGTCATGTAGAACCGCAGGGAGCGGCCGCGGAACGGTCCGATCCCCCCGCCGGGAACGGTATAACCCAGCGTGATACTGCGGATCCGGACGAAGGAGCCGTCCTCGAATCCCAGCGCGTTGTTGTTGTCCGGATGTTCCGAATCGAGATTCGGGCGAGGATCGGTGTTGCTGGGGTTGGTCGGCGTCCAGTAGTTGACGGCAATATTGTTATAGCGGCCGGCCAGGACGTTCTGGTCCCGCCGGAACGCGTCGTCCATCGTCTGGCCCCAGCGGGCGTACGCCATAACTGTCAGATCCAGACCCTTCCAGTCGAAGCGGTTCGTCAGGCTCCCGGTCCACTTGGGGTACGGGCTACCCAGAATGACGCGATCGTTCGCGTCGATCTTGCCATCGTTGTTCTGGTCGACGATGCGGATGTCCCCGGGCTTGCGACCGTAGCGTTTCATTTCCACGGAGTCGGCGATCTGCCAGATGCCGCCGAACTTGTAGTCATAGTAGACCGAGATGGGCTGGCCGATGAACCACCGATTCCCGACGTCGTCCTTGTTGGCGCCGAACAGGCTGACGATGCGGTTGCGGTTCATCGACCAGTTGAGCTGCGTGCTCCAGGCGAGGTCGTGCCAATCCCGCAGGATTTGGGTGGAGAGGGCCACCTCGACGCCGCTGTTCCGGGTCGCCCCGACGTTCTGCAAAATGCTGGAAAGGCCGTTGATGCCGGACAGCTGGCGATTCATCAGGAGGTCGCTAGTCGAGGCGCGGTAGACGTCCACGGAACCGGAGATGCGGCCAGTGCGCGTCGCGAATTCGAGCCCTACATCTGCCTGGGTCGTCCGCTCCCACGACAACGTGCTGTTGACAAAGCTGCCCGGACGGTACCCGACCGCCGGCTGGTCGCCAAACGAGTAGATGGTCCGGGTGAGCGACCCCTCGGTCTGATAGGGATTGATCGCGGTGTTGCCCGTTCGTCCGTAGCTGATCCTCAGCTTCAGGTCGGAGAAGAGCCCCATCTGTTGGACGAAGCCTTCCTCGGAGAGGCGCCACGCGAGTGCGGCCGAAGGAAACACCTGACACTTGTGTCCCGGCGCCAGGCGCGACGAGCAGTCGTCGCGGCTGGTGAGGGTGAGCAGGTAGCGGTCCTTGAACGCGTAGTTGAGGCGGGCCATGAAGGACGCCAGCGCCCATTGCGACACGTAGCTGGAGGGCGCGTCGACGCGCGCCGCCGCCCCCAAGTCGAAGTACTGGTCTTGCTCGTACGGCAACCCGATCACGGACGTGACCTGATCTTCGGTCCGCTGCGTCTGGAGGCTGTACACGAGTGTAGCGTCGATGCGGTGAGCCAGGCCCAGGCTGCGCTTGTACGTCAGGATGTTATCGAGCGTGTACGCGAGCGTGCGCTGCTGCTCGAGGGTCGCGTTGGCGGGGCTCCCCTGTTGCGCCTGAGTCTGGGAGCCCCAGAACTGCCCGCGGCGATAAAACGTCAAGTCCGCTCCGAAGTTCACCCGCCAGTTGAGCGCGGCGCTCAGGTTGTAGTCGGCGAACAGAGTCCCGAACGCGCGCGCGCGCCCCCGGTCGTCCTTCTGGTTCGCGATGTCGGAGAGCGGGTTGACGCGCTGCCCGTCAGGCGTGGGCTTGAACAGCAGGTTGCCCGCGCTGTCGTACGGCATCCCCAGCGGGTCATTCCCGAGCGCTTCGCTGTATACGCCGTCGCCCCGGCCCAGGTGTTGGTCGCTCTGGATCACCGAGGTCGAGGTGCCGACTCGCAGACGGGGATTGGGACGATGGTCGAAGTTGAACCGCACGGACCGACGCACGAAGTCCATCCCCTTGACGATACCCCGCTGATTGAGCTGGCCTCCGCTGAGCGCGAATCGGGTCTTCTCGTCACCGCCCGTAACCCGCACCTCGTTGCTCAGCTGCGTGCCCGGGTGCAGCACGAGGTCCTGCCAGTCCGTCCAGCGTCCGGCCGTTAGCGCCTGGAGGTCCTGGGGCCAGAAGAGAATCGAGTCGCCGTGCGCACAAGCAGCGACGCTCGCGGGGCACTGGTACCCCGTGTTGCTGTTTCGCGCGGCGTCGCGCTTGAACTGGGCCCACTGCGGGCCGTTCATCATCGGCATGCGGCGCAGCGCCTGCTGGGTCCCGGCGTAGGTGTCGTACGTAATGGTCGTCTTCCCGGCCTTGCCCTGCTTCGTGGTGATGAGCACCACACCGCTCGCCCCGCGCGCACCGTAGATCGCTGTCGCCGAGGCGTCCTTCAGGATCTCGATCGACTCGATGTCGTTCGGGTTCAGGTCGCCGATGCCGCCGGCCATCGGGATGCCGTCCAGCACGTACAGCGGATCGTTGGACGCCGTGAGCGAGCGCGTGCCACGGACGCGGATGCTCATGCCGTCCCCGGGGTTGTTGCCGCTGGTGACGATATCGACGCCGGGCACGCGCCCCTTGATCGCCTCGATGGCGTTGGCCTTGGGTACCGCGTGCACATCTTCGCCCGATACCGAGGCCACCGACCCGGTCACGTCTCTGCGGGCCTGCGTTCCGTAGCCGACCACCACGACTTCTTGCAGCGTGACGGCCAGCGGCGTGAGCCGGAAGTCCGCCCTGGCGGTGTCCCCGGCGGCGACGACGACGTCCGTCATCTCCATCAGGGCGTGCCCGATGAGCCGCGCGCGCAAGCGGTATGTCCCCGGCGGCACCGACGCGATGGTGTAGCGGCCGTCCGTGGCGGCATCGGCGCCGAGCTCGGTGCCCGCCACCGTCACCCGGGTGCCCGGCAGCGGTGCGCCCGTCTCCTGAGCGGTGACGAGGCCGGAGATCGTCCCGCTCGTCGGCCCCGACGGCGTGCTCGCTCGCCCGCCTCCAGCCTGAGCCAGGAGCGTACAGAGCGGCGACAGCGCGAGCAGCAGGACGAGACTGACGAGCTTGCAGCGTGAGGTGCGACCGGTCGGTGGAGATCCGACCGCAGGCGAGGCGAGGGCTGGTTGGGGCAAGCAGGGATGCCCCCAAGCGGCTTGACGGCGACGCTTCGACATGGGACCCTCCGACGGCGTGGAACCACCGGGCGGTCACGCAGGTCGCAAGGGTCGTGCCTTTCACGTGACCCGAGTCACGCGACGATTGTCCTGCGCACGAACTATTTGTCAGATATTCGTGAGCGAGCGAGGAAGGACGCACGACCTCGGATTGCGGGCGTCGCACGTTGTCCACAGAGTGTCGCGTGGACGCGATAAGTGCTGCGGGCGTTCAGCGGCGCGGCGAATCGCGCACGGCTACGGCGGCGCCTGTCCGTGCCGACCGATACACGGCTTGCGCCAGCTCGACGCTCCGGCGACCGTCGCGCCCGTCACACAGCGGTGCCGCGCCGGTGCGAATCGCGGAGACGAAGTCTTCGAGCACCCTGCGATGCCCCCGCGCGTCCGACACGACGGGCGACGTCGCGCTGGCGTTCGCCTCGCCCTCGTCCGGTGGAGGAGGCGCCCGCGGTGTGCGCAGCTCGACGGACACGACGTGGTCTGGCTCCACCACGATGGTTCCCTCCGACCCGGTGAGCTCGACGCGGCGGGGAAAGCCCGGGAACGCTGCTGTCGTGACGTCGAGCGTGCCGACGGCACCGCCCGCGAACTCGAGACACGCGACGGCCGTATCCTCCGTCTCGATGGCGTGCAGCGCGGTGCGCGTGGTGGCGTAGACACGCTCCACGTCGCCGAGCAGCCACAGCAGCAGGTCGACCGAGTGGATTCCCTGGTTCATGAGCGCTCCTCCCCCGTCCAGGGCCCACGTTCCGCGCCACCGGGAGCCGGCGTAATATTCCGGCGGGCGGTACCACTTGACGTGCGCGGACACGAGGATCGGCTTGCCGAGCGCTCCTTGCGCGATGAGCTGTTTGAGCCACTGGAGGTGAGGCGCAGTGCGGTCTTGAAAGATCACGCCCAGCTTCACCCGAGCGCGGTCGCACTCGTCGATCAGGGCGTCGATGCGCTCGGTCGTGATGTCGAGCGGTTTCTCCACCAGCACGTGCAGGCCCCGCCGCGCGGCGGCCCGTGCGTGCTCGGCGTGCAGGCCCGACGGCGTCCCGACGAGCACCATATCCAGGGGGCGGTGCGCCAGCATGTCCTCGAGATCCTGGAAGGCAGTGCCGCCGTACCGATCGGACATGCGACGCGCCTTCTCCGGGTCGCGCGCCCAGAACGCCGCGAGCTCCACGCCCGGGGTTTCTCGGGCCGCGCGGGCGTGGGTGTCGCTGATGTTGCCCCCACCGAGGATGCCGACGCGCACCGTCATGCGGTGCTCCGGCCCGACGCTGGCGCATGTCTTGCAACCGCCGACCGTTGAGAGAGGGTGCGCGAGCCCATCATGACGCAGACCTCGAACGACCCGCAACGGACGATCGACCGGCGTGAGGCGCTGCGGCGGGCGGCCCTACTGCTCGGCGGCGCCCTCTCCGCGTCCACCGTCGCCGGCGTGCTCGCCGGGTGCGAGGCGCGCCGCACGCCGGACGGCGCGTGGGCGCCCCGCGCGCTCAGCTCGGAGCAGCTGGATCTGGTCGCGACCATCGCCGAGCACATTCTGCCCGAGACCGACACCCCCGGTGCCCGCGCCGTGGGTGTGCACCGCTTCATCGACGCCATGCTCGCGGACTCCTTCCCGGACGAGGAGCGACGGCATTTTCTGGCCGGCCTCTCGGACGTCGACGCGCGGGCGCAGCGGAGCTGTGGGCGTGCCTTCCTGCGGTGCGCGACACACGAGCAACGCGCCGTGCTCGATCAACTCGATCGCGAGGCGTTCGCGGCGACGGCCTCACCCCCTGACCGGCTCCCGGAAACCCCGGGCTCGCGCCCGGGGTCAGACACTGACCCCGGACGCAAGTCCGGGGTGCCGTTCTTCCGCACGATGAAGGAGCTGACGCTCGTCGGGTACTACACGTCCGAGGCCGGCGCCACCCGCGAGCTGCGCCACGCACCGGTCCCCGGCCGCTTCGAGGGGTGCGTCCCGCTCGATCAGATCGGCCGGGCGTGGGCTGTGTGATCGAACCGTACGACGCCATCGTCGTGGGCTCCGGTATCACGGGTGGCTGGGCCGCCAAGGAGCTCTGCGAAAAGGGGCTGCGGACGCTCGTGCTCGAGCGCGGCCGCCACGTGGAACACGTCAAGGACTACGTCACCGAGTGGTGGCAGCCCTGGCAGTTCGCCCACCGCGGCCGGGGCGAGGAACAGCTCTACGAGCGCGACTACCCGATCCAGAGCAAGAACTACGCCTTTGGCGAGGCGACGCGACATTTCTTCGTGAACGATCGAGAGCACCCGTACGTCACGCCCGACGACAAGCCGTTCCGCTGGATCCGGGGCTACCAGCTCGGCGGGCGCAGCCTGATTTGGGGCCGGGCGTGCTGGCGGTGGAGCGACCTCGATTTCACGGCCAACCTGCGCGACGGCCACGGCGTCGACTGGCCGATCCGGTACAAGGATCTGGAGCCGTGGTACGCCTACGTGGAACGGTTCGTCGGCGTGAGCGGCGAGCGCTTGGGCGTGGCCCACCTGCCGGACGGCGAATTCCTGCCGCCGTGGGACCTGACGTGCGCCGAGCGCGTCGTCAAGCAGGGCATCGAGCGCGCGTTTCGCGGCCGCCACCTGACGATCACCCGCGTGGCGAACCTGACCCGGGCGCACAACGGCCGCGGCCCCTGCCAGGCACGCAACCAGTGCGCGCGCGGCTGTAGCTTCGGGGGCTACTTCTCGAGCTTGAGCGCCACGCTCCCCGCGGCCCGCAACACCGGGCGGCTGACGGTCGTCACCGATGCGATCGTCCACAGCGTCATCTATGACGAGCGGACGGACCGCGCCACGGGAGTGCGGGTGATCGACGCCAACACGAAGGCGACGACCGAGTACTCCGGGCGACTCGTCTTCCTGTGCGCCTCGACGCTCGGCACCGCGCAGATCCTGTTGAGCTCGCGGAGCGCGCGCTTCCCGACCGGGCTAGCCAACTCGAGCGGCGAGCTGGGCCACAACCTGATGGACCACATCTCGAAGGCGGGCGCGCGCGGGACCGTCCCTGCCTTGGAGGACAAGTACGTATACGGCCGGCGGCCCACAGGCAGCTACATCCCGCGGTTCCGCAACCTCGGCGTGCCGGGGGAGGCGAAGGTCGGGTTCCTGCGCGGCTATGGGATTCAGGGGGGGTCGGGGCGTCAGGGGTGGGGCCGCGGCGCCGAAGCCCCCGGACTGGGCGTCGAATTGAAGCAGCGGCTGCGCGAGCCCGGGCCGTGGGGGATCTCGCTTCAAGGGTACGGTGAGTGCCTGCCGCGCCATGAAAACTACGTCGACCTGGACCCCGAGCGAAGCGACCGGTGGGGGATCCCGCTGCCGCGGGTGCACTGCTCCTGGAGCGAGAACGAGCGCGCGATCCGGGAAGACGTGAAGGCGCAAGGAGCCGAAATGCTCGAGGCCGCCGGTTGCACCAACGTCGAGACGTACGACGAGGACGGCCCGCCGGGGTTCAGCGTGCACGAGATGGGAACGGCGCGCATGGGTCGCGACCCGCGCACATCGGTCCTCAACGCGCACAACCAGGCGCACGACGTGCCCAACCTGTTCGTCACGGACGGCGCCTGCATGGCCAGCTCGTCGTGCGTCAATCCGTCGCTCACGTACATGGCGCTTACGGCGCGGGCCGTGGACTTCGCGGTGAGCGAGCTCAAGCGCCGCAACCGGTGAGCACGCCTGCAGCGCCGCGCGCCGCGCAGGTCCGGGTGGCGGCGACGTCGTTCCTGGCGCTGTTCGCGATCGTCGGGATCGCGCTGTACGGGCTGCCGTTCTTCTACGACTTCATGGTGCGCGAGTTCGGGTGGTCGCGCGCCCAGGTCACGTCCGGGAACGCGATCTCGAAGCTCCTGGTGGGTCCGCTGTTCGGGTTCCTCGCCGGCTGGCTGGTGGACCGCTTCGGCCCGCGCCGCTTGATGGTCGCGGGAATTCTCATGGCTGGCGCCGCGCTCGTCGGGCTCGGGGCGATCCACTCGCTCGCCGGGTTTTACGTCTTCTATCTCTTCAACGCGCTCGGGAACTTCTGCGGCGGCCCGCTCCCCAACCAGGTGCTCCTGTCCCGCTGGTTCACGGCGGCGCGCGGCCGGGCGATGGGCTTCGCGTACTTGGGCATCGGGATCGGCGGCGCGATCGTGCCGTTTCTGGCGCTGTGGCTCACGCAGGAGGTGGGGTGGCACGGCGCGCTGCAAGCGCTCGGCGTATTGATCGTCCTCGCGGCCCTGCCGCTGGCGCTGGTCGTGCGCGAGTCGCCCGAAGCGCCAGCGGACAACCGGGTTTCACTCGAGCCCTCGGTCCCTGACCCCGCTTCTGTCGCTCCCGTGCTTCGCTCTCCCGCCTTCTATCTCCTCCTCGCCGGGAGCATGTGCTCGATCGCCGCGGTCGGCGGCACCAATCAGCACCTGAAGCTCTTCCTGAGCCTGGACCAGGGCTACTCCCAGGGCGCCGCGGCGCAGATCGCGTCGCTGGTGCTGGCGTCCAGCCTGGCGGGTCGACTGGGGATGGGATGGCTGGCGGACCGGATACCCAAGAAGTACGTGATGCTGCTGATCTACCTGCTCGTCGCTGCGGCGATCCCGCTGCTGTTCCTCACGCGGATGCACGGCGCGATCTACCTCTTCGCCGTGGTCTTCGGCATCGGGCTGGGTGGCGAGTACATGGTGATCCCGCTCATGGCCGCCGAGCTGTTCGGCGTGCGCGTGCTGGGGCGCGCGATGGGCGTCATCCTCACCGGCGACGGCGTCGCGGAAGCGCTCGCGCCCGTGCTGGTCGGACGGATGCACGATGTGACAGGGAGCTACGCGACCGGCTTCGCGGCCGTGATCGGCTTCGCGATCGCCGGCGCGATCGCAATCGCGTTCCTGCCCCGGCTGTCCTCACCCCCTGACCCCCTCTCCGTTCCGGAGAGGGGGGACGTGTTGAGTTCCCCCTCTCCCAAAGGGAGAGGGGGACAGGGGGTGAGGACCCCGTGAGCGCGGTCCAACCGATCGGCATCATCATGAACGGCGTGACGGGACGCATGGGCCTGAATCAGCACCTGATTCGGTCCATCTTCGCCATCCGGCAGCAGGGCGGGGTGGCGTTGCCCGACGGCCGGCGGGTGGTCCCGGACCCGATCCTGGTGGGTCGGAACGAGGCGAAGCTCGCGGACGTCGCCCGCGCGCACGGTATCGCGCGCGTCTCGACCGATCTCGATGCGTGCCTCGCGAACCCGGCGGATTCGGTCTACTTCGATGCCACCGTGACGAGCCTCCGCGCCGACAACGTGCGGCGGGCGATCGCCGCCGGGAAGCACGTCTACTGCGAAAAGCCGCTGGCGGGCACGCTGGCCGAGGCGCTCGACCTCGCCCGTCGAGCCAGGCAGCGCGGCGTGAAGCACGGCGTAGTGCAGGACAAGCTCTTCCTGCCCGGCATCCGCAAGCTGAAGCGGCTGGTGGACCGCGGCTTCTTCGGCCGCATCCTGAGCGTGCGCGGCGAGTTCGGGTACTGGGTGTTCGAGGGGGAGGACCCGCCGGCGCAGCGCCCGTCGTGGAACTACCGCACGGAGGACGGCGGCGGCATCGTCGTCGACATGTTCGCCCACTGGCGCTATCTGCTCGACCACACGTTCGGCGCGGTGAAGGCCGTGCAATGCACCGCCACCACCCACATCCCCGAACGGGTGGACGAGCGCGGCCGGCGCTACGCCGCCACCGCGGACGACGCCGCGTACGCCACGTTCGTGCTGGCGGGTCCCGACGGTGACATCGTCGCGCAGTTCAATTCCTCGTGGGCGGTGCGCGTCTACCGTGACGACCTGTTGCAGCTCCAGGTGGACGGCACGGCGGGGAGTGCCGTTGCCGGCCTGCGGATCTGCAAGATTCAGCGCCGCGACGAGACACCACGGACCGTGTGGAACCCCGACGTGGCGAGCGCCAGCGACTACTACGCCCAGTGGCAGGACGTTCCCGACGAGGGATGGCTCGACAACGCTTTCAAGGTCGAGTGGGAGATGTTCCTGCGTCACGTCGCGGCGGACGAGCCGTTCCCGCACGACTTCGGGGAGGGCGCCAAGGGGGTGCAGCTGGCGGAGCTGGCGCTCGCGTCGTCGGCACGGCGTGGCTGGGTCGATGTTCCGGCGCTGGACGTCTCACCCGCCGCGGTAGGCGTGAGGTAATGCCGCCCACCCTCCGCCTGCCGCGCCCTGACGGCACGCTCGAACCGTACGTCATGCGTGAGGCCGTCGCCTGGCCCGCGCCCGCGGGACCGATCCACAGCCGCGTCGCGTACGCCGCGGCGCACGTCGTGTGCGACCCGCTCGCCGACAGCGATCCGCTGTCGCAGCCGCGGCTCGACTGGGAGGCCACCCTTTCCTACCGTCGGTACTTGTGGTCCCTCGGCCTGGCCGTGGCCGAAGCCATGGACACGGCGCAGCGCGGCATGGGGCTGGGCTGGCCGGCGGCGCGCGAGCTCATCCGCCGCTCGGTGGGCGAGGCCCGGGCGGCCGGAGGAATGATCGCGTGCGGCGCCGGCACCGATCACGTGCTACCGGGTGAGCGGGTGACGCTCGACGACGTCGTGCACGCCTACGAGGAGCAAGTCGGCTGGGTCGAGCGGCACGGCGGGCGGGCGATCTTGATGGCGAGCCGGGCGCTGGCGCGCGCGGCGCGCTCGCCGGACGACTACCGGCACGTCTATGGGACGGTGCTGCGGCAGGTGAGCCGGCCCGTGATCCTGCACTGGCTCGGGGACATGTTCGATCCCGAGCTCGCCGGCTATTGGGGAACGCGGGACCTGGACCAGGCGATGGAGGTGTGCCTCGAGATCATTCGCGAGCACCGCGCCCGGATCGACGGGATCAAGATTTCGCTGTTGGATGCCGAGCGCGAAGTGGCGCTGCGCGCCCGCCTTCCCGAAGGCGTACGTACGTACACCGGCGACGACTTCAACTACGACGGGTTGATCCTGGGGGACGGGCAGCGACACAGCGACGCGCTGCTCGGCATCTTCGACGCGATCGCGCCGGCCGCGTCGGCTGCGCTGCAGGCATTGGATCGGGGGGATACGGCCGGGTACCGCCGGGCGCTCGCGCCCACCGTGGCACTGTCGCGCCACGTGTTCCAGCCCCCGACCTACGCGTACAAGACGGGCGTCGTGTTCCTGGCGTATCTGAACGGCCACCAGACGCACTTTCGGATGCTTGGAGGTGCCGAGAGTTGGCGCTCCGTGCCGCATCTGGCCGAGCTGTTTCGGCTCGCCGACTGTGCCGGGCTGCTGCGCGATCCGGAGCGCGCCGCGCAGCGGATGGGGCGAGTGCTGGCGGTCGCCGGGGTTGTGTGACCGATTTGAACGCGCCGCCGGACGGACTAACCCCGGGTGGACTAACCCCGGGCGCAAGCCCGGGGTCCCCGGGGTCCCCGGGGATCGAGAGGCTCAGCTTCAACCAGATCACCGCGGACCGGGCGAGTCTCGCGGAAGCGGTCGAAGCGTGCGCCCGGCACGGCGTGCCGTACATCGCCGTGTGGCGCCACAAGCTTGCCGAGGCTGGACTCGATCGCGCCGTGCGCCTGGTCCGCGACGCCGGGCTGCGTGTGTCGAGCGTGTGCCGCGGAGGGATGTTTCCGGCGACGAGCCACGCGGAGCGGGAGGCGCGGATCGAGGACAACCGCCGGGCGGTGGACGAAGCGGCGGCGCTGGGCGCGGAGGTCCTCGTCCTGGTGTGCGGGGCGGCGCCCCCGCCCGAGAGAGACATCGCCGCGGCGCGTCGCATGGTCGCGGACGGCATCGCCCGGCTCGTCCCATACGCGACGGAGCGCGGCGTGCGTCTGGGGATCGAGCCGATGCACCCCGCGTTCGCGGCCGAGCGCTCCTGCATCACCACGTTGCGCGAGGCGCGTTGCCTGGTGGAGCGGTTCGATGCCGCGACCGTCGGCGTCGTGGCCGACGTCTATCACATCTGGTGGGACCCCGACCTCTACGAGGAGCTCGCCCGCGCCGCCGGGCGGATCGTCGGTTTCCACGTCTCCGATTGGCTGGTGCCCGTGCAAGACGTGCTGATGAACCGCGGCGTGATGGGCGACGGCGTGATCGCGCTGCGGCGGATCCGTGAGGCCGTAGACCACGCCGGGTACGCGGGCCCGATCGAGGTGGAGATCTTCAACGAGGCGGTGTGGGACACGCCGCTCGACGTGGTGTTGCCGCTGGTGAAGGAGCGTTACCTCGCATGGGTGTAGCCGGCCGGCGGGATTTTCTCTCGAGGCTCGCGGTGCTGGCGGTGGCGGGCGCCCCGGCATGGAGCCCGGGCTTGACCCCGGGCTTGACCCCGGGCTTGCGCCCGGGGTCAGTACATCCTCTCACCCCCGGCTCCACCGATCGCCAGTACTGGCTGGACGTGCTGACGCGCCTGGCGCACCCGGTGCTGACGAACCTCGCGGAGGGACGGCTGCGCCAGCGGATGCCGGTGGAGATCGCGCCGGCTGGGAACCCGGAGCGGCGCGACTACACGCACCTCGAGGCGGTCGGGCGACTGCTCACCGGGATCGCGCCGTGGCTGGAGCTGGGCGGCGACGCGTCGCCCGAGGGCGAGCAGCGGCAGCGCTACGCCGACCTGGCCCGGCGGGGCCTCCGCGCCGCGACCGACCCGCGCTCGCCCGACTTCCTGAACTTCGCCCGCGGCCGACAGCCGCTCGTCGACGCGGCGTTCCTCGCGCACGCGATCGTGCGCGCGCCCCGCGAGCTGTGGCAACGACTCGATGGTGAGACGCAGCACAATGTGGTCAGCGCGCTCAAGTCGACGCGCGGCATCCGGCCGTCGCTCTCCAACTGGCTGATGTTCAGCGCGATGATCGAAACCGCGCTGAGCATGATCGGGGAGGAGTGGGACCGCGCGCCCGTGGACCATGCCCTCACTCAGCACGAGCAGTGGTACAAGGGGGACGGGGTGTACGGGGACGGGCCCTCGTTTCACTGGGACTACTACAACAGTTTCGTCATCCACCCGATGCTGCTCGACGTGCTCCGCCTGGTGGGGACGACCGCGCCGGAGTGGCAGAGACTCACCGACCCCGTGCTGCAGCGAGCGCGTCGCTACGCCGCCATTCAGGAGCGCCTGATCTCGCCCGAAGGCACGTTCCCACCGATCGGTCGCTCGCTCGCGTATCGCTTCGGCGCGTTTCAGCTGCTGGCGCAGGTGGCGCTGCGGCAACAGCTGCCTGAGGGCGTGACTCCGGCGCAGGTGCGCTGTGGATTGACAGCGGTGATACGCCGCATGATCGAGGCGCCCGGCACGTTCGACGCCCAGGGATGGCTGACCATCGGGTTCTGCGGGCACCAGCCGAGCATCGGCGAAGGCTACATCTCGACCGGGAGTGCGTACCTCTGCGCGGCCGGCCTGCTCCCGCTCGGACTGCCTGCGACGGACGAGTTCTGGTCGGCGGCCCCTGCGGACTGGACGGCCCGGAAGGCCTGGCGTGGACAGGATGTGACCCCGGACCACGCGATCTGATGCCATGATCCTATGTCTCACGCTCCTCGCGCTGCAGACGCCCGCGGCACCCGCGGCACCAGCGGCCGGGGTCGAGTGGCCCGTGTTTCTCGCGCGCCACGATTTGGTGTGGGACCGTCTCCCCGCGCGGTGGGGCGAGAGCGCGTTCATCGGCAACGGGCGCCTCGGTGCCACGATCGACGCGCCAGGCGGGGTGCTCGGATGGACCGTCAACCGCACGGACTTCGTCCACGACCAATCACGCTTCCCCATCGGGCGCGTGGTGGTGCAGACGACGGGAACGGTGCAGAGAGGCGACGCGCGCTTGACGCTGTGGGACGCCGAGGCGAGCGGGACGGTCACCACGGATCGGGGAGAGGTGCGCTGGCGCAGCTTCGCCGCGGCTCAGCCGTCGGTGATCGTCATCGTGCTCGAAGCACGGGGTGGCGAGCGGGGGGACGACGTGCACCTGGACTGGGTGCCGGCCGAGGCTCGACCGCCGCGTAAGGTGGCCCGGAAGGAAGCCTTCGCACCCGAAGACCTGCACCCGCCGCCCACCGTCACGCGCTCGCCGGCGGAGATCACGAGCGTGCAGACGTTCCTGGGGGGCGGGGCGCACGCCGAGTCGATTGTGTCGAGTTCCCCCTCTCCCGCAGGGAGAGGGGGCCAGGGGGTGAGGACCTTCTACCTCAGCATCGGTCGCGGAAACACCGACCGCGAAGCTCTCGCCGAGGCTCGCGCGGCGACCCGCGAGGCGGCCCGGCTGGGAGTCGCGAGACTGACTGCGGCGCACCGCAAGTGGTGGCACGCCTACTATCCGGCGAGCTTCCTCACGTTCCCGGACGCCCGTCTCGAGGCGTACTACTGGATTCAGATCTACAAGCTCGGCTCCGCGATGCGACCGGATGGGCCGATCCTCGACCTGAACGGTCCCTGGTTCAACGCCACACCGTGGCCCGCGATCTGGTGGAATCTCAACATCCAGCTCACCTACTCGCCGCTGTTCCGCGCGAATCGGCTTGACCTCGCCGAATCGTTGTTCCGCAATCTCGATCAGCATCGGCAGGCCCTGATCGACAACGTCCCCGAGCGGCTGCGCGGCACCGCGGCGGCGATCGGTCGCAGCTCGGGCCCCGACCTGGTGCGGCCCGTCGATCTGGCCACGGCGCAGAGCGACGCCGCCCACGAGATGGGAGACCTGCCGTGGACCATGTACTACTACTGGCTCCAGTACCGCTATCAGATGGACGATCACATACTGCGCGAGCGCGTCTATCCACTCCTCAAGCTGGCGATCGGGAATTACCTCGCGTACGTGGAGCGCGGCGAGGACGGGCGGTGGCATCTGCCCCCGACACACTCACCTGAGCTGGCCACCGTCCCCGACGCGAATTACGATCTCGCGCTGCTCAAGTGGGGACTAGAGACGTTGATCGCCGGCGCCGAGCGCCTGCGGCTCGACGAGCCGCTGCTACCCCGCTGGCGCGATGTGCTGGCCAACCTCGCACCGTTTCCCACCGACTCCGCGGGGCTGATGGTCGGGCGCGGGCGGCCGTGGCAGCAATCGCACCGCCACTACTCGCACCTGCTGGCGATCTATCCGCTGCGCCTCGTCACCCCCGATCGTTCCGATCAGCGGGCGCTGATCGAGACCTCGCTCGCAACCTGGGAGCGGGACATCTCGCTGTTCCGCGGCTACTCGTTCACGGGCGGCGCGGCGATGCACGCCTCGCTCGGGCACGGCGACGTCGCCTTGACGCGTCTGAACCAGTATCTCGATGCGCCGCGCTACATGGAGCCGAACACCTTCTACGCCGAGGCGGGTCCCGTCATCGAGACGCCACTCTCGGCCGCCGCGTCGATTCAGGAGCTGTTCTTACAGGATTGGGGCGGTGCGCTCCGAATCTTCCCCGCGGTCCCGGCCGCTTGGTCAGACGCCGCCTTCGACCACCTGCGGGCCGAGGGGGCGTTTCTCGTCAGCGGCGCACGGCGCGGCGGGCGGACCGCCTGGGTCCGCATCGCGAGTCTCGCCGGTGAGCCCTGCCGGCTGGTCGTAGCGGATTGGGATACGGCGGTGGTCCGCGCGCACACGGGTCCCGTGCCGCGCGTGACGCGGGACAGCACGGGGGCCTTCGTGATCGACCTGCGCCGGGCCGCCTCGGTGGTGCTGGCGCCGGACGTCGCGAGCCCGCTCCCCGAGGCACGCCCCGTGGCGCTCCCTCCCGGTCGCAACCCGTTTCCCATCCTAAAGGATGGGCTCGGCACGGCACAACCCTGAAGGGTGTGCGTGTTCAGCCGACTTGCGGGGCGGCGAAGGCAGGAGCGGCCACGAGCGCGATCGCCCCGCGCAGCCGGGGCAAGCTCCCTGACGGCTCGGGGACCACGGGGGTCTCCGCGGCCTGGCGGATGAGGGCCCGTCGCTCGATTTCCGCACGAATGGGCGCCTCGACCAAGCCCCAGGCGGCCGTGATCTCGCCGCCGATGATGATCCGCGCGGGATTGAGCGCGTTGACGATCACCGAAAGACCGAGCCCGAGATAGCGGCCGGTTTCCACCAGGGCGGCGCGGGCGCGCTCGTCTCCCTTGTCGGCGCGATGTATCACCTCGTCCACGGTGACGCTGTTCTGTTGGAACAGCTCCCGGGCGACGGCGGGCGACAGGTCGTGCCCCAGGTAGCGGGCGACCGTGGCGAGGTTCGACGTGTGGGCCTCGAGGCAGCCCTGCGCGCCGCATAAGCAGCGGGGCCCATCAGGGCTGATGGGGATGTGCCCGAACTCGCCCGCCGTGTACCCGTGACCCCGAACCAGCTCGCCGTTCACCACCACGCCCGTGCCCACCCCGTCCGACACCGTCATATAGACGAAATCGCGGATGCCGCTCCCCCGCTCCCCCGGTTCGAGCCAGATGTGCGCGAGCGCGCAGGCCGCCCCGGAATTCTCGACGTGCACCGGCAGCCCGGTGCGCTCCGCCAGGCCGCTGCGGATCTGCACGTCGCGCCAGCCGAGCTGGGGAGCGTTGAGCACGCGACCGCGCCGGTCCACCATCCCGGGGACTACCATCCCGATCCCCTCGCAGTGCCCTCCCGCCGCGTGGGTTCGGAGCAAGCGGCGAACGCGTAGCGCGAGTTCGTCCAGGAGCTGGTCCGGGTCGAAGACGGTTCCGAAGCTCTCGAGAGCTATCTGGTTGCCGCCGAAGTCCGAGAGGGACACGTACGTGCGACTGAAACGGATGTCGATCGCCGCGACGAGCCTACCGCGGGTCTGTACGTGCAGCATCTTCGGCCGGCGACCCCGGGGGACGGCGGCGAGCGCGCCCTCGTAGACGGCGCCTTCTGCCAGGAGCTCGTTGACCAGGGTCGTCACCATGCCACGTCCCACCGCCATGCGGCGGGCGAGATCGGCGCGGGAGATCGGCTGAAACTCGCGCACGAGGTTCAACAGAATCAGCCGGTTGATCTGGCGCGACGTGGAGCGGGTGGCGCGGTTGAAGTCGCGGGGGTTGATCGTTCTCACGATGGTGTCGTCCGCTCGAGCTCTGAGTGTGGCGTTCTTGCCCCACCTTGGCGCGCACCTTGCGCACGCATCGGGGGTGCCGCCGGGACTTAGTTCGATCGACGAACAAGATAGGTGAGCGCGCGCGTTGGACGGGAACGGTTTGCCCGTAGCGAACTTTCGCCGCCGCTGAGCGCGGTGTCCTCCGCTCACTATCGCGCGCAAGCCGCATCTGTTGCTTCCACGCCCCGGCGGTGCTGCCCCAACTCCTTCGGAGCGTTTGCGCATGCGAACGATGAGTGTCTGTCTCGTGGGCTGCGCCGCGCTGCTCGCGGCGGCCGGGGACGTCACGGCCCAGGACTCCACGGGCGCGATCACCGGCGTGGTGCGGGCACGCGATACGGGGGCCCCGGTGGCGCGGGTCGGCGTCAGCGTGGTCGGGACGCGCCTCGCAGCCGAAAGCGATGCGGAGGGCCGCTATGCCATTTCCGGCGTGCCCCCCGGGACGTACCACCTGCGGGCGCGGCTGCTGGGCTATGCCCCTGGCGACACGACCGTGATGGTGCAGGCCGCCCAACGCGCCGTCGCCGACTTCCGGCTGCAGCCGAGCGCCATCGAGCTGAACCCCGTGGTGGCGATCGGTTACGGCACGCAGCGCAAGGCGGACCTGACGGGCTCGGTTTCCTCGGTTACCGGTCCGGAAATCGCGACGAATCCGGTAGACCGGGCCGACCAGGCCCTCGCTGGGCGGGTGCCCGGGATGCAGGTGCAGACCACGAACGCACAGCCCGGATCAGAGCTGCGCATCCGGCTGCGCGGGGGTAATTCGCTGTCGGGAGACAACTCGCCGCTCGTCGTGATCGACGGTGTCATCGGCGCGGACTTGAGCCTGATCAATCCGGGTGACATCGAGACCTTCGATGTCCTGAAGGACGCCTCGGCCACGGCGATCTACGGGGCGCGAGGGGCCAACGGCGTCATCCTAGTGACGACCAAACGGGGTCAGGGACCGTTCCACTTCGACTACTCCGCCTACATCGGCGCGCAGGACGTGAGCAAGCACATCGCCGTCCTCAGCGCCGACCAGTTCGCGCGGCTGTACATGCGCAACCCGAATCACGACAAGAGCGTCAAGCTCGACACGCTGAGCGACCTGCCGACCACGGACTGGCAGAACGTGGTCTATCGGTCCGCGCCGATTCAAGACCACCAGATCCAAGTCAGCGGCTCGAGCGGCGCCACCAGCCTGATGCTCTCGGCCAACTGGTACGACCAGCAGGGGGTGTTGCTCGGCTCCGACCTCACGCGCGGGTCGCTGCGCTTCAACCTCGACCAAGGCCTGGGCCCGCGGTTTCGGCTGGGAACGCGTGTGACCTATAACCGCACTGTGGGGAACCAGGCCCGGGTCAACAGTGGCTACGGCTCAGGTGGCGGACCCGTGTCGATGCAGGCACTCCGCTTCGCGCCCACGATCCCCGTGCGTGATTCGACCGGCAACTTCAGCGGCCCGCTCCTGCCCAGCGCCAACGACAACCCGATGGCGATCATCGAGCTGCGCCAGGACAAGACCACCACCGGGTACGGCATCGGGACCCTGTTCGGGGAATACGACCCGCTCCCCGGTCTCACCTTGCGCACCAGCCTGTCGTACACCTCGAACGATGTCCTCGAGCAGCAGTACGTCTCCCGCAAGCTGCAGGCCTCCCTGAACTTGGGACAGGCGAACATCGACAATAACACCGCGACCACGTGGTTGGTCGAGAACACGGCGACGTTGCACCGCGCGCTGGGAAAGCAGCACGACCTCACGCTGCTCGGCGGCTTCACGGCACAGCAGACGGACAACGGGGCCAACAGCTCGCAAGGTGTCGGCTTCACGAGTGACCTGCTGGGATACCAGCGGCTGAACCTCGCGGACCTGGTGACCGGGAGCTCCAACGCGACCCGCCAAAGGGTGCTCTCGTACCTTGGCCGCGTGAACTATAGCCTGGCGGGAAAGTACCTGATGACCGGCACGGTCCGGGCCGACGGCTCGTCGAAGTTCGCGGCGAACAACAAGTGGGCGGTCTTCCCCTCTGCCGCGGTGGCGTGGCGCGCCGGCGACGAACCGTTCCTGCGCCGGCTCATCCCCGCCGTGAGCGAGCTGAAGCTGCGTCTGAGTGCGGGTAGCACCGGGAGCAACGCCATCTCGACGTACCAGTCCCTCGCCGCGTGGAACGTGGGTGCACCCTACGCGATCGGCACGACGCCCTATTTCAACGGCGCCACTCTCAGCCGCATCACAAACCCCAACCTGCGTTGGGAGACCACGGTTCAGTACGACGCGGGCGTGGACCTCGGCCTATTCGGCAACCGAGTGACCGTCACAGCCGACGCGTACGACAAGACGACCAAGGACCTGCTGTACGCGAAGCAGGTGCCGTACCTCGTGGGGTTCGCGAGCTACGTCACCAACATCGGGAGGGTGCGGAATCGCGGCCTGGAGCTGGCGGTCGATACGCGGGCCGCCCGGGGCGGTCTCGAGGCGCGCCTGGGGGGCAATGTGTCGCTCAATCGCAGCAAGGTGCTGGATCTGGGAGGGGACAAGCAGTTCTTCCTCACGGGGTCGAACACGTCACTCCCAAGGTGGGAGAACGACGTGATCGTGCAAGTGGGTCAGCCGCTCGGCAATTTCTACGGCTATGTCTGGGACGGGATCTTTCAAAGCTCGGCCGAGGCCGCCGCCAGTGGCCAGGCGGGTGCGATAGCCGGAGGCGACAAGTTGAGAGACTTGAACGGCGACCGAAAGATCGACAGCAACGACCAAACCATCCTCGGTAATGCCCAACCGCGCTATCTGTTCGGCCTCACGGGCTCCGTAACCTACGGGCGACTCTCCCTCAGCGTCCTGGTGCGCGGGGCCCTCGACTTCCAAGTGGTCGACGTGAGCCGGGCGGGGATGGAAACGCCCGGTGGCTCGAGCAACATGCTCACGTCGGTGCTGAACTACTGGACGCCGACCAACCCCACCAACGCGATGACCGCGCTCAACGTCTCGCCGTTCGACGGCTTGACCTCGCGCTGGGTCGAGGACGGCTCGTTCGTCCGCCTTCAGAACGTCACGGTTCAATGGGACGTGCCGGAGCGGCTCGGCGCGCGTTTCGGGATGCGGCGGCTCCGTCTCTACCTGAGCGGGCAGAACCTCCTCACGGCCACGCGCTACTCGTGGTATGACCCCGAGGTCAGCTCGCGCGGGACGAGCGATCTCACGCTGGGGTGGGACGACTCTAACTATCCCGGCACGAAGATCGTCACCATCGGCGCCAGCGTCGGCTTCTAGGAGGACGCATGATCCCGAAGACACTCTTGTTCGCTGTGGTCGCCCTGACGCTCGCCGGTTGCCGCAACTGGCTCGTGGAGGAGCCCCAGAGCTTCTTCACGCCGGACGATTTCCCCACCACCGAGGCCGACCTGAAGATCGCCCTCGGCGGGATCGACGACTGGTACACGGGCGGCCAGAGTCAGGCGTACTTCCACCGTGGCTGGCCGATGCTCACCGAGGTGCCGTCGGACCAGACCGTCGCCCAAAGCGCGAGCGACTCGCGCTACGCCCAGGACAGCTATACCCTGAACGCCTCGAACGAATGGCTGTGGCGCGTCTGGAGACAGATCTACGGCGCCATCAACCAGGCGAACGTGCTCATCGCGCGCATCCCCCAGATGACCCAGGTGTCGCAGGACGTGAAGGACCGCTACCTCGGCGCCTTCAAGTTCCATCGCGCCTTCAACCACTTCAACGCGGTTCGCGTCTGGGGCAGCGTCCCCCTGATGATGCGGCCGACCACGGAATTCGCCACCGCCACGCAGATCACCCGGGCGCCGATCGCGGAGATCTACGATTCGATCGCGTTGGATCTCGAGGATGCGGCCACCCTGCTGCCGCTCCGTTGGCCCGATGCGGCGACGCCCGATGACGGCCGGCCCACGCGCGGCGCCGCCAATGCGATGCTCGCGGACGTCTACCTGAACATGTCGGGGGCGCTCGTGCAGGAGAACCACTGGGCGGACGCCGCGCGCGCGGCGAAGGCCGTGATCGACAGCAAGGCGTACAGCCTCGTCCTCAACTTCGCCGATCTGTGGCTGATCAAGAACAAGAACGGCCCCGAGCACATCTACTCGATCCAGTTCGGCGGGCTCAAGCGCAACCTCTTCACGAGCCAATCGCGGCCTTCAGGGATCGGCGTGGAGTCGGGCATCAACTACTGGTACTCGACCCCCGACTTCATGACCACGTTCTCCGATTCCGACGCGCGCAAGAAACCCACGTTCCTCACGCAGGTGACGGTTGCCACCACGACGTACCGGTACGACACGCTGCCGGGATTCTTCGGAGACAAGCGGCCGCGCTTCCCCAAGCCGATGCCGTACTACGGCAAGTTCTACGATGCCAACGGCTCGATCGCGAACAACAACGGGCGCACCGACCTGAACTGGCCGATCTACCGCTATGCCGAGGTGCTGCTGCTGTTCGCCGAGGCGGAGAACGAGGCCAACGGGCCCACGGCCGACGCGTACAGCGCCATCAATCAGGTGCGGGCGCGCGCCAAGCTGCCGGCGCTCGCCGGTCTGAGCCAGGACCAGTTCCGGGACGCGGTGCATCAGGAGCGCAGCTGGGAGCTGGCCTTCGAGTCGAAGCGGCTGTTCGACCTGAAGCGCTGGGGCACCTTCTACTCCGTGCTGAGCCAAGACCCCGTCGCGAAGATCGGCGTGCAGTCCTTCATGGTGTTCCTGCCGATCCCGCAGCGAGAGATCGATCTCGACGCGGCGCTGGGGCAGAACACGGGGTGGTAGGGCCGCGGCGGGGGATGCGCTGATGCGACGCCGCGCGTTCGTCGCCGCGGCGCTCAGCACGCCCCCGCTGGCCCGCGATCTCGCCCGGCTGCTGCGGGCGCGCGCGCCAGTCGATGGCATTCGAATCACCAGCCCGAACGGCGCCGTCGAGCTCCAGCTGCTTCCCGCCCTCGGACCGCGCGTCACCTATGGCGTCACCTTCCGGAGCCGGCCGGTGATCGAGGCCTCGCCCTTGGGCGTCCTCGTCGATGGCGTGGACCTGGGGCAGGGCGTGGAGGCGGGCAAGGTCGAGTCCTACCGCGCGAACGAGCACTATGACTGGCGCGGCGTGCATTCCCAGGCGACCAATCGGTTCAACGGGGCGCGCGTTGCGCTGCGCCACGCGGCCACCCGAACCGACTACGTGGTCGACGTGCGCGTCTTCGACGACGGGATTGCGTTCCGCTGCGTCGTGCCGGGCGAAGTGAGTCGGGTGCCGGATGAGGCGACGGCATTCGTGCTCTCCGCCGGCGCCACGGTCTGGTATCACGATCTACGCGGACACTACGAGGGCGTCCACACCAAGAAGGCCATCGCCGACGTCCCCGCGGGGGATTGGGCCGCCCCGCCGCTCACCATCAAGCTCCCCGACGCGGCGGGATACGCCGCGATCACGGAGGCGGCCGTGATCCAATACGCAGGGATGGTCCTGCAGGCGGATGGCCAGGGTGGCTTCAGCGCCCGCCTCGGCCACGCTGCTCCGGCCAGCTACCCCTTCACGCTGCGGTACGGCGCCGCCGAGGCCGCCCGGCTGGCGCAGCCGGCGGCGGTCTCGGGCACGATCACGACTCCGTGGCGCGTGGTGATGATCGGGTCGAACCTCGATACGCTCGTGAATTGCGACATCGTGTCCGACCTCTCGCCGCCCCCCGACCCGCGGTACTTCCCGCAGGGGCTCCACACCGACTGGGTCAAGCCGGGGCGCGCGGTCTGGAAGTATCTGGACGGAGGCGGGGAGAACACGCTCGAGACCATGAAGGAGTTCTCGCGGCTCGCCGCAGAGCTGGGCTTCGAGTACAACCTGGTGGAAGGGTTCTGGCAGCGCTGGAGTGAGACCGAGCTGCGGGAGCTGATCGATTACTCGCGAGCGCGCCACGTCGGGGTCTGGCTCTGGAAGCACAGCCGGGACATCCGGGATCCCGCGGCCCGGGCGGCGTTCTTCCAGCACGCGCAGGAGGTCGGCGCCGTCGGGGTGAAGCTCGACTTCTTCGATCACGAGGCCAAGGAGGTCATGGACCTGTACCGGGCCGCGTTGGAGGGCGCGGCGGCGCACCGGCTCATGGTCGACTTCCACGGCGCCAACAAGCCGACCGGCGAATCGCGCACCTGGCCGAACGAGCTGAATCGCGAGGCGGTGTCCGGCATGGAGCGGCGGAGCATGCCGGCGTGGGCCCAGCACGACACGACGATCCCGTTCACCCGGATGCTCGCCGGACATCTGGACTTCACGCCCATGCTGTTCGGCGAGCGCCGCCGCGAAACGTCCTGGGCGCACCAGATCGCCACCGCTGCTCTGTTCACGGCTCCCCTGCTCGTATACGGCGCGCACCCACAGGCGATGCTCGACAACCCGGCGGTCGACCTGATCAAGAGCATTCCCACGGTGTGGGACGAGACGCGCGTGCTGCCGCAGAGCGAGATCGGCGAGATCGCGGCGTTCGCTCGTCGGCATGGGAAGCAATGGTTCCTGGTGATCGCGAACGGCCCGAGCGCGCGGTCGGTCGAGGTACCGCTCTCCTTCCTGGGAAAGGGGTCTCACGCGGCGTTACTGGTCCGGGATGAGGCAGACGAGCCGGCTGCGGTGCGCGTCGAGCACGTGACGGTGCGCTGGGACGATTCGCTAACGATCGATCTCAGAGCGGGCGGAGGGTTCGTCGCCAGGTTCTAGCAGGGGATCCTTCGCGTCGCGCGCGTCCCGCGCGCTCGCTCAGGATGACAAGCCGCGGGGCGCCTGAGAAAAAAAGAGGGAGGCCATCGCGGAGCGAGCGAGCGTGTCATCCTGAGCGCCGAAGGCGCGAAGGATCTGCTAGGGCTTCGACACGAACACGAGCGTCGGATCGAGCGGATACCGGCCGAAGCGACGGCCGTAAATGGCGAGCCCACCGGGCAGGGCGGAGTCGACCTCCAATCGGATGACCAGCTGCCCGAGTGCGGCTGCCCGCTCGAGCGCGTCGCGCGGCACCGTCACCCGCAACAGCGTGCCGTAGGAGCCGGCCTCGCGTAGCCGCCGGTCGCGCTTCTGGAAGTGCCAGGACAGAATGCCGCGATGGTCGGCCGGGTCGTCCTCGAGCATCTCGCGTTCGGCGACGACATCGTTGATGCGCACCGTCACGGCGCTCGGGAAACGCCGCCCGTCGGTCATGGGGTAGGCGTTGGGATTCCGGCTCGGGTCGTAGGTGCCCCCGCCGCGCATGTAGTCGCCCGCCATGCGGCCCGCGTCTTCCCGGTCCTTACCGAACAGCTCCTTGGCGGAGACTTCGGCCAGGAACACGACGCTCTCCAGCTCGGCGGGGCGCACTCCCTGGGGCCAGGTGACGTGATACTCGAAGAACCCCGAGCCCGCGCCGTTCACCTTCAGCCCGTCCAGCACATTCCACTGCTTGAGCGACCAGGACGCCGCATGGAAACCGGCGGGGTCGATCGTCAGCAGCCGGGCGCGCCGGCCGCCGTCGAGCCGCGCTTCCCGCGGAGGCTCGCCCTCCACGACAAACGTGCAAAAGTTGCGATGCAACACCGCGCCGGTCGCGTCTTCGAGCCGCACGGCGAGCACGAGGACGGCGGGCTCGTCCGGCATCGGGACGAGGAGCGGCTCGAGCGCCGCGGTCATCCAGGGATGGTACGGAATCCGGCGCACGATCTCGGTGTAGCGCCGCCGTTGGCCGAGTGCGTTCCAGCCGTACAGCTCGGCACGCAGCGTGAGGCTGTCGCCCAGCGCCGTGCTCGATGTCAGGAAGGAGGCGTACAACGGGACGCGTACCTTGGCTCCCGCCGGCACGCTCTGGCTGAGCTCGTCCCCCACCGCGACGTACAACGGCGCGTGCAGGTCCCGGAGCGACATCCCGGTGACCAGCTCACCCAGCCCGGTCTCCTTCTCGGAGCGGTCATAGCGCCAGTAGCCGTTCCACTCGTTGATGACATCGTGCAGCTCGGTGTAGAGCCAGCCCGCGATCTTCGGATGGCGGCGGAACGCGTCCACTGCACGGTGGTAGTCCCAGCTCCAGTCGACGTCGCCCGTGCTCCCCTCATATCCCCACACGTTGCCGAACTCGCTGTTGATGTTCGGCTGACGCGCCTGCCGGTAACCGGCCTCGAAGTTCCACGCGGAGCCCGGGTGGGTGCTGTCGCTCACCAGCCGGTCGTGCTCTTCCCACGCCCACCCCGGGAGGTACGAATGCCACGAGTTGATGTCGGTCTCGGTGTGGCCGCGGCCGCAGCACGGTGAGTTGTCCTCGACCAGCCGCGTCGGATCGAGTGCTTTCGCCTCGCGATAGACCGACGCGACCCAGTCTTGCGTCTCGGCGCGGTACACCTGCTTCTGCCCTTCCTTCGTGAACAGGCCCCACGTCTCGTTGAACAGTACCCAGGCGAAGATGGCCGGATGGTTGTAATCGCGGGCCACCATCCCCTGGAGTGTGGACTCCGCCTCGTGGCGCATCGCCGAGTCGGGCTCCCCCCACGAGTTGGGCACGTCCGCCATGATCAAGAGTCCCAGACGGTCGGCCCAATAGAGCTTGCGCGGCGACTCTACTTTCACGTGCTCGCGCAGCCCGGTCAGGCCGATCTGCTTGGCGCGGAGAATCTCGTCGCGCACGAAGGAGTCGCTGGGGAAGGTGTAGAACCCCTCTGGGTGGAACGCCTGGTCGAGCGTGAGCTGCAGGTAGAGCGGCTCGTCGTTCAGGGCGACGTAGCGGTAGTCCGTCCCGGGCAGGTCCACGACGGAGATCTTTCGCATCCCGAAGTAGCTCTGCACACGATCGTCGCCCATGGTGGCGTCGACCTCGTAGAGGAACGGGTCCGCGAGCGACCACAAGTGGGCGTTCGGGATCGGAACCTCGAACGTCACGTGGTCGGACCCGCGGGGCACACGTCGGCTCACGCTCGTCAGGGCCGCGTTCGTGAAGCGCAGGGTCAGGGTGAGGTCCCGCGGGGCTTTCTCGAGGAGCGCGGCCGTGACGACGACCCGTTTCCGGTCGATGTCGGGCGAGAAGTGGAGATATCGCAGGGGCACGGCCCCGCGCGCCTCGAGGTAAGGCGTCTGCCAGATGCCGCGCGCGTTCCCGTACCCTTGTTTGCCTTCGAGCTTGAAGGCGCGCGGCGCGTCATCGATCCGGAGCACGAGTAGCTGCTCGACTCCGGGCTTCAGATGCGGCGTGAGCTCGAACTCGAACGGGGTGTAGCCGCCGTCGTGCGTGCCGAGCGGCTGGCCGTCGAGCCACGCGGTGGTGCGCCAGTCGGCCGCGCCGATCACGAGAAAGACGCGCCTTCCGGTCCACGCCGCCGGCACGGTGATCGCCCGGGCGTACCAGGCGATCGGGGCGCTGTCGGGCACCCCCGAGAGCGGGCTCCCCCAGGGGAACGGGACGACGATCGGGCGGGGCGCGGGCAGGCCGGCGCGCGGCCATCCTTGCGATTCGCCCACGTCCGGAGCGTCGAACCGGAACTGCCACGGCCCGTTCAGGTTCTGCCACTCCGCGCGCTCGAAATCGGGCCGGGGATGCTCGGGGAGGGGGATCCGGTCAGGGGGTGAGGACCTGACCGGGACAGATGAAACCAGCCCCGCGCCAACGACAGCCAGCGTGGCGAACGCTTTGCGAACTCCAGTCACCGGCACTGACCCGACGGGACCCGAATGGGCGAGCCCGTCGGAGCGGGCGTGCCGAAGTCGGGAGAGCCGTCAGGACGCCAGCCGAAGTTTTGCATCCTTATCACGCGGTTCCAGCCCGGCAGCGTGTCGACCTTGGAGTGATAGACGATCCAGTCCTCCGTGCCGTCGGGCGAGGTGGTGAAACTGGCGTGCCCCACACCGTACACCGTCCCCGCGCCTGTGAACACGGGCCCGCTCTTGGTCCAGCTGCTCGAATTCATCGGGTCGGCATCGGGGCCGTTGAGCCGGAGTTGTCCCAGCCGGTAATCCTTGAGCCAGGACTCCCGCGTGGAGTAGATGATGAATACGTCGGCTCTGCGTTGCAGGAATTCCGGTCCCTCGTTCAGGTCCAGCTCCGTCCCCCGCTCCCAGCTCTCGGTGGGGGAAGAGATCTGCACCCGGTTACTACTGATGGTCCAGGGATCGGACATGCGGGCAATGTACAGGTGCTGGGGCGTTCGGTCGGTCGTGGCGTTGGTCTCCCAGCCCGACCATACCGCATACAGTTGGCTTCCCAGACGCGTCACCGTGAGATCGATCGCCCAAATGCTCTCCGAGCCCTCGCGGACGTCGTTGCCCGTGTAGAGCATCCCCTTGTCGACGTAGCGTCCCTGGGGATCGTCGCCCACAGACTGGAGCACGCCGCTCCGCTGATACAGGAACGGCGGGCCCGACTTCCCCGCGGCGTAATAGATGTACCAGCGGCCATCGATGTAATGGAGCTCGGGCGCCCACACGTTGCTGCGGTTCCATCCGTTATGCGGCGCCGTCCACACCGGCACGCCGTTCTGGGTGGGCTCCGTCAGCTGGTCGGACTTGTAGACCCAGATCGAGCGGTCCTTAGACTGGACGAGATAGTACGAGCTGTCGTGACGGACAACCCAGGGATCGGCGCCGGCCGCCACCGGATTGGCGAAGCGGCAGTCTTGGGGCAGGGTCCCCGCCCGCGGCGTACCCGTCGAGTAGTTGGCGCACGCGGCGAGCAGCAGCGGGGCGGCCTGCAGCAGGCCCATAGGTCTCACCCCTCCCCCATGCCTCACCACCCCGGGTTTTGTTTGACGTTGGGGTTGAGATCCCGCTCCGTCTGTGGGATCGGCAGCAGCTCCGACTTGCCGGCGACAAAGAATTGGAACTCGGCGTCGTCCGTCTGGAGCGCGGGCGTGACCAGGTTGTGGCGCGCGAGATCGGCCCACCGCTGTCCCTCGAGCCCCAACTCGAACATACGCTCGCGCAGGATGCGGTCTCGCATCGCGTCCTGGCTCAGGCCGGCCGGGAGCGGAGCGAGCGTGACACGGGCGCGAACCTGGTCGACCAGGGGATACGCCTCGGCCGAGCGCCCCAACTCGTTCAGGGCCTCGGCCTCGAGCAGCAGCACGTCGGCGTAGCGGATGACGCGGAAGTTGATGGCGGCGTCCCAGTCCTGGTCCGGGAGGCCGAGGTAGTACTCACCGTACTTCTTGAAGAACAGCACCGTGGTATCCGCGCTGTAGCGGGTGGCGAACGGTGTGCCGTAGACGTCCATGCCGCCAGGCTTGTTGTAGTAGATGGTCAGGTCGAGACGGGGGTCCACCTGGCCGCCGACGGTCGAGTCCCGCAGGAACTGCTCGACGTACCAGCGCGTCGGCCGGCCGTCGCAGAAGCTCGGACCGCACGGTCCCACCATGCGCGAGATGTTGAGCCCGCGCACCCCGGAGCTCAGGAACGAGCGGTCGCCGAACTGGACTTCGAACAGCGACTCCTGGTTGTTCTCGAATCGGTCGGTGAAGTTATCGGCGTAGTTCGGCATGAGGTCGTACAGTCCCGAGGCGATCACCTCCTGCAGCGTCGCCGCTGCCGCGCTCCACTTGCCCTGCTGCATCTGCGTCTTACCGAGCAACGCCGTCGCCGCGCCCCAGGTGGCGCGACCCACGTCGGCGCCGCTGTACGATTGCGGCAGTGCCGCGCGCGCGTCGGTCAAATCCCGCTCGATCTGCGCCCATACCTCGGCGGGGCTGGCCGTGGCCGGACGATCGGTGGGCGTAGGGGGCGTAGTGGTGAGCGGGACGTTGCCGTACAGCGTGACCAGGTTGAAGTACATCAGCGCCCGGATGAACTTCGCCTCCCCCACGATCCGATCCCGCAGGACAGCATCCATCCGGATCCCGGGCACGCGCGCGATAACCTGGTTGGCCCGGAAAATGGCCTCGTAGTGGTGCTGCCAGATCTCGCGGTTCACCTCGAAATCGTAGGTCGTGAACGTGAACTTGGTGAAGTTGGAGAGATCGGTCCAGGGACTTTTGATCATGCCGATGTCCGAGCGCAGGTCGGTGGCGAACACGAGCCAGCGGCCGTAGGTGCCGTTGTTCTCCAAAGCATTGTAGGCGGCGTTCACCCCCGCCACGACTTGCGCCGGCGTTTGCCAGAACGTGTCGCTGCTCGGCTCGTTCGGGTCGGTCAAGTCCAGATTCACGCATCCCGCCCACGCTGCACCGACGAGCACGGTCGGGAGAAATCTCCGGAGGTTCATGGCTCAACTCCCGTGAGGGTCACAGCCGCAGATCGAGCCCGAAAGTGATCGTTCGCGGATTGGGATAGATGTAGCCGTCGTCGATGCCGCGCGCGAGCGGATTGCCGAACCCGAGCGTCTCGGGATCCCAATTGGAGAAGCCGGTGAACGTGTAGAGGTTCTGCACGTTGACGTAGATCCGCGGCTCCAGCGCAGACACCCCCAACCACCGCACGGCCTCGGCCGGCACGCGATAGCCCAGCGAGACGTTTTGGATGCGCAGGAACGAGCCGCTTTCGATCCAGCGATCGGACAGCGCGTTGGCATTGCTCGCGCCCGGCGGGCCGATCACGGCCCGCGGCGTGGTCGTGCTCGGGTTGCTCGGCGTCCACGGCGCGAGCCCTTTGCGGAAATTGGAGATGTCGTCCATGCGGTCGGTCCAGTAGCGGGCGACGTTGAAGATCTTGCCGCCGGCAGAGCCGCTCAGATTGAGCCCGAACTCGAACCGGCGGTAGTGGCCGTCCAGAAAGAGACCGCCGGTCACGTCGGGGACGGCGCTCCCGGCGGCATAGCGGTCATCATCGCTGATGCGGCCGTCGCCGTTCCGGTCTACGTAGCGTACGTCCCCGGGCTTCGCGCCGGGCTGCGCACTTGCTTGGACCTCGGCTGCGCTCTGGAAAATGCCAGCGGTCTGGAGCACCCAGAACGTCCCGACGGCGGACCCGGTGTCGGTGCGGGCCACGCCGAAAGGCCCCGCGAAAATCGGCTGGCCGCCGTTGCCGAGCGCGATCACACGGTTCTTGGTGGTCGTCAGGGTGAGGCTCGTGTTGAGCTGGAAATCGCCCCGCTCGAGCCGGTGCGTGGCGCCCAGCTCGAACCCGGTATTGCGGATCGTGCCGGCGTTCACGAAGGGAATCCCGGTGACGCCCAGGCTCCACGGAATCGGCGCCTGGACCAGCAGCCCGCCGGATGTCGAGATGTAGTAATCCATGGTGACGGTGAGTCGGCTTTGGAAGAGACCCAGATCGACGCCCAGGTTCGTCTCGCGGTTGCTCTGCCAGCGGATGTTCGGGTTCGCCAGCGTGAGCTGCGTGGCCCCGCTCGCCACCACATTCGACCCAAACAGATAGTTCAGGCCCTGCTCGATCGGCGCAGAAAACCCGTAGTTCCCAATGTCCTGATTCCCCAACACCCCGTGGCTCACGCGGAGCTTGAAGTAGTCCACGTCGCGGCCGAGCACGGGGATCGACCGGTAGAAGGGCTCCTGGCTCACGACCCAGCCCACGGATGCCGCCCCGAACGTGCCGTAGCGGTTCCCAGGGCCGAAGCGCGACGAGCCGTCGCGCCGCAGGCTTCCCGTGACGAGGTAGCGATCTCTGTAGGCGTAATTGGCGCGCACCAGCAGCGCGCGCAGCGCGCTCTCGAACCGAGACCCCGCGTTATTCAGGTTGCTGCGCTGGCCCGCATCGATGACCTGTAGGTCCTCGTTGCTGAAGCCCTCGCGGTAAGCGGCCAGCTGGTCCAGGATCTGCCGCTGCTCCGTGTAGCCGGCGACCGCGTTGAGTCGGTGCGCCCCCGCCCCGAAGGTCTGGTCGAGCGTGAGCAGGTGCTCGAACAAGAGCGAGGTCCGCTCGTCCTGCGTGCTCGTCAGCCGGGCGGGGAGCAGCGGATCCCGAAAGCGCAGCTGGCCCTGACGGATGAAGCTCTGTTGCATTCCGGCTGCGTAGTTGACGCCGAGGTTGAAGCGGTAACGCAAGGTGGAGAAGAGCTGGAGCTCGGCGAACGTGGTCCCGATCACCTGATTGGAGCGGACCCAGCTGTCCTGCATCCGCAGCTCGCCCACGGGGTTCGTGCCGAATGTGGGGACCGCGTTGCTGCCGAACCCGAAGCCGCTGCTCGTGGTGCTGTCGTACACGGGGATCGCCGGAGGGAAGCGGACCACGTCGATCAGCGGGAAGCCGTTCAGGCCCTGCCGCCGCGTGCTCGAGAGCGCCGCGCTCTCCCCGAGCGTCACCCGGCCGCGCTGCACCTGGGAATTGATCCGAAAGTTGTACCGGTGGAAGCCGGTCTGGATGATCGCGCCGTCTTGCTGGACGTAGCCGCCCGAGATCAGGTAACTGGCGTTGGACGCGCCCCCCGACACGGACACGCCGTGGTCCTGGATGGCGCCGGTCGTGAAGACCGCGTCCTGCCAGTCGGTCGCGATTGGCGGCGGGTTCAACACGGCGGAGGGCACGGAGTCGTCCGCCCAGCCCGCGTTGGCGTATGCTTGATGGGCCAGGGCCGCCCACTCAGTCGTGTTCATCATCGGGACGCGCTTGGGGATTTGCTGGACCCCGTAATAGGAGTGCAGCTCGACGCGTGTGTCCCCGCGCCCCCGTCGCGTCCGGATCACGACGACGCCGTTGGCCGCCTGAGCGCCGTACTGCGCGGCCGCCGACGCGTCCTTCAGCACCTCGATCGATTCGATGTCGTCCGGGGCCAGGTTGGGATTCTGCTGCAGATACATCCCGTCCACCACGTAGAGCGGCGCGGGATTGCCGAGAAAATTCTGGCCGCGAATGAAGATCTCCGCGGGCCGCCCCGGCTCGCCGGAGGCGGAGATCTGCACGCCCGCCACACGCCCGCGCAGCGCCTCCTCGAGCGTGGCGGTCTGTTGCCCGCGAATCTGGTCGCCTGTGACGCCGGCGGTTGCGTCCGACACGTCCCGGCGCTGCTGCGTGGTGTAGCCCAACACCACCTGCGCCTCGAGCGTCAGGGGCGCCGGCTCGAGCGACACGTCGATGGTCGTGCGGCCCTCGATGGCGACCTCCAGCGTGCGATACCCGATGGCGCGGAACACCAGCGTGCGGGCACCTGGGGGCAGGCTGAGCTGGTACTCGCCTTTGTCGTCGGTCAGCGTGCCCTGAGTGCTGCCGCCCACGATCACCCGGGCCGTTGGCACCGGGGATGCGTCGCTCGCGCTGACGACGCGCCCGCGCACGCGCTCCTGCGCGAGAGCGGAACCGTACGCCACCGCGACCAGCGCCAGAACCGGAAAGCCTGCTCGGACCATCTGCAACCTGAGTCGAGGGGAAGCAACGGGTTGGAACTGCCGCAGCGGCTGGAGCATTGTGAGCCCCTCCGATGGATATGCTGGAGCGTCATAGACCTTCTTGAACCGGTTCTTGACGCTTCGACTGGTTCGATAATTTCCACCATATACGCCGCTCAGGAGCCGCCCGCAAGACCCCCCCAAACCGTCGGCGCGGAGGTGGCGTACGCTGCCCTACGAGGCCGAAGAGGGGCGAGCGTCCTTGCTGTGGCGAAACCGCAAAAGTACTTTGGAGCGGTTCAGGGAGGCACCGTAGCAATCCACTTTTCCTTTGGGCCCATGCGCGAACCGGCGGTGAAGCACCCGACGATCTCCGATGTGGCGGCGCTCGCGGGCGTTTCCAAATCCACAGTCTCGGCCGTGCTGAACAACAAGAAGATCCGCGAGACCACGCGGCGGGCGGTGCTCCGGGTGATCGAGGAGCTAAACTATCGGCCAAGCCCTTCGGCGCGCCGTGGGTTCCGGCCAGCGACGGGCAAGAGCATTACGTTCATCGTCAAAGAGGCCCCGAACCCGTACTACGCCGAGATCCTGCTCGGCATCCAGCAGGTGGCGGGCGACCACGGGTATCTGATCTCGGTGAGCAGCTCCGAGGGCAGCTACGAGGTAGAGCGTCGGATCGTGGAGCAGTGCACGGAGCGCGAGGTGGACGGGTTGATCATCACACCGATCCTGAGCGACGACGTAGACCTCTCGCACCTCTTCGAGCTCAAGCGCCATGGCGCGCCGTTCGTGCTCCTGGAGGAAGTGCGGGGCATCCGGGCGCATCTGGTGGATGTAGACAATGTGAAGGCCTCCGGCGAGGCGGTGAAATTCCTGATCGACCAGGGCCATTCTCTCATCGTGCACTTCGCCGGCCCGAAGTACTCCGAGCACACCCAGGAGCGGGCCGACGGCGTCCGCCGCGCCTTCAGCGAGTCTCACCTGCGCTTCGACGAGGCCATGATCGTCCACGCCGGCGCATCACCGGAAGACGGCTACCGAGTGGGGCTGGAGTACTTCGGCGCGCGCAGGGAGGACCACCCGACGGCGGTCACTTGCTATAACGACCTAGTGGCGCTGGGCCTGCTGAGGGCGCTGACGGAGCTCGGGATCCGCGTTCCGGAGGAGGTCTCCGTGATCGGCTTCGATGGCCTGGATCTCCTGGACTATTTCCCCCTGCCGCTGACGACGGTGCGCGTGCCCAAGTACGAGATGGGGAAGCGAGCGGCGGAGATCCTGATTCGACAGATCGAGTCCAGGACGTCTTCTCCCGCGGAACCGGAAAAGGTCGCCCTGAAGGCCGAACTGGTGGTCCGCGCGTCCACCCGGCGGCTCACGGCGTGAGACGCCCTTTCGCCTTCACCGTTTCTGGCTGCTCCCTTATGCTGGCATGGAGTACCGCGTGTGCACGCGGGGCGCCGCGGCCCGTCGCCTCCGTGACACGGGCACCGTTCGGTACCACCGACCGTGGGGAATCCGTGAGCGCCTACACGCTGAAGAACGCCAACGGGATGGAGGCCAGAGTTCTCGACTACGGCGGCATCATCGTCTCATTACGGGTCCCTGATCGCCACGGCCGCTTCGATGACGTCGTCTTGGGCTACGACTCCCTGCCGGCCTACCTGCGGGCGTCCCCCTACTTCGGTGCCATCATCGGCCGGTACGGCAACCGCATCGCCCACGGCCGATTCACCTTGGACGGCAAGACCTACACGCTGGCGAAGAACAACGGCCCCAATCACCTGCACGGCGGCCTGAAGGGCTTCGACAAGGTGGTCTGGGACGTCGCACCGTTCGAGCACCCGGACTCGGTCGGGTTGGTGCTGCGATATACCAGCCGGGACGGCGAGGAGGGGTACCCGGGCACGCTGCGCACCACCGTCACGTACACGCTGACGAGCGCTAACGAGCTGATTTTCGACTATTCCGCCACCACGGACCGGGCCACGCCCGTCAACCTCACGCAACACAGCTATTTCAACCTGGCGGGGGACGGCAAGGGTGACATCCTGGGGCACGTCGTTACGTTGAACGCCGACCGCTTCACGCCGGTCGATTCCACCCTGATCCCGACGGGCGAGCTCAAGAGGGTCGCGGGGACGCCGTTCGACTTCCGCACGCCCACGCCGATCGGCGAGCGCATCGACCAGGACGACGTGCAGCTCCGCTACGGGCCCGGGTACGACCACAACTTCGTGCTCAATAAAGCTGGCGACGCGCACGACCCGACCTTCGCGGCGCGGGTGTACGAACCTGCGAGCGGCCGGGTGATGGAGATCTATACGACGGAGCCAGGGTTGCAGTTCTACTCCGGCAACTTCCTGGACGGCACGTTGCACGGGAAGGGAGGGGTCGTCTACCGGCGCCGCTACGGCTTCGCGATGGAGACGCAGCACTACCCCGACTCCCCCAACAAGCCGACCTTCCCGTCGACTACCTTGCGTCCGGGGGAGTCGTACCACTCGAGGACCGTCTACAAGTTCGGCGTCCAGCCCTGAGACTCAGGCTTCTGGTCTTCGCGGCGCTCGGCGCGTGGGCGGCGCCGGCCCCGGCCCAGCTCGGGCGCGACGAGATCGTCCGTGTGGAGCGCGGGCGCGTGCTCGGCGCCGCCGAGGGGAACCTGCGGGAGCCTCCAGTCACCGTGACCGCTTTCCCCGCGGCGCGCAGCGCGGGGGGTCCGCACGACTTCTATTCCGAAGGCGACTACTGGTGGCCCGATCCGCGGAGCCCCGACAGCCCGTACGTGCGCCGCGACGGCGAGACGAACCCGGACAACTTCGTAGCGCACCGCGATGCGATGCGGCGGCTGAGTCAGGTCGTCCCCGCGCTCGTCGCGGCCTACCAGATCACGCGTGACGAGCGGTACGCCCGGGCGGCGGCGGCGCATCTCGACGCCTGGTTCGTGAACGAGGCGACCCTCATGAGCCCGCATCTCTTGTACGGCCAGGCGATCAAGGGGCGGGCGACGGGACGCGGCACCGGCATCATCGACACGATTCACCTGGTCGAGGTCGCACGGGCTGCCTGGGTGCTCGAGCGTATGGGATACCTGAAAGGCGA
>WNGD01000454.1_pt1 | contig 43352 bp, 37 predicted proteins | sample 5400671 | NCBI WGS metagenome assembly WNGD01 (sample SAMN13153369, study PRJNA577476) | soil metagenome | isolation source: 40 cm soil or saprolite under grassland replicate 2 | place: USA:California | collected 2016-06-15 | reverse complement strand
ACACCAGAAGAAGAAACCATCGTAAGCGTTACTGCAAGACGTTTCACAAAAGAATACTTAGAAAAAACAGCACAAGAATTACCCCAACTCTTCATAGAAGAAACTGCGAGTAAGAAAAAACGTGCTGCCAGGAAACGAGCAGCGGACTAAAACAGTACCTTAGACGCTTGCTTATAACTTCTCTACCTGCTTCAGATCCTCATCTATCTTCTGTCTACGCTTACGACGATTACTGGCTCGTTCTATAAGCGCTTTCTCTTCATCGTCAGCCGGCACAAGTGGGGGTACAGGGGTTGGTTTACGGTTTTCATCCAGCGCCACATAGATCACGTAGCTGCTAGCAATGTGACGTACTTCTCCGGTTATTATGTCTTCAGCCATGACCTCCACCCCGACCTCCATGCTGGTTCGGCCTACATAGTGCATTTCACAATGGACAGAAACGACATCTCCAATAAAAGCGGGAGCCAGAAAATCAAATCTCTCCACCCTGGCCGTGACCACAGTAGGGCGCTGGCTGTGTTTGATGGCGACAATGGCAGCAGACTCATCGACCAGCCGCATAATGACACCACCATGCACATTACCGTGTGCATTCGCATCTATCAATTCCATAAGCCTCCTGGTGGTGCTCCGCGAGTAAGCGATACTCCGTCCTTGTGCCAAATCTACATTAGGAGGAGTTTGATATCTCTTTACTATCTTTTCGAATGGGTTCATGTCGCTCTTATAACTCCAGCAAGGTATTCATTCCAAATTATCCTCCATTATGCCACAGAACAGTATTTTTTGAGTATATTATGGATAGCGGTGATGAGGGATTTCATTTCTTCTCCGGTTGTAACCGTGCAGACTTGTCATAAGTAATCATGGAGCCCAATAACTCGGCAACTCACACCTCTTGAAGCCCGAATGTAATTTATACTCTACAATATTCCCTACAAGAGATTCATGATCACTTGCTTAGAGATAAATTTTGTGGTATACATCCATTGTACAAGTATACGCCTACATATTGAAACGATGTGTATGGTAAAGTAGTGTTACTTAGTGGAGTGGGATACTAACAGGCATTACCAACTCACCTTCTACTTCCTGAGCCTCATACTCGAAGGGGAAGTAGTAATAAAGAATGCCAGATCTATAGGTCATGATCCTTCAGTAGAAGCAATAATGCTGGAACATGGATTGACCTACAGATGGTAAGTAAGACATGAAAGGGGGATTTCATGCGCTGGCAGTTCACTCCTTATGTATTACCTGTGATCGTCTCAGCGGTTGTATCGCTTGCGCTCGCCCGCTCCGCCTGGCATCGCCGCCCTGCGCCTGGTGCGGCATCGTTCTGTTTGCTCATGCTGGCGGTGGCTGAATGGTCGCTGGGGTACGCCATGGAACTGATTAGTCCTGATTTGCAGATCGCACTCTTTTGGGACAACATTTCCTGGCTAGGTGCTGTTTGTGCGCCAACGCTGTGGCTGGCCTTTGTGCTGCAATACACCGGTCGAGCAAGATGGCTAACGCGTCGCAGCCTAGCTATCTTAGTCGTTGAGCCTCTCGTCACGCTACTGCTAGTCTGGACTAATGAGTTTCATGGCCTGATCGAGGGCAACATCAGCTGGTATACCAGCGGCTCGTTCTCGGCGCTGAATATGACATATGGCGTGTGGTACTGGATTAACATAGCCTATTCTTATCTGCTGCTATTTATTAGTGCCATCCTGATCTGCATCCTCATCCAGACGCTAATACGTTCAGCTCACCTGTATCTTGGACAAGCCACCGCTTTGCTGATTGCTGTGCTAGCGCCGTGGGTGGGGAACGCATTAACGGTCTTTGGCTTGAACCCATTTCCTGAGCTGGATCTTACCCCTTTTGCTTTTACAATCACTGGCCTTGCCCTGGCCTGGAGCCTCTTTCGCTTCCGGCTGTTAGACATCATACCGGTGGCACGCGAAGCAGTGATCGAAAGTATGAGTGATGCCGTAATTGTCTTGGACGAGGAGAACCGTATTGTGGACCTCAACATTGCTGCACAGCATCTTGCTAACTGCACAGCTTCAAGGGCAGTCGGGCAACCTTTCACCCAGATCTTCGCCGCCTGGCCTGAGTTAGTCGATCGATACCGCGATATGACTGATACATATGAAGAGATCGTTTTGGGTGAAGGTGAGGCGCTGCGCTACTTCGACCTGCGCATCTCACAACTATTTCAACGAAATGGTCACCTCGCAGTTGCTGGTCGCCTGATTGTTTTGACTGATATTACCGGGCACAAACAGTCAGAAAGGGTGCTCAGAGAAAGCGAAGAACGCTTCCGCAACATTTTCGAGGAAGCTCCTATTGGTATGGCTGTTGTTGGCCTAGACGGCACGTTGCTGCAAGTGAATAAAGCCTTCTGTGAGATGTTGGGATACTGCGAACAAGAGCTGACTGGACGCACTCTCTCAGTCATAACCCACCATGATGATGTTGGAAAGGATGGGCTTCTTGCCGCGCAGATGCTCAAAGGAGCGATCACTAGCTATAAAGTAGAGAAACGGTACCTGAGGAAGAATCGCGAAACGCTATGGGCTGATCTCACTGCTACGATACTTCGTAATCAAGACGGACATCCTATCTATGGCTTGGTGATGATTGAGAACATCATCGAGCGCAAGCGAGCCAAGCTGCTCGAAGAGGAGCGGCACCACGTCGCCTATGAACTACACGACGGGCTGGCTCAGGTAGCAGCTAGCGCCCATCAGCATTTGCAAGCCTTTGCAAGCCATTATCGCCCGCACTCTCTGCAGGCCCGCCAGGAGCTTTACCGTGCACTGGACCTAGCGCAGCGCTCGGTTAGGGAGGCCCGACGACTCATTGCCGGTCTGCGACCAACGGCTCTGGACGATTTTGGGCTGGCTACGGCACTACGCTTGCAAGTCGAAGCCCAGCGGACCGATGGCTGGACAATCATCTATGACGAGGCGCTCGGTTCAGAGCGCCTGCCGCCAACGATTGAAACTACACTCTTCGGGGTTGCGCAGGAGGCGCTCACCAATGCACGCAAGCATGCACATACGACTCGAGCACGACTTGCGCTTGAGCGCCGAGACTCGACGATCCGCCTGGAGGTGCAGGACTGGGGCTGTGGCTTTGAACCGCTTGCTGTGCTCCACGAGGCTAGCCTTGGTGAGCATGTTGGGCTCCGCGAAATGCATGAGCGAGTCGAGCTTGTCGGTGGGCATCTCATGATTACTAGCCAACCAGATGTTGGTACCCTGGTGGTGGCCGAAGTGCCGCTGCTAGCACCTGATGAGGGAGACATGTTCTATGAGCAATGATATTTTACACTGGCGTAAGGTTAAACCAGCACGGCTTGTGATCGCTGATGATCATGAGCTTGCCAGAGCTGGCCTCCATGCCATGCTCACTGGCCAGTGGGGATTAGAGGTGGTAGGCGAGGCGGCAAATGGCCGCGAAGCACTGGAGCTCTGCCGCCGCTTGTATCCTGATCTTGCCCTGATCGACGTGCGCATGCCGGAGCAGGACGGCTTGGCGACGTGTCAGGCTATCAAGCGGGAGTGCCCGGCAACTAGCGTAATTCTCGTAACTATGCACGAAAATCCCGACTACCTCTTCGAAGCACTCAAGGCAGGTGCTGCAGGTTATGTATTTAAAGATATATCCCAACGCGAACTAATCACTGCTGTGCATAGCGTTCTGCGTGGGGAGTCGATCTTGAACAAGGAGCTCGTGACCCGCTTGCTTCAACGTCTGGTTGGCGAGATGCCATACCAAGAGGAACTGTCGCAAGGGCGACTCTCCCCACGCGAACGCGAAGTGCTGCAACTGCTCACACAGGGTCAGACCAATCGTGAGATAGCCCAGAATTTGACTGTGAGTGTGAGCACAGTCAAAATCCACGTTGAACACATTCTCGCCAAACTCGGTGTTTCCGACCGTACCCAAGCTGCTGTTCGTGCCATCGAGCTGGGCCTACTCCATACCACATCATAACGTGAACCCATCCGCTTTACTTCTTCGGTCCGTTCAAAAATAGGCCAAGTGGCTAATAGTATACTAGCCACCTGGCAGATGACTAAGACCTTACACGTATCCTACACTGTCTTGCATGAAGTAAGTGTCTGCTGGTAGACACTCTGTATCTGAGGTACAACAACCCTTATAAAAAAGGAGAAAGGAAAAGAAACATGAAGACAACAGCCACTTTGCCACTACCACTGGAACTGGCCCAGCCCGTAGCTATGGCATCTGATCTGGACACTTTGCTCACGGAAAGTCTCGATGTTGGCAACACCAGGTACGACCCAGAATCTCAGATGGGAGCACCTGAAATGCATCATCGCCGCAACAGGACCAACTCGAAATGCGTAAATTTTGGTTTGATCCAAATCGATGACATCCTCCAAGATTTCTAACTGATCTGGCGCTTCAAGCAGGAGCAGGAACCTTAAGTTCCTGCTCCTACTCTGTGTAGAAAGTCCTGAGAGTTGAGCAATGCCTTCCACAGTACTGATTATTACCAATGAACTCGATGCACACGCGGACGCCATCGTTCTTGAACTGCACAAACGCAACGTTCCCGTCTTCCGCTTCCACCCGGAGGATTTTCCCCACGCGTGCAGTATCTCCATTGAGATTCAAGATGACCGCATTGAAGGCGAAATAATCAACGCATATCATAGGGTGGCCTTCAAAGATATTTGTGCTGCCTGGTATCGGCAACCGCAAAGCTTGCTTGCAGGGAGCAGAAGTCTGACATCAACAAAACTCGATGACTATGTCAAGATGCAGTCCACGGTGACCCTGGTAACACTCTGCGAAAGCCTTCAGACGTTGTGGGTCTGCCATCCCCACAAGTTGCGCCGTGCAAACATCAAGGCCCTCCAGCTTGTCGAGGCAAGTAAAGCTGGATTAAAGACTCCACACACCATGATCTCTAATGTTCCAGCAAAGGCGGCTGCCTTTGTTGACCTACTTGGGAAAAAGGAATGTGCGATCAAACCTCTGGTTGCCTTAGGCGTGAGTGACGAGCAAGGATACCACCTTCCTCTTACGACAACCCTGCCAGAAGGCCATTCACTCGATTCTGTTGCACTGGCTCCTAACATCTTCCAGCCGTATGTTCACAAGATGGCTGACTTACGCTGTGTTGTGATTGGCGAAAAAATCTTTAGTGCCAAGATCAATTCTCAAGTCAACCCGAACACCCGCAAGGATTGGCGCGGGGGAGACTGTCAACACGAGCTCTTTTCTCTGCCTGAAGATGTAGAGGCATCAATCCACCGGCTGATGGACAGCTTTGGGATCAATTTTGCTTCGCTGGATATGATCCTGACCCCTGAAGGAGAGTTTGTTTTTTTAGAACTCAATCCCAATGGGCAATGGCTCTGGTTAGAAGAGGAGTTAGGCCTTCCTCTCGTGGCGAGCATGGCTGACCTGCTCACGACGAATTACTCTCCCGAAAGGCAGCGCGTTGAGCATGAGAGAGGCGCCCATAGAAGGGAGGCTTATGCGTAGCAAAATCCAGGCTATCTGGGCTACCATGAGGCTGCTTTACCAGATGGATGCGTGGGCTTTTCTCATCAGCACCTCGACAGGCGTGATTGAGTCAATGTTTTATCCGCTCTTACTGCTCATCATTTGGAAAGGCTTTTCCCTGCTTGTAGCAGGTGGAGGACAGGGCTATGACCTTTTCCACCGGGGAATTGTGCTGCTCGTTGCACTCTTCGGGGTGCTAACTATACAACACCTGCTGAGAATTGCCAATGAAACAGCGACGAGTATCTTGCAAGCTGAGTCTTCCCAACAGATCAATGCGCGTATCATGAGGAAGATGTCTGAGATCCCCTACCGGCTCTTCGAGGAGAACGACTTTCAAGCACGCTATGGGCTGCTTATTAGCCAAGCCAGCTTCCGGCCTGGTATGCTTGTGCAGAACTTCATTGCCAGCGTAAGCTCGTTGGTCTCCTCGCTCGCTATTGCCGCTACACTTTTAACGCTCGCCCCACTCCTGGTTGTTTTGCTGCTGGTATTGGTCCCTCTGGCAATGGTAGAAACACGTTTTCACAGGCGAACCCTCGAGTTACAAACGGATTGCGCACCGGACTTATTCCGCATGATGTATCTCTCTCAAAAAAGTATCGATGCCACCTGGCAACGGGACATACGAGTGTATAGCTCTAGCATTCTTGACGAGGAGTACCGCATGCTTGCGCAAAGATACTTGAGCAACTTGAAGCGACTGCTGCGCCGCTTTCAAGTGATTCGTTTAGGTGTCGGAATAGGCGTAGCGGCTACTATCACGCTTGCCACAGGAGCGGTGTTCTGGCTCATCAATCGAAGCCCCTCAGGTCTGGCTGAAGTAGCCATTTTGCTCCCTGCCCTCTATTTGGGGCTGAGCGAAGGAAAAGCATTCTCCTTTTCCTGGGGTGCCCTGGTGGAATGCCTGGGCTACATCGAACAGGTCTTTGACTTTTTAAACCAATCGTTTGAGGAGACACAGCTAGCACCCTCACTGCTAGCATCACCTGCAGGAGGGTAGTAGATATGTCGGGAGCCATGGCAATCCAACTGCATGCAGTAAGTTACAAGTACCCTCATACCGACAAGATCGCCCTCTCTGAGATCTCCTACACCTTCTTCGGAGGGTCAACTGCCATCGTCGGACCCAATGGCGCTGGAAAGAGTACGCTGGTCAAGCTGCTGACTGGATTACTCGCGCCAACATCTGGCCGGATAAGTGCTCAGCTGCCGGGCGGAGCAAGTGTACCTCTAGAAAAACTACATAAAGCCGTCCTCTTTCAAGAACCTTCTCACCTGCACCTGACCATCCGCCAAAACATTACAATGCGCTTTGAAACAACGCCCAACGAAGATGAACGCATCTATGACGCCTTAGAAAAAGCAGGCTTAAGCAAGGTGGTGAAAGGGCTACCGGACGGAATCGATACCCTGGTCGGGGCAGGATTTGGAGGACAAACCGATCTCTCCGGTGGCCAGTGGCAGCGCCTGGCACTGGCGCGACTTATCTATCAAGATGCTCCTGTGATTATCCTGGACGAGCCGGTAGCGAGTCTGGATCCCCAGGGAGAGCGTGCGATCTTTGAGCTTTTTTCTCAACTGGCTCAATCCAAGATCATTATCTTCACCACCCATCGTTACGATTCCATTCCAAAGAACACCAAGATTGTGGTGCTCGTTGACGCCATCATGACTGAAAGCGGAACGCATGAAGAACTCTTAGAGAAACAGCGCGATTATTGGTCCCTTTATATGTCTGAGCCAGGCTGTCGCAGCAGGAGCGTCAGCGCCTCAACTACCTGTGGATCAAACTGCGAGCCTGCACAGCGCCGCAGTTCCGTCAAGGCGGCGGCAGGCGCACACGCTTTTCGATAGGGTCGATCCACAATCATGGCGAGATACGCATCGACGACCATCAGGATGCGTGCCCCAAAGGGAATCGCCTCTCCCGCCAGCTGGTCAGGATAGCCCTGGCCATCCCATCGTTCATGGTGTGCACGAATCACAGGAGCCAGGGGACGCAACGCCGGGATATGGCCGACCACGTCTGCTCCGACCATTGGGTGCGTTTGCATCAATGCCCACTCCTTCTGCGTTAGCGCACCAGGTTTCTGGAGAACTATATCGGGGACCGCGACCTTGCCGACATCATGCAGACGGCCGGCCAGCACGAGCATCTGCGTTTCTGAGACCGGCACGCCGAGGGTCAGAGCCAGTTGGAGCACGAGGTCTGCGACTTGGTGAGAATGGTGACCCGTCGAGTAATCACGTGCCTCCACCAGGATCACCAGGGCTTCCACCATGCCCACCAGCGCGGCTTCTTCCCGCCCGCCCTCCGGAGGGCTCGCGGTGAAGAGGGCGAGTACAGCAGGATCGTTGGTCGCGCGCACCTGGTTGCGGCCAAAGCGCTTGGCCCCATACATGGCCTGATCGGCGGCACGCAGGAGTCCTTCGCGATCCTGGGCATGTACAGGATAGCTCGCCAAGCCAACGGAACACGTCAGATGGACGCCTCCGCCGACATGGAAGGTATGGGCTGCTACCGTGGTCCGTATTTCCTCCGCCAGATGTAGGACATCCTCTGCCGACAGCTCCGGTAGGATCACTACGAATTCCTCGCCCCCCCAGCGTCCTACCGTATCCATCCCGCGCAACTGTGTCCGCATCAGGTCGGCAAACTCGCGCAGGACCGCATCGCCTACTGCATGCCCGTAACCATCATTGAGTGCTTTGAAATGATCCAGATCAAGGAACAGGAGAGAGCAAGCACGGTCGTACCGTTGAGCGCGTTCCAATTCCTGATCGAACCGGCCAATCACGGCACGATGATTGGGCAAGGCGGTGACCGGATCGGTCGTCGCCAGAGCCAAAATGCGCTCCTGTTTGCGTTGCTCAAGTTCTCTCCGTTCAGCCATCACAGCTGCCAAAATCATCGATGATACAGCAATTATTCCCATAAAACTCTGTAATGATAAAAGACTCTCACTGAGTCTGCTAGGTGAGAAAGAGGCTAAGCCTTGTATTGTCCCTACAATTGCGAGGATTGAGAATGCAAAAATTGCAGATAATGCTCCACGCGGGCCAAATCGCAGTGAAGCCCAAATGAGTGGAGGGAATACCAGATAGGTAATTGGGTAATTTCTCTGATCTGGATAAAGAAGTCCTAGAAAGACAATCAGGCCAACGGTAAGTACGAATAACGTGAGTATTCCAATTTCAGCAATGCGTTTTGCTGATACTTTCTCATGCGGCCAATTGCTCCATGTGAGGAGAAACGGAGTGAGGATGAGGATACTAATCATATCTCCTATCCACCACGCTCTCCATGTAGGATAATACGATGAAAAAGCAATGACCTTCCCCAGAAAAAGACTGGACACACCAATAGTTGCACTGATTAATGCACTGAGGGGCATTGCAAGAAGAGCCAGGAAAAGAACGTCCCTGAGGCAGTCAAGAGACTTGCTAAACCCATAGCGCTTGAGCAGATAGGTACCTACAAGGGCTTCAAGTGTATTTCCTACGCCTATGCCTACTGCAACAACTAGTGGAGCCCCATTGAATAGGTTGACCAGAAACGCTCCCATGAGAATTCCTGGCCACAGACGATATCCAAAAAGAAGAAGTGCTGCGACTGCGACACCTGAGGGAAACCAGACGAGCGTGGCAAACCTACTTACTGCATCTAAGGAAAGGCCGAGTCTTGCTGTGCTGAAATAGATGGCAAAAAGCGTGATTATTCCTGCCACATACGAGAAAAATCCGCGTTTCATATGAGATGGATGCAATGGAAACTTCAGCTTCATATACTCATATGACCCTTTGTTTTCGATAACCGAAACGGTCTGGTTATCAAAAACACCCATTGGCACTTGGTATGCTTCGGAGAGAGGCAAGAATGCGAGTGCATCGCTTTTGAAACGGGAACGTGTGCTTGAACCACTTCCCCTCCTCAGGACTAAGGTTCTTCTCCGGTGAAATCGCCCCTTGCCAGCACATCAAAACAAGCTGCCTGAACAAGGCTAAGGGACTGTGCTTGCACTTTCATCAACGACTAGACGCTTTATGCCTCAGCAATATGAACAATATGAGTATATATTAACTAATCAATAATAGGGAATAGATTAGTACTTTTAGATTTTTTCAAACATATTGTCCTATCGTGTTGCACACTGCAGGCAGCGATTGAGACTATAGTATTCACCAGCGTCAAATCAACCTGACCGTGTGTTCCTGCTAGAACTTCTTCCCAATTACTTCCCCCAAAAAAGAATTTGGAAGAAATATGTGACATTTGCCACATCCCCTGGCTCATCTATTGCGGTATTATTCTTTAATAAAGGCGCTTTGTGCTGTATAAGGAGAAAGCTATGTCCCGCAATCTTTACCGCATTTATCTCTACACCGTCTTTATCGCTATGTTGATCTTTGCAGCGGTTGCCTTAGGCCTGTTGTTGCAAACTCTACTGGCGCTCACCCCGCTGCTAGGTGCGTACAACGCGAGTCCAACCAATGCTATGATCGTGCAATCCACCGTCTTTTTTGTCGTGTCATGGTTAATAGCTGGCTTTCTAGGAGGCCTGCACTACTGGCTGATCCGTCGCGATATGCAAAGTGACCCCTCTGCAGGCCACAGTGCCATTCGCTCCTTTTTCTTAAACATCGCCGAGTTAATTGATGCGCCACTAGCGGTATTCGTATCAGCAACGGCTGTGATCAGTCAGCTCGGCCATGATCCAGGCTTTGACCTTACAGGCTCAGCAGCATTTGCCATTGCTACCCTTCTCCTGCTGACAGTGCTTGAATGGGAGCGACAACGAGCCCAGGCAGGCCCCGGAGCAGCTATAGTCTTTCAGCGCTTGCATCTGTACGGGGTGCAACTCATCTTGCTCATTATCCTGACTTTTTCCTGGAACTCGACAATCTTTCAACTTGTGGATGCCTTCGTTTTCGGCGGACAAGCTACTGGCGCTGCTCCCTGTGGAGGCTTTACCGGTTGCCCAGGTCCTAACCTGCTCAGTTCAGTAGCAGCAACACTTTGGATTATCCTGTTCTGGATTGGCTATGGATACGTTACACGTAACGATACCGCTTCTCTCCTACGACGCATTCTGCATTTTGCCAGCTTTGCCTATGGCGTTGGTATGGTGTTATACGGTATTCGTCAAGGCATCGAACTGGGACTATTGACACTTTTTGGCGTCTCTGTATCTGCTAATGAAATTCTAGGAATCTACAACTTCACAGCATTCATTAGCTTTGGACTGCTTGTCATCGGAGTCTATATGCTTTGGTTGCGAATTGCAGCCAGGCAAGAGCCGGTGGAATGGACAACTACAATCTTGATAGCTGAGGCAATTATCACGGCTCTATTTGCCGGGGCGTTCTGGTGGGGCATTGCGCTTGTATTACTGAACACCTTCGAGAGCGTTGCTGGCATTCAACCTGGGCCGCGTGAATGGGCCCCAACCCTGGCTTTAATCGTTACCGGTCTCGCGTATATTCCTCTCGACTTTTACCTGCGCAGGCGCTACAAACAGGACGATTCCATTGCCTCTGAACCACGTCGTGGCTTCGTCTTTGCACTAATCGGTGGTGGCATTCTATCAGCAGCCATTGGCGGTGCAATCGCGCTCTATTCACTCGCAACAGACCTTCTTGGTTCACCATTCAACAACTGGGGTCATGTAGCGCGTGCGGGAGCATCGACATTTATAGTTGGCGTGGTCGTGCTAGCCATCTATCTCTGGACCGCCAGGCATGAACGCCTTTTCAGTAACCTCGTAAGACATCCTGCGCCAGCAGAGGCACCTTCACCAGCTGAACCTGCATCTGCCGCTCCCGCACCCGTGTCGATACCACCTACTATTGATGAGGTACTAGACGACTTGCTAGCCGGTAAGATCACCCGCGATGAAGCTGCCGACCGCATTCGAAGCATCATGGGTACAGAACCATCCCGTCCATAAGCAAGTAAGCGTCGCCAAAAAAATTACTGTGCAAAATGCGCGATACTTGCACCATATTTTAGAAGTGCAGAGGACTTTGCCCCTTGCCAGGGTTCGCGGGCCTCCGACTCCAGTTGTTCCCGTAAATTTCTTTTTTCAATGCCGCGGGCGGCGAGTAAGAATAGAAATGGGACATATGACACTCACCCTACAGCAACACCTCGTATACATTGTAAGCAGAGCCATCGTACTCGACTGCATTTATACAGATTTCATTATTCAGGGTGAGTATACCCTTTATACAAAGGGAGTAGTCCAATGATTCAGACATCTACACCACACTGCGATTGCTGTGGCTTGCCCGTTAACCCACAGGCAATTGAAGACTGCCCACGTTGCCATTATCCGGTGAATCCAGACAAAGAAGAACATTACCTGGAGACAGCTATCAGTGACCTCCAACGAGTTGCAAACTATGGTGGAGTAAGTATGAGGGTTGTCGACTTGATACATCGTTATCAGGTGCGCCTGAATACTTTGCACGAGTTAAAAGCGATAACCGTGCCAGCTGTTAAGCCTCTTCCTCTAACAGCGCAGACACCGCTAGTTCCAGCTACCGCTATCCCATCAGTGCAAGAACAAGTGGAGCTGCTACCTGCACCTACAATCCCATCGCTATCAGAAGCGGTAGAGCTAGTTGACGTAGCTCCCGTGCCGCAGAGCCAGCAGCCACAGCGCCGTGTTTTCTCCTGGAAAGCTTTCTTTGCCGATCAGGCCATTAACATCGTAGCGTCTCTGGGCGCGTTCCTCCTTTTAGTTGGTGCGCTGGGCTTTACGATTACAACGTCTAGTCTCCTCCTCTCATTCATTGTTGTCTTCGTAGTACACGCCGTTTTTGGCATTACAGGCTTCATTACCTATCGTTTCCCAACATTTCGTATCGTAGCCACCATCTACGCAGTCATCTTCGCTCTCCTGGTTCCCCTGGTTGGCTTCTCCGCCTATAGATTGGTAAGTGGTAACCACATCGAGTTTTCTTTGCCGGTACTCGTTGCGATCTCTGCCGCTTATGCAGCTATAATGTATATCGTCCTGGCCATCTATCAACGCTTTATTCCCTTTGCCTATCTAGGCATAGTAGCCCTGGTGGTGGCAGACCTGGCGGTAGCCGATTCCCTCAACCTTGCGTACTGGTGGTGGCCGAGTATGGCAATGCTGCTCGCTGGACATCTTTACCTGTAGAGCAACCGGTAGCTGGCTTCATTGGCCTTGGCTTGCTTGCATTCACTGCCATTGCCCTTGTGATTATGCTCGTGGAGCGTATGCCTGAGTTGCTTGTGTTTCCTGCTGGCTTGGCTGCCTGGACAATCTGGCTATGGGAACCCCATTTAGACCTGGTACCTTTGATGATCGCGTTTAGCCTGCTCTGTCTACTGATCTTTGCCACGCAGTTCATTTGGAGAATAATCTCACCGGCTTCACGCTGGTTACCTGCGGCCATACCACACGTAATCCTCAGTTTGAGTGGTCAGGCAGTCGTCGTGTTGGTTATCATAGGTCAAGGTGGACTTTTCGCCGGCTCAGGACAACTGGTGCATATAGGAGCTGGAGCGTTGCTCGAGCTGGCAATGCTGCTTTGCTGGTATAGTCGCTTGCATATAGGCATTGTTGATCGAGCTAAAACTTCCGTAAATGATCAAGAGCTCCGTTTAGGAAGCTTGCAGAAGGTCAGGGCAGTGCAACATTGGTGTTATTACACAGCAGGTTTGCTGCTTTCCCTGGTAGTCACCTGGGAGTTGACTGCTTTCAAGCAGACGCGATTCGATGTGCTCTCCCTCGCTCCCGCAAGCTACCTTTCGATAATAGCGCCATTTCTTATGCGTGATGAGACCCTTCCAGGGCGTCATTGGGCCGGGCAGATAGTCTCATTAACAGGCGCTGCTCTGCTCTTGCTGCCAGCGCTCTGGTTCAGCTTCAGCGACAGTAATCTGACACCTGCGCTGATTTTGATAGGCGAGTCTCTGGCTTTACTCTTGTTAGGCGTTGCAACACGCGTGCGCCTCTTTATACTGAGTAGCGCAAGCCTGCTTGTAGTCGGTACTTTACGAGCGCTCTTCCTCTCAGCGCCTCCCTCGTTGGCGCTGATGGGGCTTGGGGGTGCGCTTGTTGCGATTGCAACAGCACTTTTCCTGTTGCACCATAAACTTTGGGTTGCCTGGAGCCAGTTGGAGTAACTCGATAGAAAAAAGCACGAATTTCTTTTAGAGTACTTCCTTACGTGGTTGTGGTAATTACTCCTCATTGTGGTATGATGATGACAATTCGTTTATCAGGAGGGAAACATGGAGCTTTCACTACGACTTGATACGCTGGGAATGGTGGAGTTGCGCTACTTGCGTGGTAGAGATCGTTTTCGGGACTGGCCTCCGTTTCTGCTACGTGCTGCCTCAAGGCAGGCGCTTATCATGGCATATATGAGCCGGGAGGTAGTCGATCAACTGCATCAACAAATATTGGCAGTGGAAGAAGCTACGGGCCTTGGCGCGGAAGACGAGGATGATGACGAGGAAGAAGACAACGATGTAGAAGATACCGGAGACGTTGAAGCCTCCCACCAGGCTGAACGAGAGAATGCTCCCCTCGCGCCTGCATTTGCCCAGGCACTCGAACGATTGAACGACCTCGCTCGCCAGCGTTTACCTGAGTCTGGGAGCAACATAGATCCAACTAGTGAAGAGTTGGCGAATGAGAGTGAGATTGCTTTAGGAGATGAAGAGGATGCCCTGGAGCAACTACAGGATGCTTTCGTTCAGATGATGGAGGTTGTGCGTGAACTAGCCGAAGAACTCTCAACCGATGCTCTAAAAATGACTGGCCGTTTCCGCTGTGCACGTATCGAGGTTTTCTTTACCCAAGCCGAGCCAGATGTTGCCAACGAGGACGATGAGGAAGCGGAGACCCCAGTGGTGCTGGGAGAAGAGGATAGTATGCTACAGGTTGAACTGGCCCTGATTTTGCGACTCTATGAAGAGGGACACGCCAAATCTGATGATCTGCCGGCTGTAGAACTTCAACTCGATGTTGACGATTTTGAGCGACTGCATGAAACACTTGATTATGCACTGGACCGCGAGAGGCGTAGTCGCCGGCGCCGCTAATGCATCTACAATCAGAAACTAAACATCCCACCATATTACTATCCATGTAAAGGAAAAAGTCATGCCATCGAGTCTACGAAATATCACTATTGAAGACCTGTACCTACTTAAACCAGTGAGCAAGCCGCGAATCTCACCCGATGGACAGCGTGTAGCATTCGTCGTCACAACAATTGACGAACGCAAACATGAGTATCGCTCTTCGATCTGGATAATCCCCACGGAGGGCGGAGAAGCCAAACGCTTTACGTTTGGCCCAGCCAGCACCCATAGTCCAAGCTGGTCGCCAGATGGGCGCTGGTTAGCCTTTGTCTCTGAGCGTGAGGGCGAACCTGCAAGTAAGGATGAAAAAGAGCAGAAAAAGCTAGGTAAAGGCAAATCCCAGATCTGGCTTATCCCAACTGATGGTGGAGAGGCCCGGCAACTCACATTTATGCAGCATGGCGCCTCTAATCCTGTTTGGTCACCTGATAGCATGCGCATAGTGTTTAATGCAGCGGTTGGCCCGGCAGATGAGGAAACGGAAGAGGGCCAAATACTGCCCAAAGCACGTGTCATAGATAGACTATGGTATCGACTCGACGGCGTTGGTTTTATTCATGAAAGGCGGCAACATCTCTTCCTCGTTGATGCTGCAGGTAGTGAGCCGCAACAACTCACCGAAGGAGACTGGGATGATTCCGACCCTGCCTGGTCACTTGATGGATCGCACATAGCCTTTGTCTCTAGCCGCGCCGAAGACCGATGGCGCCTGCCCTGTCCGGATGTCTACATCCTTAACATTAGCGACGGAAGGGTGGGTGAGTTAAAGTGTGTGACTGATGGCTCCCTGGCATGTAGTATGCCATCCTGGTCCCCGGATGGAACCACCATCGCCTTTTTAGGAGGGCTCAAGCTGCATTCGGGCGGTCATATTGATCTCTACATTATTCCCGCGAATGCTGAACAAAGCTCCCCTACCTGTTTGACTCATGAATTTGAGGGTAGTTTCCAGGATTGGACGAATAGCGACATTGGTGATGAACACCTCTTGCCGACTCCTACGTGGTCAACAGATGGCAAAACACTCTACGCGCTCGCCAGTCACCATGGTGCTTCACGTGTCTTTGCTTTATCAACCGAGGGTGCTGGAGCAAACCCGCCGACCCTCACACCTGGAGACATACATGTACGAGACTTCAGCGTTGATCAATCAGCTAACAAGATGGCTTTACTTATTGGAAGCCCGACGCGAGTGCAGGAAGTCTTTGTGCGTACGACTGCACCTTGGAGTGAATTGCACCGTTTGACGGCTTTCAACGAAGCTCTGCTCAGTGAGATCGCGTTATCAAATCCAGAGTATATGCCTTATACCGGAGCGGATGGCTGGCCAATGGATAGTTGGATTATGAAACCGCGTGACTTTGATCCATCCAAGAAATACCCGCTGATTGTAGAAATTCATGGGGGTCCGCAGACGCAATATGGTTATGGTTTCTTCCATGAAATGCAGTTATTAACGGCGGCAGGCTATGTTGTGCTCTACACAAACCCGCGAGGCAGTATCGGTTATGGGCGAGAGTTTTCGCTGGCTGTGCGAGGTGCCTGGGGCGAGAAAGATGCGCTGGATATCATGGCTGGTGTGGATGCCTTGTTGCGAGAAGGCTATATCGACGAGCAGCGGATGGGTGTCACGGGCGGTAGTTATGGCGGCTTTATGACGAACTGGCTGATTGGGCATTCGGACCGATTCAAGGCAGCGGTAACCGATCGCAGCGTGACTAACCTGACGTCCGATTTCGGCTCTTGCGACTTTGGTTGGACGTTTGCCGATGATGAACTGGATACGACACCGTGGGAAGGCCTTGATCGTTACGTGCGAATGTCACCCATCACCTATGTCAAGAACATCCACACGCCGCTGCTCATCATTCATAGTGAGCAGGATTTGCGCTGTAGCATCGAGCAGGCAGAACAACTCTTTGCAGCCCTAAAGTACCTTGGACGCGAAGTGCTGTTTGTGCGATTTGAAGGCCAGAGCCATGGACTTTCCCGTGGAGGACATCCGAGGCTTCGCCTTGAGCGTTTACGGCATATTCTGGGCTGGTTTGATAAGTACTTGAAGTAGGCTAGATCTAGATATGGAAGAAGGACTCACGATGGCCACAGCATTCCAATCTTGTTGCTGCCTGCCTCAGTAAACCACAGCGTATTGTTTGCTCCCGCTACCACACCGAGCGGCAAACTGCCACTCGTTGGGATTGTATAGAAGATGAAACGATTTGCGGCAACATCGAGACGCGCTATCACATTTTCCGCTGCGATCGTCACCCATACCTGCCCCGATGGAGTAATAGCGATTCCATAAATGCCACTTGTTGAGGGTGCGTAATAAGAGGTGAAATTACCGTTGTTTGGATTGAGGCTGAGCAGGAGGCCCGAGGAGAACGAGGTGATCCAGATGATGCCATTAGCGCCGCAGGTAATCTCCATAAGTGGTTTGGTTACTCCTTGCATCGTGATATAGCGTATCTGGCCAGTCGTCGGGTCGAGGCGGCCAACGCGGTTCGTACTGGACTCCGTGAACCATACCATGCCCTTTGGATCGACAGCAATACCGTATGGATTGAGTTGCCCTCTCTTATTTGCTGAAAGAGGGTATTGTCGAATATGGCCGCTTTGCCTGTCGAGTCGGCCCAGGGCATCGGCATTTATTTCAGTAAACCAGATATTACCATGTTTATCGAGTGCAAGATCGTTGGGTGCGCTTGGTAGGGTGATGATCTTGCTACTATTACTTGGATCAGTTGCACTGAGCGTGGTCAATGGATAGGTCTGAAATTGCCCAGTATTGGGGAAGTAATGACCTATATAGTTTGCATACTGCTCGGCAAACCAGACTGTATCATCATTTGCCACTACTACCCCCATAATGCCTGAGTGTCCAAATGGTGGCGTAATCTGCTCAAATTTCTGAGTATGCGGATCGAAGACTGTGAGGAAGTTATGACCCATTTCGCCAAACCAGATATGTCCAGCATGATCAATGGCAGGGCGCATAAGACCACTGTTGGACTGTGGCAATGGATACTCATGGAAATTTCCTGTGGCCATAATTGATGGGGTAGTGTTTGGCTGTGAATGCACGGTAGGCGAGTCTAAAGGTCCGATAGTTGAAGTGGTTGTGAACGAATCACTACATGAGACAAGGAGTAACGTTAAAAGTAAAAGGAAAATAAAGCTTCTGACTTGGTCATTTTGAGACGGTGAGAAAGAAATGTTATTCACAAACCTAGAAAGTTTCATGGAAACTAGTCCTGTAATAACCTGCTTATATCCATCCAAAATAGGTAACCTCGTCGTCATGTGCCCCTACTCTACTACAATCCCGAGTACACTATCATCTACTAACTGTGTCAGGCGTGCTTTAACAAGCATATTTTGCCAATTGCGGTTTATGTGGTCAGGAAGATCATCCACTTCGACACGTAAGTAATTATCCGTCAGGCCTTCCCAGCGACCATGTTTGTAGCTTTCTATGAGTACCTGGACGGTTTCGCCCAGAAACTGCTGGCGAAACCGTCGCCCATCCTGGTCATTCAGCGCAAGTAAGCGTTCACTGCGGGATTTCTTGACCTCTTCCTTAACTTGTCCTTTCATGCGAGCAGCGGCAGTACCCTGCCTTGGTGAGAAGCGGAAGATATGCGCTTTGGCAAATTGCAATTCTGCTGCTAACTGGTAGGTCTTTTCAAAATCACTATCGCTCTCACCAGGGAAACCTGTAATGATATCGGTGCTGATGGCGATACCAGGAACCAGACGCCTGGCTGTTGTGACAATAGTTTGGTAGCGTGCACTGTTGTAGCGACGTGCCATACGCCGTAGTATGTAATCTGAACCGCTTTGCATTGGCAGGTGGAGATGACGGCACATGCGCGGATTCTCCCAAAGTTCCAACCATTCCAGACGAAAATCCTCAGGCTCCAGGGAGGAAACCCGTATGCGGAGAATATCGGTTTCGCGGAGGAGTGTAGCGATTAAGTCGCCGAGGTCACTCTTTCCTTCATCTTCGGGGTGATAGTCCCCCAGGTGAATGCCCGTCAGTACAATCTCCTGAAAGCCTGCGCGTACCTTTCGCCGCACATGCTCCACGACTGAGGCGATGCTGCGGCTTCGTGATCCTCCGCGTACGTAGGGAACGATGCAGTAGGTACAGCGGTTATTGCAGCCATCTTGCACTTTCATTTGGACACGCGTGCGTGATAGCAGCCTGGAGTTAGCTGTTGAAGACGTGGACGTTCCATCAGTGATCAGCGAGATACGCGAAGGATTATCCGGCTGCGGTTCTTCGTCCACACTATAGAATGGAAGAGAGGTATCGCTTCCAATATGCTGAGCATCTACTTGTAGCATTGGAAGCACGCGACCTGGCTGCATATGTTTAGAAAAGGTATTAGTCTCTGATGGTTGTGTTCCGGCGATAGCTCCGGTCTTCCGTTGTTCTTTGATGGCGTCTATCAATGACTCTTTGCCGCTATTGCCAACAACGAGGTTAACGCCAGGAAGTGCCGCTACAGCTCGGGGGTTCATTTCAGCGTAGCAGCCAGTGACGACCAGAAGTGCATCAGGATGGCGACGGCGTGCCTGGTTGATCATCTGGCGCGAACTGCGATCGCCCAAATGGGTTACGGTGCAGGTGTTGACTATGTACACATCTGCGATTTCGCTGAAGTCGCGCTGTACAAAGCCAGCGGCGTGCATTTGTTCACTGATGGCTTCACTGTCTGCCTGATTTACTTTACAGCCAAGTGTAGCGACTGCAAAGGTTGTTTCTGATACTGGTTGATTAGTCATATTTCTAAGTTTTTCTCGAAATTATTTAGAAGTGGAGACAAGCTGTTTTAGGCTTGTTCTCACGAGCTGATTATAGCGTATTAGTCACTTCTTGTGAATTGATTGGAGTGTTTCCAATAGAAGATTGTGGCTGCTGAGAGGGTGTCGATTCAAGAAGAACCTTCTGAATGAGGGGGAGTGCAAACCAAACATTAGCCAACCCGAACAATGTACCGGTAAGTACTCGTAATTCCCAGGTACTTTCACGCCAGCCGAGCATTTGAGTCGTGCCGTCTATAGCCATTGGCAAAACCATGAGTAGCCAGATCCACCAGGAAATGCCTGGTAAGCGCTTTCTAGTCAGGACGAAGATCAAGCTGCCGATAAACATCGAAGTGTATATGGAGAAGTTCCGTGCGCACATTCCAAGTTGATGTCCGAAAATGTAGAAGGAATGTGATGGGATTTGTGCACAGAGCATGTGCAGCCAATAAAATATCTGCTTGGAAATTCCATCAAGTCCAAAATAGGAAAGGAATGGAACACTCAGCACCGCGAATACAAGAATGCCCAGCATCAGAGTAAGTATGCTCGCCCAGTGATTCATCAACAAATTACCAATAAACAATCCAGTTCTGCTCATGAAGCGATTGAGAGCTCGCCTGCCTGAAGAGTAATCGCGATCAGTAATAGCATTAGCCTGTTGTATAGCCATTGTAATCTTCCCTGAAATAAACACTTTAGCGTAGATGGAATGCCTTAGCCAGGTCTCGAAATTCGATACACCCCTCAAGGAGGGTTTCGCTATTAATTATTATTACTGGAATGCGATAGCGATATTTCTCAAAAATGGCCGGATCACTACGAATATCAATCTCGGTAAGTTCATACAAAGTTAGTGCTGCGATATCTTCAAGCTTATCGCGTGCCTCTTCGCATAAATGACATCCTGCCTTTGTATAGAATGTCACCTGAGCAGGCGCTGGTTCTTTATCCCTTGTCACGTGTATCACTCCACAAATTGCATCTGCTACTACAATCATACCATATCTCGGCTATCCTTTCTCTCTTTTATGCCTCTCTACAATTGGGGCGCGATATAGTAGATTCCTATGAATATTATATTTATTATAGCTGCTCCTCATGGTCGCCCTATATTTGGTCGGCTAGCTCTACTCAATCTCACGGCTACGTGCTCGCTCACGTTGGGTTAAGTAGCGTTTGCGCAACCGAATATTCTGCGGTGTTACCTCAACAAATTCGTCGTTGTTAATAAAGTCGAGCGATTGTTCCAGGCTCATGATAATCGGTGGTGTCAAACGCACCGCGATATCCGCGGTTGAGGAACGAATATTGGTTTTCTGCTTCTCTTTACACACATTGATGACCATATCCATAGGTCGCACATTCAAGCCAACAATCATTCCTTCGTAGACGGGCGTGCCTGGCTCAATGAAGGTGTCTCCACGCAGTTGGGCATTGTTCAGTCCATAGGTCATTGCCACGCCGGTCTCAGAGGCGATCAAAGCACCCATACGCGCCGTTTCGATTTTACCCAACCAGGGTTCGTAGCTTACTAGCATGCTGCTCATCGCTCCATTACCCTGTGTCAAAGTGAGGAACGCATTGCGGAAACCGATCAAGCCACGTGTCGGGATGTGATACTCGAGGCGTACATTACCTGAGCCGTTGTTAGTCATGTTTGTAAGCTGCGCTTTGCGGGAGGCGAGCGCCTCAGTTAATACGCCGATGTACGTATCCTTGGTATCGATTACCAAGTGTTCAGTTGGTTCGACGAGCTGTCCGTTCTCTTCACGGGTGATTACCTCGGGGCGTGATACCTGGAACTCGTATCCTTCACGGCGCATGGTTTCGATCAAAACTGAAAGATGCAATTCACCGCGTCCCGACACGATAAACTCATCGGGTGTGTTTCCATCTTCCACCCGTAGGCTGACGTTCGTCTCGAGTTCACGGTAGAGGCGCATCCGCAATTGCCGTGAAGTTGAATATTTCCCCTCGCGTCCCGCAAAAGGGCTGGTGTTCACGCTAATAGTCATCTTTACCGTAGGTTCTGTGATGGCAATAGTGGGTAGCGCCTGAGGGGTATCAACATCAGCGATGGTATCTCCAATGTTGGCATTGGCTATACCCGTCAAGGCGACAATTTCACCTGCAACCGCTTCGGCGACTTCTATACGTTGCAATCCTTTATACGTTAGTACGAGATTGATCTTCTGGCGGGATACGATGCCATCTCGCTTGATGTGCGCTACAAATGTATTGGGGATGATGCGCCCGCGTACGATACGGCCTATAGCATATTTGCCTTTGTAATCATCATAATCGAGAGCAGCAACTAGCATTTGCAGAGGTGCTTCGGGATCTACCACAGGAGCAGGAACGGTGTTAATGATGGTCTCGAATAATGGCTCAAGATCACGGCGTTCGTCATCTGGGTGATACATCGCAACACCGTCACGTCCAATGGCATACAGAACGGGGAAATCGAGGTGTGCATCAGTTGTAGCCAGCTCCAGGAAAAGGTCCTGCGTCCATGCGAGCACCTGGTCGATACGTGCATCACGGCGGTCAATTTTGTTGATTACAACGATAGGTTGAAGGTTGAGCTCCAATGCTTTTTGCAAGACGAAGCGAGTCTGTGGCATTGGCCCTTCCACGGCGTCAATGAGCAAAATACAACCATCGGCCATGTTTAGCACACGTTCAACCTCGCCACCAAAGTCAGCATGCCCGGGAGTATCGATAATATTGATTTTAGTACCACGGTAGGTGATGGCTGTATTTTTTGCCAGGATGGTGATTCCGCGCTCGCGCTCCTGATCATTGCTGTCCATAATAAGTTCGCCTACCTGCTGGTTCTCACGGAAGATATGGCTTTGCTTGAGCAGGCCATCCACCAGGGTGGTTTTGCCATGATCAACGTGGGCAATAATAGCAACATTGCGAATGTCGTCTCGTAAAACGAGACGTTCTGTCTGGGTCATAGGATTTAGAACCTGCATAATATTGATGAATAACTCCCCAAAAGCATAAGAAAACCGGACGGCTATAGTCGCCCGGCGAGTTTGTTGACTTTTTACCGATACTTACAGATCACATTGTATCCCTTCTAAAAGGGTAAGTCAAGCTCATATCTGACATCGACTCGGGTATTATGCGGCTAAAGTTACTCCAAATTTGGCTTGACATAATAATATGGTGCAAGTAGCGCGCATTTTGCGCAGTAATATTTTTTTGGCGCATTAATTCTTATAATGATATACTCCTATCAAAACACCCTTTAACACTTAGGAGCATATGCATGTCCACACCATTGCGCATCCTTGCCGTCGATGTTGGCACCGGCACACAAGATATCCTGCTCTTCGAGAGCGGGAAAACGATAGAGAACTGTTTCAAGATGGTCATGCCATCTCCTACGGTTATTGTAGCCGAACGAATCAAACGAGCGACTGGATGTGGTCAACCAATCCTCTTAACAGGTGTCACTATGGGTGGTGGGCCTTGCCATTGGGCAGCGCGTGATCATGCACTGGCTGGTTATGCTGTTGCAGTTACACCAGAGGCGGGGCGTACCTTTGATGATGACCTGACGATGGTCGAACAGATGGGCTTTGAGATTATCGATGAATCTGAAGCCGAGCGACGAAAGCAAAACTCTGACCTGGTACATATCGAACTGCAAGATTTTGACGCGCCTGCCATTATCAGCGCCTTGCGAGCATTTGATGTTGATGCTACTATCGATGCGCTGGCCATTGCTGCCTTTGATCATGGAGCAGCGCCTCCCGGAGTAAGCGATCGTCGTTTTCGCTTTAACTTTATTGAGCAAACGGTACATAAAAATCCAGTACCCGCTGCTTTTGCCTATCTTGCACAGGACGCACCTGCTGACCTGACGCGTTTACGCTCTATTGCAGGCAGTGCCTCACGTTATCTGAAATTGAGTGGTTCAGATCAGCACTCTCGGCTCCTGTTAATGGATACTGGCTCGGCCGCGGTATTGGGAGCATTGGAAGACCCACTCGTCAGAAATCAGCCTGATTGTCTGCTTTGCAACGTTGGCAATTTTCATACGCTGGCTTTTCATCTTGTGCAGGATCGTATCAGGGGAATCTTTGAACACCATACCGGAGAGATTGACCGTTCCATGCTTGAGCAAATGCTTGTGAAATTGGCGAATGGGACATTGACGAACGAAGAGGTGTTTGATACGAGCGGCCATGGTGCATTGATCCTCCGTGATGTTACTAGAGGCAATGGCAATAAGATTTTTCCTTTCCTGGCTGTAACTGGGCCCAGGCGTGAGATGCTGCGCGGTTCATCGCTACAACCTTATGAGGCTACTCCGCATGGTGATATGATGCTGGCGGGTTGCTTCGGCCTGTTGCGTGCCCTTGCCGATCATCAACCAGCTTTGGCACCGCTGATTGAGCCGTCGTTATCTAGGTAGATGCGGAGAATCTATTTTTTAGGTGACCTTAGTGGGATGGGGCTTTTTCTTGCGCGAGTGGTACGGGGTGGAGTGCTTTGGGGCGTGTCAGGTGAGGATACTTTTTTAGGCTGGATACGGGAGACTTTTTCTCTAATAAGGGTTATCTGCGAGTGGACAGCCTGACGGGATTGCTTGAGTTTACGGGCAATTTCTGATGGCCGTTCGCTCTTTACCAGGTATTGGCAAATCGTCTCTTGCTTTTCTGTCAATTCGACTGCCGGGTGCTCCAGTGCTGTCTTTGCCATGTCTTCCAGTTCGCCGTACTTTCTACGGCGATATTCATTTAAATCATTTGGCGAGAAGAGCCAGCGATCAACAACGCGCACGCCCGGTACCAGTCCTTTTTCCACGAGGTGCATAAAATGCCAGTAGCTTAGATCAAGCTGTTTTGCTGCTTCGTGAGTGGTCAGCATACCATTGAGGTGCTGCAGATTATAATGCAGTTCATCGCTCCTTAAGGCCATGTCGGACGCCTTTCTACGGATTACCGTACTTCAGAAGAGCCAGACAAAGACATATTTAGACATGGTGAGTATACCACAGAACATAGGGAATGGCAAGGCTTGAAAAAGCTCAGTTAAAGAGTCTATTGGCTCTGTCTGGAGAAGCCTGGCACCGACAAGAAGCGCCAGGCTATAATTCGTTAGCGTCTAGGTGTTGGGAAGAGTTGAGGTACTCTCAGAGCTAGTCCGATATCGCCAGCTACTTTGAGCTGGCCGCTAAAGAAGGCGCTCTGTGGATCGAGTTTACCTTCTGCGATAGCAAGCCAGTCTTTATCGCTAAGAGTGAATGTGACATCCGGCTTCTCTACACCCCCTGGGATAAGTTCGCCAACACCATTGACGATTTTGAAAGCCCATACCCCTGCCTCATCTCCTGTAATATTCCACTGAAACGTCTTAGTCATACCTGCTGCGGCAGCAGGATTAAATACGCTGGCTAAAGCCTCGAAACTCTCTGCAACCGTCATTCTTAACTCCTTCTTCTGTTTATTCAGGAAAGGTCCCTGTTAGCTCTAGTATAGTATATCACACACTATCAACAGCCACATATTGCAAAGCTTAGCAACTCTTGTTTCTCTTTCGTACCGATGATATGCTGATACCGTAGTTAGAGTTGGCGGTACCTACTACTAATTAAAGAGGAGTTCTTGTATGGGGAACGAACGGGAGCAGGTAAAACGTAAGGTGAAAGTGGAGGGTAGTAATCTGAGATTTAGCTCAGCTCATTTCATCACCTTTGGTGGTAAATGTGAGCGTCTTCACGGTCACAACTATGCTGTGCTGGTGGAAATTGAAGGTATCCTTAATGAGGATAAATTGGTCTTTGATTTTACTGTACTCAAGCAGCTCACCAGGGAGGTTTGCCACCGGCTCAATCATCGTTTTCTGTTGCCAATGCAAAATCCTCATCTTAAACTAAGCGAACATCCCGATTCGTGGGAAGTGCACTTTGGTGAAAAGCGCTATGTCTTTCCTCGCGCTGATGTGGTAGAGCTACCCATTGACAATTCTACGGCCGAGCGACTGGCCGAATACGTTTGTGGCGAATTACGCATTGGACTTGCTGCCTATGATACCTCGAATCTGTATACTATCACGGTGGGTATTGAAGAAGCACCAACACAGATGGCTTATTTTAGTGCATCGATGCATGAGTAGGAGTGTGGAGAGAAATGCGTTTACGAGATAGAGTTGCATTGAGTAGCGTCAGTGCCTGCCGCAATTGAGGCTAGCGTCATGGCGGCTACGAGGTCACGATGTCCTGTACCTTGATTTTCTTAATCGTGCCTGGTGCAGACTCAAGACGTAGCTTTTCACGGCCTCTATTTGTTCCTGTTCTACATGTTGATCAATGAGCTTAACCAGTGCGCTACCTACCACTATACCATCGACATAGCTCGTCAACTCAGCAATGTGTTCAGGTGTTGAGAGTCCAAAGCCAACGGCAAGAGGCAGGTGAAATTCTTTTGTATATTTATAAACTCGCTGGATAAAATCTTGTAAGAGCGGGGGTAGTGTTGCACGTGCTCCTGTAACACCGTTCAGCGCAACACAGTAGATGAAGCTGCCGTATCCATTAGTCGCTATCTTAGCAATTTGAGTAATACGCTCGACAGGTGTAGTGGGTGGTATGAGAAAAATGAGCGAAAGCCCGTGATGTATGGTAGCTTGTTGCAATAGTTCAGCTTCTTCAGGCGGCAGATCGGGGATAATCAAGCCGCAAACGCCGCTGTCGGCTGCGCTTTGACAAAAGCGTTTGATACCGTAGGCCAGTATCGGATTGTAATAACCCATCAGTATGAGGGGAATATCGCTCCTTGACGAGATCTGTTGAGCAATATCCATACAGCCTTTGATGGTCATGCCGTGTTCGAGTGCAAAATGCCCGGCGTGCTGGATCGTAGCTCCATCCGCAAGTGGATCGCTGAAAGGCATTCCCAGTTCGATTATATCCGCTTCCACTTGTACTGCTGCCAGGGCGAGTTCTATGCTTTGTGTCGCCGAGGGGTAGCCACACATGAAGTAGGGGATGAGTACGCCTCGACCTTGTTGCCGTGCTTTATCAAAAGCATGGGTAATTCTGTTGGCGGGCACAGTTGTCCTTGAGATAGGTTGCATATGCATCTCCCAAACTTTTTGCTATCGGTCCAATGTGAAATTGCCTAGTTCGTGCAGCGTGACATTCAACGCCTTTGCGACGGTGAGCATATCTTTATCACCGCGTCCTGATAGGTTCAAAACAATCAAAGAGCCTACCGGAATGCGACCCTGCTCTCCCTCATCTAACAAGTATCCTAATGCATGTGCTGGCTCCAATGCAGGAATAATGCCCTCGCTCTGGCTCAATGCTAGCAAACCACGCAATGCACTTGTATCATTAGCTGAGGTGTAGGTAGCGCGTCCAGTCTCTTTCAAGTAACTGTGTTCCGGTCCTACACCAGGATAGTCAAGTCCCGCCGAGATGCTGTGTGTGTTTAGTACTTGCCCGTCATCATCCTGGAGAAGATAACTATAGGCACCGTGTAGAACTCCGGGCCTGCCAGCGACCAGCGTGGCTGCATGATGACCCGGCTCGAGACTTGAACCACCGGCTTCAATGCCAATAAGTTGTACACTCGTGGCGTTAGCGAAGGGATAGAAGATGCCGATGGCGTTACTTCCCCCGCCGACACAGGCAACAACCATGTCGGGCAAACGCCCTTCCTGCGAGAGTATCTGCTCGCGTACCTCCTTGCCGATAACCGATTGAAAATCGCGTACGATTCGCGGATAAGGGTGCGGCCCGACCGCGGAGCCAAGCAGGTAAAAAGTTGTCTCAACGTTCGTCACCCAGTCCCGGATAGCCTCATTGATAGCATCTTTTAGGGTGCGGCTCCCACTGCCAACGGGGCGTACCTCGGCACCCAGCAGCTTCATGCGAAAGACATTGAGTGACTGGCGTTGAATATCATCCTCGCCCATGTACACGATACATTCAAGGCCGAGCATCGCGCAGACTGTCGCGGCGGCTACACCGTGCTGACCAGCCCCCGTTTCAGCAATGATGCGTCGCTTCCCCATGCGCTTTGCTAGCAAGCCCTGACCCAGAGCGTTATTAATTTTGTGCGCTCCAGTGTGGGCCAGGTCTTCACGCTTGAGGTAGATTTTGACGCCAGGCGCTACCAGTTGCGAAAAGCGCGGAACGTAATGTAGTGTTGTTGGACGCCCAACGAAGCTAGAAAGCTGCGCACTTAGTTCAGATTGAAACGCGGTGTCGTTGCGTGCCTGATCATAGGCTGTCTCTAGCCCAGAAAGAGCCACCACCAGGCTTTCAGGAACGAATTTTCCGCCAAAGGTTCCAAAGCGCCCGCGTTCGTCAGGATAGAGATTGTGCAGGTATTTTTGCATTATCTTGTGTGTTTGCATTTAGAATGGCCTCGTTATCTTCAATATGTGCACTCTGGATGAATGCCCTGATCTTACGGGCGTTCTTCTTTCCCTTGATCTCAACACCAGTACTCACATCGACTCCCCAGGGGTGAACTCGCTGAATCGCTTCCGCGATGTTTTCAGGTGTTAAGCCGCCAGCCAGCAATACAGGTGTCCGTTGTGCTACTAGCCGTGCTATGTTCCAATCGTGCGTCTCGCCAGTGCCTCCCCATTTCACTGCCGGTGTATCGAGTAAGATTCGCCATGCAGTCTCTGTATACTCTCCTACCATAGACAGGTCGGCCATACTGTTCAGGCGGAGCCCTTTGATAACAGGGCGATGAATGCATTTGCAGAACTCAGGCGTCTCATTCCCATGTAGCTGAACAACATGCAGACCAACTTGCTCAACTATGTCGTTAATAAACTCAGCTTCCTTGTTAACGAAAACACCAACGATATCGGGTGTAATCTGGTCTTCCTGAAAAGTATTTAGCAACCCTCTTGCTTTTCGTGGCTGAATGTAACGCGAACTTGGTTCGTAAAACATAAAGCCGAGCAGGTCAGCTCCTGCATCTCTAGCAGTAAGTAGCTGATTCCTGGTACTTAAGCCACAGATTTTTACCTGCACGCTTTCATTCGCTCCCTTGAGTAGTGTGCTAATCTGTGTGGGTATGTCCTGAGAGGTAACAAGAGATTCACCTACCAGCATGGCCTGTACATTGTAGCGAGCCAGGCGACGTGCATCTGCACCGGTGTGTATACCACTTTCGGCTACTACAAAGCGATCTTCAGGAATCAACGGACGTAACTTCCGGATAAGATTAGGATTTATCTGAAAGGTCACAAGATCGCGGCTATTGACGCCGATTATGACCGCTCCTACCTCGACCGCTCGCTTTGCTTCTTCGGGGGTATGCACCTCTACCATGCAACGCATACGCAGGTCATGGGCGACTTTAAGCAACCGCTGTAGTTGAATTTGCTCGAGTATTGCACAGATAAGTAGAATGGCATCCGCTCCCCAAGCGCGTGCTTCAAATACCTGGTATTCATCAATTATGAAATCTTTGCGCAACACTGGAACGTTGACTGCCTGTTTGATAGCCGGGAGATATTCTAGTGAACCCAGGAAGAAATGAGGTTCAGTGAGAACAGAAATAGCTGCTGCTCCATTTGCCGCGTATGTGCATGCAAGTTCTACAGCATCGACATATGGAGCAAACATACCTTTCGAGGGTGAGGCTCGTTTTACCTCGGCGATCAAGTTGATCTTCGATTTCAATCGAGGCTGAAGCGCCTCTAAAAAGTCGCGAGGGGAGGCTTGCGCTACCGCAAGCCGCTGCAGTTCCTCCAATGGCAGTTCGCGTTTACGCTGTTCAAGGTCGGCCCTTGTCTGTAAAACGATTTGGTCAAGAAACATAGTTTATCCTGCTAATATCTGGGAGTATGCAATAACATCATCGAGTTTGCGCATGGCTTTGCCTTCACGTAATGTTGTGCGAGCTAACTTGACCCCATCGGACAATGATGTTACCTGTCCATTCGCCAGGAGTGCAGCTCCAGCATTCAAGCAAAGCATATCAGCTGTGGGGCTATGGTTCTGCCCACCCAATAGGTCCTTGAGCATCTTAGCGTTGTATGCAGGGGCATCTCCTTGAAATGCCCGCCGGTCGGTTACACGTGTAAGTCCAACCTCCTCCGGCGTAATGGTGTATTCACGCAGTTCCTCACCTCTGCGCACCTCACAGATACGAGTGGGGGCGCTCAGTGAGCATTCATCGATGCCATCTTCTCCATGAATGATAAGGGCATGTTTACAGCCAAGATGTAGCAATGCCTCACCCATTTTTCGCAGAAGTGAACTGTCGGCAACGCCAAGTACTTGATAGTGTGTGTGTGCCGGGTTTGTCAACGGGCCAAGAATGTTGAAAACGGTAGGTATGCCGATCTCGCGCCGTGCAGGTCCCACGTGTTTCATGGCCGGGTGATAAGCGGGAGCATACATGAAGCCGAAACCAATTTCTTGAACGCATTGTGCAACCTGCTCAGGGCCAAGATCAATTCGTACGCCTAATGCTTCCAGCACATCAGCGCTGCCACAACGGCTAGTGGCAGCACGATTGCCATGTTTTGCTACGGATGCGCCCGCTGCAGCGGCGAGTATACCTGCTGCTGTGGAAACATTGAATGTACCGGCCCTATCTCCACCAGTGCCACAAGTATCGATCGCCTGTGCTGCGATGTTCTCTTTCAATTGCACTCGTACAGCTTTCCCACGCATAACACGTGCCAGTCCAGTGATTTCCTGTACTGTCTCGCTTCCAGGGCGCAGGCGCAAAGCCGTCAGAAAGGCTCCCATTTGTGCCTGGGTTGCAACGCCTGTCATAATTTCTTCCATCACAGCTGATGCCTCGCCTTCACTCAAGGTGGCTCCGGCTGTGACATGAGAGATTGCATCACGGATCATCTCTTACTCCTTTCGATTCAATACATTGTCAGGAAATTACGTAGTAGGTCTTTCCCTATGGGAGTCATGATTGACTCGGGGTGGAACTGTACTCCTTCGACAGGGTGAGCACGGTGCCGTAGACCCATGATTAACCCGTCCGCCGTCTCGGCGGTAATCTCCAGTTCAGCCGGGAAAGTCGAGCGCTCAACAATGAGGCTATGATAGCGGTTAGCTTCAAAGGGAGCAGGGAGATTGCGAAAGACTCCCTGTCCCTGGTGGTACATCAATGAGGTTTTGCCGTGCATTGGCTCTGGCGCACGCAGGATGTGCCCACCATAGACCTGTCCTATAGCTTGATGTCCAAGACATACTCCCAGCATGGGAATGGATGGTCCAAAAGTTTCAATTATCTGGCAAGACAAGCCAGCTTCTGCAGGAGTACATGGCCCAGGAGATATTACAATGTAATCGGGTTGCATAGCTTCGATTTCACTTATGGTAACCTGGTCGTTCCTACATACTTGTACACCGGCTCCTATTTCTGCCAGATATTGATAGAGGTTGTAAGTGAAGCTGTCGTAATTATCAATTAATAAAAGCATATATCTCTCCGTTCTCTGGCAATGTTTTCGGCTTCGGCAAGGGCGCGTAATAGCGCTCTTGCCTTATTCATGCTCTCCTGGTATTCCTCGGTAGGAATGGAATCGGCAACGATGCCTCCACCAGCTTGAATGTAGGCGCGTTCATTCTGGATGAGCATGGTACGCAGGGTGATAGCGGTATCCAGATTGCCTGAATGACTGAAATAACCGACAGCTCCAGCATATATGCCTCGTTGCTCTCCCTCCAACTCGCTGATGATCTCCATAGCGCGAATCTTCGGTGCACCTGAGACCGTGCCGGCCGGAAATCCTGCACGGAGCGCATCGTATGGAGTGAGGTCCGGTCTAAGCTGGCCCGTTACGTTGGAGACAAGATGCATGACATGTGAGTAGCGCTCGATTTCCATGAACTGGCTCACCTGCACGCTGCCTGGCATACTGACTCGTCCGACATCATTGCGCCCGAGATCAACCAGCATTACATGCTCAGCACGCTCTTTCGGATCGTTTTTCAATTCGACGGCAAGCTGCTGGTCGCTTTGCAGATCATTTCCGCGCCTACGTGTACCGGCAATGGGATGAATAGTTACTTCACCATCCTCGACACGTACCAGCAATTCAGGGGAAGCGCCAATGATGTAAAAGTCCTGTAAATCCAGAAAGAACATGTATGGCGAGGGGTTAATGGAACGAAGAGCACGATAGACAGTGAATGGCGCTGCGTTGACGTGACGGCTCAAGCGTTGTGAAAGCACTACCTGGAAGATATCACCTGCACGAATGTATTCTTGCGCCTTGCACACCATTGACTCGAATTCGCCAGGTGTGCGGTTTGAGTTGACCTGCAATGCAGCCGAATCGTATTTAGGGGCTGGTTCTTCTGGTACATGTGGTGATTGGCGAAGGCGTCGCTGCACATCCTCGATGATAGCAAGCACACGCTTGTATTCTGCATCGAGATCGGGCGTGTCCAGGTGCAGGTGTGTAACAATTCTGACGCGGTGTTTGAGATGGTCAAAGACTAGCACTGTCTCGGTGAAGCAAAAGATTGCCGCAGGCAATGTGAGTTCATCTTTTTCTGGAACAGGTAGGTGCTCGAAACGTGCCGCTATCTCATAAGCCAGGTAGCCGACCGCACCGCCATGGAAACTTGGCAATTTATCTTGAGCAATGCCAGTGGGGTTGATCAGGCGGTACTGCTCCAACTCGGCTTGAATGAAATCGAGGGGATCATGACAGTGAATCTTTTCGATTGTATAAAGGTCAGATTCATTACGTCCAGATCCTATCCTGTGTAATGTGGCTATTTCGCCGCGATGTTTCATTATTAAGTAGGGATCAATGCCAATGAATGAGTAGCGAGCAATACGCTCCCCGCCTGCGACGCTCTCCAACAAGAAACTGTATGGACCTGAGGCGATTTTGCAGTAGGCTGAGACAGGTGTCTCCATATCGGCGAGGATGTCGCAGCAGAGGGGCAGCAAGGGCTTGCGGGTATCAGCCCTCGCTGCCATTTCTACGTCTCGCAGTTCCCTGATCTCATCAAGTGTTGGATAGAACATAACCTACCCCAAACCTACTACTTTTTTGACCTGCTGCAATGTAGTGATTGCCATTGGACGCACCTGGTCGGCACCTTGCTTAAGAATGTTCTCCAGGGTTGCGGGGTCGTTCATCAGCTCATAATAGCCCTTCTGGATTGGCTCCAGAGTCGCTACTAACCTTTCGGTCAGCGCTGCTTTAAAGTCGCCATACCCCTTGCCCGCAAATTCTGCTTCAATCTCCTGCTGTGACTGTCCCGTCAGTAACTGGTAGATAGTCAGCAAATTGGTAATGCCAGGGCGCTCTGGATCGAAAGCAACCAGGCGCAACGAATCCGTTGTGGCTCGTGCAATCTTCTGCTTGATCGTTTTGGGATCGTCCAGCAGATTGATGCGGGAGTTAGGATTCGGGTCGCTTTTGCTCATCTTATTTGTTGGAATATCAAGCGACATGATACGTGCACCAACCTCGCGAATCTGCGCCTCGGGGATCGTGAATACCTGTTGCCCATAGAGCGAGTTAAAGCGCTGTGCCAGGTCCCGTGTAAACTCGATATGCTGCCGCTGGTCTTCGCCAACCGGTACATAGTGCGTTTGATACAGCAAGATGTCGCAGGCCATCAATACCGGATAGCAATACAGGCCGGTCGCGACCGTTTCTGGATTCTCGCCCGCTTTGGTTTTGAACTGCGTCATGCGGTTCAGCCAGCCCATCGGTGTAAAGCATTCCATGATCCAGCTCATCTCAGCATGTTGATGTACATGGGACTGGACGAATAGTTTGCAATAGCGTGTATCCAAACCAGTGGCAAGGTAGAGTGCCGCGAGCTGGCGGATGCTATAGTGCAACTCCTTTGGCTCGATTGGTAAAGTGATCGCATGCAGATCAACAATGCAGAAGATGTTGTCGTACTTTGCCTGTGTTTCCTCCCAGTTACGCAGGGCGCCCAGATAATTGCCAAGGTGAAGATTTCCCGTTGGCTGTATGCCGGAAAAGACACGTTTCTTCACTGGCATGTTTGTACTAGAAGTGGCTGGGTCAGTTTTTGCATTTTGGTTTGTTTCAACTGGCATTGCTATACCTCCATCGACATATAAAAAAGGACAATAAAAAACGCCACTCTTCCCACACAAGGGACGAGAGGCGTTACGTACGCTTTCGTGGTGCCACCCTGATTCAGACTAGCCGCATCAACCAGGAAGCAGCTAATCCCTCTTTGTCAGATACACTCTGATATTCTGTCCTCGATATTTTAATCCCTTAGTCAGGTTTACAGTCAATCCGACATGTCAGAATAGCAGATGATATCCTGTCCTCGATAACGGGGGACGTTCCGAACGAGTACTACTAGTTCAACCAAGAACTTTCGCTCTTTGCTCCCAGGCCCATTCTACGACTGCTTGGTATCGGTTTTCACCTGCCCCGACTCTCTAGAACCTTGACAGGTCGTATACTCTTCCTGTTCGATGCTTTGAAGTATTCAATTGTGCTTGTGAAAAGTATACTGATGGTTTTGTGGTCTGTCAAGTGTTTTCTTCTGACATCTATGCATACCTCATATTATTTCTGACATCCACTCATAATGCTTCAGGGGGCCTGCGGCCCGCCATGGAGGAGAGCAACGTGCGAGGCCACCTCGCGCTCCGGCAGGGGGCAAAGCCTCCTGCACCCCCATGGAGGAGTGGATTCCAGATACTATTTTCCTTGACGACCGATTTTAAGGAGTGCTAAAATCCAAGTTGGACAGTCGGAATAAGCAACATTAGAGGAGTAGCGCCTTGAAAACGGAAGAATCACCGAGTGCAACCGTCGAAGAGTACCTCGAGGCAATCTACAATATGAGTGCGGAGAACGAGGTGGTGATTGGAGCCAGGCTGGCGGAAAAGTTTGGTGTCTCGGCGCCGACCGTGACTGAAATGCTCAAGCGTCTTGTTCGAGACGGATATGTAGAGATGGATAACAGGCGCCAGGTGATACTCACCGAGGCTGGAAATCAGGCTGCTGAAGCAGTGTTGCGAAGGCATCGGCTTACCGAACGCTTCCTGGTAGATATGTTAGGTATGCAGTGGCACCAGGTACATGAAGAGGCTTGTCGCCTGGAACACTTTATTTCGGGTGCAGTCGAGGATCGTGTTATTGCCAGCCTGAACAATCCAACAACCTGTCCCCACGGCAATCCCATCCCCGGTGCAGTATCAAATGCGCGAACTTACCTCATAGATCAAGGTGCTGTGCGTCTCTCAACGATAGCAATTGGCGAGATGGCCACAGTTCTCTGTATCTCAGAAGTGGTTGAAGATGAAGTAGCGCTGATCTTATACCTGCATGAGAAAGGGTTGACCCCGGGAACACAGTTAACAGTGCTGGCTCACGAGGGCGTGAACAAGACTATGAATGAACAGGAGGAGAATTTCCGCTTGCTAGCTAAAGAGCGCGAAGTAAGCATCAGTAAGGCAGTCGCGACCAAAATCTGGGTGACGCGCTAATTTTATGTGACCCTTTTGTGATACTTGTGGTATTAATGATCTTGACTTATTATATTAGGGCATGCTAATATCTGAGTGGTTAGGTAGGAATTAAAGGGCGGTGGTTACTATATGAGATTTCCATATTTAGAGAAGGTCGTACATGATAGCAACATTTGTACTTTTCCTACGCGAGGGGTTAGAAGCTAGCCTGATTGTCAGTATCCTCTTTGCTGCACTCCGTCAATTGGGTCAGATGGGGAAGGCTCGTGCCGTATGGACTGGTGTAGGCCTCGCGGTTCTAGGATCGCTCATTGGGGGAGTGGCTCTTTATGTGTTCGTGCATGAATATAACGATACAACTTTCCAGACTATATTCGAGACCATTACTTATTTAGTGGCAGTCTTGTTGCTAACCACGATGACCTTTTGGATGCAACAGCACAGTCGTTCTTTGAAAAAGGAAATTACAGCTAAGGCGACTATTGCTGGTTCTGGATTTGCGCTTGGCCTTCTCGCTTTCACCACTGTTGGTCGTGAGGGATTAGAGAGCGCATTTTTCACGCTGGCTTTCGCTTTTCAAACAAATGCAATACTGCTGCTAACCGGCGCATTGCTGGGAATGTTGTCGGCAGTAGGATTATGTGTACTGATTTATAAGTTAGGATATCGACTTGACTACCGCATTTTCTTTCGTGTAATGGGAATACTCCTGCTATTCTTTGCGGCCGGCCTCCTTTCAAATGCCGTACAAAACATGCAGCAGTTAGGCTGGCTTAACATTGGTACAGCGCTGCTCTGGAACACTTCGCATATCCTCAGTGAAGAAAGTGTTCTCGGTGACCTGCTACATGGAATCATTGGGTATGCCCAAGCACCTACCGTCTTGCAGGGTCTTATTTACACAACCTACCTGGTGATCGTGGGCGGTATCTTCACCTGGATGACACGCAAACCCCTTACGAGAAAACCTGTTCTTACTCCGTCTACTGAAGCAGCAAAAGAACGGATGCATAGTCGCGCATAAGCGTTGTAATTACGAGATTCGTTGTATAACCCAGGTTTTCTTTAAAAATTCGTATAGATTCTTCCCTTTTCCCACCGATTCATTGCTAAATGCATGGGTTTTGGGTTACAATAGGATAGAGCAGGCATACAGATGCTATTCTGTATGTCCTGTACAACGCTATTTTCATTGAAGACCGTTAAATCCATTCCTCCTATCCCGTGAAAGGAGCTTTTATGCTTCGGGAACCAATTTTGATTAAGCGTAGCCTCGTACAAGAGCTCGTGACTCGAGAGGAAGCGGAATTTCGCAAGCGAACTCCTGGTTCGTATCAGTTTCACGAACGTGCAAAATCCTCATTGCCAATGGGTGTTTCCAGTTCATTTCAGGCTATCTCACCGTATCCTCTTTTCGTAAATCGTGCTCAAGGGAGCCGTATTTGGGATATCGACGGTAACGAGTATGTTGACTTCCACCTAGCCTTTGGTAGCCTGCTCGTTGGCCACTCTCACCCGCTTTTAATAGAGGCTTTGCGTGACCAGCTTGGTAAAGGCAGCCTTTATTCACTACCCAGCCCTGATACAGTGTACCTGGCTGAAGAGATGGTGCGTCGATTTTCACCAATTGAGCAAGTGCGTTTCTGTAACTCAGGGACCGAAGCGACGATGGATGCTCTTCGCCTGGCTCGCGCGCACGTTGGTCGCGATAAGATTGTGAAGATCGAAGGTTCATATCATGGCCATCACGATACTGTGCTTATGAGTACGAAGCCTTCGGTTGAAGCTGCTGGTCCCTCCGATCGGCCCAACACAGTTCCGGCTTCAAAAGGCATCCCAACTAATGTGAGGGGTAACACTATTATTGCCCCCTACAACGATGCCGAAGCTTTAGATCGCATTCTGACCGAGCACGAAGGCGAGGTGGCGGCAGTTATTACCGAAGCTGTCTTGATGAACGTAGGCATCATGCTGCCAGATGATGGCTATCTCCAGGATGTGCGTGATATTACCCGCCGACATGAGGTACTGCTTATCTTTGATGAAGTCAAGACAGGGGTGACTGTTGCACCGGGCGGCATCACTGAGCTTTATCCAGTGGAGCCAGACCTTATCTGCCTGGCGAAGTCTATCGGCGGCGGTATGCCTATAGGCGCCTTTGGTGGCCGTGAGGATATCATGCGTCGTATCAACCACAGTGAAGTGCTACACCTGGGTACTTTCAATGGTAATCCTATGTCGATGCGTGCTGGACTGGTGACACTTACACAAATTTTCACACCTGAGGCACATGCCCAAGTCAACGGGCACTCCAAGCAACTAGGGGAATCCTATGTGGGTATTATCGAGGAGTTCGATTTGCCGATGCACGTTGCCCAGATCGGCGCCAAGGGTTGTGCTATGTTCCGATATGAACGTGCGCGTAACTACCGAGCCTGGTGGGAAATTGATATGGATGTCTCGTATGCCTACTGGCTTTTCCTGGCGAATCGCGGCATCCTCTTCCCGCCGGGCTTCGATGACCAGTGGACGGTCTCAATCCAGCATTCACAGGATGATATTGACCGTCACACACATGTTTTTCACCAGTTTGCGAACGAATTGACTCGATAACTCGCTGCTGAGGGTAATCGCGATCACTCCATCTTTTATCAACCTGGCAGTATGGCTTTAAAAGCAGAGCTATTCTACCAGGTTTTACATCACTGCAAAAATTGGGTAACTCACAAGCTATGCAAACCAGCAAGCTGGCGGCAAAGTATAGACGAACTGGCTGCATTTTGCTATACTCACACCGTGACTTTTCCTTATGTTGTTGCGTATCCAAGTCTATATTTTTTTGCAGCGGTATGCAGAATAGTGAAGTTGAGTAGATGAACAGTCAGAACCTCCTACGGCCTTTACCTAATGATTCCATAGAGATTGAGGAGAAACCAGAGAACACAGAAGCCACTGACGCGAGCTTTTCCCATGTGTCCAACAGTCCGCCAAAGGCTAATACACGATTGTCAAAATGGCTTACTCCTTTCTGGCGTGATCGGCTTATTGAGGCTGGGCTTATCCTGTCGATGGCCCTTTACTATGTAGTTGGTAATGCGAACCTTGGCAGCGGGCGGCTTTTTCAACTCAATCCTCTTGTCTCCTTGCCTTTTCTGCTGGTCTTTGCGGTGCTCTGCTGGTTTCGATTGTCCTTTGCCGTAGCCCTGTTACCCCTGGCGCTTCCCTATTACCTGCAACAAAAAACGGTGATCGACCACTACTCCTTTAGTATTGCTGAGATTGCCTTGGCAACCAGTGTTGTAATAGCTCTGTCGCAATTTCTGCAGCAGCAGGGTAATTGGCCATACCGCTTGTCATGGCGAGAACTATTAAATCGTCTTGGGCCATTTGCTCTACCCATCGCTGTTTTCCTACTAGCGGCGGCCGTATCCGTGCTGATTGCTTATGCGCACCAAGTGGCACTACGAGCCTTTCGGGAAGAGGTATTCGATCCCATTCTCTATCTAATGCTCGCACTGTTCTGTTTGCGTACTCGGGGGGATATTGCTCGCTTATTACTTGCTATGCTTGGATCAGGACTGTTAGTGGCATTCCTAGGCATTGCCCAGTATTTCCTTTTCAGGAGCCAACTTGTGCTTGAACCCGACGGAATACGGCGTGTACATGCGATGTATGGAAGCGCAAATAGCATAGGACTCTTCTTCGATTACATCATGCCGATTGGCCTGGCTTTGATATTTGTCAAGACGAGAATGGCAACTGGTATTTGGGGATCGCGATGGATACGTATTAGCGCGGTCGCAATCTGTGCGCCTTTGCTCCTGGTGCTTTTCCTGAGCCAATCACGGGGGGCATGGGCTGCTATCGGTATTGCAGGACTCGTTATACTTGCGCTCTCGATAAGGAGCCGTAAGATGTTGTTCATGAGCGGGCTAGTGTTCGTCGTCATGCTGGGTTTTGTCGTTCTGATTTTCCATAAACCGATTCTTGAATTCTTTGTTGGAGGCCATCAAAATGTGAATGGCATCAGCACTCTGACAAAGCGCCTGTATCTCTGGCAAAGTGCGCTGAACATGATTCACGATCACCTCTGGTTTGGCGTGGGAATGGAGAACTGGCTGTGTTATTACAGTTACAACTCGGTTTGTTTTAATCCCGCTCTACTTCAGCATCACTACTGGATTTTACATGATCCTGTTACAGGTGCTTTGACCGGTCTGCAAGATGAGCCAGCGCTCTCACATCCACATAACATCTTTCTGCATGTGTGGGTAAGTATGGGTGTCTTTGGTTTATTAGCATTTATCACAGTGGTGACACTTTTTTTCTGGCTCTTTGTACGTATCCTTCTTTCTGTGCGTGTTGCAAAAACTGAGCATGATCCGTATCTTTGGTGGATGACTATCGGGGTGGGAACAGCTATGCTAGCGGCTTTGATCCAAGGACAAGTTGATAGCTCCTTTCTAGGGCAAGACCTATCGTTCTGTTTCTGGATGCTGATTACGGCCCTGCTTCTGCTCCGCATGTTAACGGGTACACCCTGGCGAGGACACTTACGGAAAAAGATATGCCATGAGTGCGGAAGATAATAATCAGCAGGTACCGGTATAGTACTTTAAGTTTCTTCCTCGATGAACTTATCTCAGGATATAACTCCTTTTGCGGTCTTGTTCCGATTTGTCTCCTAAAATACAGTCACAGCCCGTTTAGTTCGATGTATCGCCTATACCAGGGGTTTGCTTGGGGTTCGATAAATCCTGCCCCTAAACTACGAACTGAGACGTATTATTGTGGGGTGTCACATGTATGATCTTCTTGAAGGCGCGATGCTGAGTGAATATCTCCTTCTACAATGTATTAGTAGAGGAGGTGTAGCAGATGTCTACCATGCTCGACAGACTGGAGAAGGAAACTATGATGTAGCGGTGAAAGTGTTCCGTCCGGGATATGCTCAGCGTGAGTCCTTTCGTGAATATTTTATGGTTGAAGCGGAAAAAATTGGCCAGTTTGAGCATCCGAATATTCTGCCCTGCCTTGAATTTGGTGAAGGTGAAGGTCTCCTGTATTCGGTGATGCCATTTGTGACAACTGGAACACTAGAGGACCTCTTGAGACATGTGGGCGGGAAGTTCTCTGCAATGCAGGCTTTGCCTATCATGCAACAGTTGGGTAGCGCTGTTCAGTATGCGCATGATCGAGACGTAATTCATGGTAACATTAAACCGACGAATATCTTTGTCGCAGTCGATGGCCGCATGCTCATTTCCGATTTTGGGATAGTTCGAGGCTTTGACGATAGCCAACAATCGATCACAAGAATTGGTTGGGGTTCGGCAGAATATGCCGCGCCAGAGCAATCATTGGGAGTAGTGAGACGTTCCAGCGATATCTACTCGCTCGGTGTACTGTTGTTCCGTATTCTAACGGGACAGCCTCCTTTCAGTGGTCAAACCCCGATTGAAGTTTTGCTCAAACATGTTCGTCATCAAGCTCCTTCGGCGCGTTCACTAGATGTGAACATTTCTGATGCTGTCGATGGCGTGCTCCGTATGGCTTTACAGAAACGCTCGGATGATCGCTTCTCCTCGGCGGTGGAATTCGTCAGTGCGTTGGCAGTGGCGGTTAATGTTGCTCCTGTCGCCTCACCAGTTGCTAAACCCGTTTCGTTGGTGACAAGCCAACTCGGCCCCTCTCAGCCATCCACTTTAGCTGATGACCCACAGACTCCAGTTCCGGCTTATATAGCACTATCTTCCTCTGTCACCCCAGCAGTTCCTACCACATCAGCAGAACAATTCAATTCGTTACCCCCTGTGGTTGAGCCATCATTACAGCAAACTCCACCAGGAGTTCAACCGCCTGAAGGTGGTACAGACTCAGATATAACTATCAAACGTCAAACGAATTTCTTACAAGAGGATGGTGATAGCGGAACGCAGATGTTCTGGACAGCGGATCCAGTCGAATGGTCTCCCATTGGAAATGAAAATATGGATTCTACTCCATCGACTGCCACAGATTATTTACACAGCAAACCCATGGTGCCTCAAATGTTATCTGAAGAGCTATCGCCTCTAGTGCTGTCTGCTGAAGGTGAGGCAAAGAAAAAGGAGAAGAAGGACTTCGATTCGCTGTTGAAAAAACTGTTACCCGCGCTAGTGGTAATCTTGCTTTTGATTGGCTTGATTGCTGCGCTTCTTTCTTCGTTCCTTTTCCCCGGTCCATCTGGAAGTGGACATAGTGGCACAGGACAATCTGTTGTCAGTGCTAGCTCAAGCGATGTAGGGGTATCGTATACAAAGTGATCAGAATATACTCCTTACCAACTTTAGTATGAAGCGCATCTACCAGGCAGGAGAACCGATGGCGGTGCAGATTGAAGACAGGCTTGGGTCAGTTGTAAGCGAATGAGTGCCAGTTGAAGTCGCCGAACAACATTAATGTACAGTTTGTCAATGGCATATCTAGAACTTAGAATATAACAAGGAAATTGACCCCATCTTTTAGCCAGTGTAAGAAGGAGAGCCGTATGAGCGAGAACGAACGAGGGTTCACCTATCTGCGCACCAATGAGCGAGAGGGCAAACCACGCACGCGTGGTATCACGGAGATTCGTGGCCCCTACTATACCCCAATGGGCAAGCGCTACCTGGAGGATATTCTGGAGACTATGGGCGTGTACGTGGACTCGCTGAAGTTCGCAGGAGGTTCATTCACGCTCATGCCAAAGCAGTCCATCAAGGAGATTATCGAACTGGCCCATCGTTACAATGTGCTGGTCTCCACCGGTGGATTCATCGAGCATGTCCTCACCCAGGGATCAGGCGCAGTGATGCGCTACATCGAAGAGTGTCGTGACGTAGGCTTCGATATACTCGAAATCTCAAGCGGATTTATCACTATTCCTGTTGATGACTGGCTACGATTAGTGGAGAAGGTGCAACAAGCAGGTCTTAAGGCCAAACCAGAGGTTGGTATCCAGTTCGGTGCAGGAGGGGCCACCACTGCCGAGGAATTGGAGGCTGAGGGGACCCGTGACGTGGAATGGGCTATCGGTCAGGCAAGGCGGTTTCTGGAGGCCGGAGCCTACATGATTATGATTGAGTCAGAGGGGATCACCGAGAACGTGAAGACCTGGCGAACTGATGCGGTAGCTAAGATCATTGGAGCGTTGGGTTTGGAGAAGGTGATGTTCGAGGCTGCTGACCCCGAGGTCTTTGCCTGGTACATCAAGAACTATGGCGCGGAGGTGAATCTCTTTGTCGATCACAGTCAAATTGTGCAGCTTGAGTGCCTGCGCTCAGGAATCTGGGGAACCAAGAGTCTGTGGGGGAGGGTTTTGACGTATAAGGGGTAGTTTGTTGGAACGCTCTTGGCAAGCGCGAGAAAGCGAGAAAGGGTGACTGCGAGAAAGCGAGAGAAGGTGACCGCGAGAGGGCGACCGCAAGGGTCGCCCCTACTATACGCGAATATGAGCAGTAGGTAGGTTTAGAATCAGGAACCGAATTTGGATTTGATAATACCTAGGAGGTTCTCTACTTGCAATTACTGTTGGTAATGCTCGACAGTTGACTCGTCGCGTACGTGGGCTTCGTCCGGATTTAGACCAGCATGACGCCTGGCACGGCGTTGGCGCAACAGATCCCAACATTGATCCAGGCTAACTTCAATTAACTTCATGCGAGAGTGCTGCTCGTCATCCAAACCCTCTCCTTCTGCCAGGTTCATTAGTTCGTGTTCCTCATTCACCAGCTCTGTAATGTGTTTCAGGATTTCTTTGTCGTCCATAAATTCCTCCTCATTTGTATACACCATCTGTCCATCGATAACATCTTCCTTGAAGTTATAATTCCTAGAGATATTCTGTAGCCTGTAAAAATAGGTACCAAGTACATTCAGGTCATATTTTTACGCCTCTCTTTTTTACGGCCACACTTTTCTAGGGTATCTGAAAGCATGGCTAAAGCTAGGCGTATAGCGGCAGTATCGTCTTTGCAATCAAAGCAGTAGCGTATGGTAGCAATCTGTGCTTTGTCTTCATCGGTTAAGCGTAGTGCAAAACGGGTAGACATGTACGTACACTCCCTCACAACTCACCTACCTGTAGGTACAGTATAGCACACAGTGTACGTACAATCTGTCCTACAGATAACCTCTAGCGTTGTATTGCACGTTTTTATTGATGTTTTGACGGGTTATGCGTCGGGTAAGTATCTCCCTAGCTTTCATGATTTTAAACGCTTGTATACATGTCTACAAAACGTAGGATGGGGATATAGCAAGGATTCCTTCCTAGAACAGCCATTTTGAGCTGTTAGAGACGTAAATACTCTTCCTGCTCGTTTCGCTACTTCCTAGCTGTGTTCTATTGTATTGGCCGCACCTTTGCGGTCAGCGTGCATGGATGTGCAGAAGCA